>Ga0182012_10005354_pt1 | contig 13278 bp, 4 predicted proteins | sample 612S2SmetaG_FD_120486 | JGI IMG/M metagenome (GOLD analysis project Ga0182012, IMG submission 120486) | Permafrost microbial communities from Stordalen Mire, Sweden - 612S2S metaG | ecosystem: Environmental > Terrestrial > Soil > Wetlands > Permafrost | place: Sweden: Stordalen | collected...
CGCCATCCTCGGGTCCTATCTCCCGACCGGCAACAAGGCCAGCTTCTGCGGCCGCAGCCTCACGATGCCCACCGAAATGATCGCCCAGAACGGCATGGCGCTCTACCAGGAAACCAAGATCGCGGTCACCGGGTGCCCGCCCGCCGTCACGGTCACCAAAGCCAAGGTCAACGGCAACAACCTCGCGGTCACCGTCAAACTCGGTCAAGCCGGGACGGTCGTCATCTCCGGCAGGGGCATCCGCAAGAAGACGATCCGCGGCGCGAAGGCCGGCACCCGCACGATCACCGTCTCCCTGACCGCGACCGGCCGGGCCGCGAGGCGCCACCGCACCAAGCTGAAGATCACCGCCTCGCTGACCGCCGCAGGCAGGACGGGAACGGCGACGAGCACGGTGACCCCATGACGCCCGGCCCAGAGCGCGGAGCGTCGACAGACCGTGGGAAGAAGACCAGCACGGTCGGGGCGACCTCCCAGCCGTAGGCCGTTCGCGGCCCGCAGAAATTGCCCGGATGCCGGGAGGAGTTCTCGATGTCTCACGAATGTGCAAGTGCAAAACGCCGCATCAACAGAAACGCCGCCAGAGCACGGAGGGCCAAGGAGATCACGTGTGCCCCGCATGGGGTAAGGACGCAGGCCGCGTGGCGTGCGTTTGCCTGCCTGTCCTCGCGAAGCGAGGGTGCCCCGCCTGCCTGTCCTCCCTTGTGGAGGGTGCCCCTTCATGGGGTGAATGGGGTGCACGCGAGCTGGGCCGCGAAGTGCCCCGCGAAGTCCCCGCAGGGGGAATGGGGTAAGGACACAGATATCCGCAGGCCATCCGCGCTCTGGGGCCTTAGCAGGGGAGGAACAATGAAGAAGCTAGTTCTCGCAGGGATCACGGCAGTGGGGATGCTCGCATTCGCGGTTCCAGGCGCGCTCGCCGCACCAACCGGTGAATTCGCCGTCTTCAAGCAGTGCCCGATCGCCACCGAAGGGGTCAAAGGCTGCCTGGTGTCGCGAACCGGAAGCGGCGAAATCGTGATCGGCAACAAGAAAGCGGCAAAGGAAAAAACAGCGGTCCCGATCGTGGCCACGCAGACCCTGCAGGGCGGCTTCGGCAACCCCAACCCCGAAACCGGCCAGCAGGCCTTCTACGGAGCCAAGAACGGCGAAACGTTCTCCAAAACCGGGCAGAAAGTGCCTGGTGGGCTGCTGGATCTCGTCAAGTGCAACGAAGTCAGCAACCCCGTCGAGCGGTTCCTGTGCGAAGGCTTCTTCGAAAACGGGGCCACGGGCGTGACCGCCGTAACCGAACTGGCCAAGCCCGCTGGCAGCATCTACCTGAACGAGTTCGCGCTCGAAGAAGAACTGCCGTTCGGACCCTACCCGCCGGCGCTCGTGCTCCCGGTCAAGATCAAACTGGAAAACCCGCTGCTCGGAGGTGAATGCTACATCGGCTCCAACACCGAACCGATCGAACTGGCGCTCACCACGGGTGCAACGAGCCCGCCCGCGCCGAACAAATCGATCAAAGGCAAACTGGGCGAACTGACGTCGAAGGCGGAAGGCAAAATCCTCGTGATCAACAAGAACACGCTCGTGGGTAACGCCTTCGCGGTCGGCAAAGCGCACGGCTGTGGCCTGCTCGGTGTCCTGGACGGCCTGATCGAATCGAAACTCGGCCTGCCCTCACCGGCCGGCGAGAACACGGCGATCCTCAACAACACCGTCGAACAGGCCGGGCACTTCGCGGTCGAAGAATCCGAATAGACACCGGTCGTAGTCATTAGCTGGGTGCGGCCCGTTGCGCGTATGCGCAACGGGCCGCCCTTTGCCGGTCGCCGTCAGACCCCCGCAGGCGACATCAATGCGGGGCCCGCGCCCGCGAGACACGCGAGCGGATTGCAAGTCGACAAACCGAGCAGGGAGGAGAGAAATGGAGCGGATCGATAAATCGGTGGGGCTGGGTGCTCGCCCGCATACCCTGCGCCGCGTTCTCTCTCTAGCCATGGCGCTCCCGACGATCGCTGCGACGCTGCTCTCCGCCGCCCCGGCTCTCGCCGCGGCGCCCGAAGCCCCGGAACTGACGGTCGCGCAGCCGATCCAGACAACCGAAGCGACCTTCCTCGGCACCCTCAGCCCCAACGCATCGGAACCCAACAAGGGCGGCATCTACCGGTTCCTCTACAACACGGGGGCGAAATGTGAAGGCGGCAAAACCACCGAACCGGGGCTCTCCCTCGGCGCCGCGCATGAAGAACTTCCCGCCGAACCGGTCACCGGCCTGACGCCCGGCACGAAATACACGGTCTGTCTGTCGATCACGAACCTCCACGGCGAAGCCACGCTCAGCGCCCCCGTCCCGTTCACCACCCCAACGGTGCCGCAAGTCCCGACGACGAGCAGCCCCGCCAAAACGATCACCGCCCGCACCGCTGTCTTGGAAGGCACGCTGAACCCGACCGCGGCGGCGGAAGTGGGCTGGCACTTCCTCTACAGCATCGAACCGGCCTGCTCGGCGAGCGGCCTGGAAACGACGCCCGTCCAAGGCGCACCCGTCCCCGCGAAAACCAAAGTCCACATCGAAGTCACCGAACTGCAGCCCCACCACAAATACCAGTTCTGTCTTGTGGCCCGCAACGAGGCCGGCGAAACGGCGCAGAGCGCGAACGAAGTCTCCTTCGAAACCAAAGCCGCAACCCCGAGCGCCGACGCCGAGAGCACCTCCGCCGTCAATTCGACCTCCGCCACCCTCGAAGCGCAGGTCAACCCCAATAACGAGAGCACCAGCGCCTACCTGCTCTACTCGACGAGCCCCGCGGTCGAACCCAGCGGAGCACTGAAAACCCCGACCGAACTCCTGCCCGCCGCCACCGAACTCGGCGAAGGCTTCGGAGCTCAGGCGGTCAGCCAGTCCCTCTCTGGGCTCCCGGCAGCCTCAACCTTCTACTACCAGGCGGTCGCGATGAACGCTACCGGCACCACCTACGGCGCGGTCCAGTCGTTCACGACCGTCCCAGTACCAGCCACCGCCCAAACCACCGCGATCACCGCCACCACGGCGGCGTTCAACGGCACCCTCACACCCCTGAACGCAACCGTCCCCACCAGCTACTCCTTCGAGTATCGGGCCGGAACCGAATGCACCGGGGAAAACGCCACGAGCACCGAAAGCGCTGGGACAGGATCAGGCGCCAAGAGCGTCCTCGGCGAAGTCGCCGGTCTCTCACCGAACACCACCTACACCGTGTGTCTGCTCGCCTCCAACGCGTCCGGCTCCGAACAGGCCGCGCCCGTCACCTTCACGACGCCCGTCGCGGCCCCGAAGATCGAAAGCGAGTCCTCCGCCAACACCGACGCCACCGAAGCGCGCCTGCGGGCCACGATCAACCCCGGGAACTCACCGACCTCCTATCACTTCGAATACGGGCCGGCCGCCGGCTCATACGTTCACAGCGTCCCGGTCCCCGACGGGCAGATCCCCGCGCGCCTGACCGCCGTCAGTGTCAACAACGTCCTCACGGGGCTGACGCCCGCCACGACCTACCACTACCGCGTCGTGGCGTCCAACACGCTGCCCTCCAGCACGCAGTACGGCGAAGACGAGACGTTCACGACCACCGCGACCGCCACCGGCCCCGGCACACCCGGCGGCTGCACCAACGAACACCTCCGTGAAGAACAGCCCTACGGCCTGCTGCTGCCTGACTGCCGCGCCTATGAGATGGTCTCGCCCGCCGACACCGACGGCCAGGACGCGACCAGCACCTACTCGGAATCGAGTGCGCGGGCCTCCGAAGCCCCCGAAGGAACCGAACCGGCGATCACCTATTCGGCGAAGGGCTCCTTCGGCGACCCGCGCGGTGCGCTCGTGGAAAACCAGTACCTCTCACGACGCACCCCCAGCGGGTGGGCCACCCGGGCGATCACGCCGCTGTCGAGCACCGGGGCGAAAGGAGGCACCGAACCCAACGAAGACTCCTACCCGGCGAGCTACTTCACCCCGGAACTGACGGCCGGGCTCGCCGTCACTAGCGCCAGCCTGGGCGAAGCGCCGCCGCTCGGCGAAGACACCCCGATCAAGCTGTACGTCGCACAGCTCGCCGACGGGTCCTACGGCTACGTCGGACAGGGCGAACTGCCCGGAGGCGCATCCAGCAACCTGGAACGCGTGCTCCTGACCAACGCTGCCAACGGGAGCCTCCTGGAGTGGATGGGCGGAACCGACGTGCCCGTCAGCGTCGCCAACACGAGCGTCGAAGAACTCCCGGCCAGCGCTGGCTCGGGAGAGTATTTCGAAAAACAGAAAGACGCCTGGCACGCAACCTCAAGCGACGGCACCCGCGTGTACTTCACGACACCACCCAACGTCGAAGACGCCAACGAGCAGCTCTTCGAGCGTGTCAACATCGGCCAACCCCAGAGCGAACTCGGCGCCAAAGGTGAATGTTTGGAACCGACGCTGGCGTGCACGGTCGCGGTCTCGGCCTCTCAGCGCCGGCCCGAAGATGTACGAGGGCCGCAGCCCGCCCGCTACTGGGGAGCGAGCGCCGACGGCACCCGGGTGTTCTTCACGAGCTCCGCGGAGCTGACCGAAGACGCCTACACCGGCACCACGGACAATGCCCCCAACCTCTACGAGTACGACCTGGAAACCGGGAGCCTCACCGACCTCACGGTCGATAGCGAAGACGCCGCCGAAGGCGCCGCGGTCCAGGGCGTCGTGCAGATCTCAGACGACGGCTCCTACGTCTACTTCGTCGCCGACGGCGTTCTGAAGGGCGTCCACGAAGAACCCCTGCAGAACGCCTCGGGCGTGGAACCGCTCACCGGGCAGGACAACCTGTATGTGTCCCATGACGGCGCAACCGCGTTCATCGCGGCACTCGGCGCCAAAGACGAAACGGACTGGCTCAACGGAGGCAACGCCTCCGAAGCTGGCCCGGAGATCAACACGGCCGTGCTCACGCCCGGAGGCTCGCAGCTGGCGTTCATCTCAGAACGCGCCCTGACGTCGTACGACAACGAACAGGCCGAGCCCGGCGACTGCGAAGCGAAGGTCGAAAACCACGGGAGCGAATCAGGCATGTGCCGCGAGGTCTATGTCTATGACGCCGAAACACACGCGCTCGCATGCGCGTCCTGTAACCCCACCGGGGCGCGGCCTGCCGGACCGTCGATCCTCCCCGGCGTCGTCCCGGCGGGCCAGGCCTACGCCGACTACCGTCCGCGGGACTTCCTCGCGGACGGCAGCCTGTTCTTCGACAGCAGCGACGCGCTCGCCCCGGGCTCAAGCGGCAGCCAGGAAGATGTGTACGAGTATGAGAGCGGAAACGTCCATGCCATCTCCGATCCGGCCAGCGGCCATGAATCGTTCTTCCTCGACGCCAGCCCGAACGGGCACAACGTGTTCTTCGCCTCGGCGGCCAAACTGCTGCCCGAAGATCCCGGCGGCAACACCGTCGTCTGGGACGCCCGCGTGGACGGCGGACTCCCGCTCGCGAGCACCCCCGTGCCGTGCGCGACGGCGGAAACCTGCCAGACGCCCGCCGCCCCGGGACCGGCCCCCGGTGCGCCCGCCAGCGCGACGTTCAAAGGCCCCGGGAACCCGACCCCAGCACCCCCACCTGCCACGAAGCCCAAGACCGCTGAACAACTCCGCCTGCAAAGGCTCGCCAGGGCCCTGAAGAGCTGCAGGAAGAAAAAGCCCGGCCACAAGCGCGCCCTCTGCGAAAAGCAGGCACGAAAGACCTACGCCAAGAGGGCCAGCGCCAAGAAGGCGGCCAAGAGACCCGGCAGCGACCGGGGGGCCAAGCGATGACCAGGTTCAAGGGCCTCCTATCGGCTGTCCGGGAAGTCGGGCTCTCGCCCGCGGGGCTCGCGCCGCTTGCCTATGCCGTTCCGGGTGTCGCAATCCTCGCCGCGGTGGCGGCGCTTTGCGCCGCACCAGCCGCGCAGGCGGAATTCGGCGTCTCGCGCTTCGCTATATCCGCACGGAACCAGGATGGGACCCCGGACGTCCAGGCGGGGTCGCACCCCTACGCGTTGAACACGACGATCGTGCTGAACGAACCGGGCCCGACGAGCGGGAACCTGAAGGACGTGACGCTGCAGCTGCCGCCCGGCCTGGTCGGTAACCCGGATGCGACCCCGAAATGCACCTACCAGGAATTCATCCGCCAGGTCGAAGGCGGCGCAAGGGAATTCGGACGGTGCCCAAACGAAACCGTCGTGGGGCTGGCGAGCTTCTACCTGCAGAACCCCAACCAGCCCACGGAATTCCTGCCGTCCTCCGCGGCGGTGTACAACCTGGTCCCGCCGGCGGGGGTCGCGGCCGAGTTCGCGTATGTCGCGATCAGGCACACGCCAATCCTGTTGCAGGAGTCCGTCAGGTCGGGCAGGGACTACGGGGTCACGACGACCGTGCCGGATATCAACGAGCAGTCGAACATCTATGCGAGCAAGGTCACGATCTGGGGTACCCCGGCGGACCCGGCGCACAACCACTGGCGCGGGACGTGCCTGCTCGTCGAAGGCGGAGGACGGCACTCGGTCGAAGAAGGCGCGGGCCTCGCCGAAGGCGAAGACGAACTGGAAGGCCCGCTCTACGAAAATGGTGGGGGAGGTCGCGGCCTACCGGAATCCAACGGGGAAATCTGCGCGACCGGTGACGCGGTGCAGCCGCTGTTGACGATGCCGACGTCCTGCGGACGGCCGCTGTCGGCGAGCGCCGCGGTTGACTCCTGGCAGGAACCGGGCGATTTCACCGGCGCGGAAGGGCAGCGAACCAGGACCGCATCCCTCCCCGAACTGACGGGCTGTGAAAACCTCCCATTTGACCCGGAGCTCAGCGTCACCCCGGAAAAGAGGACGGGCAGCACCTCCTCGGGGGTGAACGTGGGGGTGACGGTGCCACAGGGCTCGACGGAAAGCTCCGACGGCCTGGCGGAGGCGGACGTGAAGGACACGACCCTCACGTTCCCGGCGGGCTTCGAGCTGAACGCGAGCGCCGCCAACGGCCTGCAGGGCTGCTCGACCGCTCAGATCGGCTACACCGGGAGCGCGGAACTGGACCCGGCCACAGAACCGGGCGTGCAGACCCCGCAGTTCGAAGAACGCCTGCAGAACCCGGCGACGGGCAGGCCCGAAGCGGACCTTTGTCCCGACGCCTCGAAGCTCGCCAACGTCCAGATCAAGAGCCCGCTGCTGGAAGGGAAGCTGCTCGGCGCGATCTACCTCGCGGCCCCGCAGAACTTCAGCACGGGCCCGCTGGAAAACCCGTTCAAATCGTTGACGGCGTTCTACGGCGTGGCGGAAGAAGCAAGGACGGGTGTGCTCGTGAAGTTCGCCGGGAGCCTGGAAAGGAACCTCGAAACGGGCCAGCTGACGGGGAAGCTGGAAAACACCCCGCAGCTCCCGTTCAGCGAAGCGAACCTCGAATTCTTCGGTGGCGAACGAGCCGCCTTCGCCACGCCCTCGCAATGCGGCGGCTACGAAAGCACGGCGACCCTGGCCCCATGGTCCGCCACGGCCCCCGTGAAGCCAACCTCAGATTTCAAGATCACCTCCGGCCCCAGCGGTTCCGCGTGCCCGTCGGGCGCCCTGCCGTTCACGCCGACCCTGCAGGCGGGGACAACGAACACGAACGCGGGAGCCTTCAGCGAACTCTCGACCCAGATCAACCGAGAAGACGGCCAGCAGGCAATCCAGAACGTGACCCTCACCTACCCGCCGGGGGTCTCAGCGGTCCTGGCAGGTGTCCCGCAGTGCGCAGAAGCCCAGGCAAACGCCGGCACCTGCCCCGCGGAAACCCAGATCGGCGAAGACATGGCAAGCGTAGGCGTCGGCAGCGACCCCTACACGGTGACGGGAGGAAGGGTCTACCTGACGGGCCCCTACGGCGGAGCCCCCTTTGGCCTGTCGATAGTGACGCCAACAAAGGCCGGGCCCTTCATCCCCGATGAAGGAGCACCGGTAGTCACAAGGGCAAAGATAGAAGTGAACCCAACCACGGCCCAGGTGACCGTCACGACCACCGGGGAAATCCCGCACATCCTCGACGGCTTCGAGCTGAACGTCAAGCAGATCAACGTGAGCATCAACCGTCCAGGCTTCACGATCAACCCCACCAGCTGCGAACCGATGAGTGTCGCGGGCACGATCGCGGGTCTGGAAGGTGCCGCCGCCCCGGTCACGATGCGCTTCCAGATGGGCAACTGCCAGAACCTGAAGTTCGCCCCCAAATTCAGCGCCTCGACGGCGGCGCACACCAGCCGAAGCCAGGGCGCGAGCCTCGTCACGACCATCGAAGAGCCCGCGGGGGCCCTCGGTACCCAGGCGGACATCGCCAAGGTCAAAGTGCAGCTGCCGAAACAGCTCCCCTCTGAGCTAAGGACCCTCCAGAAAGCCTGTCTGGCGAAGACCTTCGAAGCAAGCCCGGAAGCATGCCTGGCCGAATCGCCGCACGCCAAGGTCGGAGAAGCAGTCGTCCACACGCCGCTGCTGCCGGTCCCGTTGACGGGGAACGCCTACCTCGTCTCCCACGGCGGGGCGGAATTCCCGGACCTCACGCTCGTCCTGAAGGGCGATGACGTCACGATCGTCCTCGTCGGGAGCACGAACATCACGAACGGCATCACGACCACCACTTTCAAGACCACCCCGGATGTGCCGTTCACAAGCTTCCAGCTGGCGCTCCCCCAGGGCGAATACTCCGCCCTGGGGTCCTATCTGGCGACCGGCAACAAGGCCAGCTTCTGTGGCCGCAGCCTCGTGATGCCGACCGAAATCGTCGCCCAGAACGGCATGGCCCTCTACCAGAACACGCCCATATCGGTCACGGGTTGCCCGCCGGCCGTCAGCGTCACCAAAACCAAGATCAAGGGCAACTCCCTCGTGGTCACCGTCAAGCTCGGCCAGACGGGCACGCTCGTGCTCTCCGCCAAGGGCATCCGTAGGAAGACCGTGCGCGGCGCGAAGGCGGGCATACGCACCATCACGATCCCCCTGACCGCAACCGGCCGCGCCGCCGCCAGGCACAGGGCAAAGATCAAGATCACCGTTGCCCTCACCGCGGCGGGCCACACCGGCACCGCTACGAGCACGGTGAGGGCATGACCCCAGCACCGCCAGAGCGCGGAGGGTCAAGCAGATCACCGTGTGCCCCGCCTGCCTGTCCTCCCTTGTGGAGGGTGCGCCTTTATGGGGTGAATGGGGTAAGGACGCAGAGCCCCGCAGATCGTCCGCGCTCTGACCGGCAACGGCCTGCAAGCGCTCCAAAGGAGCGCGCAGTGCCCCGCCTGCCGTGTGCCCTCTGGGTGCGCCCTTCAGGGTGGAGAGATGCAGAGCAGATCGCCTGCCTGTGCCCTTCAGGGTGCGCCCCTTTATGGGGTGCATGGGGTATTTATGGGGTGTTGGGTGTGCCCGGCACACGGGTGCTCGTCGCCGCAGGGTGCGCGTCTCGCTTCGCCCATCCTAACTGCACCGCCGAGTGCATCTAAACGCCTGACCGGCGTCTCGGCGCGCCGGCATGCACACGTCAGTCCCTTGGCCTGCAACGCAACTACCGCATCACGTCGCGGCCCGAAATCCCTCTCAAACAGACGCTTCTCGGCGATCCCGGCCCGCTCTCCGCACGGCCCCCGACAACGCCTGTCGGTTCCCGCTTGCCTTCCGGTCGGGGAATGCTGTAGCGTGATCCACCAGTGTTTATTTAGGCTTCAGGTCGGGGCGTCGTTTGTTGTTGGGGAGACGCCCGCGACTCTGAAATGTCCGTCCGGCAGGAATGGGGAGTGATGAGTTCAAGCAGTCGCGCAGCCCGTCTTCGTCTGAGCCTGGTCTCACCCATCCGGCGTGAGCCGAGTGGGGCGGGGGACACCACCGCTTCCCTGTCCGCGACCCACCCGCCGTCTAGAACACCGCGGCGTCCCAACCCGTTGAGCTGTTTCGTACCCCCTAACCCGACCCAGGACACGGCGTGATCCGCACACAGCGCAGCGACCCTCGACCCTCTTCCGCGACGGGTCCCTTCGCCATGCTCCGCGCTGCACGCCTCTCCACCGGCACCCGTGCGCCCAAAATAGCCCTCCTCACCGCCTTCGCCCTCACCGCCCTGGCCCTGTCCGCCGCCCCGGCCCTCGCGGCCCCGGCCACCCCGACCCTGACCGTCGAAACCCTCCTCCCGGGAGGCCCGACCCCCGCCGGCTCCGCGACCCTCCACGGCGTCCTCAGCCCCGGCGTCTCCGGCGAACCGGGAAGCCTCTACCAGTTCCATTACAAAGAATTCAAAGAAGGCGAAACCCCCGACTGTGAGGGCGGCCTCTCGGCGCCGGAATCGCCGGGGATCGCGATCGGTGAAGAAAACGAACCGGTCAACGAAACGATCTACCTGCAGCCGCACACCAAATACGCGGTCTGCCTGCACGTCGAAAACCTGACGGCCGAAACGGCGACGAGCACCACAGAAACCTTCACCACCGCGATCGCCCCGGAAACGCCCTACCCCCGCGAACCGGAATCCATCACCGCCACCACCGCAATCCTGAACGCCGAACTGAACCCGCTGAAGGAAGGCGAAGAAGCCACCTACCAGTTTTCCTATGGCCAGAACGGCGAATGTTCGACCGCCGCTGCCATCGAAGAAGACCACGGCGCGAAGGGCGAAGAAGTCAAAACGGAAATCAAGGAACTCGAACCGAACCGCCAGTACACCTTCTGCGTCACGGAGTTCGACAACGCCGGCGAACCGGGTCCCTCCGCTCCCCTGAACTTCCGCACGCTCGCGCCCGCGCCCGCAGTCGTCAGCCAGGCCGCCACCACCATCTCCCCGTTCGAAGAGCACCTCGAAGCGACCGTCGACCCGAACAACCAGACCACGACCTGCATCGTCGAATACGGCCTCACGACCGGCTACGGCTCGACGCGCCCGTGCGAACAGGTGATCGAAGGCACCACGCAGCCCGTGGCGAGCGTCGAAGGCGGCGAACAGCCGCTCACCGCCACCCTGCCGGGCCTGGCGGCCGTCAAAGGCTACGACTACCGTTTCGTCCTTACGAACGCCGCGCACGAAACGACCTACGGCGAAGGCACGTTCACGACCGCCACGGCGCTCCCGCCCACGATCGAAGACGAAATCGCGTCCTCGGTCACAGCGACCGGCGCGACGCTCGAAGCGCAGGTCAACCCGGAGTTCCAGCCGACGAGCTACCACTTCCAGTACTCCACGAGCGAACTGGGCGGCGTCCTGACCGGCACGGTCACGACCCTCGAAGGCCATCCCGCGCTGACGGGTGGGGGCAACCAGCCCGCGAGCGTCCACACGGTCGCGCCGCTTGAACCGGGCACGACCTACTACTACCGCGCGACCGCGGAAAACGGCACGGCCCCGAACGCGGAAGGGCCGGTCCAGTCGTTCACGACCCCGCCGGCTGCGGAAACCGGCGAACCGACGGTGCTCACCTCGACGACCGCGACCCTGAACGGCAAGCTGAAGCCGCTGAACGAAACGGTCCCGGCCGAATACCACTTCGACTATGAAGCGGGCGTGCACTGCGACGGCGAAAACAGGACGGCCACCCCGAGCGTCAGCGCCGGCAGCGGCCCGGGCGGCGAACTGACCGCGACCCCCGCCGTGATCGAAAACCTCCAGCCCGGCGCGCAGTACACGTTCTGCCTGGTGACGAGCAACGCCTCCGGTGAACAGGTCGGCAACCCGGTGTCCTTCACGACCCCCGCGGCGCCGCCGAAACTCGACAGCGAGGAACCGGGCACCGTCACGCCCTATGAAGCGCGGCTGCAGGCGCAGATCAACCCGGACGGCCAGGAAACCCACTACGTCTTCGAATACTCGACCGCCGAATCGGGAGGCGTCCTGACCAACCCGATCGTGCTCAAAGGCGCCGCCATCCTGCCCGCGGGCACGACCGATCAGACCGCCACGGCGGAATCGGGTCACGTCCTCGAACCGGCGACCACCTACTACTACCGGGCGGTCGCCGAAAACGCGACGGCCGGCCAGGGCACGCTCCCTCTGCAGTCGTTCACGACCCCGGCCGCGAAAGCACCGGAACTGTACGCCGAAAGCGCCGGCGAAATCCTGGCCACGACCGCTCAGCTGGAAGTGACGCTGTTCCCCCAGTACCAGAAAGCCACGGTCACGTTCCGTTACGCGCTCACCGAACACGAAGTCCTCCACGAAGAAGGCTTCACCGTCACGGCACCTGCCGTTCAGCCCGGGAGCATCGCCGAAGGGTTCCCGGCCCCGACCGTGTCCGCGCAGGCGAGCGGGCTGCTCCCGAACAGGCAGTACTACTACCGTGCGATCGCCGAAAACGCTGCCGGCAGGGACGCGCCGTTCGGCACCGTCCAGTTCTTCAGGACGACGACGCTACCGGTCGTCACGACCGGCGCCGCGAGCACGCCGACGCCGAACGCGACCACGATCGCCGGGAGCGTGAACCCGGAGAGCGCCTCCACCACGTATTTCATCCAGTACGGCGGCACGACCGGCTACGGCTCCACCAGCCCGCGCCAGACGGTCGGGGCCGGCACCACGCCGGTGAGCGTCGAAGTGCCCGTTGAAAGGCTGGAACCGGGCCGCACCTACCACTACCGTCTCGTCGCGGAAAACACGACGGGCGGCGTCACCTACGCGGGCTACGGCGAAGACAAGACCTTCGCGACACCCGCCACCCCACCCGTCATCACCGGCCTGACCGCAGGGCAGATCACCCAGAGCACGGCCGTCATCACCGCGAACCTGAACCCGCGCAACCTGCAGACCCGCTACGAACTGCAGCTCGGATCCGTCCAGGGTCAGCTGCAGCCGATCACCTCCGCCACCACGACTGACGAAACGGCGATCAGTCTCGCGGTCGGGAACCTCACGCCCGGCACGACCTACTACTACAGGCTGATCGCGACCAACGCCAGCGGTACCGTCGAACCCGAATCGGTGCTCGTCACCCTCCCCGGAGCCGCGGCCGCCGCGCCGCCTGGGCTGCCTGCGCTGATCCCCTACGTCCCGGTCTCCACGATCAACGCGAAGGAAGAAGCCGAAAACAAGAAGAACAGCAAACCGCCGGCCCTCACTAACAAGCAGAAGCTCGCGAAAGCCCTCGTGGCTTGCCATAAAGACAAGAAGAAGAGCAAGCGCGCGAAATGTGAACGAGCGGCACACAAGAAATACCCCGTCAAGGCCTCGAAAAGCGCGACGAGAAAGAGCTAGCGATGGGCTCCCTAACCGTGTGCCGCGAGAATCGCTCAGGTTGCAAGCGCCCCAAGGGGGCGCGCAGTGCCCCG
>Ga0182012_10005357_pt1 | contig 13276 bp, 14 predicted proteins | sample 612S2SmetaG_FD_120486 | JGI IMG/M metagenome (GOLD analysis project Ga0182012, IMG submission 120486) | Permafrost microbial communities from Stordalen Mire, Sweden - 612S2S metaG | ecosystem: Environmental > Terrestrial > Soil > Wetlands > Permafrost | place: Sweden: Stordalen | collected...
CATGGACATAACGCCAACCGTACGTCCCATATCGTCGCGGCAATATCGCCGACCACGCGCTCCCAATAACTCGTTCAACATCCGAAACCGCCAGACCGACCCACGGATGGGTCAGAAGACCCCGATTGGGTGGGTCGCAGCTGAGCGATGTCCGGTGGCTGCCCGGCTGGCTGCCCGGCTGGCTGCCCGGCGAGCAGAACCGCCGATGCAGAACCCGTCTCCAAGGTGGCTAGGGAAGCCATCACCTCGACTGGACTGGGTCGCTTTTGAGGTGCCAACCAGCGCGTCGTGGTCACTGCGTCGCCTCCCGGTTAGACATAGTCACCCAGGCGACGGGCACTTACCTCATGGCCTGATGGAAGAAATGCGCGCTTGGTGATGAGTACCACTGATGCGTTGGCCGGCATCACAACCTGGAACAGGCGATAGCCAGCGACCGCAATCAGCGGATTGATGTAGAACAACTCGGAACGGATGTAGATGATCGCAATGAGCAGGACGAATAGCCCAAGCGCGGCGCGTTCGCGGGCGGTCGTGGCAGTCACGGCCGCAAATGGGACGAGGTATGTGGCGATGTAGGCAATTGCGTCACCGTCGCGTATCTGACAAGAGGCCGCCTGCAACCGTTGCGGCGCCAGGCGTCTCGCCCAGAGCAGTACGAAGGGGATTACCGGCACTCCAAGGGCCGCGAGGCCCATGCGAAGGATAGTTGGAGCGCCCTTACCAAAGGGCCGACGGGGGCGGCGACCCTGCGCCTGGCTGTCGTGCAGGGCGAAGACGCCGAGCAGCGGCGCGTAGGAGGAGACGAAAAGGGTCAGTCGCGCGGAGGGTGACACCGTTACCACTTTGATACGCTGATCCGCAAGGCTTTGGTGATTTGCAAACCGCGAGACGGGCTCTCGCCAACGCCCTTGGCCCTAACTCTCCAGGAATCCGGAGGAGCCGCTGTCAAGTGCCCCGCCCCACTCCTGTCGGCACCGCACCCTGCCGAAACAGGGGACTCCAGGCGTTCTGCTCCAGCCACCCTTGCCCTAGTCTTTGCCCTAGAACTCGGGAGCGTTCGTCTTCCGTCCGGTTCCACTTCGTTGGAGCAGCAGGGTGCTGAAGTGCCCAAATGCTGCGTCGGATGCCTCTTGCCCCCACCCCGTCCCTGCCCAAGAGCGGATTAAAAGTCTGCCGGTCTACCACTGACCTACGCCCCCGTGCGGCGGCGCGCCCGGTTACCCCGTCATCCTAGATTGACCACCCCGGGCGCCAGGAGCAAGAGCAAGCCGAGGACGACGCACGTCGCTGCCAGTATGGCCACGTCGGCCACCAGCTCTTCACGGCGATGGCGAAAAGCGCTCAGACCGGCAGCGACAACCAAGCCCGTCACCAGCCCACCCACGTGGGCTTGCCAGGCGATGTCAGGGATAGTGAAGCTGAAAACCAGGTTGATGGCTATTAGAGCGACGATGCTCGAGGTATTCGCGCTGGCCCGGCGGGCCAGGATGAAATAGGCGCCGAACAAGCCGAAAATGGCGCCCGAAGCCCCCGCTGCCGGCTGTTGGGGGTTGCCGATGAGGTAGTAGGCCACCGACCCGCCCAGGCCGCACAGCATGTACAGGGCGAGGTACCGCCACTTGCCCAGGGTCGGTTCGACCAGACGTCCGATGATGTACAGGCACCACATGTTGAGGGCCACATCGAGGATGTTGTTGGTGACGAAGAACGATGCGACCAGGCGGTACGACTGGCCGAAATGCGTCATGAAGACGGGGATGATGTAGCTGTCGAAGGTCAGCCGGGACGAAGCCGCGGCGGCTAGGAACAGGAATACGTTGATGAAGATCAGGGCCATTGTCACCGGGGCCTGGCGGGCGCGCGGGACCGCGCCGAAGCCCGGCCGGTACCGGACCACCGGCGACTGGCGGGCGCTGCGCCGTACACATTGGTGGCAATGCCAGCCCACCGGGGCCTGGACCATGCAGTCGGCACAGATAGGCCTGTTGCAAGAGCGGCAAACCGCCCCGGCCAGGCGGTCGGGGTGCTCGTAGCATCGGGTGTTTGGGCCTAGGCCGAGGGGTTCGGAGGGGGGCCCATGGCCCGGGGTACCGCCAGGCCCGACATTGCTGGGCGGCCTCCCCGAGCCAGGCGGCCCGCCCGGCGGCGGCGGCGGCGGCCCGCCCGGCGGCGGCCCGCCCGGCGGCGGCCCTGCCGGTCCTGGCGGTGCCGGCGGCCCTGTCGCAGGCCACTGGAACTCCGCCTCGCCCCAGCCTTGGTCGACCACTTGCGACGCCTAAAGGGAGCTGACGGCGATCGCCGCCGCGGGCATGTTCCAACGCCGGACGATGGGCTGGCCGTGTTCCCAGCCGAGCTCGCTCAAGGTGGCGGTGCCCAGGACCAACAGCCGTCCTTCAGTACCGGCGAGGCCGAGCCACCGGGCGGCCAGGACACGCAGGACGTGGCCGTGGGCGAAGATCAGGGCCCGGGCGCCACCGCCGAGAGCCAGCACCCGCCGCACGACACGGTCCGCGCGCGCCGCTACGTCGGCGGGCTCTTCACCGCCCGGCCACGGCCCGGTCCAGATGGTCCAACCCGGGTAACGCGCTCTTATTTGGTCGATTGTGAGCCCCTCCAGGTCTCCATAGTCCCACTCGGCCAGGTCCTCGTCGATTTCGGGCCGGAACCCGGCCAGCTCAGCCGTGCACCGCGCCCGCTGGCGCGGACTGGACAGGACGAGCTGGAACCAGTGGGCGCTCAGGGCCCCCGACAGGTCGCACGCCTCTTGTTCCCCGGTCGTTGTCAGGGGCACGTCAGTGCGACTGGTGTGCCGGCCCGAGGCGCTCCACTCCGTTTCGCCGTGCCTTACCAGCCACAGCCCTTCCGGTTCAGGCATCCCGCTCGACGAGGAGGTACCCCGCCGCGACAAGGAGCAGCAACACGAACAGGGCCAGGTCGCCCGTGCCCCACCAGGCGGTAAGGGCGTGGGACTGGCGGGTGACCTCCTCGAGTTGGGAGCCGGCCTGGGTCGGCCAGTACTCCAGGAGCGGGTTGCTCCACGACGAGGGCAGGAAGTTGAAAATGAGCGGCAGGACGAACGTTATGGCCACCCCGGCCGTGATGCTCCAGGCGGTACTGCGCAACAGGCCACCCAGGGCCAGGCCCATCAAACCGGCCAGGGCGGCATCGATGCCCATGCCTATGACCGCCCTCAGCACGTTGTGGTCTGCGAGGGCGGGGTCCGGGAACAACGCGTACCCCGAAGCGATGGCGTGGCTGACGAAGAAATTGACGAAGCTCACCACCTCGCCGACCACCAGGGCGGTGATGGCGAAGACGACCGCCTTGGCCGTAAGCACCCTGAGGCGCTTGGGGGTGGCGAGCAGGGTCGGGCCGATGAGGCCGCTGGAGTACTCGCTGGTCATGACCAGGACCCCGAGCACCATGAAGGCCAGAAGGCCGAGGAACCAGGCGGACTGGAGGATGCCCACCGGGTCGGTAGTGACTCGGGTGCCGTGGCGGTGGTTGCTCACTACGGCCAATGTGATGAGGCCGGACAACCCGACGACCATGACTGCGATGACGGCGAGGGTGATGGGCGTCGACCGCACGCTGCGCAGCTTGGTCCATTCCGCCCGCAGGGTATCGATAGGCCTGGGAGGCTTCACGCCCGCCGGCCGCAACGGGGCCATCGGCTGGGACATCGCCGTTGTCGGGGTCATCGCGTGGCCGGCCCTGTCGGCCAGCTGGCCTGGGGCGATCGGCTTCCGTTCGGGCCCCCGGTCCCGGGCAAGACATCGCCGCGAGCGTGGTACTCCACGTCGTCGCGGGTCAGCTCCATGAAGGCCTCTTCCAGCGATGCCTCGAGCAACGAGAGCTCGTGCACAGGCGCCTGGGCGTAAAAGGCAATGTCGCCGATGGCCGAGGGCTCCAGGCCGGTCACCATCAAGGCGCCGTCGTCGGTGGTCTGCACCGACCCGCCGGCGGCCAGGAGCCGGGGGGAAACGGCTTCGGGCATCGGCGTGCGCAGCCGGACGACGCTGGTCGCGCCCTTGACCAGAGCGTCGACCGTCGAATCGGCGATGAGGTGGCCTTTGCCGATGACGATGACCCGGGTCGCCGTCAAAGCCATCTCGCTCATCAGGTGGCTGGAGACGAAGACGGTCCGCCCCTGACGGGCGAGCGACTGCATCAGCGTGCGCGCCCACACGATGCCTTCGGGGTCGAGGCCGTTGACGGGCTCGTCAAAGATGAGGATCGGCGGGTCTCCGAGGAGCGTGGCGGCGATACCCAGACGCTGGGCCATGCCCAGCGAAAAAGTGCCCGCCTTGCGGCCGGCCACGTCGCTCAGGCCCACGAGGTCGAGGACTTCTCCGACCCGGCGGGAAGGGATGTGCCCGGCTTGCGCCAGCGCCAGGAGATGGTCGCGAGCCTTGCGGCCGGGGTGATAGGACTTGGCGTCCAGCAGCGCTCCGACTTCCCGCATGGGCGCGCGCAGTTGCTGGTACGGGGACCCGTTTATCGTCGCCGTACCTTTGTCCGGGTGGGCCAGGCCCAGTACCAGACGCATCGTGGTGGTCTTGCCGGCACCGTTAGGGCCGAGGAAGCCGGTGACTACGCCCGGCTGCACCTCGAAGCTCAAGTCGTCGACGGCAAGCTGCGGCCCGAAGCGCTTCGTAAGGTGGGAGACCCGGATCAACGTCCGCCCTTTCGCAGTCCCTAGGACCGAAGACTACCGGTGATGGACGTGCTGCCGCGAAAGTAAGGGTGCAGGCAGACGGGCAACTCGACCGTCCCGTCGCTTTGCCGGTACGTCTCTACTAGCGCCGCCCACATCCTGGGCACGGCCAGCGCCGAGCCGTTCAAGGTGTCGCAGATCTGGACCGCCCCACCGCCGGCGGGCCGGTAACGGATGCCGGCGCGTCGGGCCTGGTAGTCGCTGAACCACGAGACCGACGACACCTCCAGCCACATGTCGCAGCCCGGCGCATAGACCTCGACGTCGAACTGGCGGGCGTGGGACTGTCCCAGGTCCCCGGTGGAAATATCGAGGATCCGGTAAGGAAGGCCGAGGGCGGCCACCGACCCCACGGCACGGTCCAAAAGTTCGGCGTGGAGAGCCGCGGCCTGGTCGCGCCGGCAGATGGCGAGTATCTCGACCTTGTCGAACTCGTGCACCCGCAAAAGCCCCCGGGTGTCCCTGCCCGCCGCGCCCGCTTCTCGCCGGTAGCACGGGGTGTAAGCCATGAGGCGGAGAGGCAGCTCTTCCTCGGCCAGGATCTCGTTGGCCCTCATCGAGGTCAGGGGCACCTCGGCCGTCGGGATGGCCCACAGGTCGTCCCGCTCCAGGTGGTAAGCGTCGTCGGCGAACTTGGGCAACTGGCCGACTGCCTCCATGACGGGCGTGCGGACCAGCGTCGGCGGGCGCACCTCGGTGAAGGCGTCCGCGTTGCGGTCGAGAGCCAGCTGGCAAAGAGCGCGCACAAGGGTGGCGCCCTGGCCCTGGAACAAAGGGAACATGGAGCCCGCTATTTTGGCGCCCCGCTCAAGGTCCAGTATCTGCAGTTCCGCACCGATCTCCCAGTGTGGGGCCCGCTGGTGAGGCCCGTACCGGGCTGGGTCGTAGCCGACGGTACGGACGACCACGTTGTCTTTTTCTGACGCGCCGTCCGGAGCGTCCTCGGAGGGGAGGTTCGGGAGCCGCAGCATGGCGTCCCGCAGTTGCGCCTCCACCACCGCGCCCTGGCGCTCGAGAGCCGTGAGCTCCTCGCCGGCCCGCTTGCTCTCGTCCCGGGCCGCCTCCGCGTTGGCCGCGTCGCCCGAGCGCATGGCGTCGCCAACCTGTTTGGAAAAAGCCTTGACTCGCGACCGCAGTTCTTCTGACCTGGCCGCCAATTGGCGGTTCTCGCTGTCCAGGGCGGCGGCACGGCGGACCTCGTCCTCGGGGACGCGCTTGCGGGCCAAGGCCGCTATGGTGCGCTCCAGATCGGTGCGCAGGCGGCGTACGTCGATCATCGGTCCGAAACTAACAGGTGGAGCCGGCCATGCCGGATGGCCGGAGGCGTCGCCGCCCACGGCCGGGCCGGTTTAGTCGCACACCCTCTTAGTGGACGAGGACGTCCACGGCCATGGCGACGAAGAGCAGGCTCAGGTAGGTGATGGACCAATGGAAGACCTTCATGGCCGCCGCCGCCGTCCTGGTCACCAGCATCCGGGCGCAGAGCCCCACAAAACCGGCGCCGGCCAGCACCGCCACCCCCCAGTAGATCCAGTGCATGTGGGCCACGACGCCAAAGCCGGCCGACGCCGCCACGGTGGCGACCGAGTAGGCGAGCATTTGCCAGGTGGTGCGGCTGATGCTCTGCACGACCGGCATCATGGGCACTTTGGCGTTGGCGTAGTCGTCCCGGTAGCGGATGGCGAGGGCCCAGAAATGCGGCGGGGTCCACAACACGACGAGGCTGAAGAGCAGGAAGGGGGCCCAGCCGAGAGAGCCTGTGACGGCCGCCCATCCGACCAGGACCGGTACGGCGCCGGCAGCGCCGCCTATCACGATGTTCTGGGGAGAGGTGCGCTTGAGCAGGGCCGTGTAGATAAAGACGTAGAACAGGGCCGCCGAGAGTGCCAGTACTGCGGAGAGGGGGTTGACCGCCAGCCACAACACGGAAAAGGCGGCCAGCTGGAGCGCCACGGCAAACGCCAGGGCGGCGGGGGCGCTCACCGTACCGGTGACCAGAGGCCGCTGCGAGGTCCGGCGCATCAAGGCGTCGATGTCGCGGTCCAGGTACATGTTGGCGGCATTGGCGCTACCCGCCGACAGCGTGCCGCCCACCAGCGTGGCCAGGACGAGCCCCGCCGAGGGCCATCCCCGGGCAGCCACGAACATGGTGGGCACGGTCGTGATCAACAGCAGTTCGATGATGCGGGGTTTGGTGAGCGCAATGAAAGCCGCCACGCGCTCCAGGGGGCCGGGCCCGGGACGGACCGAACGAGCCGCGAGGGTGCCGGCGTTGCTGACCACTTGCGAAAGGTTAGCGGGCCAAGACGGGCTCAGGGGATAGAGGCGGACGGCCGCCAGGCGGGTCGAACGACCCGGGCCGTCCGTCGTAGCATCGTTTCAATGTCCGCACCCAGGCGAGCGCTCCGCCGACTGTCGGCACTTCTCGCGGATCCGGGTTTCTGCCGCCGCAGCGCCGGGGTGGCTGTCGTGGCGCTGGCTCTCGGCATCGTGAGCGGCGGGGCGGTGCGCCTGACCGGGTCCGGGCTCGGGTGCAGCGACTGGCCGAACTGCACCGCGACGAGCGTTGTTGCCCCCCTCCAGTTCCACGCGTTGGTCGAGTTCGGCAACCGCCTCGTGAACGTGGTCATCACACTGGGGATGGTCCTTGTTGTGCTGGCGTCGTTCATGCGCCGGCCCCGCCGGACCGACCTGGTCGTGCTGTCATCGGGGCTGATAGCGGGGATACTGGCCGAGATCGTGCTGGGGGGCGAGACCGTGCTCCACAAGCTGGCGCCCCAGTTCGTCATGTCCCACTTCCTCGTGGCCGTGGTCTTGCTCGTCAACGCCCTCGTGCTCTATCACCGGGCCCGTCAGCCTGACGGCGCCGCGACCGGCCAGCCTGACGGAGGCCCGACCGGAGCCGCTGGCGGGACTGGGCCCGGCGCAAGAGCATGGCCTCCTCCGGCCCGGTGCCTGGTGAGGCGGGGCCACCTGTGGGCGAGCCGGGGCATGCTCGCACTGACGTTCGTGGTGGTCGTGCTGGGAACGGTCGTCACTTCGACCGGGCCGCACGCCGGCGCCCCCGGCGTGCCCCGCTTCGGTTTCTCCCTGCACACGGTGGCACAGCTCCACGGGACGTCCGTCGAGGTACTGCTCGCCCTCACTGTGGCGACCCTGTGGTCCATGCACCGCGCCCGCGTCGCGCCTGCCGTGCTGCGCCGGGGAGAAGTGCTGCTGGTGGTGCTGGTCGCTCAGGCCGCCGTCGGCTACAGCCAGTACCTGAGCGGGGACCCCGTCCTGCTCGTCGGCATCCACCTGGCCGGGGCCACGTCGGTCGTAATGGCCATGGTATTTTTCAACCTGGGTCTCTATACCCGTGACCCGGCGCCTGCGGCGCAGGTCCCGCCTGGGGACCGTCGTACAGCCAGAGAACTGGCCCGGACTTAGCGAAGGTGCGTATGGCGGCTTCTGCTCCGCTCGAGGTAAAGGAACCGGAAATCACCGAGGTGACCGGGCTGTCCCGGCCCTGGAAGGTCATTGTCTGGAACGACCCGATCAACCTCATGAGCTACGTGGCGTTCGTCTTTCAGAAGCTGTTCGGTTACAGCAAAGAAAAGGCCAACAAGCTCATGATGGACGTCCACACCAAGGGCAAGGCGGTCGTCGCCAGTGGGCCGCGCGAGAGATCGGAGCTCGACGTCTTCAGGCTGCACGAGCACGGGCTGTGGGCGACCATGGAGCAAGACAGCTGAGCGCGGCCAGGCGGAAAGCACCGCTCCGGCGGTGCGGACCGGGCCGGTACGCGGTCGCCTTCGGTGCAGAGGACCGCCAAGTCCTGCGGGCGCTGCCGACGCAGCTGGGCGCCGCCGTTGCCGCCCAGCCGGACGACGCCGTTTTCAGGCGGCTTTTCCCACCGGCGTACGCCAACGACGAAGTCGCCGAGGACGAATACCGCCAGATGGTCCGGTCCGACCTGGACGAGACCAGGGCCCTGGCCCTCGACACCCTGGCGAAGACGGCCGATGCCACCGAGCTGTCGGAGGAGGAGCTCGACGCCTGGCTAAGAGCCCTCAATTACATCCGATTGTGGCTCGGTACGCTCCTCGACATCCAGGAGGACGCACCCGAGGACGACCTCGAGGACCCGGCCCACCTGCTCTATTACCTGCTGACAGCGTGGCAGGAACTTGTCGTGTCCGTTTTATCGGGAGAGGAATGATGGACATCGATCTGGCGTTGGCCCATTTCAGCCAAAATCACCGGTCAGTTCTGGCGACCCGCCGCCGCGACGGCCGTCCGCAGCTTTCTCCGGTTGTCCACGCCGTCGGAAATGACGGCCGCATACTCATTTCGACGCGTTCGGGCGCCATCAAGGCTCGTAACATCGGCCGAGATCCTCGTGTCTCCATCTGTGCCCTTAGCGATGCCTTTTTTGGGAAATGGGCTCAGGTCGATGGTACCGCGACGATTATCGGCCTCCCCGAGGCGATGCCGCTGCTGCGGTTCTATTACTCCCAGATTTCGGGCGAGCACCCCGACTGGGACGAGTACGAGCGGGACATGGTCTCCCAGGGCCGGGTTGTCATCGCCGTCGAGCCCGAAGCTGCCGGGCCCGACGTGGCCGGCTGACAAGCGATGGGCCGGGCGCGGGGGATTTTGGGGTGGCAGCGGTGAACGACCCGGTCCGTCTCTTGGCCATAATGGGGTCGGGCGAGACGACCCCGACGATGGCCAAGGTCCACCGTGAGCTCTTTGACCGCCTCGGCCCGGCCACCGTACCCGCCGTCCTGCTCGACACGCCATACGGTTTCCAGGCCAATTCCCAGGACATCTCCGCCCGGGCTGTGTCCTATTTCCGCGAAACCGTGGGCCGCAAGGTGGAGGTCGCCTCGCTGTTCCGGCCCGAAGGTGCCAGTCCTGTGGGTCTCGAAGCGGCGCTCGCGCTCGTAGGCGAGGCGCGTTGGGTTTTTGCCGGGCCGGGCAGCCCTACCTACGCCCTGCGTCAGTGGCGGCCCACCGTGCTGCCGCAGCTGCTGGAGGACAAGCTCGCCCACGACGGCTGTCTCGTGTTCTCATCTGCGGCGGCCCTCACGCTGGGTCGCTGGACCGTGCCTGTTTACGAGATCTATAAGGTGGGTGCTGACCCGGTATGGGAAGAGGGCCTTGGTCTGCTGGGCCCCCTCGGCCTCGACATTGCCGTCATCCCCCATTACGACAATGCCGAAGGCGGCACGCACGACACCCGTTACTGCTACCTCGGGGAACCGCGCCTCAGAGCCCTTGAGCGCCAGTTGCCGGAGGAAGCCTGGGTACTCGGGGTGGACGAGCACACCGCCTGCGTGTTCGACCTGGAGGCAGGTACGGTAACCGTGGCCGGGCTCGGAGGTGTGACCGTGCGCCGGCAGGGCACGTCGGTGATCGTGCCGACCGGGAAGAGCCTGGCGATAACTGAGTTGGTCGACCTGGCCCTAAGGGCGACGGCAGTACTCGGTCCCTTGGGCGCATACGTGCCTGGGCGGGTCGACGCTGTCGACGGGAACGAAATAGTGGCCGGCGCGGCGCAGGTGGGGACGGCTGACCGGGCGGAGGGCTACGCCGACCCGGCCGCTCCCGTAGCCGTCGGGCGCTCTCTGACAGACGAGGTCAAGCGTCTTACGGTCGTGTTCGACGCCGCCCTGGCCCGGCGGGACGCCGAGACGGCGACGGCTGCGGCCCTCGAACTGGAGAGCTCACTTCACGCCTGGTCGGCCGACACCTTCCAGTCCGATGAGGTCGACCGCGCCCGTGCCGCCCTGCGCCGCATGATGCTCCGCCTGGGCGAACTTGCTGCTCCCGGCGTGCGTGACCCCAGGGATGTGGCCGCTCCCTGGGTCGAGGCTTTGCTGGCAGAACGGGCCGAGGCACGCCAGGCTCGTCGCTTTGCGGACGCCGACCGCATCCGCGACGTCTTGGTGGCCCTGGACGTGGAGGTGCGCGACTCCCCGTCCGGCACGGCCTGGGATCTCCTGCCCGGTCCCGGCGACTAGGCCCCTCCCGCCGGCCCGCGTGAGGGGGCCCGATGAGCGCCTAGAATCGGTGGCTCCTTGCCCCCATCGTCTAGCGGCCTAGGACACCGCCCTTTCAAGGCGGCGGCACGGGTTCGAATCCCGTTGGGGGTACCCGAGAAAGTCCTGGTCAGGGCCTTGTGCGGGCGCCCGGGTGCCCATCGCCGCCATTTCGGGAGCGCTCGCAAGCTCCCCTCGGGCCGGTACCAGGCCCGCTACAAGCACGGCGGCGCGACCCACATCGCCCCTGACACGTTCACGACCAAGAGCGATGCCCTGGCGTGGCTATCCGCGGCCGAGACGGACATACATCGGGGTGCCTGGACGGCGCCGAAGGCCGGCAAGATCACCCTGGCCGTGTACAGCAAGGCGTGGCTCGACGGCCGTTCAGACCTGCGCCCAGTGACGCGCTCGAAGTACGAGCACATGCTCGAGCGCCACGTCTTGCCGACCTTGGGGGCGTACGAGTTGGCGACGCTCGGGCCTGCGGCCGTGCGGTCGTGGTACATGGGGATGCGTGAGCGTTACCTGACCACCGCCGACGACGCCTACCGCATGCTCCGGGCCATCCTCATTACGGCGGTCACCGATGGTCATATCGTCAAGAGCCCCTGCCAGGTGAAGGGTGCTGGCAACCCCCGTTCGGCCGAGCGTCCCGTGGCATCGGTGGCAGAAGTCACGGCCGCTCTCGAGGCTGTGCCCGAGCGTTACCGTCTAGCGATCCTCCTGCCGGCTTGGTGCCAGCTACGCCGTGGGAAGTGCTCGGGCTCCAGCGGAGGGATATCGACCTCCTTCACGGGACCGTCAGGATCGAACGCGCCGTGGTGCGTCCCATGAAAGGGCCCAGCATCGTCGGGCCGCCGAAGACCGCCGCCGGCGCCCGGACCCTCGCCGTGCCGTCGCATATCCTGCCGGCGCTCGAGGAACACCTGGCACGGTTTGTCGCTCCTGAGCCGGATGCGTGGCTTTTCCAGGCAGATACCGGCGGCCCGATGGTGCCTAGCTAGCACTCTGAACCGTGTCTGGCAAAGGGCCCGGAAGACCGTTGGCCGGCCTGATCTGTTCCTGCACGACTTGCGCCACTCCGGGCTCACGTGGGCAGCCGCCTCGGGAGCGTCAGTCGCCGAGCTAATGCGCCGTGGAGGGCACGCCAACCCTCGGGCGGCGTTGCGCTACCAGCACGCCACTGAGGACCGGGACAGGGCGATCGCCGATGCCCTCGCGGGCCTGGCGCAGGGCCAGGCGGTGCCGTTCAACGGCTCAAGTTCACCGCGAAGCGTAAGGGTCTGACGACCGTACCCTGCTGAGGCAAGTTGCCGGCTCGTGGGTCGTTGTCAGCGCACTGCCTCAACCCGTCGTGCCGCGATATAGGCATCGAGATCTGCCTTCGCGAACCGGACAGAGCGGCCTACTTTTATGGCAGCCACGCAGCGTTTTGCCCACAATTCCCTGACGTGTCTTGGCGTAGTGCAGAGGTAACGCCCAGGCCATCGTGAGCTTTGGTGCCCCGGCCTCCAACGGCGGGAGCACCGTCCGCTCCTATACGGTCACGGCCACCGATACCACCACGCCGGCCAACGGGGGCCAGGCCGCCAGCGGGGCGGCCAGCCCCATCACCGTGACCGGCCTTACCCCCGGTGACTCCTACAGCTTTACCGTTACCGCCACCAACGGGGCGGGCACGGGCCTGGCCTCGGCGGCGTCGAACGCGGTGGTGCCTGCTGCACCCAGCCCACCGCCGGTTTTTCCAGCCCCAGTCGCCGCGCCCACGACTACCACCACCGTCCCGACTACCACCACAACCACGACTGGCACCGTCCCAACTGCTCCTACGACCGCCGTGGTCACTACCACGACGACCAGGCCACCCGGGCCCAAGGCGCCTAAGCCGGTCATCGGCGTGTTGAGCCGTCAGACGGCCGTCTCGGGATCGACGGCCCGTCTCCGCTTGACCTGCACGACTGCGTGTACGGGGACCATCACGCTCTGGTACCACAATTCCCGGTTCGCCACCACGGCCTACCACTTGGCCGCCGGGAACAAAGGGCACACTTTCAGTGCTCGCCTGAGCGCAACGGCCATGCGCCTCCTGGGCGAGGCCAAGGGCCACATCCTCCAGGTCGAAGAGACGGTGACGGTGAAAGGGGGAGCGACGAAAAGGGTACGGCTCGAGCTGGGGAGTTAGCCGTCCAATGGTTATTACTTAGCGAAGGAGGCCCTAATCATGAAGAAGGTTGTACTTGCTTGTATCGGAGGGCTCACACCACTCTTGCTCCTAGGTGCTCTGGCATCGGCAACCACGACCACTTCCCTCGACATTGGAAAACTCTCTGGTGCCGAGTCGCGGACCGTTGCACTATTGCGCCAATACCAGCCGACGGCTACTTGGAGCGCGCAATTCAATGCGGCCGAGGCAAACCAAGCGTCAGACCTTGCCAAGGTCAACTCTGATCTCTGGCCGTCGCACCAGGTGCGACCAGTCAGCAAACCTAGGGTGGGTTCGAGACAGAAAATCGGCGCCCTCTCTGTC
>Ga0182012_10005360_pt1 | contig 13272 bp, 12 predicted proteins | sample 612S2SmetaG_FD_120486 | JGI IMG/M metagenome (GOLD analysis project Ga0182012, IMG submission 120486) | Permafrost microbial communities from Stordalen Mire, Sweden - 612S2S metaG | ecosystem: Environmental > Terrestrial > Soil > Wetlands > Permafrost | place: Sweden: Stordalen | collected...
ACGTCGCCCAGGACGAGGCGGTTGGTGCTGACCTTGCGGAATTCCCAGACGAGGCTCGACTCGGTGTAGCCGAAGCAGCCGATCTTGGTTTCTGGCCGGACGTGGGCTTGCGTCGCGAGCCAGAGCCGGGTGGTCAGGAAATGATTGCGTGCGATGGTGAAGCCGACGAACGTGAGCACTAGCACAAAGACGGTCATCGCGATGATGCGTTGGCGGAACCAGGCGAACCATGGGCCGTGGCCGAGCTGTCGCGCGAACCACAGCGCCAGACACGGGAAGGCCGGCATGGTGTAATGCGGGAGTTTGGTCCGCACCAGCGAGAACACCCCGAAGACCAGCGCGACTTGCACGAGGAGATACCAGCCGAGGTCGTCGCGCCGGCGTTCCGGCCACCACTGGCGCAAGGCGGACGGCACGCGCGTGGACCAGGGGAAGAAACTTACGAAGAAGGTCGCGAAATACAGCGGCACCAGCGCGAGAAATCCGAGCGTGCCCTTGAGGCCATGGCTGTCAATGACGCCCACGGAGCGGTTGAAAACGTGTTCGCCCAGGCCGACCTTGAAGAAGGCGTTGTCCGTGCGGTCCATGGCCGGCAATCCCCACGCGGCCACCAGCGCCACCATGATGGTGAGGCCGACGACGGTCTCATTCAACGGCAGGTGGAAGGAAGCTTTGCGCCGTGCGCGGCCAATCAGGATGCCGCCCAGCGGCAGCCACGCGATGGGGCCTTTGGCCAGAAAGCCCAGCGCGAGGCTGACGTAAAAAATCCACCACCAAAGCCGGCGGCGCGATTGTTCGGGTCGCGTCAGCTCCCAGCCGCTCCAGGCGGCGAGGGTGCAGAAGAAAACCAGCGCCATGTCCGCCGTCGCCACGCGTCCGATGATGGCGACGTGCAGGCCGGCCACGAACATCGCGCCCGCCATCAGGGCGGTCTTGTTGTCGCCGGTGATTTTTTTGCCCCAACGCACGAGGAGCAGCGCGGTTCCCGTCGTGAAGAGCGCGGACGGCAGCCGCGCGCCGAACGGATTGTCGCCGCAGACATCGTAGCTGGCGATCTGGCACCAATAGATCAACGCCGGCTTGTCGAGCCGCCACGCGCCGTTGAACCACGGCACGACATAGTCGCCGCGCTGGCGCATCTCGCGGGAGGCTTCACCAAAGCGCGCCTCGTCGCGGTCGGTCAGCGGGAGAATCCAGTTGCCCGCGAGCAGGAGCGCGAGGGAGAACAACACGATGGCCCGCTGCGGGCGCGCGGCGATGGTTTCGAGCCAGGATTGCATAGGCGCAATCAGGATGTAGGAGACGACGTGAGGAGTCTCTAACTTTTTTGGTTCTTCGCTGTTTTCGGTGGAACTGGCTGGGTGATTGATTCCGCATCCAATGATGGGGTCACGACCGTCCTCGCCCCGGCCCTCTCAAACTCCGGGAGTCTCTCCAGCAAATCTGGAGGATTTAGATGGAATTAAGGATGTTGATTGGCATAAGCGTCGGAGATTTCCGTTGGCGACAAGGCTCGTGTAAATAGAGCCGCCATTGAAAGATTTCCGGTTACAAATTGCTCTGGGATTCCTGAAGTGTTAATACCGCACGCCAAATGCATCTGGTTGCTAAACGCGCTGTCGTTAAACGTCTCAGATGAGACACTGGACCAAGAACTGCTGCCATCGATATAGAACGTAAAGTTGCTGCCTGATTTTGTCACGGTCAACATATGCCATGCGTTTTGCGACATTGAACCGACAGACTGCCCAAGCCATACCCAACCCGAATTTCCATATATAGAGTAAGTTAGCGAACCGTTTTGATAATCTAGGCTCCATTCCCCTTGTCCGTCATGGTAATCCCATAGGTTGCTGATGATTTTTTGGTCGCCGGAGCCGCCGGAAATATACACCCATATGCTCACGGTGAAATCGCCCGCCATAAATGGAATCGCTCCGTGGCTTAAATGGCCAGAACTCCCGTCGAAGGTGGCATAGGTCGTATTAAGAGTGACACCGCCGCTGGAGGAGAAGTCGTTGCCGTTTCCTGAGAAATCATTCATGTTGCCATGTAACGGCAATAGCAGACTACAACCAGTGAGCGAGTCGAAGCCCCAATTTGCCAACAACCCCGGTGGATGCCCGCCGACACCGCCCACCGCCACGGAAAATTTCCGCACGGAATTGACCTGCAAATCTACTTTGCCAAAACTGGTTTTGACCGCGAACTCGGAATCCACAAACGCCACCGTCAGCGAGTCGCCGTTGGCCATGGTCAGCTTGGCGGAATTGGAGGAGACGCCTTCCACCGAGCGGATGTCCTTCACGTTTAATTTTATTTCACCGAGCAGCGCGGAGCGGAACTTGAAGTTCTTCTCCGCGCTGTCGCCGACCACGCGCGAGCCGTCGCGCAATTCCACCGTCAGGCGCGGCGGCGGATTCGTGTCGGCGATGCCGCCGGTGGAAGAGGCGTTCGTCTGCGGGGAGCAGGCGGCAAGGAAAATCAGGACTGAACAGCCAAACACCGAACCCAGAAAAGCTTTCATGCCTCCAGCCTGCGCCCGCCACGTTGCACCGTCAAGCCGAACCTTTTTGATTTGCGCCCCGTCACCCCGGCTCCGGCAAATTTGAAAAATGCGATTTGGGTTTTTATTTGCCAGCGCAACGCATACCTTCCGCGCATGGCCGTCACGGAAAAATCAGGCTGGCAACGGTGGCCCTGGCTGCTCGCCGGGATCGCCGCCGTCGCGCTCGTCTGGCCGCTCGACGGCCGCGTGGACGCCGCCTTGGATGTCGGGCGCAATATGGTTTTGCGCCGGCTCGCGTGGTGGTGTTCCAAGTTCGGCGAAGGCTGGGTGGTGGCATTGGTGGGAACCGTCCTGTCCGCCGTCTTCTTGGCGGTGAACCGTCCGCAGCGCGCGGCGAAAATCTTTTTTATCGTGCTGACCGCCGAGTTCACCGGCGGTGTGGCGACTCTCCTGCGGGTGCTTACCGGCCGGACGCGCCCGAATAACTTGGAAGTGCCGCAGGGCTTTTACGGCGTGTGGCACGCCGGCCATTGGATCATCGGCCAGGCGAAGTTCAGCGCGTTTCCGTCCGGCCATGCGGCCACGGCGGTGGGGTTGGCGGCGGCGGCGTGGCTATGGCACCGTGGCTGGGGCGCAGTGGCGGCGGCGTATGCCTTGGCGGTGATGTGGTCGCGCATTGCGCTGCAAGCGCATCATCTGTCCGACGTGGTGGCGTCCGTGGTGCTGGCAATACCGCTGGCGCTGTGGCTGAAACCGCTGCTGCTGCCGTCGGTGGAATTTCAGTTTGGCAACCTGCATCGCGCGCGGCGGAGAAAATAGTTTCAGGCAAGCGGGCTATTTGAGGGTGACTTTTGCGACCACGATATGTATCCCGCCGCGATTTTGGTCTGCCGGGGTAATCGGCAAGGAAAGGCCGCGACCCGGTCGGTTGCAACCGGCAACCGATGCGGGCGTTGAATGATGTTGACGCCCGGCCGGGTCACGGCCAATGTCGTCGGGGGGGAACTCAAACGACGCCCCATAATAGGAGAATTTAAAAATAAAATGATATGGGGTGTTCACCCCATGTCGCCGCCAAAGGGAAAGTTTCCCGCCGCCTTCAGCTTGACGCCCGGCGCATTGAAAATAGAATCCAGCGCATGAAACCCTTCCTTGCCCTCCTTTGCCTCGGCCTGCTCGCTGTCCGCGCCGGTGGCCAGAACAATCCAGGGCCGCCGACCGCAACCGCCGAAACGACGGTGCAGACGCTTGTCTGTATCCGGCATGGCGAGAAACCGAAGGGCGGACTGGGCCAACTCACCTGCCGCGGCCTCAACCGCGCCCTGGCGCTGCCCAAGGTGCTGCTGGAAAAATACGGCCCGCCGCAATTCATCTTCGCGCCCAATCCCACGGAAAAGGTGGACGGCGGAAAGTATTATTATGTGCGCCCGCTGGCGACCATCGAGCCGACGGCTATCCGCTGCGGCCTGCCGGTGAACACGGAGTTCGGCTATCGCGAAATCAAGGGACTGGAAGGCGAGTTGGCGAAGACGAACTATCAGGGCGCCACCGTCTTCATCGCGTGGGAACATGGGCTGTTGGATGAGTTCGCGAAAAACCTGGTCAAGGACAATGGCGGGAATCCGGCGCAGGTGCCGGGCTGGCCGGGGGATGATTTCGACACTATTTTTCTCATCAAGATCACGCGCACCGGCGGCGGCAGCACGGCGGCGTTCACGGTGGATCACGAGAACCTGAACGGCCTGGCCGACGACTGCCCGTAGATTTACCTTGCGCGCACGGAGGTTCGCGGGAACCATCACGCCCGCCCCTGCGCCGGCCGATCTGACCCCGGTTGACCGGCGGCCCAGTTTGATTAAAATAAACCCATGCTCCGCGACATAAAATTTGCCGCCGCCGTGCTCGGCTTTTTGTGCATCTGTTACCTGCTGACCAGCCCGCACAACCGGATTTCGTTTGCCCCGACGCGGCTCATCGGCAAGCTGCTGTTTCCACGGCTGGATCTCTTCCGGCAGCAGCAGCGGACGGCTGTCGTGGCCGGCGTGATCCTAGCCATCATTTTTATTGCGGAAGCGATCACGTTCATGATCAACAAGCTGAACCGTTAGCCCCGGCGGCAAAGGTTCAAAACGGATTCCGGTTTTGAAAGAGGATTACGGCAACAACGACGGCTGAGAAGAGGATGCCGATAATAATGGCCAGCAGGATGTTCTTGCGATGCGCCCGGCGCACCCAGGGCGCCAGCCTTTGGGACTGCCACCGGTCGAACCGGTAAAGCCATTTCTCTTCGATAAATTTGAGCATACGTCGGACACTTCAAAAAACCAACAAGCTGAGTAATCAACCACCAAATCCCGCCAGCGCCTTCTCAATCCTTGCCATGACGCGTTCTTTGCCGAGGACTTGGAGCAGGTGATAGAGGCTGGGGCCGGAGGTCTTGCCAGTCACGGCCAAACGGCAGGGATGCACCATCGCACCCACTTTCACGCCCAGCGTCTTGGCGGTTTCCTTGAGCGCGGCTTCCAGGCTCTCGGCGTTGAACGCGGGGGCGTTGGCAAAAGCGTCGCGGAGCTTTTCCAAGCGCGGCTTGGCTTCCGGCACGAAATCTTTGGCGGCGGCTTCGGCGTCGTATTCAATCTTGTCGGTAAAATAGAAACCGGCATAGCCGGGGAGTTCGCTGAAAGTCTTGAACTTGCCCTTGCAGGTGTCCAGCGCGGCCTTGACGTAACCGAGCGGGAACTGGTTCGTATCCACACCGGCCTTGGCGAAGGTGTGGACGGCGAGTTCGTAAAAGCGGTCGTCGGCCAGCTCGCGGGCGTATTCGCCTTGGAGCCAGAGGAGTTTCTCGTAATCGAAGCGGGCGTTGTGCTTGAAGACCTGCGGAAGATCAAAGCGTTCGATGGTTTCAGCCAAAGATATTTTTTCGCGGTTCTCCTTGGGCGACCAGCCGAGGAGGCTGATGTAGTTGATGACGGCTTCGGGCAAAAAACCACCTTCGGTGTAGCTGGTGAGCGAAGCACCCTGGTCCCGCTTGCTCATCTTGGAACCGTCTTTGTTCAGGATGAGTGGAATGTGCGCGTAATGCGGCGGCGGCACGCCAAACGCCTTGAACAGGGCAATGTGCTTGGTGGTGTTGATGAGATGGTCCTCGCCGCGGATGACGTGGGTGATGTTCATTTCCAAATCGTCAATGACATTGACGAGGTGAAACACCGGCTGGCCGTCGGAGCGCATGATCACGAAGTCGGGATCGGCCTCTTCGCGGTCGGTGAGGTCGCGGCGGATTTCGCCCTTGATGAGGTCGTGGATGACGGCGGTTTCGCGCGGCATCTTGAATTTGATGGCGCCTTCGTGTTCGTAGGCGAGGCCGTGCGAGAGCAGGGCTTCGACGCGCGCCTGATAATTGGCTTTGCGCTGGGATTGAAAATACGGGCCGCACGCGCCCTTGCTGGGACCGGTGACATCGCCGGTGAGCGGGCCTTCGTCCCAATCTAGGCCGAGCCAGCGCAGGCCGTTGAGGATGACGTCCACCGCTTCCTGGGAATTGCGCGCGGCATCGGTGTCCTCGATGCGCAGCACAAACGTGCCGCCGGTGTGCCGGGCATAAAGCCAGTTGAATAGAGCTGTGCGCGCACCGCCGATGTGGAGGTAGCCGGTAGGCGAGGGGGCAAAACGGACGCGTGGTTTCATAAAATTATTTAGCCACAGATTTTCACAGATGGACACGGATGGAAAACAAATAAAAAGAGCGCCCCGTTGCCGGGGCGCTCTTGGCGGAAGGAATTAAATTACTTGGTGCCGAGAATCGCGTCCTTCGCGGCTTTGGCCACGCGGAACTTCACGACGCGCTTGGCCTTGATCTGGATCTGTTCGCCGGTCTTGGGGTTGCGGCCGATGCGGGCGGCGCGGTTCTTGAGAACGAGCTTGCCGATGCCGGGCAGGGTGAACGTGTCTTTCGCGTGCTTGTAGGCGAGCGCGGCGATGGTGTCGAGGATTTCAACGGCCTGCTTTTTGGAGAGTCCGTTTTTTTCCGCGACGAGCGCGGCGATCTGGGCTTTGGAGAGTGCTTTTGCCATATTTATTTTTTGGTTGTGTTGTTGTTGTTTGTTTATGTTGTCCGAAAAGTCACAAGACTTGCTACGAATTAAAATCCAATGGCCGCGCGGTGCAAGCGAAAAAGTGAAAAAAATCAAAGTTTTTTCAGCCCTCGTTCGCGCGGGACTTGACATCGCGGGGCAATTTCCGACCATTCGCGCGTGGCGCTTTTCACCATCCAGAATGAATTTAGCTATGAAATCACCCGGAAAATCTTCGAGGGTGGCATGGGCATCGTCTATGAGGCGGAGCAGCACGGCGCGCGCGAATTCGTCAAGCGGGTCGCCATCAAGGTCATCCGCCCCAACTTCGGCAACCAGAAAATGTTCATGGATAATTTCGTCGGCGAGGCCAAGCTCGTCGCCGATTTGATCCACACGAACATTGTTCAGACCTACCATCTCGGCGAGGCGAACGGCCTTTGCTTCATCGCGATGGAGCTGATCCGTGGCGTGAACCTCGAACAGTTCACCCACCAGCTTGCCGACCGGAAACGCGTTTTGCCCAAGGAACTAGCGGTGTTCATCACCAGCCGCGTCGCGCGCGGGTTGGCCTACGCGCACAACAAGACCGACAAGGACAACAAGCCGATGGGCATCGTCCATCGCGATGTGAGCTTCAAGAACATCATGATCGCCTTCGAGGGCGACGTGAAGCTGACCGATTTCGGCATCGCCAAGGCGAAGGGTTTTCTCACCGACCAGGAAGGCGAGGTTGTCGCTGGCAAACCGGATTACATGAGCCCCGAGCAGGCGGATTTTCAGGTGACCGACAAGCGTTCGGATATTTTTTCCACCGGCGTGGTGCTCGCGCACCTGTTGCTGGGACGGAATATTTTCAAGGGCGCCACCGCCGACGAATCGCGGCAGCGCATCATGCAGCAGCCGATTCCCGACTTCCATTCGCTTGACCCGCGCATTGACGACAAGCTGAACGATCTCCTGCATCACTGTCTCGCGCGCGACCTGCACCACCGCTACGCCACCGCCGACCAGTTGCTGACCGAACTGGAGTATTACATCTACGGCGCCGGCTACGGCCCGACCAACGAGACGCTTGGCAAATACATCCGCGAACTCTTCGGCCAGGAGCCGGTCAAGCCCGTGTCCGCCGATGCGCACGGTAAGACCATCCTTCTTGACGAGACCACGCGGTCGCGGTCATCCAAGTAAAATCCCATGAAACGTCCCGCTTCGTCCGTCGTCAAACTCGGCCTCATCCAAACGGATGTCTCCGCCAATCCAGACGCCAACCTCAAGAAAACCGTCGCGCTCGTCGAACGCGCCGCCAAATCCGGCGCAAAAATCATTTGCACGCAGGAGCTTTTCCGCTCGCAGTATTTCTGCCAGAGCGAAGACCACGCGAACTTCAAGCTCGCCGAAAAAATTCCTGGCCCCAGCACCGACACCTTTCGCAAGCTGGCGAAAAAGCACAAGGTCGTCATCATCGCCTCGCTGTTTGAGAAACGCGCCAGCGGCGTTTATCACAACACCGCCGCGATTATTGATGCCGACGGCTCGCTGCTCGGCAGCTACCGCAAGATGCACATTCCCGATGATCCGTTGTTCTACGAGAAATTTTATTTCACGCCCGGCGATCTGGGTTTCAAGACCTGGAAAACGTGCTACGGAAAAATCGGCGTGCTGATTTGCTGGGACCAGTGGTATCCCGAAGCCGCTCGGCTAACCGCGATGCAGGGCGCGGAAATTCTATTTTACCCGACCGCGATTGGCTGGCATCCGAGCGAGAAAAAGGAATACGGCGAACGCCAGCACGGCGCGTGGGAAACCATCCAGCGCTCGCACGCCGTCGCGAACGGCTGCTTCGTCGCGTCCGTCAACCGCATCGGCCACGAAACCATAAAAGGCGTGGGCGGCGACGGCTTGGAATTCTGGGGTCAAAGTTTTGTGGCCGGCACTTCCGGCGAAATTCTGGCCAAAGCCTCGGTAGACAAGGAAGAGATTTTGATTGTGCCCGTGGATCTCGCCAAAGTGGACGTGACGCGCACGCACTGGCCGTTCCTGCGCGACCGCCGGATTGATGCGTATGGCAATCTCACCAAGCGGCTTGTTGACTGAACCGCTCGCTTGGATCACCGGCGCGAACGGGCTGATTGGAAATTATCTCGTCCAGACCGCGCCGCGCTTTGCCCCGCGCTGGCGCGTGCGGGCGCTCACCCGCGCGGATTTTGACCTGCTCGATCTCGATTCTGTCCGCCGGGAATTTCAGAACGACCGGCCGCAGCTAATCATTCACTGCGCGGCCATCACCAGCGTGATTGACGCGCAAAAAAAACCCGCGCTGGCGCGCCGCGTGAATGTGGAAACCGCGCAGTTGCTCGCAGAACTGGCGGCGGAAATTCCGTTCGTCTTCTTTTCCACGGATTTGGTTTTCGACGGGCGCAAAGGCGATTACACCGAGACGGACGCAGCGAATCCATTGCATGTTTACGGCGAGACGAAACTGGCGGCGGAAGCAATCGTCCTGAAAAATTCGCGCCATCTGGTCGTGCGCACGTCCATCAACGGCGGCGTGTCGCGGTCGGGCAACCGCTCATTCAACGAGCAGTTGCGCCGCACGATGCAATCGGCGGGGCAGGGGATGAAGCTGTTCAGGGATGAATTTCGCAGCCCGATTCCGGCGGCGGAAACGGCGCGCGCGGTCTGGGAACTGGCGCAGAAAAACTGTGCGGGAATCTATCACGTTGCCGGCGCGGAGAAAATGTCGCGGCTGCAGATCGGCGAACTGCTTCTCAAACGCTGGCCGGAAGTGACGGCCCGAATCGAATCCGGCTCGGCCAAAGACTTTCCCGGGCCGCCGCGCGCGCTGGACACGTCGCTGGACATTTCCAAGGTGCAAAAAACTTTGTCCGCGCCGCTACCCGGTCTGGCCGAATGGCTGGCGGCCAATCCGGCGGAAAAGTTTTGAACCGCGAAGCAACCAAGGAACAAAGACCAACTTGGTTGCTTTGTTCCTTGGTTGTTAATTATTTCGGGATTATTTTATTTCGTCTGCAATTCCAAAATCGTGATCGAATACGCCGGGAAGGTGCGGGTGAAGCTGGTTCCCAAGCCCTTCACTTTTTCCGTGACCGGCACAATCTTCTTCGGCTCCTTAAGAGTGTTGGTTTCGTCCCGGTTGGCCGCCTTCATCACGGTGGCCACGCCTTTGGCGGCGACGGACGTGACGCCGCTGATCTCGATTTTCACCGGCTGTGGCGTGCCAAGGCTGTTGACAACTTTCAGAAAAATGGTCCCGGTCTGACGGTCGCGCGTGGCGTCGAAAAAGAGTTTTTCCAGCGTTTTCGCCGGCGGCGGTGGCTGTTCCGCGCCGTTCTTGCGCTTGGCGTGCGGCTGCCAATTGACCGTCGGGATGTTTTGCGAAGCCGTGGCGAGAATCGTGTCGCCGTGATGATTGCTGAACATCACCTGCGCGTAATAGGACGGCGAACCGTAGCTGGTCAGCGCGTCGTAGCCGATGAGGTCGCTCGGCCATTGCATGGAGCCGCCGTGACCGAGGTCGCTGACATTGACGAAGAGCGGCGCGTAGCTGGAAATGAGGACGAGGTCGGAGTTGCGCTCCATGCAGCACATCCAGGCGGCGTCGCCGAGCGCGCCCGCCATGTTGGGCGTGGGCGAGCCGACGCGCGTGGCCCATTCGCCGACGAAGACCTTCGTTTTGGTGTCGCGGCTGCGCGTGTCATACATATGCGACTGCGATTCCATTTCCTCCTGCGACTTGTAGTAATGCTCGTCAATCAGGTCGGGCACGCTGCTTTTCACATTGGCCGTGGCGATGACTTGCAACTGCGGATACTTCGCCTTGATGGCGTTGAAAAACTGCGTGAAGCGGCCATCGTAACTGCCGGAGCGGTCGAACCAGTCTTCGTTTCCGACTTCGACGTAGTGCAGCGGGAACGGCGCTGGATGGCCGTCCTTCGCGCGCTGCGCGCCCCACTTGGTCGTCGCCGCGTCGCCGGTGACGTATTCAATTTCGTCAAGCGCGTCCTGGACGTAAGGCTCGAGGTCGGGGCCGGGCTTGATGTAATCATGTCGGAGCGCGTAGCCGGCGAACACCGCGAGCAGCGGCTCCATGTGCAGGTCTTCGCACCAGTTCAAATACTCCATCAGGCCGAGGCCGTCCGTGGACCAATAATTCCACGGGCTGCGGTGGCCGGGACGCTGCGAGCTGTCGCCGATGGTTTTCTTCCAGTCAAAACGCTCGTTGATGTAGTCGCCTTCGAGATAATTGCCGCCGGGCAGGCGCAGAAATTTCGGGCTCATATCCGCCATCAGCTGCATGAGGTCAGGGCGGAAGCCGTTCGCCTGGCCGTTGAACGTCGGCGGAACCAACGAGACCTGCTGGAACCAGATGGTGCCGGGCGCGGTCATGGTGATGGTGAATACATTATCCTTCGACGGCTTGATATTTTTCGTCGTCAAGGTTACTTCGTATTTTGTCCAATTCGACCAGCCGGACAGTGATTGCACTTCCGCGCTGGCAAAAGTCTTCTTTCCGTCCGCGCCGGTGATGGCGACGGTCAGCGGCCCGGTGAATCCATTTGCCGCCTTCGCGTAAAACGAGACATGGTAATCCGTCTTCGGCCGGATCGGGATGCCCCAGTAGCCGCCGTTGGCGATGCCCGCCGGGGAATTTTTTGCGGCGCCCGTCGCGTCCAGTTTCAGGCTCGTGTTCAGCGCGTCGTTCAACGGCGTGGCCGGATCCAGCGAAATGGGGGCGTTGCCGACGGCGCTCCAATAAACCGCGTTTGTCGCGTTCGCCTTGAACGTGCGGTTGCGGATGAGCTCACCGTAAAGCCCGCCTTCGTAGGAGAAATTAATCTCCTCCGTCATCAGCCCGTAAAGCATCGGGCTGACCTTGCCGGCGGCCTGGTCTGCCTTGACCTGCAAGACCGGCACCGGGGCGGACGTGTCCGCGCGCAGGCCGGGCGCGACCGCACCGGCACAAATCAGGAGTGGAACGAGGATTTTTGAGGACAGTCCGCCGCCGCTTTGCCATTTAATAAGGTTCATAAAGTAATTATTAAATTTCCCGCGCCCAAAAGTCCATACCCAATTTTGGCGATGCACCGAAAAAGAAAACTTTGTTCCCGCGCCGCTTCATTGTTTATTTCCCGCTGTGAATCTGCCATCCGCCATCGTTTCTCCGAAATACCGGGGCCGGCTCGCGCCGTCGCCGACGGGATTTCTGCACCTCGGCCACGCGCGGACATTCTGGCGCGCGCAGGAACGGGCACGGACTCGGCGCGGCGAAGTGATTCTGCGCAATGAGGATTTGGATTCGACACGCTACAAAATGGAATTTGCTGACGCGATGCTGGAAGACCTGCGCTGGTTTGGTTTTGAATGGAGCGAAGGGCCGGACATCGGCGGGAAGTTTGCGCCTTACAACCAAAGCGAGCGGATGGATTTTTACCGCGCCGCGCTGGAAAAGCTGCGCGCCGGCAATTTCATTTATCCCTGCACCTGTTCGCGCAAGGATATCCAGGCCGCCACCCGCGCGCCGCACGCGAATGACGATGACGAGCCGATCTATCCCGGAACCTGCCGGGACCAAAAGCTCTCAGCCAGCAACTCTCAACCATCAAACCGCTTCGCTTGGCGCTTCCGCGTTCCCGATGGCGAAACCATTTCGTTCACGGACGGAAATCTCGGCGAACAAAAGTTTGCGGCGGGAAAAGATTTCGGCGATTTCGTGGTGTGGCGTGGCGACGGCGTGCCGGCCTATCAGCTTGCGTGCGTCGCGGACGACGCGGTGATGCGGATCACCGAGGTCGTGCGCGGCGCGGATTTGCTCGTCAGCACGGCGCGGCAGATTTTGCTGTATCGCGCCTTGAAATTGCCGGCACCGGATTTTTTCCATTGCGAGCTGATGCGGGACGAGCAGGGCGTGCGGCTGGCAAAAAGACATGACGCCTTGAGTTTGCGGCAATTGCGAGAACGTGGCGAAACGCCGGAAAACCTGCGCCGCAACTGGCCGGTGAAGAATTAACGGCGCTAACCCAAAAAGTTTCAAAAAATGCTTGTGAATTTTTTCACGATAAGGCAGATTTTGCGGCTCTGACGCATGGCCGTTTTCACCTGCGGGCGGTTTGTTGTCGGAAATCACCTTTGTGAATCGTTTTAGTAAAATTATTTTTGTCCTGGCCTTTTTTGCTGCGGCTTTCGCGGTGAGATCGAATGCCCAACCTGCCGCAACGGCGGCAGCCTCGGCGCAGGCGGAGGCGGCTGAACCGTTGGTGTCCCAAATCGCCCCGACGCTGTTTCACATCGGCCCGCTGCCGGTGACGAACTCGATGGTCTGCACCTGGATTGTCGCGGCGCTGATTATTTTGATTGTGCGGGTCACAACCTGGAAGATGAAGGAAGTGCCGGGCACCGGACAAAACGTGATGGAGGCGCTCATCGAAGGCTGGGAAAGTTTGATGGGCAACGTGCTGGAACCGAAAGTGGTCAAATGGGTCTTCCCGTTCGCGATGTCGTTTTTCATTTTCATCGTCATTTCCAATTTGACGGACTTGCTGCCCGGCGTCGGCAGCATCGGTTACGGTCACGCCGACAAAACCAGCGCGCTGCCGTTTGCGATTGAGCACGTCACCACGCCGTTTTTCCGTCCGCCGACGACGGACGCCAACCTGACCGTGGCGA
>Ga0182012_10005362_pt1 | contig 13270 bp, 12 predicted proteins | sample 612S2SmetaG_FD_120486 | JGI IMG/M metagenome (GOLD analysis project Ga0182012, IMG submission 120486) | Permafrost microbial communities from Stordalen Mire, Sweden - 612S2S metaG | ecosystem: Environmental > Terrestrial > Soil > Wetlands > Permafrost | place: Sweden: Stordalen | collected...
CCGCCATTTTCGCGGCTCCGGCGATCTCTTCCACCTTGCCGCTGCCAATCAGCGTTGCAGCATCCGGACGATCACGGCGCTGCAGTATCTCGCCTACGACTACTCCGCCCGCGCTGGTGGTAAGCTCGCGCAACTCCGCAAGCGACTCTTCTGAGTTGAATGGAACAGTGTGATTCTCAGCTTCCAGGCGAATCGTCTTGGAGGCGGACCGCGCTTGCTGGGCTTGTGAAGTAATGCGCGCAGGCTTGCGCGCGGAGTCTTCCGCGGCCTCGGAGCTGCCTTCCCCTCGCGAGTGCGGGCGGCTGCGAAATTCCACTCCAACTAAAAATGCACGCTCAGGGCCGCCCGAAGGACGGGGCTGCCCGGCCGCGGCTACCGCGAGTTCCAGGGGACCAGGCGAACGACGTTCAGCGATGGCTCACCCCTGCTGCGATATTGGCGCAACTGGCGTAATCGGAGCGGTTGCCGATGCAACCCCCGGATGAGCAGCAGGCCGTTCCAGATGCGGCGCGCGCGCCATCACCACCGTGGAAATCGCATGCTTGAAAATCAACTGCTCCTGGTTGTTGGTCTCAAGCACAACAGAATACTTGTCGAACGAACGAATGCGTCCTGAAAGCTTGACGCCGCTGAGCAGGTAGATCGTGATGACTGACTTGTCTTTTCTTGCCGTGTTGAGGAACGAATCTTGTATGTTCTGTGCCGGCTTGCTTTCCATCGGTCACTTTCTCCTTCAAATAGAACAGCCAGAAAACCAGAAACACCGCACTCAGTGAAAAACGGGCACGGGCCGAGCCCTGTCTGGCGGGGGAAAAACGCGTCACCCAGACAGAACAATACGATACGGCCTGCGGAGCGTAATTTCAACACGGATGCGGTGCTGCGGACCAAAGTTCCTTACGGCAGGTGGAAAAGGCCGTTTTGAAGCAACTTAATCAGAGAACCAAGGAACACTCCACAAAAAAACCGGGGAGCCTTGTGGGCTCCCCGGAAGTAATACTAAAACAACGCTCTTGTTTAGAACGTGTACTTGAGCGTGAAACGAACCGTGCGGGCTAGCTGGAACGAACGGGGCTTGCCATACTCACTGTTCAGAATGATGTTGTCAGTGTTCAGCAGGCTCTTCCAGGGATAGTAATGTTCGAAGGCTGCATAAGCTGCCCCGGTACCGATGTTGTAACCACCCGGCGCCAGGTAGTTCGTATAGTTCGTAGGAGTGTTGATCTGCGAATCATACGACGTAATCGAACGCTGGTTGAACAGGTTGGAAACCGTCATTCCGAAACCGAGAACCTGGGCTTCATTGTTCTTGTTGATCTTGAAGTCCTGGTTGAAGTTTCCGTCCGACTGGATGTACCACGGCGTACGATGAACGCCCACGCCAGTGACTGTCAGATTGCCCGAGCTGGGGTCCTGCGTGATGCTGGCCCACTTGCCGCGATCTTCCGGATAGACCGGATATCCGCCGTATGAACCCACATCTATGTAGCTGCTGCTCGCGGTGCCCTGATACATGGTCTGGAAGATACCAATGTTGGTGGTGGCGCGTTTGCCGCCCCAGGGCATCTGATAGTACGCGTAGCCCTTGAAGGCGTTCGGACGATCAGTTCCCAGCGGGCCGCTGGATGACTTGCCATACGAATCCCACTGGAAGTAGGTTTCGTCAAACGAACGGCTATTGTTCGGTGAGTTACGTCCGCCGCCGCCGTCAGCCAGATCGGTGCTGGTCAGGCCGGAGTAGTTGCCGCGCAAGCTGCTGTAGGTGTAGCTCAACATGCCGAACCAGTTCTGTGAAAACGACTTGGTAAGGCGCAGTTCAAGACCATCGTAGCTGCGGGCAGCCTTGATGTTGTTCGGGCAGAGCGATCCGCACAACGTGTTGGTTGCATTCTGGCCGAAGCCGGGGTTGACGATCTGGAACACTTCGTTGCCCTGGCTGAAGAGTGCTGCATCCTCGATCACGCTATCAAGACGACGACGATCCCAGCGAACTTCAAATGCCAGGTTCTTCTTGATCGCGTAGTCAGTACCGAGAACCTCTTCGTGCTGACGATAGGGCTTCAGTCCGCTGACAACGCCTTCGTTACCGCGGAAGTTAATGTTCTCTACGAATTGGTTAGCGGTGACACCAGGAGCCGGGGTAACCGGGACCATGTTGGCAGCCAAGGTGAGGTCATTGATTCCGTTGGAGTTGTTGCAGTAGCGGTTATTCGCATCCGGCGCGGCCTGAATATCAGCCAAGTTCGGATCGTTCAACAGGTAGGTGCAATAATCCCAATACTGACCACCAAAGGAGCTGATCGCCAGGTTTAGCTTCATCTGGTCGTTGAACACGCCGTGGCTTCCGAATACTTTCAGCTTGCCATCGCGGAACACATCCCAGGCAAATCCCAAGCGGGGAGCAATCTTGGAGCCCCAACCAAAGTTGATTGGGTTCGTTGCTTGCAGGCCTTCAGTGTTGTTTTCAGCCGGTACATTTTCTCGTTCTACACGGATGCCGGCAACGATCGTGACGCCTTTTCCAATGGTCCAGGAGTCCTGAATGAAGAAGGCATGGTTATAGCTGGTTGCCTTGCCTTTCGTGCCCTGGTCAAACGCCTGGAAAGCACCGTAGGTTCCAGCAATGGGAACGCCGAAATAGTAGGAGAAAGCTGGCTCACCAACGTACACGTTCCACTCTGGAGCGTTCCAGCGCTGGTAGATGTCGTTGGAAATACGGTTGAGCTGATAGCCACCCTTGATGTTGTGGGTACCCCACCAGCCGGTTTTGAACCAAGCCAAATCCTGATCAAACTGGACGTGCTTGTTGGCATTCTTCAACGTGAAATTCTGGTCATTGCCGATGTTGAAGGTTCCAGCACTCGGAAGCGCACTGACTAGACCGGCTGCTGCCGGAACTGTCGAGAGGGCGGTTCCGCCGTCGGCCGGGGCCGGGCAGGAGCTGGCAGTTGAAGGACCAGTTGTCGAGAGAACAGGCTGCGTGCATAGGTTACCGGCGGCGGTTTGGCCAATGTAAATGTTGCCGGTACTCGGGAATCCGAAGTCGTGATAATTCTCGAAGTAGTAACCCAAGCGAGTCGTCGAAATCAATCTCGGACTGATCGTGATGTCGGCGCCCACATTGACGGTCGTGTTAGGAGAAGCATAGCCGTATCCGTGCGCAAAGCCGATGAGAGGCGAGGCGGTGGAGACGTTATACAAGTTGTTGACGGAATCCGAGAAGGGCAGGTTCTCGCCGGATTCGCGCTGATACTGCGAGAGCCAGGAACCAAACACGCTAACCTTATTGGAAACCTTGGCATCGATGCGGCCGGTAGCGTAGTAGGTCTGTACATCTCGGCTAAAGGTCTGGTCGCCGCCATTGCTTGCGCCGAAGTTGACCGAGCGAACCTGGGAGGAGTATTCCGGTGCAAAACCCAGGAAGGCAAAAACGCGATCCTTCAACAGCGGTCCGCCGATGGAGAAGCCGGGCTGAACGTCGCGGGTATGATCCTTCTTTGCCTGGTAGTACTGGGAATCTACGTCGAAACGAGGAGCTGCGGTGGGGGGTGCGCCCGCAGGAAGCGAAACGCTACCATTCGGATCAAAACGTGTGTAAGCAGTGGGCGAACCGTCAAGGCCGCCAGCTTCAGCGGCCACGGTGAACTGACCGTGCCATGCGTTGGAGCCGCGCTTCATGATGACGTTAACCACGCCGCCAAGTGCGCCGCCGTGCTCAGCTTCAATTCCAGAGGTCTTGATCTGGACTTCTTGAATGAACTCGAAGGGAACGTTGGTGTGTGAGTAGCCGCCAATCAGATTGGCTGTGTCCTGACCTTCTACAAGGTAGGAGTTTTCGGAGTCAGCACCACCGGCCACTGAGAAGCCGAAGGCTCCGCCGTTGCCGCCGTTGCCCGGAGAAGTACTACCCGTGCCGTTACCACCGGCTGCGCCGTATGTACCCGAACCCGCCAGCGGCTCATTGCGCGCCGAGGGGGCAAACTGAATTACCGACTGGAACGAACGTCCGTGCGGCACGTCGGCAATCACGTCTTCCGTGATGTTGCTAACTGTGCGGGTGGTGGTTACGTCGATAAGTGGGGCTTCGGCGCTAACTTCGACGACTGTCGCGGCGCTGCCGACCTTGAGTGCCAGGTCGAGCGTGGGAAGGTGACCGACTTCGATGGTCACGCCTTCGCGCTTCAACGTCGCAAAGCCTTCGACCCTCACGGTTACCGTGTAGACGCCCGGCGGAATGTTGGCGAAGCGATAGTAGCCAGTGCCGTCGGTCTGAAGTTTCTTGTCGCCAACCAGCGCGGGGCTGGTCAACTCAACAAGAGCCTTCGAAACCACGGCGCCCTTTTCGTCCTTCACTGTGCCCTGAAGGCCACCAGTGGTCTCTTGGGCAAGGCACGCTACTGCCAGAATCAGCAGCATTAGTGAGAGGCCCAATACTTTCAATAGTTTTTGCATTCGCGCTCCCTTTTCACGTAATCAATCAGTAACTAGTGACTCAATCAGCAAAGAACAAAGCACCACCCTACCCCAGACTGGGTAAAGCGTACTCTGTTATTGATTTCATGTTGCTAAGTGCACGTGGTGTTCCAAAGAGAAATGCTGATCAATGCTGCTGTAATTGCCACTTGCGGTAAATGCTCAACTCCCTGACTCGGTTGAAATCCCAATTTTGGTAGAAGGTAGCAAGACATCTACGCATTGTGGAATAAGCGACGCCGTGCCAAACTTGCTCCCATCGTTACTAAATAGTAATGATTTTCAGTTGGGTTTTCTTCCTCTCTACCCTTGGGCAACCCTGTCCCCATCCCCGGAACCGGGCTATGGCTCGGCACGACTATTCCCCACACCAGGCGATGAATTCTCTTGCTCAGCCTCCCGGGTGGCCGGAAAGACAATATAATGGTGCCCACCATGGAAGAACGCGATTATTACGAAGAGCGCAATGAAACCAAGAAACACCTGCTGACCTGTCCCCACTGCCATCAGGAGGGCGAGTACGAAGTCGGCTGGATTGTGCGCATGAAGAAAAAGTCACTGCCGCCCCGGGCCGACGAGCGCGACCGCGCCAAGTTTGCCAAGGCGCAGAGCTATATGGTGCGCAAAGACGATCTGTTGGCCTGCAAGAATATGCGTTGCCGCAAGCGTTTCGAGATCGCCGGCATTCAAACCGTGGCCTTCCTCTAAGCGCCACTCCTTGTTCTGGACCGGGGATGCTTCGTGCATCCCTTTTCATTGCCTAGCGTTCGTCTGCCTCGTGCACTCCGGCTGAGCCCGAATCAAACTCTCAGTGAATCGCCATTCAGTTTTTTCACTCCGCGATATATACTTTTTCGTCCTGCTGCCCACACCGGCGCAGGTCTTCGTAAAGAGGGAGCCGGGGTGGCTTCTCGTTTCACAATTTATTCTTTGTAGTTTCGGGCGCGGGCTTGGCCGCGCTCTTGTGTCTAAATCAAATTTCCATCGAGGTGCAGGATGAAAATCCTGGTATGCATGAAGCAGGTTCCGCAAAAGGATGCGCCTCTCAAGTTGAATGAGAGCGCAACCTGGGTGCGTGAAGACGTGGGATACGAAGTCAACGAACCCGATGCCTACGCACTGGAGGCGGCGCTCCAGCAAAAGGAAAAGAATGGCGGCGAGGTCGTTGTCATCACCGCAGGACCGGCGCGCTCGCAGCAGGTGCTGCGCGAAGCCCTGGCCAAAGGCGCCGACCGAGCCATTCATCTTGAGGACGACCGCTTTGTCGCCCTTGATTCCTTCAACATCGCGCGCGCATTTGCCGAAGCGATCAAGGACGAATCCTTCGACCTGATCTTCACCGGCCTCCAGTCTGACGACTATGGCTACGCGCAGACCGGTGTGCTGCTGGCCGAATTGCTGGGCTGGGCGCACGCCACCATCATCATGCACATCGAATCCAAAGATGGCGGAATCCGCGTGAAGCGCGAGCTTGAGAGCGGCTTCTTCCAGAATGTGGACATGCCACTGCCCTCGGTGCTCACCATTCAGTCAGGCATCAACAAGCTGCGCTACGCCACGCTGATCGGCATCAAGCAGGCTAAGAACAAGCCTCTGCGTAAGGTCACTTATGACGAAGTTTCTGCGGCGCTCAAGCCCAACCAGATAACCATCGAGCGCCTCTACATCCCGAAGAAAACCAAGCAGACTGAGGTCATCCAGGGCTCTGCCGCCGAGGTGGCGAAGAAACTCGTGGCCAAACTGCGCGATGAAGTACGCGTTCTGTGAGGAGTTTGACGATGGCCAAGAGCGAGAAACCGTCCGACGTTGAGCAAGCGCGCGAGGGCGTGAATGCCTTGCGCTTTCTCGGCGGCCTTTTGCTGATGGTAGCGCTGCTGCTTTATTTCTTTCATCTGGCGGAGTCGCCAATGGGGCGGCATACTCTCGGCATTCTGTCGGCGATCTTCGCCGTCCTGGGCGCGGCGCTCATTCTCCTGGGGCGGCACAAACTTCGCTCCATGCGTTAGAAATCAGACGATCATGACCGGTACGCAACGATTCATTTGAGCGGCACCAAGAGCGCGCAGCCAATGCGCGCAATCAAGGATAGAACGATGGCAGATACAATCTTAGTAATCGCAGAGCAGCGCGAAGGAAAACTCAACCGCGTCTCGCTGGAAACCATTGCGGGCGCGCAGGCCCTCGCCAAACAGACTGGATGGACAGTGGAAGCCGCGCTCGTGGGCGGCAACATCGCAGCGGCAGCCGACGAACTGGCCAAAACCGCGCTAGCCAAACTTTACGTAATAGAAAACGATGCCCTCGCCCGCTACACTCCCGATGGTTTCGTCGCGGCGCTCAAGGCCTTCATCGAAGCCAACAAGCCCAAGCTAGTGCTGTTGCCGCACACCTACCAGGTACGCGACTTCGCACCCAAACTAGCCGCCTCGTTAGGCGCTACGTTAGTCAGTGATGCAACCGGCGCAAAATTTGAGAATGGCAAGATGCTCTTCACTCGCCAAATGTTCCAGGGCAAGTTCTCCGCCGACATCTCGCTGATCGGCGAAGGCCCATGGTTCGTCAGCTTCCAGACCGGAGCCTATCGCGGCGATCAGGCCGAGGCAGGCACCGCTCCCATTGAAAAGGTGGCAGCCACCACCGGCGAGATTCGCACCAAACCCGAAGCTCCTTTCCAGGAGGCCAAAGCCGCCGTCGATCTCTCGCAAGCCGAAATCATTGTCTCCGTAGGTCGCGGCATCAAGGAGCAGAAAAACATAGAGATGGCCAAGCTTCTCGCCGACGCCCTGGGTGGCGAAATCGCAGCCTCGCGCCCCATCTGCGATGCAGGCTGGCTCCCCATGGAACGCCAGGTAGGCTCCAGCGGACAGACCGTAAGCCCCAAGCTCTATCTCGCCCTCGGCATCAGCGGAGCCATCCAGCACATTGTCGGCATGAAGGGCTCGAAGCACATCATCGCCATCAACAAAGACGCCGAAGCCCCTATCTTCGAAATCGCAGATGTAGCAGTAGTCGGCAACCTCTTCGAAATCGTTCCGGCACTGACCGAAGAGATAAAGAAGGCAAAGGCGTAAAAAGGAAGGTTGCGCAGGTTACACAAGTTACTCAGGTTTCGCAGGTAGGAATCCGACTCAAGGGGCAAGCGTGTCATACAGCTACAAGGATCTTCTCGCGTGGCAGAATGCCAAAGCGCTTGCCGTGCAAACCTATCGTGTAACCGAAGCATTCCCAAAGAGCGAAGTCTTTGGACTCACTAGCCAGATGCGAAGGGCTGCTGTTTCAATAGCCTCGAATATTGCAGAGGGGCAAGGCCGCAGTAGTCGACCGGACTTTACGAGGTTTCTCCGCATTTCGCGGGGATTGTTACTTGAACTGGAAACACAACTGGAAATTGCTCAGGAACTGAAGTTCGGCGACCACTGCCAACTCGCGAATCTTCATGAGGACTGCTATAAGCTTCTGGGCTTGCTCAATCGCCTGATCAAACCGGTCGAAGCGAAAGCTTCGTTGTAAACAGCCTGCGCAACCTGTGTAACCTGCGCAACTTGTGCAACCTGAGGACACCATGATCTTCCGAACCCCTATCCCCGATATCGACCATCCCGAGATGGAAGCTGACGTAGTCATTGTCGGAGGCGGAGCCGCAGGCATGGCCTGCGCCCTTCGCCTCTCGCAGCTCATCGACGCGCACAACGCAGCCCATCCTGACGCACAGCTCTCCAAAGAAAACATCTACGTTCTCGAGAAGGCTCGCGAGATCGGACAGCACTCGCTCTCCGGAGCCCTGCTCGATCCCCGCTCCATGAACGAGCTTCTCCCCGGATGGCAAAGTGAAGCGCCCATCGAGGCCGAAGTCTCCAGCGACAGCATCTACTACCTCACCCGCACCGGAGCCTTCAAGGCACCCATCACCCCGCCGCCGATGCAGGACCACGGTAACTACGTGATCAGTCTCAACCGCTTCACCAAGTGGCTCGGTGGGAAGGTGGAGGAGACAGGCATCACCGTTTTCAGCGGCTTTGCCGGTAGCGAGTTGCTCTACGATGGCGACCGCGTCGTAGGCGTCCGCACCGATGACAAAGGTGTGGACAAGAACAACCAGCCCAAGGCCAATTTCGAGCCCGGGTACGACCTCAAGTCCAAGGTCACTATCCTCGCCGAAGGCTCGCGAGGCTCGCTCACCAAGGCACTCACCGCCAAGCTCAATCTCTGTGCTGACCGCAATCCCATGACCTACGGCGTCGGCGTCAAGGAGCTATGGGAGCTTCCCGCCGGACGCATCAAGCCCGGCGAAGTCATCTACACCATGGGCTATCCGCTCACCACCAGGGAATACGGTGGCGCGTGGATTTACGGTGGCAAAGACAACACGGTTTCCCTCGGCTTCGTCACCGGACTCGACTACCCCGATCCGCGCACCGATCCTCAGCACGTGCTGCAAAGCTTCAAGCAGCATCCCTTCGTCGCCAAGCTGCTTGATGGCGGAAAGATGGTGCGCTACGGTGCCAAGACCATGCCCTACGGAGGCTGGTGGTCCATGCCACCTCTAGGCGGAGATGGTTGGATGATCGTCGGCGATTCAGCCGGATTCCTCAACTCGCAGCGCCTCAAGGGCATCCACCTCGCCATCAAGAGCGGTATGCTCGCCGCCGAGACCGCCTTCGAAGCATGGCTCGCTGGAGACGCCAGCGCCAAACAGCTTCGCAAACTCCAGCAGAAGGTCGATGCCAGTTGGATCAAGGACGAGCTCTACCCCGTGCGCAACTTCCATCAGGGTTTCGAGCACGGCTGGCTAAGCGGAATGCTCAACACCGGGCTGCTCATGGCCACCGGAGGCCACGGCCTGCGCAATCGCTATCCCGCTCACCCCGGGCACGAGCGCATGTTGCCCCTGTGGGACGTCATGGGCCACGCCAACAACCGCGAGCAACTCCTCGGATGGGCCAAGGGCGACGGCAAGCTGACCTTTGACAAGCTCACCGACCTCTACCACTCCGGCACGCGTCATGAGGAGGACCAACCCGCGCACCTCATCATTCATGACACCAACATCTGCGCCACCCGCTGTGCAAAGGAGTTCGGCAACCCCTGCCAGTTCTTCTGCCCCGCCAACGTCTATGAGATGGAGGACGCGCCAGACACCGCCAGCGGCAAACGCATCCACCTTAACCCTTCCAACTGCGTACACTGCAAAACCTGCGACATCATGGACCCCTACGCCATCATCACCTGGGTTCCACCCGAAGGCGGAGGCGGTCCAAGTTACGACGGAATGTAGGGCAACTCGCGCCCATTGACCGGAGTCACAATGGGTACGCAAGAGTTCTCCTTGAATTGCTTTGGCCCGGGCAACCGGGCCTTCTTTTATGGAATGAACGAATGGAAGGAACGCCCGTGTGGCATTCAACGCGTGCTTTTCGTTGAGTGGGGCAGTTGACGTTTTGCGCTTTACGATTCTGTTTCAGGATTGTGAGTTATTACGCAACTTTCCGCCAACTCGTACTCGGTTCGGCATTCTTGGGTGACCAAGTCCACGCCCGCCAGATGATGATCGAGGTGCATACAGTTTCGATCGTCGCGAAGAACACATACGCTGGATAAATGGGATCCCGAAAGTCACCGTTAGTCAGAGGCAGAACGAAGGTCAGGAAACCGTTGGTAAGGGTCATAATGCCACCCGCAATGATATTCGCCAGTCGGTTCGCTCTAAACGGAAGCAGTCGAGACGCCAGAATCATGGCGATGGGTATTTCCATCAAGACCGCTGAACCCAGCAGAGCCCATTGCGGGAGGCGTGGGGCTGAATTCGGCGAGCCAACGAAAGCGAACAAGGCAAGCACGTCCGCATACAAGTAGTTTAATAATGCGAAGACCCAGAATAGAGACAACCGCTCCTTTGTGTCATGCATGTCAACCTCCTGCGGAGTAGCTACGGTCCCGCGGCAGAATGGGTTTCAGATGCACAATCTCCGTAGGAGGCTGCTCTGCACGCTATTTCAGTAACTGATCTTCCCCCACTAAACTCACCCGAGCCCATTCCTCCCTCGCCGCATCTATACAATGTGCTAAGCCGCCGACCTAACCCATGCCGCTAACCGACTCCCATGGCCGCGCGATTCGCGACCTTCGTATCTCAATCACCGACCGCTGCAACTATCGCTGTGTTTATTGCCGCACTGGAAACGAGGGTGCGCAGTTTGCCGAGCTTCCCTTGGCCGACTACCTGCGCATGGCGCGAGTTTTCGTCTCACTCGGCATCACCAAAATTCGCCTCACCGGAGGCGAGCCGCTCCTTCGCCGAGACATCGTGCAGCTCGTCCGCGAGCTCTCCGCACTGCGCACGCCCACGGGAGACGCACCTGAGCTGGCTCTCACCACCAACGGCCACCTCCTGGCCGAGATGGTCGAACCGCTCAAGCGAGCCGGTCTTGACCGCGTCACCGTCAGCATGGACGCCGTCGATCCCGAGCGCTTCGCCCGCATCACCCGCGTAAAAGGCAGCTACCCGGCCGTGCTCGCCAGCCTCCGCGCAGCCCGCAATGCAGGGCTCGGTCCCCTCAAAGTCAATTGTGTTTTGCTGCGAGGCTTTAACGAGGATCAAATCGAAGCCTTCGGACGCTTCGCCCTCCGCGAAAAAGTAGCCGTCCGCTTCATCGAGTTCATGCCGCTCGAAGAAGGTCGCGTCTGGAGCCCCGAAGTTGTTGTCCCGCTCACGGAAATCCTCGAGCGCATGGCCCGCTTCGCTCCCTTCCATGAGATCGCGCACGAGCCCAGCTCCACCTCGCGCCGCTACCGCTTTGTCGATGGCGATGGCGAGTTCGGCATCATCGCACCCGTGACGCTGCCCTTCTGCGGAGCCTGCTCCCGCATCCGCCTCACCAGCGACGGCAAAATACGCACCTGCCTGTTCAGCCTGCGCGAGCACGACCTGCACGCCGCCATCCGCAGCGGCCTGCCCGACGAAGAACTCGTCCGCATCATCGAGCACGCCGTAGCCAACAAAGAGGCCCGCCACCACATCGGCGAGCCCGGCTTCATTCAGCCTGGAAGAACAATGGTTCATATTGGGGGATGAATCCCTGTCTGGAGTTGTGGTGCCATTCTGAGCGCAGCGAAGAACCCCTACCAATCTCGTAGCGCCGCTCAAAGGCAGCTCCTCACAAAATGTTTGCTACTTCCACCTCTGTTCATGCATCATTAACAACAGCAAGAACTACGGCTTCAACATCCCCGCGGATGGGACCCTGTTTTGGTATGTGCACCCGCTGGAGCCGGAGGCAGCGCTTTCAACATCCCCGTTTTCGCGTCGTTCTCTCAAAAGAATTGCGGCGAAAACTGAAGGCAGAAAAAACGTGGCTACAGCGGTAAGTACGAACTCTACGTGTTCCCTGGACAATTATCTTGTCCTGCCGGATCACTCTATGAACACGCGTATCCGTGCTGCCCGCCAGATTCTTGGCGAGCAATGTGTCGTGCTTGGGCATCATTACCAGCGCGACGAAGTCATTCAGTTTGCAGACTACACAGGAGACAGTTGGCGGCTCAGCGAGCTCGCCTCACAGGCCAAGGGTGAATACATCGTCTTCTGCGGCGTGCACTTCATGGCCGAATCCGCAGACGTTCTCGCCCGCCCCGACCAGCAGGTCATCCTGCCCGATCTCAACGCCGGATGCTCCATGGCAGACATGGCAGAGATCTCGCAAGTAGAAGACGCCTGGGAGCAGTTCATCCGCCTCGGTCTCACCACCGACGACGGTCGCGGCATCACCCCACTCACCTACATGAACTCAGCGGCCAACATCAAGGCCTTTGTCGGCGAGCGCGGAGGAGCAGTCTGCACCAGCAGCAACTGCACGACGGCCATACAGTGGGCCCTCGCCCGCAACGAGAAAATCTTCTTCCTCCCCGATCAGCACCTCGGACGCAACACCGCCTACGCCATGGGCATCCCGCTCGATGAAATGGTCGTGTGGGACCCATACGCGCTCCAGGGCGGTCAATCGGCTGAGCGTCTGCGCAAAGCCAAGGTCATCCTCTGGAAGGGACATTGCTCGGTGCACCAGCGCTTTCTCCCCGAGCACGTGGACCGCATTCGCCTGCGTCATCCCGGCATCCAGGTCATCGTCCATCCCGAGTGCCGCTGGGAGGTCTGCCAGAAGGCCGACGACACCGGTTCCACCGACAAACTGCGCCGCCTCGTCGCCCAAGCTCCAGCCGGAGCGAAGTTCGCCATCGGCACAGAGATTCACTTGGTCAACCGCCTCGCCAAGCAGCACCCTGACAAAACCGTGGTCACCCTCGACGATTCCGGCTGCCTCTGCACCACCATGTATCGAATCTCGCCGCAGCACCTCGCATGGGCCTTGGAAAACCTGGTCGACGGCAACGTAGTCAATCAGATCAAGGTGCGTCCCGCGGTAAAACACTGGGCCAAAGTAGCCCTAGACCGCATGTTGCAACTCAAAGGATAAACATCGCGCGGGTGCCCCATCCTAACCATCTTCGTGGTTAGGGTGGGGTATTTGCACTTGCTTGTTGATCTAAACTTGCGCAACCTGCGCAACTTGTGAAACTTGTGCAACCTGTTCTTGCGAACCTGCGCAACTTTGAAACCTGTTTCTTGCAACCTGTCTTGCAATCAGAAGTACACTAATACTTATGCGAACCTTTACCCTTCGTGAAGCGCAGTCCATGCTCCCAGTCTTGGAGAGCCTGCTGCGCAAGTCGATCGAGTCCAAGGCTCTGATCGAAGAGATCGATGAGGAGTTCACTGCCCTTGGCGAGCGCATCTTCCTCAACG
>Ga0182012_10005364_pt1 | contig 13269 bp, 11 predicted proteins | sample 612S2SmetaG_FD_120486 | JGI IMG/M metagenome (GOLD analysis project Ga0182012, IMG submission 120486) | Permafrost microbial communities from Stordalen Mire, Sweden - 612S2S metaG | ecosystem: Environmental > Terrestrial > Soil > Wetlands > Permafrost | place: Sweden: Stordalen | collected...
CCGACGCCCTCGGCCTCGGCATGGTTTACCAGCACTTCACCCTCGTCCCCTCGATGACCGTCGCCGAGAACCTGGTCATGTCGCGCCAGAACGTGCCCGGCGTCATCAACTGGCGCGCCGAGATCGCTGGCCTGAAGCGCTTCATGGAGCGCATGCCCTTCAAGGTGCCGCTGGAAGTCGAAGTCGGCAGCCTCGCCGCCGGCGAACGCCAGAAAACCGAGATCATCAAGCAGCTTTATCTGGAACGGAAATTCCTCGTGTTGGACGAGCCCACCTCCGTCCTCACCCCGCAGGAAGCTACCGAGATGCTCGGTCTGGTCCGCGATCTCGCCCATTCCGGCGCGCTGACCATCGTGATCATTACTCACAAACTGAAAGAAGTCGCCGCCTTCGTGGACGAAGTGACGGTCCTGCGTCGAGGCCGTATGGCCGGCACCGGCATGGTCAAGGACCTCGGCCCCGCCGACCTGACGGCGATGATGATCGGCGAACCGCACGCGCCAAAGAACCCGGAGCGCAAGGGCGCTCCGTCCAACGAAACCCGCCTCGCCGTCTCCCGCCTGCGCACCGCCGAGGACACCGGCCGCAAGGGTCTGTCGATCGACGCCATCACCGTCCACGCCCGCGAGATCGTCGGCATCGCCGGCGTCTCCGGTAACGGCCAGAAGGACCTGGTCGAAGTCCTCGGCGGCCAGCGCCCGATCGAATCGGGCACCATCCTGGTGGACAACGCGCCGTACAGCGCCACCCGGGCGGAATCCCAGGCCCACGACGTCCGCGTCCTGCCCGAGGAGCCGCTGCGCAACGGCTGCGTCCCGCCGATGACCGTGATCGACAACCTTAACCTGCGCAGCTTCGACCTGGGCCCTGGCAAGTCGCACCGTTCCTGGCTCGACCGCGCCGGCATGACGACGCGCGCCCGCGACATGATCGCGGCGTACGGCATCCGCACCCCCTCACCGCAAGCCCCCATCGGAGTCCTCTCCGGCGGCAACGTCCAACGCTGCGTCCTGGCCCGAGAACTGGACGGTGACGTCCGCCTGCTGATCGTCGCCAACCCGTGCTTCGGCCTGGACGTGAAAGCCGTAGCGGAAACAAGAGCCCGCATCATGGCCGCACGCAACGCCGGCACCGCCGTCCTTCTGATCTCCGAAGACCTCGACGAGATCCTGGAACTCGCCGACCGCATCGTGGTCATGCACGAAGGCCAGGTCGCCCACGAAATGGCCGCCGAGGGCGCCGACCCCCAGGAAATCGGCCGCCACATGCTCGGCCATCACTGAGGCGACGACCAACAATGATCGAGCCGCCTTCGGGCGTCGCACAATCCTTCCCACCGTCATGGCGGGCGCAGGCCCGCCATCCACGCCTTACTGCCCCCCTGAACAAAGCCGTAAATGGCGGCCCTGCGCCCACCGTGACGGTCATGCGCAAACGTGTCAGGATCGGAAGCGGTTATTCTTGCGCCTCGCCTGACCGGGGCCAGACAGGGAGCGCGGCGATGCCCACCAGCTTATCCACCCTCACCAACGCCGATCGCGCCCTGCTGGACGCGGCTCTCGCCCAGGCTGAAAAGAGCTTCTCCGAGGGCGGCGTCCCCGTCGGTTCGGTGCTGGCGCGCGGGCCGGACCTGCTGGCGGCCGGCCACAACCGCCGCGTCCAGAGCGGCGATCCGATCGCCCACGGTGAGATGGACTGCCTGCGCTCCGCTGGCCGTATGGCCAGCTACCGCGATCTGACATTGTTCACGACGCTGACGCCCTGCATGATGTGCACCGGCACCATCCTGCAATTCCGCATTCCGCGGGTCATCGTTGGCGAAAACCGCACCTTCGCCGGCAACGAGGACTTCCTGAGGTCCCGCGGTGTCGAGGTGATCGTCCTCGACGACCCGCGCTGCGTGTCACTGATGAGCCGCTTCCAGCGCGAATATCCGAACGTATGGAACGAGGATATCGGCGAACCGCCTGTCTGATTGGTGCCGACGTCATTGCGGCCGATCTAAGCCAATGGGTGGCCCCCAGGCGCCCAGCGCCCAAATCCGTGACTGTCTCCGCCATTCGATACCGCTTCCTCACATGATTCGTATGGTCGCTGATTCGGTCAGTTTGCGGGCAGCACAGTCTCGTATTGAAACCATGCTCCAAAGAATTCAGGTGAAAACATGTTATGCGACTGATATCATCCACATCCTGCACAGGATGGCGGTTATATGAGGCTCGATCTTATGGATCATCTATTTTATCCATTTAAATAAAGAACGCGGAGAAACATACTAGGATGTGATCCAGAAGGTCGCGCCGTCCACGGACGCATATATGGCGACCAATGGGCGTCCGGGGGGGCGTTATTAATTTGTGACACTACCCGTCGGGCGTCGGTCTGCTGCATGACCACCATTCTGCCATTTGCATCCAACGGCACCCTCAAACGTGCCGTCAGTCTGGAAGGTGTAAGACCGCCAGATATTGCCCCTGTGCAGCACGTTCAAAAAATACACGTCCGCTTGCCCCGGCACTGTCGACCCAGGTAGCGTCCGAAGCAGGAGGCACCCATGCCCGACACCGTCGCCGTCACCATTGAGGTCGAGCCCGCCGCCGCCGCGGCCCTCGACGACCCCGCCACCCGCGCCCGTATCGGGCGTCTGGTCAGCCGGGCGCTGCGCCCCGCCAGTGTCGAGCGTCTGTTCGCCGTGATGGACGCGATCTCGGACGAGGCCCGCAGCCGCGGCCTCACGGATGAGATCCTTGAGGAGGAACTCGCCGCCCACAACGCGGAGCACCGGGACCGGCCTCCCGCCGTGTGATTGTTTTCGATGCCTCAACGCTCGTTAGCGCGACATTCCGTCGTGACAGCGTGCCCGCCCGAGCGGTGCGCGCGGCGCTCCAGTGCAACCGGCTCGCGGTATCAGAGGCGACGATGGCCGAGTTGCTCGATGTGCTGGCCAGGCCGCGCCTCGCGCGCTTCCTCGACCCGGAACGGCGCGACGAACTGATCGGGCAACTTGACGCCCTGGCGATATTCTTCTCGCCGAGCGAGATCGTCACATAATGCCGCGACGCGAAGGACAACAAGTATCTGGAGCTCGCCCTCGCCGCCGGTGCCGAAATCATCGTCAGCAGCGACGACAACCTGATTGTGCTGCACCCCCGGCGCAGCGTACGAGTTCTGCGGCCCGCGGACTACCTGGCCGAGGCAGATCGCATTGTACCGCCGCCCAACTGAACGACCCCCGCCTTGACCTTCCCCCCGGTTGTGCTCTCCTCTCCCCACACGCCGCTAAGCGCGCACCAACAGGAGGACCGCCATGGAACTCGGCTATTTCTCGATGCCGTCACACCCGCCGGAGCGCGGCCTAAAGGCCGGCCACGACTGGGATCTGCAAACCCTGCGCTGGCTCGACGAACTCGGCTACGCCGAAGCCTGGATCGGCGAGCACCACACCGCGCCGTGGGAGCCGCATCCCTCCCCCGACCTGCTCGTCGCCCAGGCGCTGCTGCAAACAAAACGAATCCGCATCGGTCCCGGCGGCTTCCTGCTGCCCTACCACCACCCCGCCGAACTCGCCAACCGCGTCGCCATGCTGGATCACCTCTCGGAGGGCCGGCTGATGTTCGGCGTCGCCGCCTCCGGCCTACCCAGCGACTGGGCGATGTTCAACGTGGACGGAATGTCGGGCCAGAACCGCGAAATGACCCGCGAAGCGCTCGACATCATCCTCCGACTCTGGAGCGACGAACCCACCTTCCACTACCAGGGCAAATACTGGAACGTCGACAAACCCGAACCGATGTTCGGCGTTCTGAGGACCCACCTGAAACCGCTGCAACAGCCGCATCCGCCGATCGGCGTCGCCGGCCTGTCGAAGAACTCCGACACGCTGAAGATGGCCGGCGAGCACGGCTTCCTCCCGCTCAGCCTGAACCTCAACCCCGCCTACGTCTCCACCCACTGGGCCGCGGTCGAGGAAGGTGCGAAACGCACCGGCCGCAGCCCGCACCGGCGCGACTGGCGCATGGTGCGCGAAGTGTTCGTCGCGGAAACCGACGCCGAGGCTATGCGCCTGTCCGTCGGCGGCATGATGGGCCGCATGATGCGCGAGTATTTCCTGCCGCTGCTGGGTCAGTTCGGCTTCCTGGAATACCTCAAGCACGATCCGTCCGTACCGGATTCCGATGTGACCCCGGAATACTGCGCCCAGCACAACTGGCTGATCGGCTCGCCCGCCACGGTGGCGGAAAAGCTCGAACGCGTTTACCGCGATGTCGGCGGCTTCGGCAGCCTGCTGGTGTTTGGCTTTGACTACCTCGACAACCCGCAGGCCTGGCACAACTCGCTCCGCCTGCTGGCGCAGGAGGTCGCGCCCCGCATCAAGCACCTCACACCGCAATAGGCCGCGTTAAGGCTTTGTTAACCAAACCGTGATCTTCTGAGGATCGGACCGAATGCGCGGGACCAAGAAAAAATCTCTGGTCCCGCGTGCCGGCGCCTAAAATCGATCCAAAAGGGATACCGATGTCGCGGGCCCGCCACCCCCTCGCCACCCCATCAAGGTCAAAATCGATCCTGATCGAGGGCTGGCGGGCCACGAACCATTCCCTCGCCTTGGTCAATCAGTATCAGATCCTCGAACTGAGGAAGCTGCCGCACCTGCGTCTGTTCCACGCCGATGCGCCCCTGCACACGTCAGACTGGAACAAGCAAACCGCCACCTCGGGATTTTCCCGTTCCGACCGCCAGCGCATCGATACCCTGTCGTCCCCCGGCAACGAGAAAATCGACTGCGTCTATCGCATCTTCTCCCCGTTTCAGGCCGCCGCCGAGGCTGACCGGCGCAAGACGCTGACCTTCATGGTGACCGAACTCGGCCCGTTTCGGATCAGTTTCGACAAAACCGCGCAGAACCCGGATTGCTTCACCCGCGGCGAGAACCGCATCGTGACCCCCTCGTCATGGTCGCGCGACCGCCTGATCGACTGGGGATTCGCCGCCGACCGGATCAGCATCGCTCCGCACGGCGTCGACAGCGCCACCTTCCGCCCGCTCAACGTCGCGGAACGCGCCGCCGCGCGAAAAATCCTCGGCCTGCACGACGACGACGTCGTCTTCCTCAATGTCGGCGCGGCCGTCTGGAACAAAGGCGTCGATCTGCTCCTGCTCGCCTTCGCGCATCTGCGCGGCGCCGGCCGGCCCATCCGCCTGGTCCTGCGCGACCGCATCGACATGTACGGCTTTTCGGTCACCTCCGAACTCCAGAAGCTGGCGGCAAAAAACCCGGGTCTTTTCACGCCCAGCACAATGGCCGCCGTCTCCGTCATCCATGACGACCTCAGTCGCGAGCATCTCCGCCTGCTGTACAGCGCCGCCGATTGTTACGTCTCGCCCTATCGCGCCGAGGGCTTCAACCTGCCCGTCCTCGAAGCGATTGCCTGCGGCACGCCCGTCATCGTCACACGTGGCGGGGCCACGGACGATTTCTGCGACGATCAGGTCGCCATCCGCATCCCCGGCACACCAGGCCAGCACGAGGACATCGCGGCCGGGCACCGCGGCCGCTACATCACCCCGAATATGGATGAACTGATCCAGGCCATGGACCGTTTCGCCACCTTCCGCCCAACCGGCCTGGACAATTTTGCCGCCGCGCGGGCGCGTGTGCTGGAAAAATTCAGTTGGCGCAACGCCGCGCTGCAACTCGCCGGCCTGGCCGTGGGATAACGCCTGGCCCGCCTAACCACATCCAAGAAGCTGGCAGTACCGCATCATATGCGTAAGCTTCGGCGTCGTATTTCCCACCCCGCCGGCGAAATGCACAAATCCCTTGCGAGCGGCCTCGCCCAGCAGCGGGAGATGGTTCAAATGCACCGTGACGACATCCTTCAGCATATCGCCGCTCACCAGCTTCGTTTTGTGCAGAACGTAATTGAAAAACACCTGGTCGTAACAATCGTGCAAATCCCGGCGTCCGGCCAGTGAAGTGAACCGATACGCCACATCGATAATCATCCGGAACAGCCGCCGCTGCTGCGCGATGTTCCGGAAGGCAAACACCCCGCTGGAAAACCCCTGATCATCCGGCGAGATGACGATCCCATCGGCCTCCAGCAACGATTTGCCATAGAAATCCCGCTCATGCCCCAGCTTCTTTTCAGCATAGGCTTGCAACTCGGTCGCAAAAACCATCGCCTGCAGCAGGCCCGATAACGGCGCGTCGCACACAACGTCGGTGTCGAGATAAAGCACCGGCTGATACATCTCCGCGACCCCGAGCTCGGCGATCCTGTAGCGCGCCAGCGTATAATCCAGCACGTCATGCGCCGGAATCAGCGCAACCTTCACCCGAACCCGGATTTCCCGCGGCAGCGTGTCCAGGAACGGAATGGACTCGTCGTCCGTGATGATCAGAACATCGCCATCCCATTCCCCAAACGCAAACAGGCTGCGAATGGCAATGTCCGCACAGCGGAACATCTCCGCGTTGCCATACGCGACCAGATACGCCAGCGGCCGGAATAACGTAAAATGCGCCAGTTTCCAGCCATCGAACGGCAGGAACAGATCGTGCGGCAGCTCCGCACCGGACTTCACCGCGAGCACAACGTCCTGCAGCGACAGCCGGATGTCCCCGATCGCCAGCAGATGCGGCGCGACGCAGACCGGCATGCTGGCCGGCTGCCCGCTGACCGGCGACAGCCACCGGTTTGCCAGCACAAATTCCAGCCGCTCCAGATCATCGGGATCGATCAGCAGGAAACTCTGCCGGTCGCGATCCCTGACCTCGGACATGCGGATCGCCCCATCAGGCCCCGCGTCCAGGCACCGTCCGTCGACCTGCAGAGCGTACACCTCCGGCCCCACAAGCCGCGCAGTCAACCCGACCCCGCTCCGCCCGGCCGCAACCTCGCAGGCGTCCGGTCCGAAATCACCCAGCGGCCACACCGCATAGTCATCCCGCCACCAGACCCGGACATCCACCCCCCGCACTGTCACAAACACATTGGCGGGACCGGCGCCGATCCTTTCATGCCGCAGCCGTCCGGCCGCCACATCGAAACAGACCACGGTCCCGTTGCACGTGATCAGCACCCGTCGCGCGGCCGTTTCGTCTACAAAACGTCCGGTAAGGTCCGAGATCAAAACATCCCCCGCATCCAGTCCGGAATGTTTACGGTAGGGCCGGCAAGCAACAAATCCAAAAAAATTTGCTTGGTCCGCTCAATCGTTGCTGGCGGCCGGTCGAATAAATGCGGACTTTCCGACCTTTCAATGTCTGCTATCTCCACGGTATCCCACTTCCGGCTCTTTTCCAGATGCAGCGCAAGATCGGCGTAGGACAAATGGATAAGCCACAGATCGTCATCCTCGATCAGCGCGTGATTCTCGAACACGAGGTGAAAACCGATATGCCAGGTCGCAGGGACTGAAGACAGAACGGGCTTCGCATAGATCGGCGCCGGAACCAGGCGGTTCCTTTGCCGACTCAACGGTGCCGATAGATCGAGCACGGGTTCTTTATCAACGTCGTGTACCAGATCGTATGCATGTCCGGGTTTGATGATGGCGCTGTCCGTCCGAACCCGCAGGCTTTCTTTGAAGGCGTCCCAGCCCTGGGCATGCACCAGTAATTCGTCAGCATCCACGTGGATCACCCACCGGTATTGCGACAGGAGAAATCTCTGGAATGTACTGCAGAACTGCGCCATGATCCGATGGTCGACAGAGCCTCGTGGCATGGAAACGACGTTTACGTCAGGCGAAACGATCCCCCTCGGACTGACATCTGATCCATGGTCGATGACAAACAGGTCTCTCGCCGGCACGATACGCCCGTAGAAATTCTCCCAGATCTTCAGCATGGTGTTATCGTTGTAAACATGCGTGAAAATGGCCAGCGATCCCGCTTTCGGGTAATCGCCGCGCACGGTGTAAATATCCGTCTCACGCGCAAAGTCGAAAAATCCGCGGAAGAACGACAAATGGAACGTCAACGCCTCGATCAGCAGGCGTTCATCGGCCGCAGAATCCCACACCTCGACCCCAATGTGATCCGCCTGCCCGGCCCGCAGCAGTGCATCCTCGAACGTGCTGTAGTTATTCACCACGACGATCAGCCGGTCTCCGACCGCAATCGCATCGACTTTGTAGGCGGCCGGGCCGATCACCAGGGAGATCGCAATATCCGTCGTCCGCGCCAGGCGCTCGTCCAGGCGGATCATCACCCTGCGCGGCATGTCGGCCTGTCGGTAGGCAAACGCCATCCTGAGTCTCCAGATCGGCCAATGGCAATGCCGAAGCCTCGCTGTTCCACGAGTCAAAGCCACCGGCCACAGCCGGAAAAATACGCTTGCAAACGTTAACAAAGGATGAACCGCTTCCCCGTAACGCACACCGATGTACGCGAACCAGGCCGCCGACAGGCTTTTCCCATTGCGACCGCGATCCGCAAGCGGCACCTTCCGCGTCTCCTACCCCGTGCATGCGGATCGCCCCACGCCCCGCACCCCAGGCGATCCCGGATGCGCCCCACCTTCGACCCGGCCATCGAGGCGACATGACCCGCGTTCTCCACCGTTCCGGCGCCATCCCCCCGATCGCGGTATCCGGCGACGGCATCTATCTGCAAACCCAGGACGGCAGCCGCGTCATCGACGCGTCCGGCGGCGCGGCGGTCGCTTGCCTCGGCCACGGCAACCGGCGCATCGCCGAGGCGATCGGGCGCCAGGCCGCCACCATGGCCTATTCCCACACCGGCACGTTCTCCAACCAGCCCGCCGAGGATCTCGCCGACATCATCCTCGACGGTGAACCTGGCGGCCTGTCCCGCGCCTGGTTCTGCTCGTCCGGCTCCGAGGGCAACGAGGCCGCGATCAAGCTCGCCCGCCAGTATTACCTGGAAATCGGCCAGCCCCAGCGAATCCGCACCATCGCCCGCCGCCAATCCTACCACGGCACCACCCTCGGCGCCCTCGCCGCCGGCGGCAACATGATGCGCCGCGCCTGCTACGAGCCGATCCTCTCCCAGACCCACAGCCTGGTCTCGCCCTGCTTCCCCTACCGCTTCAAACCCGCAACGGAGACTGACGCGCAGTACCTCGACCGCCTGACCCAGGAACTGGACGCCGAATTCCAGCGCGTCGGCCCCGACACTGTGATGGCCTTCCTCGCCGAACCCGTCGTCGGCGCCACCACCGGCTGCGTCACCGCGATTCCCGGCTACTTCGCCGCGGTCAGAAGCATCTGCGACCGCTACGGCGCCCTGCTGATTCTTGATGAGGTGATGTGCGGCATGGGCCGCACCGGCACCATGCACGCCTGGGAGCAGGAGGGCATCACACCGGACATCCAGGTCATCGCCAAGGGCCTCGGCGGCGGCTACCAGCCGATCGGCGGCATCCTGATCGCCGGCCGCATCGTCCAGGCGCTGGAAGACGGATCGGGCGGCTTCCTGCACGGCCAGACCTACCAGGCCCACCCCGTCGCCTGCGCCGCCGCGCTCGAAGTCCAGCGCATCATTCGCGAGGACAACCTTGTCGGCAAGGTCGCCGCCATGGGACGCCGCCTGGAAACCGCCTTGCAGGAGCGCTTCGGCAACCATCGCCATGTCGGCGACATCCGCGGCCGCGGCCTGTTCTGGGCGCTTGAATTCGTCACCGACCGAGCGTCGAAGCAGACCTTCGATCCCGCCCTGAAGCTGAACGAACGGGTCAAAGCCGAGGGCATCGCCCGCGGCCTCGCCACCTACCCGATGGGCGGCACCATCGACGGCACAAACGGCGACCACGTCATCGTCGCGCCGCCCTACATCGCCACCGCCGCCGACATCGACACCATCGTCGAACGGCTGGGCGACGCTGTCGATGCCGCGTTATCAGGACTTTGATAGGCTACCCCCGTCCGCGTACTCCCGGATGCGTGGGCAGCTGATCTGTGCTATTCAGCGCCCATGAGTGCATCGGCAAAACTCCCCGTCTACATGTCCGCGACCGATTTCCTAGACTGGGAACCTGGCGATGGCCTGCACTATGAACTGGTGGATGGCGAACCCCGCGCCATGGCGCCAGCCAGCACGATCCACGCGTATCTCCAGAATGAATTGGGCAGCCTGATCCGGAATCATCTGCGCGAACACGGCAGCACATGTCAGGCGCTCGCCAATCCCGGCGTTACGCCGCATCTGCTGTCCGCCCACAACATCCGCATCCCCGACCTCGGCGTGACCTGCTCACCCATCACGCCAGGACAGGCGACCCTGCCCGATCCGGTACTGCTCGTCGAAATCCTCTCCCCCAGCAACCAGGCGGAAACCTGGTCGAACGTCTGGGCCTACACCAGCATTCCGTCCGGACAGGAAATCCTGGTACTGCACAGCACCCGCGTGCAAGCGGAACTGCTGCGCCGCAACGCCCAAAGCGCATGGCCCGCGGAACCCGAACAGATCACCGGCGGCAACCTGACGCTGGCCAGCATCGGCTTTCAGGTCGCCATGAACGAACTCTACGCACGGACCGGGCTTCACACCGCTTAACATCCTCACTATCGATACGATCCCCAGCCGCCGCCCCAGCAGCCTCTGAGAAGCATTCGCATCATTACGCTGCCCACTTGACGGAACCGCCCTCGCGGCCAATTTCCGCGCCATGCGCAATTTCTCAGACCTGACCGAACGCGAAATCCTCGCCCTCGCCATCGCCAACGAAGAAGAAGACGGCCGCATCTACCTCGACATCGCCGAAGGCCTGCGCGCCGAGTATCCCGCCAGCGCCAACGTCTTCACCGAGATGGCCGGCGAGGAAGGCCAGCACCGCCGCCGTCTGCTCGACGTCTATCGCAGGAAATTCGGCGAGCACATCCCGCTGATCCGCCGCCAGGACGTCCGCGGGTTCATCCAGCACAAGCCGGTCTGGCAAATGTACCCGATGAACCTCAAATCCGTCCGCCTCCTCGCCGAGGACATGGAAACCGAAACGCAATCCTTCTACCGCCGCGCCGCCGCCCGCAGCGAAGACGTCACCATCCGCAAACTCCTCGGCGACCTCGCCGACGCCGAGGTCGAGCACGAGCACCGCGCCGACCAGTTGGTCGAGGAAAACCTGCCCACCAACGTCCGGCGCGCCGAGGATGCCCACGCCCGCCAGTCCTTCGTCCTGCGCGTGATCCAACCGGGCCTGGCCGGCCTGATGGACGGGTCCGTGTCCACCCTCGCCCCGGTCTTCGCCGCCGCCTTCGCCTCCAACAACACCTGGGAAACCTTCCTCGTCGGCCTTGCCGCCTCGGTCGGCGCTGGCATCTCCATGGGCTTCGCCGAGGCGCTGTCCGACAACGGCAGCCTCACCGGCCGCGGCGCCCCGCTGATCCGCGGCGCGATCTGCGGCCTGATGACGACCGCCGGTGGCATCGGCCACACCCTGCCCTTCCTGATCCCGTCATTCTGGACCGCCATGGTGGTGGCGATCTGCGTGGTCGTCGTGGAACTCGGCGTCATCTCCTGGGTGCGCTGGAAATACATGGATACGCCGCCGCTCTCCGCCACCCTCCAGGTCGCCTTCGGCGGCGCCCTCGTCTTCGCCGTCGGCATCCTCATCGGCAGCAGCTGACTCAGCGCGCCCTGGCGTCGCGCGTCCCTTCGCGGCATCGTTCCCGCCTCCCCCGGGAACACCGCCATGCGCATCATCACCCTGCTCGCCGCCCTGCTGTACGCCACCACCGCCGCGGCGCAGTCTCGCCTGGACGATATAACCGCCAGCGGCACCCTCCGCGTCGGCCTGACCGGCGACTACCGCCCGTTCTCCATCCGAGACAACGACACCTACACCGGCCTCGACGTCGACATGGCGCACAACCTAGCAGATGCGCTCGGCGTCAAACTGGAGATCGTCCCCACCACCTGGGCCACGCTCCTCCCAGACCTGACCGGGGGAAAATACGACATCGGCATGGGCGGCATTTCCATCACCCTGCCACGTCAGCGTCAGGCCCTCTTCTCCCAGCCCGTCATGCGCGTCGGCAAGGCCGCCATCGCAAGCTGCGCTGACAAGGACCGGTACCGGACTCTTGCGGATATCGACCGGCCCCGCGTCAAGGTCATCGTCAACCCGGGCGGCACCAACGAACGCTTCGACCGCGCCAACCTCCACCAGGCCGAGATCGTCAGCTTTCCCGACAACACAACAATCTTCGACGAACTCGCCGCCGGCCACGCCGACCTGATGATCACCGACGCCGTCGAAGCCAAATTGCAGCAGAAACTGCACCCCGGACTGTGCGCCATCCACCCCGACCAGCCGTTCGACTTCGGCGAACTCGGCTATTTGCTTCCCCGCGATATCGTGCTCCAGCAATTCGTCGACCAGTGGCTGCACATCCAGATGGAAAGCGGCGCCTGGACAAAGCTGCTAACAAAATACCTCGGCCCGTAGCCACAAACGTCCATCCGCCTCAGCGCGGCGGCGAACACCACGACGCCACCTGCGCATGCGTCGCAAACCAGTACCCCCCCTTCGCCTTCATGTGGTGAATCAGCCGCTCCAGCAGCGGCAGCCGCGACCGGTGCCCCGTGATGTGCGGATGCATCGTCAGCAGGAACAGTCCGCCTTCCTCCCACGCCCCGTCGAACTCCGCCGTAAAGATTTCCTCCACCGCCGACGGCGGCGTATACGGCCGCAGCCCCGAGAACCGCAGCATGTTGAAATACACCGCATCATCGCGGATCCATTCCGGCGGCAATTCGACGATCCCGGTCGGCACGCCCTGATCCTCCAGCTCATACGGATCGTCATCCGCCATCAGACTGCTGTCATACAGCAGCTTCATCTCCCGGATAATATCCAGCGTGTTCACCGAGAAATCCCACGAAGCCGTCCGCATCCCCACCGGCTCCACCCCGCTGATCCGCGCCAGCGTCTCCCGCGACCGCAACGTCAGCTCCCGCTCCGCCTCCCGCGGCAATGAGGTATTGACCTCGTGAATCCACGAATGGATGCCGATCTCATGTCCGTCGCCGGCGACCGCCCGCACCTCATCGGGGTGCAGCAGCGCCGAGACCGCCGGATAGAAGAACGTCGCCGGCACCGACTCCCGCTCCAGCAGCCGCCGGATTCGCGGCGTCGCCTGCCGGTTGCCGTACTGCCCCTGGCTGATCCGCATCGGACTCGGATCGTTATCGCGCAGCGGGATCGTCTCGTGATCGGCATCGAAGCTGATCGCCACCGCACACCGCGCTCCCTCCGGCCACGACGCCGGCTTCAGGCTGCGCCCGGCCCTGGCGCGGCC
>Ga0182012_10005365_pt1 | contig 13267 bp, 7 predicted proteins | sample 612S2SmetaG_FD_120486 | JGI IMG/M metagenome (GOLD analysis project Ga0182012, IMG submission 120486) | Permafrost microbial communities from Stordalen Mire, Sweden - 612S2S metaG | ecosystem: Environmental > Terrestrial > Soil > Wetlands > Permafrost | place: Sweden: Stordalen | collected...
AAACCGGGCTCGCTGTCGCTGTTCCGCGAAGGCGGCGCCCTCAGGGCACTCGCCGCGGGCAGCGCGCCCGACACCTACACCGCGGAAAAGGTTGCCGAAGCGCCGCCCGGCTTTCCCCCCGCGGTGGTACCCCCCTACCCCCTCTCGGCGGACGAGGAAGCCGGCGTCGTCAGGCAGACGGCCGATGGCTGGCGCGACGAGCAGCACGACCTCGACGACGTCCGCGAACCGGCCGGCAACTGGTCCTACTACGACACCGTCTACGAGCCCGACCCCGTCGCCGCCGTGCTCGTCGACTCCTCCGGCGCGCAGGGCTGGGCGGTCGGGGGGATCGCCGAAAGCGAAGACCACGGCGGGATCCTCGACACGGCCGGCGTCGAGCGCTACGACGAAGCGTCGGCCCCCGTCGGCGCCGGCAGCTCGACGATCGCGGTCGAACCGCAGCAGGCGACGTTCGCGATCGGGGGCAACGCGCAATGCGCGGCGCCCTGCGCCGACCGCGCCAACGCACAGATCGCGCCCGACGTCTGGCTCTCGAGCGCGCTCCAGCGCGCCGCGATCCCGGGCGTCCGGGCCTTCCTCTACACCGGGCCGAGGCTGCCCAACCGGCACGCGATCAGCGGCCCCCGCGTGGCCGCCGACCAGTTCTCCTACCAGGCCGAATTCGCCCGCTACGCGTCGCTGCTCGGGGCGAGCCCGATCCCCGCCTACGCCGTCCCGACCCCCGAAGACCGCGACGAAGCCGAAAGCGAGCTCTCGCTCGAAGGCCTGTTCGGCTCGTTCCCGGCCCCCCTCGGCGGCACGCCCGAAGCGCGCGCGCAGCTGCTCGCGATCGACCGCCCGGCGCCCTGCGGGGTGGCCCCAGGCTGCCAGTCGGCCTACTACGCGCTGCAATCGGACGGCCCGGCGGGGGCGGTACGGGTGATCGTCCTCGACGACAGCTCCGAAGCCGGCGAAGTCGATCCCCTGCAGCGCAGTTGGCTGGCCGGCGAACTGCGCGCCGCCGCCAGCGCCAGGACCCCGGCGATCGTCGTCGGCAACGCCGACCTCGCGGCGCAGATCGCGACGGGTCACAACCCCGGCGCCGCGGAAGTCGCGCGGATCCTGATCGACGACGGCGCCTCGGCCTACTTCTTCGACTCGCCCGAACTGAACATCCAGGGCGCGCTCAGCTCCGGGGCGGGGTCGATCCCGACGTTCGGCTCGGGAACGCTCGGCTACGTCAGCTACGTCGCCAGCGAGCAGGGCGAACACGGCGGCGCATTCCTCGGCGCCAGCGGGTTCCTGCTCGGCCAGGTCAACGTCGCGGCCCGCAACCCGCTCACGAACGTCGCGCCGGTCAGCGCCCGGCTGATCCCCGACATCGGCGAACTAGCCCTCGAAGCCCAGGGCGGGACGATCCTGCGCCGCTCCCAGGCGGCTCTCTTCTCCGCCCTCGCAAGGCGCCCGCGCGCGGGCAACCGCTCCGCGCTGGGTGGGGCGCCGCACCCGGAATCGGAGCCCTACATCCCGATCCCCTCGAACTGCGTCGGCGCCACCTGCGCGGAGGGGCTGTTCCCGGAATACTCGTTCACCTCCTCGCGGCCGGACATCGGCACCTTCGTGGAGCCGAACCTCGAGTCGGCAGAACCCAACGCCGTCCTGCTGAACGGCTCAGAACAGCCGATCCCCGACTCCTCCTCGGGCCTCTTCTGCGCCTTCAACGCGGGCACGACGACCGTCACGATCACCGCCGGCGGACTGTCGTTCTCGTTGCCGGTGACCGTCGAGGCGGGCAGCGTCCGCAAACCCTGCGGCACGACGCCCCTGACCGAACTGCGCGGGACGAACCAGCCGGCCGCGGCCCCCGCGCCGCCGGCGCCGGCGCCGGTCGCCGCCAAAGCCTCGCCGAGCGCGCTCAACCTCCCACCCCCGGCCCCGGCCCCTGCGCCGGCCGCGCACGCGCACCACGTCGCGGTCGCGCCTCCGCTCGCGGCGGTCTTCCCCGGCACGCCGACGGCGGCCGTCCTCGCCTTCCTGCCGGCGCCGCCGCCGAGCCCCGCCAGGCCCTCGCCACCGAGCGGGACCTCGGCCGTGAGCTCCACGGCGGAGATCGCCGAACGCGAAGAGGAGTACGACGAGGCCACCGAGTCGGCGCGCGCCAGCGCGGTCGCCTACCGGCCCTCAGAACACGAGCCCTCGCCCGCCTACCTGCTCGGCCTCGTGCTGATCGCGGCGCTCGCCGGGGTCTCGCTCGTCAGGCGCCCGACCGGGCGCCGCGGCGCCCGGATAGCTCCCGCGAGCGCCTCCACCGTCAACTCACAACGTCGTATGAGCCACCGCGCCGCCGAGCGCCCGTATGGGCCGCCGATCGACCGGCGCTTCTGACCTGTAACTCGAAAGGACTGGAGCAAGAAATGAAGACTCTCCCCAACTACCGACGCCTGCTGTTCGGGGCGCTCGCCACGGCCATGATCGCACTCGGCCTCAGCTCCTCGGCGCTCGGCGCCGAAGGTTTCGGTGAACTCGCCCGCTTCCGCGGCAAGGGCACCGCGGCCTCTCCCGCCGGCGGTGAATTCGAACTCGGCGGCAGCGAAACGCATGCGTTCACGGTCGATCCCGTCAGCGGATCGATCTACGCCGGTGACGAAAAGGAAGAAAACTCCGAAGAACTGCGAATCCAGAAGTACACGGCCGCGGGGGCCTTCGAAGCCGCGGCGACGATCAAGGTCCCCAAGAAGCTGCCGGCGGGGCTCCAGGGACTCGAGGGCTATGACGGCTTTGCGATCTCTCAGAAAGAAGGCCGCATCTATGTGCTGTCGGTCTACCACCGCTTCGCCGAAGACACGATCGACGCGGGTGCGCCGGCCGCCGGGGCGCTCTACGCCTACAGCACCACCCCGAGCTCCGGCAAGCTCGTGCCGGCGTCCGGCACGGGCAAGGAAGGTCTCCTGGGCACGGTCGAATCACTCGGGGCGAACTCCGAGACGCAGGGCAAGGCGCTGCTCGACCCGTCGGGCCTCGCCGTCGACCCGGTGAGCGGCAACGTCCTGATCCTCGGCCTCACCGACGAGGGCGCCGGCGGCCTGCACCCGGCGATCGCCCACGTCAGCCCCTCATCAGGTGAAGTCCTCTCCACCTACGTCGACCCCGAAGAAGCGACGAAACAGAACGAGCCCGATTCGCCCGTCGTCTCGCAGAAGGGCAAGCTGTTCATGGAGCGCGGCGACGAACTGCTCGAGCTCCCCGCAGAAGCGAGCTCAGGCTCGCCGGTCGTCGTCTATCAGTTCGCCCAGGGCGGCCTCGCGGCCGGGCCGTTCGCCGGTGAACTCGTGCTCTTCGGCGAAGGCGAAACGGCCGACGGCGGCGGGCTCTCGATCGTCGAGGAAGGCGGCGAAGACGAAGGACGGATCGTCGCCTTCGCGGAAATCCACGCGGCGAGCGAAGCCGGCGCTCTGGGCGAATTGCGCAACGGCGCCCTCGACCTCAAGTACCTCGAAGAAGGCGAACAGGTCAAGGTCTCCGAGCTCGGCTGGACCGGCGGCGTGCCCGGTGAAGGCGAAGAAGAAGCAAGCGAACACAAAGAATCAGTCAAACCGTGCGAGATCGGCTTCGCCGGCGAGAACCCGATCGTGGGCGCGGCGACTGGCCAGAAGATGTACGTGTTCTCACCGGCGTGGTCTGAAGTGATCGAGTTCGGACCGGGCGGCGGCGGATGCCCGCCGGCCAAGGCGGCGCCAAGCGGGCTCGAAGTGACGATCTCCGGCAAACCGGTCGCGAACCCCGAAATCACCAACACGGTGACGCTGTCCGCGGACGTCGTCCAGGCGAATGTCCTGAAGGTCACGTGGAAGTTCGGTGACGGCAAGGAAGAAACCGTGGCAACTCCCGCGGGCGAGCAGATCCAGCGCGCAGAGACGTCCCACAAATTCGCCAAGGCCGGCAAGCTGGCGGTCGAAGCGATCATCCAGACCGACGACCTCGCGACGCCCCAGATCATCGTCAAGGGGACGGTCAACGTCGTCGAAAACGTCAAAGGCGCGCCGAAGATCACCGGCAACCCGATCGCCCAGAGCGTCATCGAAGGAGAAACCGTGACGTTCAAAGCGAGCGCCTCGGGCGAACCGACCCCGAAAGTGCAGTGGGAAACCTCCGCCGACGGCGGGGAAAAATGGACGGCGGTGAGCGGCGGAACCTCGGACACGCTGACCCTGAGCGAAGTCAAGGCGTCGGCCAGCGGCTCGCTCTACCGGGCGACGTTCGAAAACGGCGTCGGCAGCCCGGCGACAAGCGGCGACGCCCTGCTGAGCGTCGAAAGCAAGGCCGCGCACGAAGCCAAAGAAAAGCGCGAAAAGGAAGAAGCCGCCGAAACGCTCAAACGCGAGCAGGAAGCGGCCGCCGCCCAGCTCGCCGCCGAACAGGCAGCGAGCGCCGCACGCGCGCGCGAGGAAGCCGAAGCACTGGCGGCCCAGCAGGTGCTCGGCTCGAAGACCCAGCTCGCGGCCCACGAAGGGACGCCGCTGGCGACGATCGCGAGCTCCGCGCTGACGGTCAGCTCGAGCGGCAGCACGACCGTCTCCGTCAGCTGCCCCGCAGGGGTGAGCATCTGCTCGGGGACGGTCACCCTGCGGACGGCCAGCGCGGTCAGCGCGAGCGCGAAGAAGGCGGTGCTGACGCTTGCCTCGGCCTCGTTCGCGATCAGCGGCGGCCAGCGCAAGACGATCACGCTGCACCTCTCGAGCGCCGGGCGGAAGCTGCTCGCGCGCCTTCACCTGGTGCGCGCGAACGCGGTCGTCCTCGCACATGACCCGAGCGGGACGAGCGCGACGAGCGAGGCGAGCCTGGTGCTGCGACCGGCTCGCGCCGCCAAGCACCACTGACGCAGCCGCCCTGCCTCTGCTGCCGCGCACCGCCGCGCGGCAGCGGAGAGCGGGGCCGTTCACAGGTTTACGACAAACTTCACCTAAAAAGTGCGGAATAATATCCCGGCCGTGGTCTGTGGCGCGGCATACCGCACTAAAAGGAGATAGCAAGCAATGAACCGCATAACAGCACGGCGCGTCCGGCGCGCCTGCCTATCCGCCGCGGGGGCCCTCGCCGGCCTGGCCGCGCTCGGAAGCACCAGCGCACTGGCGGCACCCGCCCAGTGCTCCGGATCAAACATCACCGGTCAGGGCGCGAGCGTCATGAAGGTCGCCTACCAGAGCGTCTTCGACGGCGACTTCAACACTTCGGCCAACCCCTTCGCATGCAACGGCACGCAGGGGAACGACGGCAAACCCGTCGTGTCCTACACCTCGAGCTCGAGCGGCACCGGCCTGGCCTCATGGGGCGTGGGCGGGAAAGGCGCGAGCTTCATCCCGACCAACGCCTTCGTCGTCACCGAGGAACCGCCGAACCCGACCGAGAAAAGCGAAATCGAAGCCAATGAGACGAGCCCCGGGTCGGCGCCGGAATCACTGCTGACGATCCCCGTCGTGCAGGAGTCGATCGCAATCCTCATCCATCTGCCGGCCGGCTGCACCGCCACGAGCGAATCCTTCCCGGGACGCCTCGTGCTGGCGAACACGACGCTCGAGCAGATCTTCCTCGGCACGATCAACAACTGGAGCGAAATCAAAGACGGCGGTGACACCCTCACCGGAACCTGCAGCTCGCCGATCACCCGCGTCGTGCGGCTCGACTCGGCCGGCAGCACGCACATCCTCAAGAAGTACCTCAACCTGATCGACAGCACGCCGTTCACAACGGAAACCTCGACGAGCCAGACCTGGGACGAACTGTCCGAAGGAGCCGGCAACACCCTCTGGCCGAAAGCCGCCGGCGTCACCCGGCCCAAAGCCAACGGTGACTCGGCCGAGGTCGCGCAGGTCGCGGCGACCGCGGGCAGCATCGGCTACTCGAGCCTCGCCAACGCGCGCGCGAACAGTGCCTTCATCCCGCCGTCGGGCGGTAAAGAAACGGCCGTCTTCTGGGCTCCGATCCAGAACAGCGGCGTCAAGACGAAGAAGGAGACGTTCGCCGACCCCTCGACCGACGGTGACACGGCCGAACCGGCCAGTGCCAACTGCGCCAAGGAGAAGTACACGAACGGCAAAGGCTCGAAGTTCCCGCCCGCCAGCACCAAGGAAACCTGGCAGGCGGTGACAAGTGAAACCAAGCAGAAAAACTACACCCTGTGCGGTATCGCCTACGAGCTGGCCCTGACCAAGTTCTCGGCCTACCCGGGCACCACTGAAGGCGAGGAGATCACCGACAGCAACTTCCTCGACTTCCTGCTCGCAGCCAAGACCGGCGGCGGTCAGCTGCTGATCGAAAAGCACGACTACGAAGCACTGCCGAAGAAGCTCGACAAGGAGTCGGCGGCAGGCGCCGCGCTGATCGGCTTCTAGGCCCGCGCATCCAGCGAGGCGCATCAAACGATACGCATCAAGCGAGACCATCCGGTCGAGTCGCCACCCGGCGGCTCGACCGGACGTCTAGTCTCCCGGGGACGACGGCGGTGAGCCGCCGCCGCGGCCTCAAACACCCGAGGAGGAGCTCATGAGCTGGACAGCAGCCGACATCCCCGATCTGACCGGACGCACGGCCGTCGTGACGGGCGCCAACGGGGGTCTCGGCCTCGAGTCGGCGCGTGCCCTCGCGGGCGCCGGTGCACACGTCGTGATGGCCGCGCGCAACCAGGAGAAGGCCGCCGGTGCCCTCAGCGAGATCCGCCGCACCGTCCCCGCGGCCTCGCTCGAGCTCGTCGAGCTCGACCTCGGCTCGCTGGCGTCAGTGCACCGGGCCGCCGAGCAGATCCTCGCCGGCCACGAGCGGATCGACATCCTGCTCAACAACGCCGGCGTGATGGGGATCCCCGAGAGCGTCACCAGCGACGGCTTCGAGACCCAGTTCGGGACCAACCACCTCGGCCACTGGGCGCTGAGCGCGCTGCTGATGGGGGCGCTGCTCCAGGCGCCCGCGGCGAGGATCGTGACGGTCACCTCGACCGCGCACCACATGGGCCGGGCGCTCGACCCGGCCAACCCGCACCTGAAGGGCCGTTACGGACCCTGGCGGGCCTACGGACAGTCCAAGCTCGCGAACTTCCACTTCGGCCTCGGCCTGCAGAAAGCACTCGCAGCGGCCGGCGCCCCGGCGATCAGCCTGATCGCCCACCCCGGCCTGTCCAACACCGACCTGCAGACGGTCAGCGTCCGCGAGACCGGCGGCGGGCTCTCGCAGCGCTTCTTCCACGGCCTCGCCGGCGCGACCGGGATGAGCCCCGAGCAGGGCGCCCGCCCCCAGCTGCGGGCGGCCACCGACCCCCGTGCCCGCGGCGGCGAGTTCTACGTGCCCCTGTTCGTCAACAACGGCCCCGCCGTGCGCAAGCCCGTCCTGCGGCGCATCGGGCTGGAGAGCGCGATCGCCCGCCTGTGGGAGGTCTCCGAGCGCGAGACCGGCCTGAAGATCGACGTCCAGCGCAGGAGCGCTCAGCCCGCCGCAAGCCTCAACAGCTAGCGCCGCGGGGCCGCGCCGGGCGCCCGGCGATGGCTGCCCAACGTCCAGCGTCCGAGGGCGATGTTTGGCCCGCAGGCCATACCGGGCCGTGCCGGCACGGGGCAGACTCTCCGGCAGTCGAGCCACCCGGCGAGATCAGCCGGGCCCCGAGACCTAGGAGCGCAGCCGTGGCCTTCAAGTCGAACGTCCTCCTCCTCGCCAACCGGACCGCCCTGTCGATCGGCCTCGAGGCCGTCCTGCGGGCCAGGGTCGAGAACGGCCCGGCGAGCTTCACGCTGCTGGTGCCGCTGGGCAACACCGGCGAGGCCGAACAGACGGCGCGTCGCATCGCGGCGCTGCTGCGCGACACCGGACTCGACGTCGAGGGGCGGACCGGCAGCCGCGACCCCCTGACCGCGGTGATGGAGGTCTGGAATCCGGCCCTGTTCGACGAAATCATCGTCTCGACGCTGCCGGCCTCCAGCTCGCGCTGGATGCGCAGCGGGCTGCCACGCCGCGTCGAGCGCGAGACCGGGGCGCTCGTGCGCCACGTCGAGGCCCGGGAGGTACTGGCCGGGCGGCCGGGCCGCAGGCTCCTCGCCGCCCACTGAGCGCCCGCACGGCTCAGGACGCCCGCCCGGGCGTCCGATAAGCGAGAGAGATGGTTCGAAACGGGCCAAGCAGCGCCGGCCACGGTGAGCGCTGGTCGGTCGAGGAGCCGAAGGTGATGGCGCGCATGCTCGCCGCGCTGTTCGCCGCCGGGGCGACCCTCGCCCTGCTGGCGCTCGCCCTCCCCCACCCGACGGCCTTCTACGGACGCGCGATCGTCGTGCTGTCCTCGGCGGCCTATCTCGCCGCCGTCACGCTCGTCGCCTTCGGCGCGCGCCTGCGACCGGCGGCCTTCCACCTCGCAGTCTGCCTCGGGACGCTGCTGATCGCCGGGGCCTGCTACTGGAGCGGGCAGACCCAGGGCGCCTTCTCGCTGTTCTTCCTCTGGGTCGGGCTGTACTCGTTCTACTTCTTCCCGCTGCAGCAGGCGCTCGGCCAGGTCGCGATCGTCGCCGTCGCCTACGGCTCGGTGCTGATCCTGCGCTCGCCCAACAGCTCCCCCGTGACGCCGTGTCTGCTGTGCGTCGGCACCCTCACGGTGGCGGGGGTGCTCGTCTCCCGCCTGGTCCGCCAGGTACATGGCCACGCCGCGGACCTCGCGCTGATCGCCGCGACAAGCAACGAGATGCTCACGAGCAGCGACCCCGAGCACGCCCGCCCCGCCGTCTGCGAGGCGGCGCGGACACTGACCGGCGCCCGGTCCGTGCTCCTGCTCGAGCCGGACCCCGCCCGGGCCGGATTGCGCGGCACGGCCGGCGCGGGCCCGCGCACGAGCCCGACCCCGCCGCTGCTGGCGGCCGCAGCCGAAAGCCACCGCACGGGGCTCGCCAGCATGATCGCGGCGACCGACTGGCAGCTGACCACGAGCGATCAATCCGCCGAGCAGCGGCGAACCACCTACCACCTTCAGCCGATCCTCGGCGGCGGCGGGCCGATCGGGGTGATGGCCTTCGAATGGGCCGGCGGCGCAGCCCGGGTGGCGCGCCGCACCGCGACCGCGATCGAGCTGCTGGCCGCCGAGGCGGCGGTCGCGATCGGCCACGCCGAGCTGCTGGCGCGCCTGGACTCGGCCGCCCGCCAGGACCACCTGACGGGGCTCGCCAACCGCCGCGCCCTGTTCGAGGAACTCGACGTCGAGCTGAACCGGGCGACACGCGACGGACGGCCCCTCTGCCTGGCGATGCTCGACCTCGACAACTTCAAGGCGTTCAACGACTCGCTCGGACATCAGGCCGGGGACCGCCACCTCAAGGAGACGACGGCCGCCTGGCGCACCCGCGTCCGCCCCGAAGACCTGCTCGCCCGCTACGGCGGCGAGGAGTTCACGCTGATCCTCCCCGGCTGCCCGATCGAGAACGCCCTCGAGGTGACCGACCGGGTGCGTGGCGCCACGCCCAATGGCCAGACCTGCTCGGCGGGCGTCAGCGAATGGAACCGCACCGACACCGCCGACCAACTGATCGCGCGGACCGACCTGGCGCTCTATGAGGCCAAGCGAACGGGACGCAACCGCACCGCCAAGGCCTGTTACGAAGCGGTGAGACACGGTTGACCGCGGCGCCAGGTTCGGTTAGATTCGCCGCAGGCGGCGGGTCCTTTCGAATCGGGGCGCAGCACCTTGGAACCGTCGCCGTCAATCGGAGGCAGCGCTAGCTGGAGGGAAGACTATGTCTGGCAGAAACGGCGATCGGCGCCGGGATGGGCGCCGTGGCGACCCGGTACGGGGCAACGCCAACACGAGACGAGCACGCATCGCCCGGCCGCTGATCGCGGCGGCGGTACTGGCGATCGCACTGGCGGCATTCAGCGCGATCGGAGCCGCCGCCGGCGGTGGCGCACCGACGGTCGAAACCGAGGTGGCCAGGAGCATCGGCCTGACCGGTCTCGAGCTGAACGCAACAGTGAACCCGAACGACTCGCGGGTCAGCGAATGCGACTTCGAATACGGGACCAGTGAAACGCTCGGTAAAACCGTGCCGTGCTCCTACTCGCCCGGCGCAGGCGAAACCCCCGTGCCGGTCCTCGCGGACCTCGAAGGCCTGCCCGAAACGACCGTCTACTACTACCGCATCCACGCCAAGAACGGCGAAGGCGAAAACAACGGCGCGATCCACCAGGCCACCACGCTGCCCGCGGCGCCAAACGTCAGCAACGAACCGACGAGCGACATCGGGCACAAATCCGCGACGCTCAACGGGGTCGTCAACCCCGATGACGCCGAAGTGACCGAATGCTACTTCGAATACGGCACCTCGCCGTCGGACCTCTCCTCGCATGTCGCATGCGAAACGAGCCCCGGAAGCGGCAGCGAACCCGTCGATGTCAAGGCCGCGATCGGCGGGCTGACGGAAAGCGAGCTCTACTTCTTCCGGCTCGTCGCGCGTAACTCGTTCGGTCTCGAACGCGCCGGGCGCGGCAACTTCGAAACCCAGCCGAGTACGCCCAGGGCGAACACCGAACCGGCGAACCTGGTGACGCACACCTCGGCGACGCTGCGCGGCTATGTCACGCCGAACAGCTCAACGATCGAAGAATGCTATTTCGAGTGGGGCATCCACACGAGCGAAGAACACCGTGCCAACTGCGAACAGACAGAAGTTGGCTCCGGTGAAACCCCGGTCGCCGTCACCGCGGCCCTGACCGGCCTGAGCGAAAGCACCACCTACCACTTCCACCTCGTGGCCAAGAACGCCCGCGGCACCGGCGTGGGCGGGAACCTCGCCTTCTCGACGCTGCCGTTCGCGCCGAAGGTGGCACTGCAGAACCCGGACGAGCTGACCTCGGAATCCGCTGAAATGCGGGCCCGGATCGACCCGCAGGACGAGGCGATCACCGGCTGCTCGTTCCAGTACGGCACGACGCCGGCGCTCGAACAGAGCGTCAACTGCACGACGCTCCCCGGGGCCGGCGAAAAATACACGCCGGTCAACGCCCCGGTCACCGGACTCGCGCCGGTGACGGTCTACTACTACCGGCTCAAGGCCACCGACGCCTCGGGCACGACCTACAGCAAAACCGAAAAATTCACGACGTTCAAAACGGGGCTGCTGCCGGTCATCACGAAGATCCACCCGGTCAAGGGCTCCTCGGCCGGCGGGACCGCCGTGACGATCAAAGGCGACAACCTCAACGGCGCGACGGTCGTGCGGTTCGGTGAATTCTCAACCACCGAAATCACCTCCGACTCGCCGGAATCGCTGACGGTCGTCTCGCCCGAGGGCGTCGGAGCGGTGAACGTGAGCGTGACCACCCCCAACGGTGAAAGCGCCACGGTCAGCGGGGACGTGTTCACCTACGGCAGCGCGACGATCACCGGGGTCAGCCCGAACCACGGGCCGCTGGCCGGAGGCACCGAAGTGACGGTCAGCGGAACCGGCTTCGAACCGGGCCCGTCGGCGACGAAGTTCACGTTCGGCAAGGCGACCGCGACGGGCGTGGAATGCGCGTCGACGACGAGCTGCACGATGATCGTACCCGCCTCGAGCAAGGGCAAGAAAGGGACCGCAAAGGTCCAGGCGACGGTCAACGGCAAGGGCAGCAAATCGAACCCTGCCGCGATCTTCACCTACGAATAGCCGTGGCGGCGGCGTCCGCCGGCAGCGGGATTCCCTCCCCCGCTGCCGGCGGCGCTCAGCCGGCCCGGTTCCGGTCGCGGACCATCCGCGAAACGCGGCAGAACGGCGCCTCAGCGCCCGGGTCGTGACCTGAGGCCAGCGGCTCGACGCGCCACAACGGCTCCCAGCAGCCGTGCTCTGCCAGGAGGCCCTGCAGCGCCGGTGCGTCGTGCGGAGCCAGCTCGGCGAAGCGGGCGCGCAGCTGTTCCAGGCACCAGACCCGGTAGGGGCTGGTCGGGACCCCGCGGTAGGTGACGCCCTGCAACTTTAGATCGTGCCGGGCCCGCCCCTCGCCGTGCGCGAGCGCGTTCGCCGACAGCGCCTCGAGGTGGGTTGCCCCGATCTCGCGCAGCAGCGGCGAGAGGTCGGCCCCGATCCCCTCGGCGAGCTCGGCCTCACCGACCGAGCCGGCGCGGCAGCCCCACATCCTGGCGGCCCACTCGAACACCGCCGGCGCCCGTTCCTGGAGCATCCGCGCCGGCGTCGGGTCATGCACGAAATGACGCCAGACCGGGCCCATCAGGCCGATGTCGGCGATCGTCGGGCGCCCGCCGAGCAGGAACGGCCGGCGGCGGAAGACCGTCTCCAGCTGATCGAAGAGGCCGCCCACGACACCCTCGGCGTGGGCGCGCGTATGGCGGTCGATCCCGTCGCCGCGGACAAACAGCCGGCGCTGGCGGCGCGAGACGAAGGCCCGCCTGACGGCGAGCGGCAGCGGCAGCACGATCAGCTCCTCGGCCAGCCGTGTCCCGGCCAGCCTGCGGTCGGCCCCATAGCTCCAGCGGTAGTGCATCGCCGGGCGCCAGAGCCACTCGTCGGCGTAGTCCTCGACGAGCAGGGCGATGAACCGCTGAACGGGGTCCGCGGGCATCACCGGGGCCCGGGGATGGCGCTGCTCGAGCCAGGCGATCATCGGCGTCGTATCGCTCATCCAGCGCCCGTCCTCGAGCCGTACGCTCGGTAGCTGCGTCGCCCCGAGCGCGCGGGGAATCACGAGGGCGTAGTGGCGCAGGCCGAGCGCCCGGAACTCGTAGGGGATCTCCTTGTAGCGGAGATAGGTCTCGAACTTTCCGGTGAAGTACGAGATCTTCGAGCCGTAGACGATCACCGGGGGCGCCGAGCGGCCCTGGGGCCGGCTCGCTAGCCCGTCCCGCCGGCGGCGCTGGGCGTCCCCGAGAGGACCCCTTCACACTGCGTCAGACCGTAGGACTGGGCGGCCTTCGCGAGCAGGGGGGTCTTCGACTGGAGTTCCAGCAGCGAGCTGAGAGCCTTGGTGGCGTGCCCGGTGGTGATCGCCGTGACGGCCTGGCCGAGACCCGAGATCGCGCGCGCCAGCGGTGTCAGGAACTGGGCGATCGCGGCGTGGTCGGCGGTCGGCTGCTTGAGGGCTTCGAGCTGGGCGAGAACCTTCTGAGCCGAGGCGTGCAGCTCGGCCACGAGGTCGGCGAGCCGCGCGCCGCCGCTGGCGCTAGGCGCGCTCAGAGCAGCGGTCGTCGCCGCCTCGACCTGGCCGAGGAGCTTCCCGGTCTGCGCCGAGGCCGTCGCGCAGACGGCGTTCGCCTGGGCCACGTATTCGGCCCTGG
>Ga0182012_10005367_pt1 | contig 13261 bp, 15 predicted proteins | sample 612S2SmetaG_FD_120486 | JGI IMG/M metagenome (GOLD analysis project Ga0182012, IMG submission 120486) | Permafrost microbial communities from Stordalen Mire, Sweden - 612S2S metaG | ecosystem: Environmental > Terrestrial > Soil > Wetlands > Permafrost | place: Sweden: Stordalen | collected...
CACGACATGCCGCGGCTGCATGGTGCGCTGGCTGCCATCGGCCCGGCGCAACGTCACCGACCAGCATCCCTCTCCTTCGTCATAGCTGCCGCCTTCGAAGGCGGTGCCGGTCCAGTAGTTCAGCTCCATGGCCTCGACATAGGCCTCGAACCAGTTGGCGAGCTTGTCCTTGGGGATATAGGTCGGCCAGTTCGGAGGGAATGGCATATAGGGCAGGTGGTTGACCTGCACCTGGTTATGCAGTGTCAGCGCATGGTAGCGGCTGCGCCAGTTGTCGCCGATGCGGGGCCAGCGATCGACGATCAGGGTATCGATCCGCAGCTGCTTCAGGCGTGCCGCGATCGACAGTCCGGCATGGCCGCCGCCGACCACTAATACGACGGGATCGCGGGCGGCATAGTCGGCCGCGGCCTTGCGCTGATCGAGCCAATTGGGGCCGCGAAAGTCGCGCGAATAGGATTGGCCGCGCGGCCGCAACTTTCCAAGCGGCTCCTCAAAGCCTTTCAATTCATCGAGTGCGGTGAGCAATGTCCACGCCTTTGGCTCGCCGCCGTCGACGCTGTCGGGGACCAGCCGCACGATGCCGCTGCCGCGGCCAATTGCGGTTTCGAATTTGAAGATCGCCTCGATGACGTTGCTGCCCGCGCGCATCACCCGGCGTGGTGCCGCGCGACCGGGATCGATGACAAAGCCGTTCGGCGCGGCGCTAGCCGCGCGGGCCTGCAGTTCGCCGAGAATGGCTTCGACGCCATTGATGGTCTGCAGGTTCCAGCTCAGCGCCAGCACGTCGCGCCAGTAGCTTTCGGGATGAAACAGCATCTTGAGGCGGGCATGATCGGAATTCACCAGCGCGCTTTCAAACGACGCCAGCCAGTTTTCCGTGGCGGCCGATATATGATCCGTTCGATCGAGCATCTGCGTTTCCCACCTCGGCCGTCTGCGCGGCATTTTCCCGATACCAGAGACTATCCCCCCAAGGCTGGCGCAGAAAGGGTGGAGTGACGATTTGGGCTCACCCCAGCAATGACAGGATGTGCCCCTGATCCGGTGGGACGCGGCCATTCAGCGTATCCTGGTAGACCTGCTTGACGGCGGCATCGCCGCGGCCTTCGATCACCCGAAGCCACCGGTCGAGCATCGGGGCGAAGCCCGACCATGCCACGCCGAACCGGGCGTCGATGCCGCCGGGACCCCATTGCAGCGCGCGCTTGCGAATCTGGTCGGGCGCGAAGAACCAGATGGGTTTTGCGCCCGGCAGTTGGGATTCGTCCGCTGAACCGCTGCGATGGGTGAGCCCGACGCGCCCGGAATATTTTATGTTGCCGCCGAAATGGCGATGCAGCGTCGCGCGCAATGCGCTGTTGCCGGCCATGTCGACATACGCCACCGGCCGGTCGGCCGGCAGCGAGGTCACATGCTGATAGGTGACGACCTCGTCATAGCAACCCAGCGAGCTGACGAACGCCACATTGGCTGCCGAGGTCAGCCCGATCACTCTGATATCGCCCCGCCCGTGCAGCAGATGCGCAAGCCCGAACGCGGTCTTGCTCGAGGCGCTGGAGAGCATCACCTCGCGCGCGCCGTAGAAGCCGTTCTCGCTGAGATGATCGTCGACCAGAAATGACAGCATGAACAAAGGCCGCAGCAGCGCCTGATGATCGCCCTGGCGGCCGGCGAAGGCCGGATCGACCGCTGACGCGCGCATAGGCATTGTAGACCGGGGCCACACCTTGGCGATGCGCGGCGGCGTCGCGCAGGCCGCGCTTGCGGACATCGGCGGCTTCGATCATTAGATGGGTGGCCATCGGAAAATAGCCGAACAGCCGCTCGCCGACCGCGACGGCGGGGTGCTTCGAGGCGATTACCTCGCCAAACCCCCACACCGGAATGTTGCCGAATTTTTCCGGCGCCGGAAACAGCTGCCAGTATTTCAGATCATCGCCGGTCATCGCGTAGGTAATATTGTTGGCGGTAAGCGCGAAGCGGTCGACCTTGACCAGCAGCGCGTCATTTGGCAGGGCGCCGGCATCAGGCAGCTGCGTCTCAATGAATTTGCAGCGCTGCAGATCATTGCGGGCGACAACGAAGTCGGTCGATTTCATGTTTTTGATCCCGGCGGTTTTGCTGCCGGGATCTTTGCCGTTGCCGATGACCGTTTTGCAACCGCCAGTTTGTTTAAAACAGCGTTCGCTTTGGGCTCGACGCCGATGACGCCCTCGCGCCGTTTCGTTGCCCGGTAATAGGACCACCACAGATGGGCCGCGGCGCCGCGCAGCGGCCGCCACGGCTCCGCCAGTGGCGCCATCTGCTGCACGGTCGGTCGCCTCTCCAGCCCTAATCCGATTCTGACCGCCTCCTGCAGGGCCAGATCGCCGGCCGGCCAGGCGTCGCCATGGCCGAGACAGAACAAGAGATAGACGTCCGCGGTCCAGGGGCCGATGCCGTGCAGCGCCGTCAGTGAGTGGTGTGCAGCATCGGCATCCTCGTTGGCCAGCATATCGAGATTGAGCCGCTCGGCGGCGATCTCGCGCGCGAGGTTCTTCAGGGTCTTGATCTTGGCCGCCGACAGGCCGAGCCGACCCAGGCGATCGGCGCGGGCGCGCCGCAGGGCCTCATGATCAAAGGGATCGAAGGCGGCGCTGACGCGGGCCCAGATCGCCGCGGCGCTCGCGGTCGACAGCTGCTGGCCGCAGATGATCGCCGCAAGCCCGGCAAAACCGGGGTCGCGCCGCCGCAGCGCCGGCATGCCCGCGAGCTCCAGGATGGGTCGCAGACGCTTGTCCTGCGCGACCAGCACGGCGATGGCCGCTTCGAGATCGGCCTGGGTGTGAAGGTGCAGGGGCATCTTGGAGGCTAGGCACCCATCTTCCGGTCAACGGACGGGCTTGTCGTTCAGTCCGGCCGTGACAAGATCATAGCATGCCACAACCTGTCTTCCGCTTTGCGCCGAGTCCGAACGGCTATCTGCACCTCGGACATGCTTTTTCCGCACTCCTGAACTTCGAGGCGGCGCGTCAGAACGGTGGTCGGCTGCTGCTGCGGATCGAGGACATCGACGCCACCCGCTGCAGGCCGGAATTCGAGGTCGCCATCTATGAAGACCTCGGCTGGCTCGGCATCGCCTGGGAGCCGGAGGTCAGGAGGCAGTCCGAACATCTGGTGGAATACCGCGCGGCGCTGCAGCGGCTGTCGGAGCAGGGCCTGGTCTATCCTTCTTTCGCAAGCCGTGCCGAGATCGCCAGGCTGGTAGCCGAACGGGAGGCAGAGGCGCCCTGGCCGCGCGACCCTGACGGCGCGCCACTCTATCCCGGTTCGGCAAAAGAGCTCGATGCCGGCGCGCGGGCGCCATTATCAGAAGAGCGCGCGCCCGCGGCGCTGCGGCTCGACATGGCCGCGGCCTGCGCGCGCGCTGGGCCTCTCGGCTGGATCGAGCACGGCGCCGGCCCCAAGGGCGAGAGCGGGCTGGTGGCCGCGCGGCCGGAAGCCTGGGGCGATGTCATCCTGGCGCGCAAGCAGATGCCGACCAGCTACCACCTGTCGGTGGTGCTCGATGACGCCCTGCAGGGCGTCACCGAGGTGGTACGGGGCGAGGATCTGTTTTGGTCGACCTCCGTGCATCGGCTGCTGCAGCAACTGCTCGGACTGCCTGCGCCGGCTTACCGGCACCATCGACTGGTGCTCGATCGCGCCGGGCGAAAGCTGTCGAAGTCGACCCTGGCCACCGGCCTGCGCGAACTGCGCGCAGCCGGGGCTGCTGCGGCCGACATCCGCCGCCTGGTCGGCCTGCCCTGATCGCGACCGGTCTGCCCTGAAGCCCGATCTCAAGGCGCATTCTCGCGGCCCATTCTCAGGGGAAAACTCCCTTCGGCGTGACTCCGCGCGCCCGGCCATGCCATGGTGCCAACAGCCAAGGTCAGGTTGTCATGGCGTCAAAATCGCGTTCAGGGCGCACCGCGCGGCCGGTGAAACGGCGGCTGCCGAAAAAGCGGGTTCAAGGTGGAAGGGCTGGCAAGGCGCGTCAACGCGCTGCCCGGAAGGCCGCCCCCGGCAGTGTCGAGCTGGCGCTCGCCGCCTTCGCCCATGAGGTTCGAACCCCGCTCACCGGCATTCTTGCCATCAGCGATCTCCTGGCGACGTCAGATCTCGACGAGCGGGAGCGACGATGGGTTGATACCATCAAGGCCGGGGCGGAACATCTTGCGAGCCTGGCGACCCTGTTTGTCGATGCCGCCAGAGGTGGCGACGCCGCGGCCGGCGTGCGCCAGGACTTCTTCGATCTGCGAGCGCTGGCACGCAACGCCGGCGATTCGCTCGCGGGCCGGTCCGCGGCAAAAGGCTTGCAAGCCGAGGTCGAAATTTCGGAGAAGCTTCCGGCCTTTGTGGTCGGCGATGCGGTGCGGCTGCGCGCCGCGCTGGAAAACCTGATCGACAATGCCGTGAAGTTCACCGAACAGGGCGGCGTCGCGCTCCTGGTCAAGCCGTTGCGCCGCGCGGACGGCAAGGTCGGTGTCGCATTTGCCATTTCCGACAGCGGCATTGGTCTTTCGCTCGCCGAGATCAAGCGCCTGTTCCGCCCGTTCTCGCAGGCCAATATCGGCATCGCCTCACGCTTCGGCGGCACCGGGCTCGGACTATCCTCGGTAAAGCAGCTGGCGCGCGCGATGGGTGGCGATGTCGTCGTAACCCCGCGGCCCGGCGGAGGCACGTCCTTCAGGTTGACCGTGACCCTCACCCGAGCCAAGCCCTCGACATCGGCCCCAACGGGGGCGGATCTCGATCTCTCCTCCTCGCCGTTCCGGCCGCTGCGCGTGCTCAGCGTCGAGGACAATCCCTTTGGCCGCGTCGTGCTCAACACCATCCTCACCGAACTCGGTCATCAGACCGAATTCGTTGGACGGGGCGAGGCGGCAGCCGGGCGGATCGCCGAGGGCGGCTTTGATGCGGTGCTGATGGACATGGTGTTGCCAGGCATTACCGGCATCGAGACGATTCGGCGCATTCGCAGCCTCGGGCCGCCGGCGGGCCGCATCGCCATCATCTGCGTGTCCGGCCGCGGTGACGACGAGCCGGGCTCGCGCGCCGCCGGCGCCGATGCTTTTCTGGTCAAGCCGGTCAGTCCGAGGGCGCTAGCGACTGCGCTGCTTGAAGCGACCCGCCGACCGGCAGCCGTGACTTGATGATCGCCGCGTTCAGTTCGCCGCCATAAACGAAGATCGCGGCAATGAAATACAGGAAGACCAGCGCGATGACCACCGAGGCGAGCCCGGCATACATCGTGACGTAGTTGTTGGCGAACCGCTCCAGATACTGGCCGAACCCGATGCTCGACACCAGCGAGGCCACCAGGGTGAAGAGGATGCCGGGCAGGATCTGCGGAAAGCTGCGGCGGCCCGCCGGGAGCCAAGCATGCAGAATAAAGAGCGCGGCGACCAGCGCCGTGATCGTGATGCCGTAGCGCGCGATGTTGAGGAAATTCTCGTTGGATTGCACCAGCAGCGGAATATAGCGGCGCGCCGCCTGCAAGATCAGGGGGCCGAGCACGATCAGGAATGCCATCGCCAGCGCGGTGAAGGCGGCGATCAGCGTGTAGCCGATCGATTCCAGCCGCAGCCAGTACCAGCGGCGGGTTTCGACCACGGAATAGGCGCGGTTCAAGGCCACGCGCAGGCTCTCGACGCCGTTCGAGGCGAAATAGACCGCGAGCACGGCGCCGATGGTCAGGGCGTCGCCGCGGGTGGTGGTCAGCACGTCGTGAATCTCGCCCGACAGCGTGTCGGCGACCTGCCTGGGCCAGACCTCCAGCATCAGCCCGGCGGCCTGGTCGGCGAGTTCCTTGGAGCCGAAGAAGCCGGCCAGCGACGTCAGCACGATCAGGAATGGAAAGAGCGCCATCAGGCTCGATAGCGCGATGTGGCTGGAGATTGCCCAGCCGTCATCGGCGAGAAACTCGTAGAACGCGCCCAGCCCGATATGGAAGACGTAGCGAAGTTGCTTCACATGTCACCCTTGGTAGGTCGCTTCCAGATCTCGGTCCTCATCTCAATGAGGAGAAAGCCGTCGCCCCGGAGGGCGACGGCTTTCGTCTCGAAGGATGGCCCCTCGCACGACCGTCGTTTGTAGCCATCCTTCAAGACGCATCGCCGGGGCGATGCTCCCTGCGGATGAGGACCGGGCAGGTTGCAGATAGAATCAGAACTTCGGCAACGCTGGTCTCGGTCTTGGCCCGGAGAGCGCCGTTCGATCGAGGACAAAAGATCACCTACTGCCGTGATTGAGTTCAAACCCCGATCGTGGCGCGGACCGGAGCTCAAAGGGGGCAATGGCGGAGCGCGCCGGGCGGTGTTATGTAGCCCCAATGAGTTCATTCCTCAGCACCCTGCTTCTTCCCATAGCCGTCGGCGCCGTCGCCCTGGTTCTGCTGCTTGGTCTCTTTAACATGATGCGGGGCGGATCGCCGAACCGGTCCCAGAAACTGATGCAGCTGCGGGTGCTTTTGCAATTCGTGGCGATCGTCATCACCATGCTCACGGTCTGGGTCATGGGGCATTGAAGGAGGCAAGCGCATGGTCGTCCTCAACCGTATCTACACGCGGACCGGCGATGACGGCACTACCGCGCTCGGCAGCGGCGAACGCCGCCCGAAATATGATCTGCGCATCAGCGCCTTTGGAACCGTCGACGAGACCAATGCCGCGATCGGCATCGTCCGTCTGCACCTGGCGCAGGCGCACGAACTGGACGCGATGCTGGGCCGGATCCAGAACGATCTGTTCGATCTCGGCGCCGATCTCGCGGTGCCGCAGCAGGACGGGAAGGCGGAGCGCCTGCGGGTGCTGTCGAGCCAGGTCGAGCGGCTGGAACACGACATCGACACCCTGAACACGACGCTGGGGCCCTTGACCTCGTTCGTGCTGCCCGGCGGGACGCCGGCCGCAGCCCACCTGCATCTGGCGCGCACCATCTGTCGGCGGGCGGAACGGATCATGGTGGAACTCGCGGCCAAGCCCGACGAGCCGGTCGGCGATGCCGCAATCCAGTACATGAACCGGCTGTCGGATTTCCTGTTCGTCGCCAGCCGTTCGGTCAATGACAACGGCGCCGGCGACGTGCTGTGGGTCCCCGGCCAGTACCGCTAGCCGCGAGGCCCGTCGGGCACGATTTTTGGGCTTCGCGCGTTGACCGGGGTTGGCCGGACCTTTAGGTTCCGCAGCCCAAGCTGATCCAGCCTAAACGGATACGAAAGAGGATCGATGAAGGTTCTGGTGCCGGTAAAAAGGGTGGTCGACTACAACGTCAAGGTCCGCGTCAGGAATGACGGCTCGGGCGTCGAACTCGCCAATGTCAAGATGTCGATGAATCCCTTCGACGAAATCGCGGTCGAGGAGGCGCTGCGGCTAAGAGAGGCCGGCAAGGCCACCGAGGTCGTGGTGATATCGATCGGCCCCGCCCAGGCGGCGGAGACCATCCGCACCGGCCTCGCCATGGGCGCCGATCGCGGCATCCTGGTCAAGGCCGAAGGCAACGTCGAACCGCTGGCGGTGGCCAAGATCCTCAGGGCCATCGCCGACGAAGAAAAGCCTGGCCTTATCATTCTCGGCAAGCAGGCGATCGATGACGATTCCAACCAGACCGGCCAGATGCTGGCGGCGTTGCTCGGCTGGTCGCAGGCGACGTTCGCCTCCAAGGTCGAAGTCGAGGGCTCCGATTTCAAGGTGACGCGCGAGGTCGACGGCGGCCTGCAGACCCTGAAACTCAAGGGCCCGGCGATCGTAACTACCGATCTCAGGTTGAACGAGCCGCGTTACGCCAGCCTGCCCAACATTATGAAGGCGAAGAAGAAGCCGATCGCCGACAAGAGCGCCTCCGATTACGGGGTCGATCTGACGCCCCATCTGGAGATCGTCAAGACCTCCGAACCGCCGGGCCGCAAGGGCGGCGTCAAGGTCAAGGATGTGAGCGAGCTGGTGTCGAAGCTCAAGAATGAAGCCGGGGTTCTCTAGATGACCACGCTCCTGATTGCCGAACACGATCAAGCCGCGCTGAAGGATTCCGCCAATAAGGCGCTGACGGCGGCATTAGAGCTCGGCGCCGAGGTCCATGTGCTGGTCGCCGGCGGCGGCGAGGGCACCCGGGCTGCGGCCGAGGCGGCCGCCCAGCTTGCCGGCGTCAAGAAGGTGCTCTTGGCCGAAGGCGAGGCCTATGCCCATGACCTGGCCGAGCCGCTGGCGGCGCTGATCGTGGCGCTGGCGCCCGGCTATGATGCTTTCGTCGCGCCGGCGACTTCGCGCTTCAAGAATGTGATGCCGCGGGTCGCGGCCCTGCTCGACGTCATGCAGGTCTCCGAAATCATCAAGGTGATTTCGCCCGATACCTTCGAGCGGCCGATCTATGCCGGTAACGCGATCCAGACGGTGAAGTCGAAGGATGCCAAGAAGGTGATTACGGTGCGCACCTCGACCTTCCAGGCTACCGGTACCGGCGGCAGCGCGCCGATCGAACAGGCGGCCAAAGCCGCTGATCCCGGCCTCTCCAGCTTCCTCGGCGAGGAGGTGGCCAAGAGCGACCGCCCCGAATTGACGTCGGCCAAGATCATCGTCTCCGGCGGCCGCGCCATGCAGAGCCGCGAGAATTTCGCCAAATACATTGAGCCGCTCGCCGACAAGCTCGGAGCCGGCGTCGGCGCCTCGCGCGCCGCGGTCGATGCCGGCTATGCGCCAAACGACTGGCAGGTCGGACAGACCGGCAAGGTGGTGGCGCCGGAGCTCTATGTCGCGATCGGTATTTCCGGGGCGATCCAGCATCTGGCCGGCATGAAGGACTCCAAGGTGATCGTGGCCATCAACAAAGACGAGGACGCGCCGATCTTCCAGGTCGCCGATTACGGTCTGGTCGCCGATTTGTATCAGGCGGTTCCTGAACTGACCGAGGCGCTCGGCAAGCTCGGAAAGTAACCACGTTGAAGCGCGTATTCCCCAAACGGCTTCGGCCTGCGATAAGACGGCGCGCGTAGGGAAGACATTCGGCCGGTCCAGCTTGATCCGGCCGGTCTTGATGCAAGGGAATGGGCAGACGCAGATCGTTGCGTGGCTGCGGTGAGATGACAAGATGGCGGTTATGATCAACAAGGTCGGCGTGATCGGCTCGGGTCAGATGGGCAATGGCATCGCACATGTGGCGGCGCTGGCCGGGCTCGACGTGGTGCTCAACGATGTCTCCGCCGATCGGCTGAAATCGGCCATGGCCACCATCAACGGCAACCTGTCGCGCCAGGTCGCCAAGAAAATCATCAGCGAGGATGCGCGCAAGCAGGCGCTCGAGCGGATCGTCCCGACCCACAGCATGGACGGGCTGGCCGACTGCGACCTGGTGATCGAGACCGCGGTCGAAAAAGAAGAGATCAAGCGCAAGATCTTTCACGATCTCTGCGCGGTGCTGAAGCCCGAGGCCATTATCGCCTCCAACACCTCCTCGATCTCGATCACCCGGCTGGCCGCGACCACCGACCGGCCGGAGCGTTTCATCGGCATTCACTTCATGAACCCGGTGCCGCTGATGGAACTGGTCGAGCTGATTCGCGGCATCGCCACCGACGACACCACCTTCGACACGGCCAAGGAATTCGTCACCCGGCTCGGCAAGCAGATCGCGGTCTCGGAGGATTTTCCCGCCTTCATCGTCAACCGCATCCTGCTGCCGATGATCAACGAGGCCATTTATACGCTCTATGAAGGCGTCGGAAATGTCGAGGCCATCGACGCCGCGATGAAACTCGGCGCCCACCACCCGATGGGGCCGCTCGAACTCGCCGATTTCATTGGCCTTGATACCTGCCTGTCGATCATGCAGGTGCTGCATGAGGGCTTGGCCGACTCGAAATACCGGCCCTGTCCGCTATTGGTGAAATACGTCGAGGCCGGCTGGCTCGGCCGCAAAACCCAACGCGGCTTCTACGACTATCGCGGCGAAAAGCCGGTCCCGACGCGCTAGGCGTTGGTGCGCGGGAGCGACGGACTGTCATGACAGGGCCAAGCAGGCGCGCTGCAATCGCAGGCCGGCTTGTTCGAGGGTCGCGAACGAAACGGCATAGCTGGCGCGGATCGCAGGGGACACCCCGAAATCCTCGCCGGGAATCACCGCAAGGTCGACGCTTTCCAGCAGATAGGCCGCGAAGTCGCGGTCGGTGCTGATCGCGCTGCCGTCGGGCCGGCGTTTGCCGATGGCGCCGCTGCACGAGACTAGCAGATAGAACGTTCCCTCCGGCGCGACACAGGTGAGGCCGGGGCACTGGTTCAAAAACGCCACCAGGCGGTCGCGCTTCTGGCGCAGGACACGGACGCGGTCGCGCAGAAAATCCTGCGGGCCATTCAGTGCCGCCACCGCGGCCGCCTAGCTGATTGACGATGGGTGAGACGTCGTCTGCGACTGGATCTTGACCATTTCGCGGATCAGCGCGGCGGGGCCGGCGGCATAGCCGACCCGCCACCCCATCATGGCGTAGCACTTGGCGAGGCCGCTGATCGTCAGCGTCCGCGGCCTGAGGGCCGGCTCGACGCCCGCGAGCGTCGGCGCGCAATCGCCATCGTAGACGATTTGTTCATAAAGCCCGTCGGCCAGAACCCAGACCTGAGGATGCCGCCTCAGCACGTCGGCGATTTCGGCCAATTCCTCGCGGCGATAGAGGGTGCCGGATGGATTGACGGGATTATTGATGACGAGCCATCGGGTTTGCGGCGTGATCGCGGCCAGCAAATCGTCCGCGCGCAGCCTGAAGCCGTTGTTCTGCGGACAGGGGACGACAACCGGTACGCCACCGCTCAAGCGCACCTGACCGAGATACGGCGCCCAGTAGGGCGCGGGGATGATCACCTCCTCGCCCGGCGCGAGCGTTGCCAGCAAGGCATTGAACAGCGCCTGGGTCGAGCCGTTGCAGATGATGATTTCGTCGTGCACATAGTTGAGTTGATGGTTCCGCCACGAGGCCGCGCGCACGGCCTCTTTCAGCTCCGGGGTGCCGTCGGCCTCGACGTAGCGGGTTTCTCCGCGCAGCGCCGCCGCATGCGCTGCCGCGATCACATGATCCGGCGTTGCAAAGTCAAGATTGCCCGAGGACAGGTCAATAATGTCGCGGCCGGCTGCCCGCAACTCGCGGGCGCGGCGGCGCAGGATCGAAGCAGGCGAGGCCTGGATGCCGTTCATGCGCGGCGAAAGCGCGGGTAAAGCGGTCATCGCACGTATTGCGCCTCGCCATGGCCGAAGGACCAGTTTTCTGGCAGCACCTCAACCAGGTTGATGAAAACATCTTCGGGACGAATGCCGGGGTTGTCGCCCAGCCGTTCGACGATGCGCCGATAGAGATTCTGCTTCTGCGCCACGGGGCGGGTGTTGCTGACGGTGAGCTGGATTACCACGAGGTCGTCGCTGCGCTGAATGCCGAGATAATCCGCGCCATAGAGGAAATCGTCCTCGTCGTGTTCGGTGAGGGTCATGAAGCGGTCGCCTTCGGGAACATCGAAGCTCTCGCGCATGGCCTGATAGAGGCCTTCGAGAATGGCCTGGCGGTAGGCGGCGGGCTTGCCCCGCCGCAATGACACCCGGGTTAGCGGCATCAGTCGTCTCCTTGGGTTGTTGAGCACAACCTCAGTGTAGGAGCGCCTTGACCATATAAAAACACTATGAGATGTTATTTCAATGATTTCCCAAACGAATAGCTGGCCATGAAGGCGCTCGATGTCGAGGCGGTCCAGGCCTTTGTCATGGCGGCCGATCTAAACAGTTTCACCCGGGCGGCCGAGGCACTGGACACCACGCAGTCAGCGGTGAGCCTGAAGATCAAGCGGCTGGAAGCCGGACTTGGCCGGCGATTGCTGGAGCGAACTCCGCGGCTGGTACGGCTCTCGGCGGAGGGCAGCGCCTTCCTGGACGCCGCGCGCAGCTTTCTGGCCGCGCACCAGACCGCGATCGCGGCCTTCGTCGTCGAGCCCCAGCGGCTCGTCGTGGGCATCAGCCATCATATCGTCGGCGCCGAACTGCCCCTCGTGCTGAAGCGCATCACGGCGACTGATCCGGGCCTGGTGATGGAGCTGCACATCGATGCCTCCCGCGTGGTTCTGGAGGCCTTTGACGGCGGCGCGCTGGACGCGGCGATTGTGCTCGACCATGACGCCAGGCGCCGCGGCGGCGAGAGTTTGTTCGAGGAACCATTTGCCTGGATGGCGGCGCCGGATTTTTATCGCCCGACGAACGAACCGCTCCGGCTTGCGACTCAGGCTGAGCCCTGCGGCGTGCGCGCCATGGCGATCGTGGCGCTCGATGCCGCCGGCATCCCCTGGAGCGAGGTGTTCGTCGGCGGCGGCGTCGCCACCATCGGGGCCGCGCTATCGGCGGGCCTCGCGGTGGCGGCGCTGGCGCGGCGGGTGGCGCCATCGGATACCGTCGATAGCGGGGCGCGGCTCGGTCTGCCGCCGCTGCCGTCGCGAGAGGTCATGCTCTACGCGAAGCTGTCAGACACGAGGACCCGCCGGGCCCTCCGCACTCTCGGCGCCGCGTTCGCGGCGACCGTGGCCTGATGTCATTGAACATGGGAATTAAATCCCGACAGGATACCTTGGGGGAACATCACCTGAACACGGGAGCGGCCGCTTCGGCGGTCGCAACTTCGGACCCGGCGAGCATGGAGGCCCTTGTCAACGCGTTCCTGCTGACGAAGATCAGCCGACATCGAAAGGCAAAGCGGCACTCGATGAACACTATGGCCTCCAGCGACTCCAGACCGCCGGCGAAATAAGGCTCGTGAAGTTCGTTGCCATGATCTTCAGCGGAACCTGCAGGCCGTAGGTCCGGGCAAGGAGCTCTCCCACAGCCGCCAAATAGGCGTCATGAAAGGCGTCAATACGCCGACGCGCAACGCGACCTCGGATAGTGTTTTCAGCCTGTTTCCGATAGAAAAATAACCTGCGCTCATTTTTTATGATCCCAGTCGATATAGACTGGAGCCTTCAGCGTCTCGCAGGTGGTTGGCATCCCTTCGGCCCCCGGGGCGAGCCCATTCACTGCTGACGCGCTTGCAACAGAAATTCACGACGCGGGCAGCGACGCGCAACGCTCGCCTCATTCTCTCGTCCGATCCAGCCTTCGTTAACCCAACTTTCTCAACTCGCGCGACAAAACGCCAATTTTTTGGAATTTTGAGACGAAAAGGCGAGTCGGATCAATGGGTGGGTCTCAGAAATCGCTTGTAGTGTAGACCAAGTACCTTTTGGGC
>Ga0182012_10005370_pt1 | contig 13257 bp, 11 predicted proteins | sample 612S2SmetaG_FD_120486 | JGI IMG/M metagenome (GOLD analysis project Ga0182012, IMG submission 120486) | Permafrost microbial communities from Stordalen Mire, Sweden - 612S2S metaG | ecosystem: Environmental > Terrestrial > Soil > Wetlands > Permafrost | place: Sweden: Stordalen | collected...
AACCTGGACCGGTTGACGCTGTTCATCACCGGCATCTGGCTGGTGTCCATCGTCGGCGTGGAACTGCTGATCAAATACAAGCGCTGATCAGGCGGTCACGGCAGCGGGCCACCAGCGGCGATGGCCGCCAGCGTCGCAAATTGCTCTCCATCCAGCGAGGCGCCTCCGACGAGGCCACCATCGATATCGCCCTGGGCGACGATGTCGCCGATGTTTTTCGCGTTCACCGAGCCGCCGTAGAGCACCCGGACGGTTTCGGCGATCTTTGGAGAGGCGAGGGACGCCACCTCTTTCCGGATGGCCGCGCACACCTCCTGGGCGTCCGACGAGCTGGCCACTCGCCCGGTACCGATCGCCCAGATCGGTTCGTAGGCGATGACGACCTTGGCGATCTGCTCGGCGGACAGCCCGGCCAGCGAGCCGCGCAGCTGATTCTCGCAGTGCGAGACGTGTTCGCCGGCTTCCCGGACCTCCAGGTGCTCGCCGATACAGACGATCGGGGTCAGCTCGTACTTGAGCGCGGCGGCGGCCTTGGTGGCCACCAGGGCGTCGACCTCGTTGTGGTAGGTGCGCCGTTCGGAGTGGCCGACGATGACGAAGGTGCAGCCCAGTTTGGCCAGGAAGGCACCGCTGATGTCGCCGGTGTACGCGCCCGAGTCGTGCTGCGACAGGTCCTGTGCGCCGTAGGTCAGCCGCAGCTTGTCGCCGTCGACCAGGGTTTGCACACTACGCAGGTTGGTGAACGGCGGGATCACCGTGACGTCGACCTTGTCGTAGTACTTGTCCGGCAATGCGAACGCGATCTTTTGCGCCAGCGCGATTGCCTCGAAGTGGTTGAGATTCATCTTCCAGTTACCGGCGATGAGTGGCTTGCGGCTCACGTGTCTCCTTTAGGTCGGCTGAACGCGCCCCAGCACCTCGATGCCCGGTAGCGTCTTGCCCTCAAGATATTCCAGTGACGCGCCACCACCAGTGGATATGTGCGAGAAGCCGCCCTCCGGGAACCCGAGCTCGCGCACCGCGGCCGCGGAGTCGCCGCCGCCCACCACGCTGAACGCACCCTTGGCGGTGGCGGCCACGATTGCCTCAGCAACACCTCGGGTGCCGGCCGCGTACGCCGGGAACTCGAAGACGCCCATCGGACCGTTCCAGAAGACGGTCTTAGCGTTGGATAGCACCGCCGCGAACCGTTTGACCGATCCGGGCCCGATGTCGAGGCCGATCAAACCGTCCGGAATGGCGTTGGCGGCCACGAACTGCGGTGGCGAATCGGCGCTGAACTTCTCGGTCACGACGATGTCGCCGGGCAGTCTCAATACGTCGGCGTGGGTGTCCAGCAGGTTGCGGCAGGTCTCGATCATGTCTTCTTCCAGCAGCGATTTACCCACCGAATATCCCTGCGCTGCAAGGAAAGTGAAGCACATCCCGCCGCCGATCACGATGCTGTCGGCTTTGGTAGCCAATGATTCGATGACGCCGAGCTTGTCGGACACTTTGGACCCGCCCAGCACCACCGCGTAGGGCCGCTTGGTCGAGCTGGTCAACTGCTCCAGCACCTCTAGCTCGGCGGCCACCAGCCTGCCGGCGTAGTGCGGCAGCAAGGTGGCGACGTCATAGACCGAAGCCTGCTTGCGGTGCACCACCCCGAACCCGTCGGAGACGAAAGCTCCTCCGGGCGAGACTAATTCGGCGAGTTGCTTGGCCAGCGCGAGTCGCTCGCCGTCGTCCTTACTGGTCTCGCGCGGGTCGAAGCGGATGTTCTCCAGAAGCAGGATGTCGCCGTCGGTCAGTCCCTCGGCGCGCGCCAGCGCGTCGGTGCCGACGACATCACCGGCCAACTGCACGTGCCGGCCCAGCTGCTCGGCCAGCGCCGCGGCGATGGGCGCCAGCGAAAATTTGGGGTCCGGGCCGTCCTTCGGCCTGCCCAGGTGGGCGGCGACCACGACCTTCGCACCCGCGTCGAGAAGGGCTTTCAGCGTAGGTACGGACGCCGTGATCCGGCCGGGGTCGGTGATGGTGCCGGCCCCCCCGGCATCGGAGCCCAGTGGCACATTGAGGTCGGAGCGCACCAGCACGCCTCGGCCCGAAACACCCTCCGCCAGAAGGTCTTCGAGGTTTGGGATGCTCACGGTTAGAGCGACTTGCCGACCAGTGCGACCAGATCAACGAGCCTGTTGGAATAGCCCCACTCGTTGTCGTACCACGACACCACCTTGGCCTGGTTATCAATCACCTTGGTCAGGCCGGAGTCGAAGATCGAGCTGTGCGGATCGGTGACGATGTCGCTGGAGACGATCGGCGCGTCGTAGTACTTCAGGATTCCCTTGAGCTTTCCCTCGGCGGCGGCCTTGAACTTCGCGTTGATCTCGGCGGCGCTGGCGGCCTTGGACAGGTCCACGGTCAGATCGGTCACCGAGCCGGTGGGGATCGGCACTCGCAGCGCGTACCCGTCCAGCTTGCCCTTCAGCTCGGGCAACACCAGCCCGATGGCCTTGGCCGCGCCGGTGGAGGTCGGGACGATGTTCAACGCGGCGGCACGGGCGCGACGCAGGTCGCTGTGTGGTCCGTCCTGCAGGTTCTGGTCCTGCGTGTAGGCGTGGATTGTGGTCATCAGTCCCTTGACGATGCCGAACTCGTCGTTGAGCACCTTGGCCAGCGGCCCGAGGCAGTTCGTGGTGCACGAGGCGTTGGAGATGATGTTCTGACTGCCGTCGTACTTGTCATCGTTGACGCCAAACACGATCGTGATGTCGGGATCGGTGGCCGGTGCCGAGATGATGACCTTCTTGGCGCCCGCGTCCAGGTGGCCTTTGGCCTTGGCGGCGTTGGTGAAGATTCCGGTCGACTCGACCACCACGTCGACGCCCAGGTCGCCCCAGGGCAGTTCCGCCGGACCCGCCTTGACCTCGAGCGCCTTGATCTTGATGTCGCCCACCACGATGGTGTCGTCGCCCTCGAGGGTGACGTCGTAGGGCAGTCGCCCCAGGATCGAGTCGAACTTCAGCAGATGCGCAAGCGTGGCGTTGTCCGTCAGGTCATTGACCGCGATGATCTCGATGTCGGCGTTCTTGCCGAGGGCCTTTTGCGCATCCAGGGCCCTGAAAAAGTTGCGGCCGATTCGACCGAAGCCATTGATGCCTACTCGGACCGTCACTTGCTTCTCCCTGTCTTCGCTTCGCGGTGCCCTGATGAACCGCTCCCAGCCTAGATCAGTAGGAAGCAAAGGTCGCGGCGTCGGTGACAGTCCAGAGCCCCGTTCGGCGGACGAGAGCTGGGGCAGACATGGTTGAAGGGCACCGACAGGCGTCTGTGACAACTCCGCCGATGCCCTTCCTGGCCCAACCATATTTCAAAGATCCGCGGCACCGTAACTAAAAAGAGACAACGTTGCGCACATCACAAATTCTGCCGTGCTCGACTTCCGGATCGGCCAGTCATTGCGGAATCCGTCAGCCCGCTCGAGGCAAGGACTGCCGGCGGGTGATGCCCTGACCTTTGACGGCGGAACATAACCATTTGGAAACGATGCGGTGCGGCGCGGCGCGTGTCCCATATCAGCTCTGCTACCAATAACTCGGTCGTCCAGACACCACTTCGGTACGGCTACGTGGTTCTGCTGCACCGGTTGATATCTGAGCGCGAATGAAGGGGTTGACGTTGATGGCGATCTTTGATCGGTTCAACATCAAAATAGTTGCCAGCGCTGGGTTGTGCGGAGCCGCGATCGCGTTGTGCCCGGGCGCGGCAGCTGCCCCGCTGATCACTGGCGGCGGCGCGTGCCTGCGCGGTCAGTCGGGCGAAATTGGGGCGCCGGTGCTCGCCGGTGGAGCGCTGGCAGGTGCTGGCGCGCCAGTTGCCGGCGGGCCGGCGGCGGCCGGAGCGGTGCCCGCGGCGGCACCTCCGATTTGCACGACTGGCGCTCCACTCACTGACATGGCTGGTGTTCCCGTGGTTGTGCCGGGACCGTTGGCTGAGATACCGGAGGGCGTTCCGCTGATTGCGCTTGGGCCGCCGGTAGCGGCCCCACCAGTTCCCGTACCCCTGGGCGGCCCACCGATACCCGTGCCCCTCGGCGGCCCACCTGTACCCGTCCCCCTGGGCGGCCCACCGGTGCCCGTCCCCCTGGGCGCCCCACCGATACCCGTCCCCCTGGGCGCCCCACCGATACCCGTCCCCCTGGGCGCCCCGGTGCCCGTGCCGGTGGTGGCTCCGGTGGTGCCGATCGGTGCTCCGCTGGTTGCGTTTGGGCCGGAGGCTGTGCCGGTTGGCGCCCCCATCATTGACATGTCCGGGACCGGCAAGGGTACGCCGACCGGTCCGGCGCCGGCAGGTGCGCCCGTCTCCGGTCAGCCCTTTTTGCCCGGTCCTTCGGCTGCGCGCTGACGCGGGCCTCGTCCGGGCGGGATGGAGCCCGGACCCGCTTTCGGCGCCTTAGGGATATTTGATCGTCAATATTGCATGTCGATCTATTTCGCAATTGTTTTCCAGGCATGAGTCGTTCCTGGATAAAGGCGTTTTTGGAGTAGGTCAGACTCATCACGCTCGCTGTACCCAAACGTGACGAAGCCTTGATCGAATTGCTGACGCGTGCCTGCAGTTGAATTTGCGCGGCGCCCCTAGCATCGCAATGAGAACTTTGTCAGTGAGAAGGAATTGGAGCCATGCGGACGGTAATTCGGTGTGTTCTTTCCGTGGTCGGGATCGCTGCCAGTGTCGTTGCGGCGCCGGTCGGCGTAAGCGCGGCGGCGGCGCACCAGTCATCCGCGTTGGCCATCGCGTCGGTTCAGCCAACGCGGGGCCAGGTGGTGGGTGTGGCGCACCCCGTGGTGGTCACGTTCAGAGCACCCATAACCAACTCAGCCAACCGGCGCGCGGCCGAACGTGCCATCGAAGTCAAGTCGACGCCCGCGATGACCGGCAAGTTCGAATGGCTCGACAACAACGTGGTGCAGTGGGTTCCCGACCGATTCTGGCCGGCCCACAGCACAATGGCGCTTTCGGTGGGCGGTCTGTCCACGGAGTTACAAACTGGGCCCGCCGTCGTCGGTGTCGCCAGCATCTCGGCGCACACGTTCACCGTGAGCATCGACGGAGTCCAGGCTGGGCCATCGCGCCCGCTGCCCGCGCCGCACCATCGGCCGCACTGGGGAGAACAAGGGGTGATGCCGGCCTCGATGGGTAGGCCGGATTTCCCGACGCCCGTCGGCTCATACACAGTCCTGTCCAAGGAACGCTCGCTGATTATGGACTCGAGCAGCGTCGGCATCCCCGTCGACGATCCTGCCGGCTACCGGATTCCCGTAGATTACGCCGTCCGCATCACCAATCATGGCCTCTTCGTGCATTCAGCTCCATGGGCTGTCAATTCCCTCGGGTATGACAATGTTAGCCACGGCTGCGTCAGCTTGAGTCCCCAAGATGCCGAGTGGTACTACAACACGGTAAATATCGGCGACCCGGTAATTGTGCAGGAATAACGCGCGCTTTTACATTCGGTACTAGCACGCGGCACATTGAGCGCTACCCGCGAATGATGTGGACCGGAAACTCGTCGCCGGGCTGCGGCCACGGCTGACGGCTGAGCATGTCCGCGACGTCAACGTAGCCCGCCTCGATCAGACCCGTCTTGGCGTCGACGATGCGATACCACTGTCGTTGGGTGTGGATCGGTTGGCCTTCGAGCACGATGATGCGGACGTCGCCGTCCTCGAAGTTGCAGCGCCGCTGGACGGCGGCCAGCAGCTGCTCGTTGTGCAGGTGACCTTCGCCGAAGTTCCAGCCCACCAGGGGGCCGGCGACGATTTCGCCCTCACGCACGCTGTAGTCGGCCTCGTCGGCGTCGGCCCCCAAAGCGCGCGGCAACAGGCCGTTGAGCGCCCTGCCATGTGTGTGCATAGCCCGGAAGGCCGAAGTCTTGTCGGCAACGATTTCGGCGGTCGCCGGGTCGTAGAGCTTCGCCAGCTGATTGACGACGAGGGCAGAGCTTTTGACGATGTTGGCTTCCATCTTGTCTTCGGCACCGGCGCGAAAACACCAGACGCTGGTGGCCCAGTTGCCGGCGTAGTAGCGCATTGCGGGCAGGAACGAAATCTTGTCCGGGAAAAGGTTTCCGAGCGGCACCATGGCAAGCGCGACGATCAGGATGGCCAGCAGCAGCGGTGACTGAAGGTCGACGGCGCGTATCGCGCCGTAGTGCCCGAACAAATAGAACAGCGAGAAGATGAAGAACACGTTCCACTCCAACGGCACTCCCATCGGAAGGTTGGACAAGATGTTGAGGTGGAAGATCACCATGAACCCGACGAGGAACCACCGCCACGGTTGACCGCCGGCGACGAAGACCAGAATCGCCGGCACCAGGAATTCCGCCGTGGTGCCACCGACATGGGCCATCATCTTCGGCAACCAGGAGGGTCGCAGGTCATTGACCGGGTCGAGGTAGAGCAGCCGCTTGACCGGGTTGAACAACTTGCTGCGCAGCAGCGCGTTGTTGCTGGTCATCGCCGCCACGACGTAGGGGAAATGGTGGTTGAGCTTGGAAGTCGCCGCCCCCCACCACAACCCGAGCATGATGATCTTGAAGGCCGCGATCTGATCGACAAACGGGAAGAAGAACACGATCAATTTCAGCCAATAGTGCTCACCGCGGGCCGCCAGGAAGATGGTCTTGTCGCGCAGACCCAACAACGCCAGCGCGACGATGGTCGGCGCCACCAGCGCGGGGTTGATCAAGCCGACATCTCCGGCGGCGGTGACCGAACCGCCGTGCCCGGCTGACAACAACGCCCATACCCCGCCGATCAGCACGATGGCGTACAGGGCGACGTCGACAATGCTGCGATTATCACCTTTGGTGAATGGAACCTTGTCCGGCCAGGCGGGCAGTCGAATGGTGTTGGGCCGCAACCAATAAAGAAAGCCGCCGATCGGTGGCATGAACCGCCCGGTCAGGGGGCCGGATCCGCAGCCGAAGCCCAGGACCTCGAACAGCAGCGTGAAGATGATGACCTTCTGGTACACGATCGGTTGCGTCCACCAGTCGCCTATCCGGCCGAGTCCGCCCAGGCCGGGGGTCAGCGAGATGATCGCTGCCGGGGCAGCGACGTACAGGACGATCTTGATCAGGTAGAGCAGGTACACCGCGTACGGCGTTCCGAAGCCGTGCTCCGCCCAGTGCCGGGTCACGATTTGCAGTCGCGTTGCCCGCGGCAGGGTGAGCCACGTGTCGGGGTCGACGTCCGGAAGATCCGGTGACATGAATCCCATCGGCGGCCTCGTTGCGGTCGAAGGTGAAACCAGTTGGCGAATCACTGTATCGCCACCGTGTATCTGTTTTGCCGCGAGCTACTCGACTCACTATGTCGTTCCGGTGCCGCCGGTGCCCGCAGAATCTCCGGAGTGCTGATCAGAAACGACATCATGGGCTCCCGCCCGGCCACCGTCGACCACCGCAGATATGAGGGGAAACCGCTGGTGCAGGCTGTCGATCATGCGGTCGACAACCTGCGGGTTCGGCTCGTCGGTACGCAGCCGGCACCGGAACCCGGCCGGGCGGCCATGGTCGATACCATCGAGGGACCCGACGCGGCGATGAAGCCGCGACGGAGCCATCAAGGGGGCCTCAAATGAGCCAAGCGAGCGACACCGTGCTGCACGGCGAACTGCAAGCACGGGTCAGCGGCTGATGCCCCGAAAGGCATTACGCCCGAGGCCGCTGGCGCGCGCGGCAGTCGAATTCCTGAATGCGGCCAACGGATTCCGGCCGCTGGCCCGCAAGGGATACAGCACGGTGCTGGTGTTCTGGTTCGGCTGGCCGGCTTCGGAGGTGCCCGGCCTGTATTTCTCCGCTTCGCTATTGGACGCGCTACGCCGCGGCCGCCGCGGCGACTTCGCCGGGCGCCGGGGAAAGGCGGCGCTGGCGCTGACGGCGGCGTCCTGGGCGATTCTGGGCGTGATCCGCTACCGCGGTGTCACCACCCCGGGACCGGTGCTAGAAGCGGGGCTGCGCGAACAGCTGGGACCCGACTACGCCGACGCGCTGACCGCGCTGCCGAAGACGCAGCCCGCCCGCCGCGGACGGCGCATCCTGCCACTGCGCAACACCTTGGCCCGCAGGCGCTTTGTCGACAAGACCAACATCGTCTCCTACGGCCCGCACGGCCGGGCCAACCTGGCCGACATCTGGCGCCGCCGCGACCTGCCGCGCGACGGCAGGGCGCCGGTCCTGGTGCAGGTGCCCGGCGGCGCGTGGGTGATCGGATGGCGCCGACCGCAGGCCTACCCCTTGATGAGCGAAATGGCGGCCCGCGGCTGGGTGTGCGTGTCGCTGAACTACCGGGTTTCCCCATGGCACACCTGGCCCGACCACATCGTCGACGTCAAACAGGCGCTGGCCTGGGTCAAGCAGAACATCGCGGCCTACGGCGGCGACCCTGACTTCGTCGCGATCACCGGCGGGTCGGCCGGCGGCCATCTGTGCGCGTTGGCGGCACTGACCCCCAACGACCCCAAATTCCAGCCGGGCTTCGAAAACGCCGACACCTCGGTGGCGGCCGCGGTCCCGATATACGGACGCTATGACTGGTTTTCCACGGAGGGCGAGGGCCGTCCCGAATTCGTGTTGCTGCTCGAAAAGCTGGTGGTGAAGTTGAAATTCGCCACCCACCGCGACGTCTACGTGGATGCTTCGCCGATCCGGCAGCTGCGTGCCGACGCGCCCCCGTTCTTCGTCTTGCACGGCACCGACGACTCCCTGATACCGGTCGGCGAAGCCCAGGAGTTCGTCGGGAAGCTACGGGCGGTGTCGAAGTCGCCCGTCGCCTACGCCGAACTGCCCTACGCCCAGCATGCTTTCGACATTTTCAGTTCCCCGCGTGCGCATCAATCCTCCGAGGCGGTGGCCCGGTTCCTGTCGTGGGTCTACGCGACGACTTACCTCAACCGCGAGCAGACGTAAAAGCCCCCAAAAAACGACTTTTTTGGGGGCTTTTGCGTCTGCTCGCCGGCCTAATAGGCGCTCACCGTAGGTCCAGCGCAACCTCGAGTTCGGTCAGCGCCGGCTCGATGGCGTCAGCCATCTCGTCGATGTCACTGGCCATTTCGGGCGTCGTCACGAAGCCAAAGTCCAAATAAGCCTCGTAGGAAAAGCAGGTGATGTTGAGGCCGACGTCCATGATCGGCGGCCCGAGCGGCACCAGCGATTCCACTTTGGCGCCTGCCATGTACAGCGGGACGGGTGGACCGGGGACGTTGGAGACGACCAGATTGATCGGGGCGAAGTTTTGCGACAGCCCACTGGCGGTATACGCACGGGCGGCCAAATGCAGCAGCCCGGGCGGCGTGGTTTCGGTGAGCCCCATGATCTGGTGCGCCGACAGCGCCTTGGCCATCTCCTTCGCGCTTTGGGTGCTTTCGTGGATAGCCACCAGCCGCTCGACAGGGTCTTCGATGTCGGTGGCAAGCGACGCCGTCATCGAACTGATCTGATTTCCGACGTCACTCTGGGTGTCGCCGGTACGGGTTGAGACGGGGATCTGCGCGATGAGCGGCTTGAGCGGCAGCTCGTCGCGCTTCCGCAAATACTCGCGGGCCGCGCCGGCAACGAGCGCGAGCACGACGTCGTTGAGCTTGACGCCGTAGGCGTCTTTGACGGCCTTGACGCGGGCCAGCTCGACCCGGCAGGCGGTAACGCGCCGGTGCGGCGACACGGGGGCGTTGAAGTGGGTCTTCGGAGCGTCGAAGTAGCCCGGCGGCTTGCTGCGCACGCCCAGAACGGCGATCTGCTGGCGCACGGTCTGCTCCACGAGTCTGGCGACCCGAAACGGCGTCATGATTCCGACGTTGAACAGAGCGCCGATCGCGCGTCGTTCCCGCCCGGGAAGCTGGAAGCCGACCAGAGATCCGACCGTCTCCTTCTGCGGCGGCCGCGGTTTCGGCGTGACGTCCATGAGGATCTCACCCAGACCGGCTCCGGAGACCCCGTCGACGATGGCGTGATGCATCTTGGTCAGCGTCGCGATACGGCCGCCCTCGACCGCGTCGATTACCCACAGCTCCCATAGCGGCCGGGAGCGGTCCAGCTTGTAGGACATCAACCGGCCGACCAACTCTTCGAGCTCACGCCGCCCGCCGGGAGCCGGAACACCGATGTGGCGGATGTGGTAGTCGATGTCGAGCTCCTCGTCTTCGACGAACCATGGCCGGTCCAGCCCAAGCGGCGCACCGGTGACCCGCCACCGCAGCTGCGGCAACTCGGGCAGGCGCTCGATAATCAGTTCGCGGACTCGTTGGAAGCTGTAGTCAGGCGCATCGGTGGGATCGCAGATCGCCAGCGCACCCACCTGCATATGCCAGCCCGCAGTTTCTGCAGACCAGAACGCCGCATCAACGCTCGAAAGCCGCCTCATGCGTTGACGGTAGCCCTCAGTCAGGCATCTTCCAATAGGTCGGGCGTCACCGCAGACTCGGTGTCAGGAATGCCTTCGACCTTCGCCTTGCGGTCGGCCATCGACAGCAAACGCCGAATACGGCCCGCCACAGCATCTTTGGTCATCGCAGGGTCGGCGAGTCGGCCGAGCTCCTCGAGGGAAGCCTGCCGGTGCTCGACGCGTAGCTTGCCTGCCGAGGCCAGATGATCCGGCACGGTATCGCCGAGGATCTCCAGCGCCCGCTCCACCCGCGCCGCCGCCGCCACCGCGGCCCGCGCCGAACGGCGCAGATTGGCGTCGTCGAAGTTGGCCAGCCGGTTGGCCGTGGCCCGCACCTCGCGACGCATCCGGCGCTCCTCCCAGATCAGCCGGGTGTCCTGGGCGCCCATCCGGGTCAACAATGCGCCGATCGCATCGCCGTCGCGCACCACCACTCGGTCCGCTCCGCGCACCTCGCGCGCCTTCGCACTGACCCCGAGCCGTCGCGCCGCACCCACCAGGGCCAGCGCCGCCTCCGGACCGGGACAGCTGACCTCCAACGCCGACGAACGTCCCGGCTCGGTCAGTGATCCGTGCGCCAAAAACGCTCCCCGCCATGCGGCTTCGGCATCGCCGACGCTGCCGCCGACTACCTGGGCCGGCAGACCGCGAACTGGACGCCCTCGCATGTCGAGAAGGCCGGTCTGACGTGCCAGTGCCTCACCGTCGTTGGCGACGCGCAGCACGTATCGAGTGCTCTTGCGAATCCCGCTGGCCGACAACACATGCACAACCGCGTTGTAACCGTATAGGTCAAAAATGTCCTTGCGGAGCCGCCGCGCGATGTTGCCCAGGTCGACCTCGGCCTCGACGACCACCCGGCCGGCGACGATGTGCAACCCGCCGGCGAATCTGAGCAGAGATGTGACTTCTGCACGGCGAGCGCTCACCGACTTCACCACCAGGCGGCTCAGCTCGTCTTTGACCTCGGTCGTCATCGCCACGCGTCGTCACCCCTTGGTTGGCTACCAGCCGGTCCGTTCAGGCCGTTTGATGGGCTCTCACCATCGACCCGAATCTCTGCCGTTGTCGTTTCCGGAGGCGCCCCCGGGCCAGGGTGGCCCGCGCGAACACCGTCCAGAGCCGCCGCGAGCTTGCCCGGGTCATGTAAAGGTGTACCAGGTCTGGCCACATCGGCGAAGTGGACCTCCGCTTGTAGCAATGTGGCGGCGCGGCGCAGTTGCTCGCGTTCCCGCTCGGCCGGCACTCGCTCGGCATCGATGATGATGTCGTGGACGGTGAACCCGGGCGCGTGCTGGGCCAAGACGTGCAGGTGACGCTCCACGGAGAAGCCGGCTGTCTCCCCCGGCTCAGCGACCAGGTTGAGCACCAGGGCACGGCGGGCCGTGGTGGCCCGCAGTGCCGTGGCAAGGCCCGGCACCAGTACGTGCGGGATCACGCTGGTGAACCAAGACCCGGGCCCCAGCACCACCAAGTCGGCGGCCATGATGGCGTCGACAGCCTGCCGGGTGGCCGGCGGGTTCGCGGGGTGCAGCCGCACCCGCCGCACTTTGCCCGGCGTGGTCGCGACGGCCACCTGGCCACGGATCAGCCGAAACATCCGAGGGTCGGCCTCCAGACCGGAGACGTCGGCTTCGATCTGCAGCGCGATCGGGCACATCGGCAATACCCTGCCTTTGACACCGAGGATGCGCCCCAGCTCGTCCAGGGCGGCAACCGGATCGGCCAGCATCTCGTTGAGGCCGGCGAGCATCAGGTTGCCGATCGGATGTCCGGCCAGCGCGCCGTTGCCGCCGAATCGGTGCTGCAGGATGGTCGCCCAAAGTTGGCCATAGGGACTGTCAGATGCCAACGCCGCCAGCGCCATCCGCAGATCGCCCGGGGGCACCACGTCCAATTCGCTCCGCAGCCGGCCGGACGAACCGCCGTCATCGGCGACGGTCACAATGGCGGTGACATGGGGGGTCAACCGGCGGGCCGCGGACAGCGTGGCATACAGGCCGTGCCCGCCGCCCATCGCGACGATGCCGTCGCTTGTTGGTGCGTTCATTCGCGACCCAGATCCCGGTGCAGCACCCGCACCGACAACTGGGCTTCAGCCTTCTGGGCCTTCAGCAGGCCCATCAGTGCCTCCGCGATGGCGACACTGCGATGCTTCCCGCCTGTGCAGCCGATCGCGACCGTCATGTAACGCTTGCCTTCCCGGCGATAGCCGTCGACAACCAGCGACAGCAGTCGATGGTAAGTCTGCAGGAACTCCGCCGCGCCGGGCTGGCCCAGCACGTAATCACGCACGGCCGGATTTTGGCCGGTGAGCGGACGCAACTCGTCGACCCAGTGTGGGTTCGGCAGGAATCGCACGTCCATGACCATGTCGGCGTCCATCGGCAGACCGTACTTGAAACCGAAGGATTCGACGGTGACGCTGGTGGTCGCGCTGGCAACGTTGCCGAAGGCACCCTCGATACTTTCGCGTAAGCCCCGCACCGACAGTGTCGACGTGTCGATGATCAGGTCGGCGGTGGCGCGCACCGGCGCCAGCATCGTGCGCTCGGCGGCGATGCCCTCGGCCAGGGTCTGCTCGCCCTGCAGCGGGTGGCTCCGGCGATTCTGTTCGTAGCGGCGCACCAGCATGTCGTCGGAGGCTTCCATGAACACCACGCGGGGGGTGATGTTGCGAGTGGCCAACTCGTTGCGAACCTCGTCGAGGTCGCCGGTAAACCCACGCGACCGCGCATCCATCACCACCGCCAGTTGGGTGATCCGGGATCCGGCCGCAAGCCCGAAATCCACCATCCGGGTGATCAGTTGGGGCGGCAGGTTGTCGGCC
>Ga0182012_10005371_pt1 | contig 13256 bp, 11 predicted proteins | sample 612S2SmetaG_FD_120486 | JGI IMG/M metagenome (GOLD analysis project Ga0182012, IMG submission 120486) | Permafrost microbial communities from Stordalen Mire, Sweden - 612S2S metaG | ecosystem: Environmental > Terrestrial > Soil > Wetlands > Permafrost | place: Sweden: Stordalen | collected...
TACCATCTAGAGCCCACCGTCCCTCCGTTAGGCGATTCTACAAATCTAGAAGCTGCCATTGCTGGAAGCATGGCCGCAGTTCCGGCCGGCTACATTCCCCGCTTGGTCCTTATTAGCGATGGTAATGAAAACGAGGGCAGTTCAGCACGCGCGGTTGAGCAGATGCGCCGTTTGCAAGTGCCGGTCGATACGATCGCGCTGCACGGCCGCCCTACTACCGATTTGCGTCTTGATTCGCTTTCGATTCCCCACATTGCTTACGCGGGCGAACAGATACCCATCGACCTCTCTGTGCAATCTCCAGCTGCAGCGCGCGCCACCGTTGAAGTTTCGGTAGAGGGCCGCCCCTTGGGTTCAAATGTTGTTCAGTTGGAACCGGGCGTAAATACATTACGGGTGCATGCGCGCTTGAATACCACTGGCGCTACTTCTATTTCAGGACGCATCCAGACAGATAGATTTGGCGAATTGCCTTTTGAACAAGCCATAGCCATGCGGCGCGCGAAGTTACTCTACCTTTCGCAAGATCCCACTGGTAGCGATCTCAACTTACTGCATGTTTTCGAGCAGGGCGCATTCGATGTAACCCGCGACGTTTCAGTGATCGACCGCGACCTTGGGAGCGTTCAATTGGTCGTCCTGAACAACATCGATTTGAATGACTTGAGCGATGCCCGCAAGAACCGGCTCGACGCCTATGTCCGATCAGGCGGCGGATTGTTGTTGATCGGAGGTGAGCGTCAGGTTTATAAGACCGAAAAACGTATGGATGCGCTCGACCGGGCTCTGCCAGCCAAACTTGCTCCGCCGAAATCACCGGAGGGCACTAGCGTCATCATTATTATCGATAAGTCTTCGTCCATGGAGGGCCGGAAGATAGAGCTGGCGCGGCTTTCCGCCATAGGAGTGGTTGACCATTTGCGGCCCGTCGATAACATCGGCGTGCTAATTTTCGACAACTCATTCCAGTGGGCTGTACCATTGCGGCGTGCCGAAGACAAATCACTGATTAAGCGTCTCATCTCCGGCATCACGCCCGATGGTGGAACGCAAATCGCCCCTGCGCTCTCCGAGGCGTATCGCAAAGTACTGCCCTCGAAAGGCGTTTATAAGCACATCGTGTTGCTCACCGACGGTATCTCCGAAGAAGGCGATAGCATCGATCTAGCGAAGCGTGCCGCTGAAAATCAAGTCACTATCTCGACAGTTGGTTTGGGTCAGGATGTAAATCGCGCTTACTTAGAAAAGATCGCCGCTTCCTCGAATGGACGAAGTTACTTCCTGAATGAGCCGCAAGGCCTAGAACAAATTCTTCTCAAGGACGTAAAGGATTATACCGGCGGAACCGCCGTAGAGCGTGTATTGGCCCCGCTTGTTGAACGCAAGGCGGAAGTATTAGAGGGCGTGGGTATGGATCACGCTCCAGCTCTGAAGGGTTACGCCCGTTTCGAAGCAAAAGACGGGGCGGAAACTATTCTCGCAATTGATGCCGCCAAGCGAGATCCGTTATTCGTCCGCTGGCAATACGGCTTGGGCCGCTCGGCAGTGTTCGCCTCCGACGCCAAGAGCCGCTGGGCTGAAGATTGGATGACCTGGCCCGGCTTCGATAAGTTCTGGGCGAACGTGGCCCGCGACTTACTAACTCATGCCGATCCGAGCGAAGCCAGCGCGCAGTTAGACGGCGCCAACGGTGACATCAGCGTCACTTATCGGCTCTCTGACGAAATTCCAGATCCAGGCGCGGCCCCAGCGATTTTCGTCGTCGGCCCTGGCAAGTTTGAGAAACCGATTTCTGTTAAGAGAATAGCCGCGCGCCTTTACCGCGGCCAATTGCATATTGGCAGCTTGCGCGGCTTGTTCCGCATTAGGCCAGTGAAAGATTCCCCCGCGTTCCCTGAAGTTGGTCTCTACCGGCAAAAAGAAGAGTTGCAAGACTACGGTTCGAACAATGCCTTGCTCACGCAGATTGCAACCCTAACCGGGGGAAGATTCAATCCTCCGGTAGACGAAATCTTTGATGCGCGAGGAAGGTATGTTTCAACCGTTTGGCAACTCTGGCCATTACTCTTAGGGTTGGCCATAGCGCTGAATATTGCAGAACTCGTGGCACGGAAGTGGGGCGGTTTGTTAGCTAATTTCCGCCCCAAGGCATAGTTCGTAAACCTATGAAAGTTTATAGTGTTAGAGACGTCCTACCCCTTATTGAAAGTTCAGCGATCTCCATCGAGCATTCTGGACTATTAGGTTCCGTTTCTGCGCTAAATTCAGAATCGCCCCAACGTCCACATTGCGTAAAGGCCACCGATAAACAAAAGGCTTGGAATCCAAGCCATCGAACGAGCAATCTGACCCCAAACCGATTGCTCGGCAAGATAAAAATACGCTGGAAAGCAAAGAAATGCCACGCCATAGGAAGCGAGAATCAAGCTGAATGGCGAGTACCAAAATTTCGAGAGCCATAGCGTCACGATGCCGAGCGGTACCAACACTGCCATTTGCGATTTTCGAGGACCAGATCTGACATTTCCTTTCGGAGTAACTTGAAACGAAGGCGGAATCCACAAGTGGATCAAGAATCGATAAACCGAGATGGGCAAGCTGGCCGCATAAACTGCAGTCGACCAGCACCAATATCGCGCAACACCTACTGCGCTTGTAGTTGTTGAAAGAAAAATGGGAATATGCAGCACGAACATCAACAAAAAAAGATACGGAAGCAGAGGATGAAGGAACGGAATGCGATGACTGCTTGTTCACAACCGATAGCACACATAACCGCTGAGGTAGCTATTTAGGAACGCCAATGTGCTGAGGGGATACCAGAGGTGCAGCATGAGAAAGTCAATCTTTTCCGTCAATGAGACTTTTTCGCTCCTGAAGAACTCGAGGGAGGCGCTTCTCAGCAATTCGGCCGATCCGCCCGCGAATTTTCCCAAGCGGACAACAAGTGCACCGAAGTTCTTGGGAAAGGATTCAAATGAGGAGATCAGCTCGATATAAGTGCCCCATTCGCCGTTTAGCCTGAGCTTTAGACTGAACGCGTAATCCTCGGAAACCAACAGCGGTAAGCCTCCAGTACGAGCAAGAGAAGCACGGCGGATCGCGGCACCGTGGCCAAGGAATGGGACAAATCCGAAGCGATTCCTCATTGGCATGGATCGCTGATAAAAGATATCGATTTCGTTACCAAGAGCGATTTGGAAAGCCGTCGGTAAATCTTTGGGCTTAGGAATCTGATCCTCGGAGTAGAGAATATGATCGGAACTGTGGGCACATTGAATGAACGCCGTTTGGGACGGCTCACTTGCCGCCGCATTAGCCAGCAGGTCTAGGTAATTGATGGGTAGAGTTTGGTCAGCATCGACAACCACGATCCATTCGTCCTCCAGAGATGTGAAGTCGAAAACTGCATTGTTAAGGTTCCCAGCTTTGAACCCATGCCTCGTAGCCCGTCTTATTGCCGTGGCACCGTGGATCGCGACGAAATGATCAATTACGGTTCGGGATTGCTCCTTTTCACTGTCGTCACAAATTAAAACACGGAACAATTGAGAGTCGTATCGCTGTTTAAGGCAAGATAAGCAAGCCGCTTCCATAAAGTCGTCGCATGTCATATAGGCTATTACGAAACGGATTCCTTTCACCGGAGAGAAAGAATCCGATGCTTGATCAATGATTGGAACAGGTTTCCGAAACATTGAAGCCAATTGAAAGGTCAGGTGATGGCTAGCCCACCAGAGTATGATCACCCAGATTGTCGCGTTCCCATAACACAGTAGGGCGAACCAAGGGTCGCCGAGATCAATGTTGCGTGACCACGGCCCGATGATCATGCCTGTCACCAAAGCTATAGTTAGCAATGGTATTAACATTAACCAAGGCGACTTAATGGCTGGCTTAGGTCCCAAATCGGGTAACGATGCTAGGGCCATCGTTCAGTCACCAATTTTCCGGCTGGAAATGGAATGCCGTGGTCCGAAAGAAGCCCGGTGTAGCGGTCCCAAGGCTTAAATGGCGGCGTACGCTTCCATTGATTGTCAAAAGCCGAACTGACCACAAAGGAAGATCCAGCACGTAAACCCGAATATGGGTCATGAAATCGCTCAATTGCAACTTGAAAGAACTCTCTTTGAAGGTCTGGCGAAGCTCCAGGGAGGCCCGAACGCGGAAATGTAACTATCTTCAACATGAGAGGACGGTTGAGCCGCTTCGAAAGAATCTTTACCTTCTCGATTCCTTTCATCATTTCTTCAACATCTTTCTGAATTCGTTCCACTGAAATAGGACCTTTTGATTCTTGCAGCGATAGATGAACGTCAGGGAAAATCCAGTCGCTCGCCTTCGATAAGCGCTGGTCGCCCGGTTCATCATAATCTCTAACCCGTTCAGTTGTAGTGACGGGCCGGCCGCTAGAGTTACGCAAGAATTGCACAGCGGTGACCAACTCGGTGAGTGTATAAGAATCTCCGAGCCGATCATGCCCCACAGAATAGCCGAGGACAGAATCCTTTTGGCGGGCCGCTGAAAGAATCTCTAATCGATTCTTCGGATCCCAAACGCCCATAATCACTGCGAGTCCTTCTTTGTGAGCAATAGCAGGGATTTCTTGTAGGGTACCTGTGCTAGCAAATGTGACGATGCCGCTGAATCCAGCTTGATGAATCCAATGGAGGTCTCGGCGGATACTGAGGATCGCCGGGTTCGGCTGGAAGTCCGGATCAAATTCAAGAGGATCATAACTTACCCACCGATAGCTCAATAGCCTTCTCGAGAGAGCTTCAGATTCTGGATCTTTCCACGATTGCGAAATCCATAGACCGATCGGAAACATCGCGAGAATCGCGAGACTGTAGAGCCCCCTCGTCCGTCCAGGGTCCCAAGGGCCTGTGAGCCTAACTAAACTCAGACAAAAAAACTCTAGCCCGAGAAGCACCACAACCAACATTGAAAGATCCTGGTTGTCGGGGAATTCTCGAAGCGATGGGTAACTCCGCAGAATAGCTACGACCTCGTCACTTTTGCCTGCGGCAAACATTGCAGCGAGAATCGGTGCAACCACGCTAACAATAGCTTTCAATTTGTCGAACACTTGCTTTTCCAGGCCCTTAATCATATAAAATCGCGGGTACTAATCGCAAGTTTTTACAATGTCGACTTTCTAGATTAAGGCCTTAGAGATAATTAGCGATCCAATCCAAAGAATGCCGTTCGGCATCTTGCACAAAGCTCACCACGGTGCGAATTAACCCTTGGATTTTATCTCAAGCCGCACGACAGTCTCAAAATGATAGGTTTGTGGGAATAAATCCACTAAGGCAATGCGCGTTATCCCGTATCCGCTCTCAAGCAACGGCTTCAAATCGCGCGCTAATGTTGTCGGGTCGCAACTTACTAACGTAAGCCTCAATGGTTTCAATCGGAGTAACTCGTGCGTCGCCTCCTTGCCAAGCCCGGTGCGCGGCGGGTCGGCCACAATCCAATCGGGCGTGTTCTGCATGTCTCGCAGAAAATCTTCAGCGGCCGCGCGCGCCGCGCTGATGTTAGTCAATCCTACGCTCGCGGCATTAAATTGCAGGTCACGCAGCGCTGTGGCGCCTCGCTCTACGGCCTCAACCCGTTTAAATCTCTTCGCCATCGGCAGCGTAAACAATCCCACGCCAGCATAAAGATCAACCGCTTCCCCGCCGCTTTCATCAGCTAAAACTTCTTTTGCCAACGCGTCCACCAGGAATCGATTGGTTTGGAAAAACGATCCGCCGCTAATGCGAAACCTTTCTCCTACTGCTTCATATTCAACTGCGCCCGCTGCAATTTCGGGCACAAGCTCTTTCAACCAGCTAAAGAAACGCGCAGCAACGGGCCGGTTCGTTTCTAAAACGTTCACTTGAATGTCCTTGCCGTTGGTGAACAATTCGAGCGACCGCAAGAAGTCGGGCCACTCCTGCTTCTTTACTGCCGCGCGGATTTTGCCAATTGCTTCGTTCAACAAGGGCGCGGAAATATCACAATGGCTAATTCCCTGCACATCATGCGAACCGGCTTTATGGAATCCGCAGGTGCCTGCCTTGAAATGAAGTTGTACGCGGTTGCGGTAACCCCATGGTTCGCCGCTGATCGTTGCAATCTCGTCGCTGTAATCGAGCCCGCCAATACGTCGCAAAGTTTCGCGCAGAATGCTTTGCTTTTGTGCAAGCTGGAATTCATACCCGGTATGCTGCAGGTGGCATCCACCGCAAGCCTTAAAGTATTCGCAGCGCGGTGCAATTCTTTCAGGCGACGATTGCAGAATCTCAATCGGCGTACCAGTTAGTAGACCTGTCTTAACGCGTCGCGGCTTGAACGAGACTCTCTCGCCCGGCAGCACGTACGGCATGAGTACGACCTGTCCGTCCAAGCGGGCGAGTCCGTCGCCGCCGTAAACCAGTTTCTCGATTGCAATCTCTGCCGGGGGGTTATCTTTTGTAGACGCCATCCTTTAGGATAGAGATTCGCTTGCATGGAAATGAAGGCACGAGTATTTTCAGGTGTTCAACCTAGTGGCCAGTTGCATATTGGCAACTATCTGGGTGCGCTCAAGAACTGGGCTGAGATTCAAGGCGGATACGAAAGTATTTTTTGTATCGTCGACCTGCACGCGGTCACGGTTTATCAAGATCCCAAAGAACTAGCGGCTAAGATTCGCGAAACGGCCGCCCTCTTCCTAGCCGCGGGCATCGATCCTGATCAGTCGTGGGTCATCGTCCAATCGAGCGTGCCTGCCCACGCTGAATTGGCCTGGATGCTAACCTGCGTTACTCCGCTTGGCTGGCTTCAACGCATGACTCAGTTTAAAGCCAAGTCTGAAAAGCAGGAAACCATCGGCGATGGCATCTTGCAATATCCCGTTCTTATGGCGGCCGACATCCTTCTTTATCAGGCGAGCATCGTACCGGTTGGAGAAGATCAATCGCAGCATTTAGAACTCACGCGTGACATCGCCCAACGCTTCAACTCCCTTTATGGCGACACGTTCGTTGTACCCGCTACGCACTTGCCTATCGTGGGCGCTCGCGTTATGGGGTTGGACGACCCAACGCAAAAGATGAGCAAGTCAGCTACTGGTGCGGGCCATGCAATTGCGCTGCTCGACGATCCTAAAGCGATTCAGAAGAAGATCCTGCGGGCAACCACCGACTCACAACCAGAAGTTAATCCCGAAACGATGGGCCCGGGAATCGCGAATCTTTTGACCATTGCGCAGGCGTGCGATAGTTCGATCACCAAGGAAAGCGTAGCCGGCATGCGCTACGGCGATTTCAAAAAGCGCGTGGCCGAAGCAGTGGTCGCCAGAATGGAACCGATACAGCGTCGTTATCGCGAGGTAACAGCCGATCCAGCTTATATTGATGGAATTCTGGCGCGTGGACGCGAGCACGCTTTACCAATTGTTGATGATACGGTCCGCAAGGTGAAAACCGCCATGGGACTATACGTGTAGAAGCGGTTGGGGAAGATGAGCGGTAAAATAAGGAACACGTGAGCACTCAGACCACTAAACTGAGGCCCGTTGAGCGGAAAAATAAATTCAGATCATGGGCGATCATCGCTGTAACCAATGTGCTGTCGTTGGTTTGTATGGTTTGGGTCTTGAAGAACGCTGGGCTTCATCGAATTTGGGGCGAAGTTGGCCACATGAAGTGGAGTTGGGTTAGCCTCGCGTTGCTCTGTGATGTAGCGGTTTATCTGTTACACGGCTGGCGCTGGAAGTTGCTCCTCAAGCCGATCCAACGAATTCCCTATTTGCAGGCATTGGAAGCCATCTACGTTGGATTATTCACGAACGAGGTCTTTCCGCTGCGCGCTGGCGAGTTGGTCCGCTGCTTCTTGCTTTCTAAGTCAACAGACTTGCCACTCTCGGTTACCTTTGCGTCTGCCCTTATCGAACGCATCTTCGATGGAGTCTGGCTCATTTCGTTCTTTCTCTTTTGTTTGCGGTTCCGCAAAATGCCCGGTATTTTAATCACTAGCGGATACGTACTGGCCGTGTTGATTGTGGTGTTGGCACTTGTACTGGGTTACGCCATGTATGCGCGGAAGCAGTCGCTCGATTTGGTGTTTGGCTTGTCCTGGCCTCGCTGGTTCAACACCCTCATCGAAGACCTGCACCAAATAGGGCATTCGCGTTATTTGTATTTCTCCTTTTTTGTCAGCGGCTTGTACTTGGCGGCACAAGTTCTTCCTATCTACGGCTTGGTGCGCGCCTACAATCTGAACGTTCCCTGGACGGCTAGCTTTGTCGCCATGGTTTTATTGCGACTCAGCGCCGTGGTTCCGCAAGCGCCCGGTAACATTGGCTCGTTCCATTGGGTAGCCGCCCGTGCGTTGATCATGTTTGGGCTAGACGGGCAACTAGCAAGGCGATTTTCTTTGGTCCTATGGGCCGGCGTCACGGTTCCGCTGATAGTCATAGGCTTCATAGCGGTCACGGTGGAAGGGATCAATATGAGTCACCTTCACCGCGAAGCGACAACTGCGGCAAAAAAGCAAAAGCAAGTCGCATAGAATTTAGTCGTTAGGGTATGCAGCGGCTCTTAATCTTCACCTTCTGCGTTGGCCTATCAGCGGCTTCGCTCTTCGACCTGCAAGACGAGGGGCTAAAAGCGCTCGATCAGCAAAACTATCGGCAGGCCCAGGAAATATTCGCGAAACTTGCCGCGGCCGACCCGAAGGATTTCTCCGCTTTCTTCAACCTGGCTCTTGCCGAAATCGGGCTCAAGCGAGATTACCAAGCGGTCGACCATTTCAAGCAAGTTCTCACGCTTAAACCTGGATTATATGAAGCTGAATTAAATTTAGGCATTTTGCAATTGAAGAATCACAACGCCGCTGAGGCACTACCATTGCTACGCGACGCCGCTAGGCAGAAGCCGACTGTTGCGCGCACCCAGCGGTACTTGGGCGATGCACTGCTCGCGTCTGATGACGCCGCAGGCGCGGCAGAGGCCTATCGTTCAGCGATCGCCGCCGATCCTAAATTGGCCAGCGCGGAACTCGGCTTGGGGCAAGCTTTATTGAAACAAAAGCAGTTAGCAGACGCCGTTCCTCATTACAGGCAAGCTGCGGCGCTCGACCCACACTTGAAGAGTTACGAGCTTGAAATCGCCGGCGCCCTTCTGCGCGATGGACAGAGAGATAAGGCGGTCGAATTACTGAAAGAATTTCCTGACGACGCCGGCGCGCGCGAGGAACTGGGCCGGTACTACTTGGCAGAGAAAAAACCAGCCGATGCGGTACAGGAGTTTCAAGCGGCGGTGAAGCTGTCGCCAACGCCAGCAAACGAGTTGGCGCTGGCCACCGCGCTAATTCAGAATAAACAGGACGAAGCCGCCAAGCCGCTCTTGGAGAGGGCTCTAGCGGCGAGTCCAAAGGATTATGACTTGCGTATGCTGGTAGGCCGGATCTATCGCGACAAACATGACAACATCCTCGCAGCCAATCAGTTCTTGGCTGCAGCCCAGCTTAAACCCGATTCCGTGGAAGCATGGAACGAAGCGGCCTCAGTTCTAGTACTTGCTGAGCAGTATCCCCAGGCGCTTGCGTGCCTCGATCGGGTGCATAATTTAAATGCGGATACTGCGGGAGACTTTTATTACCGGGCGATAATTCTTGATAAGCTACACCAATTGAAGCCAGCGCTGGCCAGTTACCGGCGGTTTCTAGAATTGAGCCAAGGAAAGAACCCGGACCAGGAGTTTATCGCTCGACAACGTAGCAGGATACTTGAGAAGGAGGCAAATCGATGATCATTTCCTTCACAACTATAAAAGTGATGCAACTGGGGTTGCTAGCGGCGACCTTCACCATTGCGGCCTCCGCCCAATCGTTTTTGGCGGAGCTCAAATTGGAACGTGATCCCGGCCGCAGGGCGGAGATGGCACTCTCGTTCGCGGACGAATCGTTTGACGCAGCCAAGACGAACTATCACAAAGGCGACATCCACGAAGGCGACGTGGCGCTTGACCATATGACAAGCGCGCTCAACGCTTGTGTGGAATCAGTTGCCGCAACGAATAAGGCAAAGTTTTATAAGAGGGCCGAGATGAAAGTGGCTATGCTCCAGCGGCGGCTGTCCGGGCTGATGGACGATCTCGGAGCGACCGAACGCGGATGGGCTGAACAGACCGCGCGCAAAGTGGAAGAGATCCACGAAAAACTTCTCGACGGAGTGATGCGTAAATGAACCTGCCGCTTGCTGCGGTTGTGTTGGTTTGCACAGCCGCAGTGTGCGCGGCGCAAGACCGCGACTTCCTAACGCCAGACGAAGTGGAACAAATCCGCGAAGCGCAGGATCCGAATGAGCGTCTGGCCCTGTATATCCGGTTTGCCAAAATGCGAATGGATCTGGTTGAGAATTACCTGGCGAAAGAGAAGCCGGGACGCAGCATCTTCATCCACAACACACTGGAAGATTACAGCCACATTATCGAGGCGATCGACACGGTTTCAGACGACGCGCTCAAACGCCACAAAGATATCGATAAGGCTCTGATCGTGGTTCTGGACGCGGAGAAAGAATTTCTCGACAAGCTGAACAAGATTGAGGAAAAGAACCCGAAGGATCTGGAACGATACAAGTTCGTCCTTACCGAGGCGATCGACACCACCAACGATAGCCGCGAGATGAACATGCAAGATTCCAGCAAGCGCGCGGGCGAGCTCACTGCCGCCGAGAAGAAAGAGAAGAAAGAGCGCGACGCCATGATGCCCTCCAAGGAAGTGAAGGAGCGCAAGCAGGACGCCGATTCCCAGAACCCGGAAGAGCAGAAGAAGAAAATCCCCAGTTTGTACCGCCCGGGAGAGCGTCCGGAAACTCCGCCCCAGTAGCGGTACATTTGAAGTGTGGGCCACCACCATCACCATCACACCACCGCGACAGGCTGGATTCTTTGGGCGTCGCTCGTCGTAACTCTTGGATTCACGGCATTTGAAGCCTATTCGGGATTCCGCGCTGGAAGCCTCGCGCTGCTATCTGACGCTGGGCACAACTTTACCGATGCTATCGCCTTATTGCTAGCGGCCATTGGACTTTACTTCCAGGGCAAGCCCGCCGATCAGATCAAGACGTTCGGCTATCAGCGTGCGGGAGTGGTGGCGGCGTTCGTCAACGCTGTGACGCTGATTGTCATTTCGCTCTACATCTTCTGGGAAGCGATTTCGCGGTTGATTCATCCGCAAGCCGTTGACGACAAGACGATGTTTTGGGTCGCGGTTTTAGCGCTGGTGATGAACGGTGCGATTATGCTTGGGTTGAACAGTGGCCGCAAGGGCGATCTGAATGTGCGGGCGGCCTTCGTTCACATGCTGGGCGATGCGATCGGAGCGGCCGCCATTATTCTGGGCGCTGTCGCCATTCGCTACACGGGCTGGACCTATATCGATCCTATTCTGTCGATCGCTCTAGGTTGCCTAATCGTCTACACGGCTTGGGACATCGTGCATGAGTCGCTGAACATCTTGCTGGAAGGCTTGCCGCGCGGGATCGAGCTAGACAAAGTTACCAAGGCGATGGGCGCAGTTCCTGGAGTACTCGACGTCCACGACTTGCACGTCTGGACGCTTGGCTCGAACACCCACGCCCTTTGCTCGCACGTCCTGATTGACGACATGCCCCACTCCGAGAGCGAGTCGATTCTCAAAAAGCTTGCCGAGGTTTGTTGCGGTTTGGGAATACACCACACGACCATTCAGTTCGAGCACGTGCCGTGTGTGATGTCAGACAACGGCTGCAAGATGGGTGCCGACCACGTGCACGAACACGATCACCACGACCATGATCACGCGCACGGGCATCACCACCATCACCACTAAGAGATCAGTTCGAGGAGCTTTTGGCGGAATTCGGCGGCGGTGGTTGTGTCGGGTGTGATGACTAAGATGGTGTCGTCACCGGCGACGGTGCCGACCACTTCATCCATTTCTTCTTTGTCGATGGCGACGGCGAGAGAGTTGGCGTTGCCGGGTGAGGTACGCACCACGACCAGGTTTTGAGCAACGCGGATGTCTTGCATGAACTCGTCAATGACGTCGGCTAGTTTCGGCCCGCTGTCTTCGGCTGTGAGGTGACGATAGCCCTCGGGAGTCTTTACGAGACCGAGGTCACGGATGTCGCGTGAGAGAGTGACTTGAGTAGCTTGGATGCCGACAGAACCCAATTCCTTGGCCAATTCCTCCTGGGTATAGATTTCCTTGTTGCGGATGATGCGGAGGATCTGGCCTTGGCGGAAGCTCTTGTTCATCTCAATCGATCCTCTGGCGCAACGCCTCCAAGCGAGTCTTGGCTTCAGAGATGGCACTAGAGACTGCTGACGGTGCTGTTCCGCCGGGCAAGGCACGGCTCTTCATGCCTTCGATGGGATCGAGCAAACGGGCCATCTCAGGTTTGAACTCAGGCGCGAAGGCGGCGAGAGATTGGCCTGTCCACTGAGAGGGTTTCTTGCCCGCCTTGACGCTTTCGAGAACGAGTTGACCGACAAGTTGATGAGCACGGTGGAACGGCACGCCACTGCGGGAGAGTTCTTCAGCGAGATCGGTGGCGACGACCCAACTGTTTTCAGCGGCGGCGGCCGGCTTGGCAGGATTGAGCACTACGGAATCGGCGACGACTTTGGCCATGGCGAGAGAACCCGAGACTTGGTGGAAGGCGTCGAAAATGGGCTCTTTGTCTTCCTGCATGTCGCGGTTGTAGGTCATGGGCAGACCTTTCATGGTGACGAAAAGAGAGGTCAGATCTCCGAAGACACGGCCCGATTTGCCACGAATGAGCTCGAGCGAATCTGGGTTCTTCTTTTGCGGCATCAGACTAGAGCCACTTGTGACGCCGTCACCCAGAGACATCCACTCAAACTCTTCACTCGAGTAGAGAATCCAGTCTTCCGAGAGGCGGCTCAGGTGGAGCATGATCATGCTGGAGGAATAGAGGAAGTCGAGGGCAAAGTCGCGGTCGCCAGAAACATCCATGGAGTTGCGAGTGATGGCTGGGAAGCTAAGGTCGGCGGCGATGGCTTGGCGATCGAAGGGGAACCCGCTACCAGCGAGAGCACCAGAGCCGAGAGGCATTACATTGATGCGGGTGTGCGCTTGTTCCATGCGTACGAAATCGCGGGACAACATCCCGAAATAGGCGAGCAAATTGTGTGGCCAGAGAACGACCTGAGCGCGACGCAGGTGTGTATAAGCGGGGATGACCGCTTGTAGGTACTTCTCAGCCCGGGCGAGAA
>Ga0182012_10005373_pt1 | contig 13254 bp, 13 predicted proteins | sample 612S2SmetaG_FD_120486 | JGI IMG/M metagenome (GOLD analysis project Ga0182012, IMG submission 120486) | Permafrost microbial communities from Stordalen Mire, Sweden - 612S2S metaG | ecosystem: Environmental > Terrestrial > Soil > Wetlands > Permafrost | place: Sweden: Stordalen | collected...
CGCCAGTTATCTTGCCTCTGTTGCCAAACAGGCATTGGCATAAGTGATCGATATCGAGATTGCCGAACCGGCGTCCGAACCCAAATCTCCGTGTCTGAGTTGCGATAAGGACAATCGAAATGACGGAAATTCCCGCAGCATACCTCGACCTTCTCACCCAGAAGAAAGCCATCGCCAATATTGCAACACTGCAGCCCGATGGTTCGCCGCAGGTCACCCCGGTCTGGTTCGATTATACCAATGGGGTGGTACGCGTGAACACCGCAAAGGGGCGAGTCAAGGCCCGCAACATGTCGGTCGGCTCAAAGGTGGCGTTGGCGATCCTCGATCCGGACAACCCCTATCGATATATCCAGATCCGCGGTGCCGTCACGAACGAAACCACGGACGGCGCCGTCGCGCACATCGATAGCCTGGCCAAGAAGTATCTCGATAAGGACGTGTATCCCTGGCACAACGACAAGGATACGCGGGTCATCTATGAGATTACACCGTCCGCCGCTCAGGCAATGGGCTGAAATCGCCTGACTTGATCGCTTAATCTTGACCAGGACACCAGTAACCAGATCCACGGCGATAGCGTCTGTCGACGTCCAGTGCCGGCTTGCGACAACCGGCGCGGTGGGTTTCATTATCCCGGCATGCGCCGCCTTCTGCCGTTGCTGATCCTTGTCATTTTCGTCGTCGCGGGACTCGTGCTCCTGCACGGCGTCGGCTGGGCGACGTTGGCCCGCTATCAGGTTTTTCTGACGAACTGGGTCGGCATGCACCCGGTCGGGTCAGGCGGCATTTTCCTGCTCGCCTATATCGCAACCGCAGCCTTGTCACTGCCGCAGGCTGCTTTGCTGACTGTGGCAGGTGGGTTGCTGTTTGGTTCGGTCGTCGGCAGTGCCCTGTCGATCACCGGTGCCACGATTGGGGCATCGATCCTGCTCGTCGTCGTCCGATCAGCCTTCGCGCCTATTTTGGACCGGTATCGCGACCGCATTCCAGAGCAGGTCCAAGTCGGCCTCCGCCGGTCCGGGTTTAACTACCTGTTGGCTCTCCGGCTGGTGCCGCTGTTTCCCTTCTGGATCGTCAACCTCGCGGCCGCAGTTGCCGGCATCCGTCTGGCGGTGTTTTTCCCCGCGACTCTGCTGGGCATTGCGCCCGCCAGCTTCGTGTTGAGCTCGATCGGAGCCAGCGCGGGTGACATCCTGGCCAAGGGCCGAACGCCGGATCTTTCGGTACTGCTTTCGGTCCGTGTCTTGTTGCCATTGATTGGATTGGCGATTCTCTCGCTGCTGCCGGTATTCTGGCGTCGCTTGCCGCGCGTTCATGCCGGACTTTGATCTCGCGATCATTGGTGCCGGAGCCGCCGGGCTGTCCGTTGCGGCCGCCGCAGCACAGCTTGGCGTCTCGGTCGCGCTCATCGAGCGGCAGGACATGGGCGGCGATTGCCTGAACACCGGCTGCGTCCCGAGCAAAGCGCTGCTTGCCGCGGCACATGCCAGCCGGACAGTGCGCGACGCCGCGCGATTCGGCGTCATCGCCGTGGCACCGGTGATCGACTGGGATCGTGTGCGATCGCACGTGCAAGGTGTGATCGCAGCGATCGCGCCAATGGATTCAGAGCAGCGCTTTCGTGCCCTCGGCGCCACCGTCCTGAAAGGCGAGGCTCGGTTCATCGATCCAACGAAAATTTCGATCGCGGGGCGCGCCGTTACCGCCCGCCGGTTTGTCATCGCAGCCGGAAGCCGGCCGACGGTTCCGCCGATCGATGGTCTGGATGCATTTCCGTATTGGACCAATCAGACATTATTCGATCTGTCGGTGAAGCCGGACCATTTGCTGATCCTGGGCGGCGGACCCATCGGGTTGGAGATGGCGGATGCTTTTTCCGGCCTCGGGTGTCGTGTCACCGTCATCGAGGCCGGCCGGATCGCCTCAAAGGAAGATCCGGAACTCGCCGACGGCCTTCGCCGAGCGCTGATTTCGAGCGGAGTCGCGTTTCGCGAAGGGACGAAAGTGATACGCGTGGCTCCGGGACCTGTCCTGCATTTTGCGGATGGCGATCGCGTTGAGGGATCGCATCTGCTGCTGGCGGTTGGACGCACCCCGAATCTTGAACGGCTTGATCTTCCGGCTGGCAACATCCAGGCCGGGCCGACGGGCATCGCGACCGACCGCGGACTGCGCAGCCTGACCAACAAACGCGTCTTCGCCGTCGGGGATATCGCCGATCCGGTCGGGATCGGCCCACGGGCCTTCACCCATGTCGGGTCGTATCACGCAGGCATTGTCATTCGCAGGCTGCTGTTCCGGCTTCCCGCGCGGGTCGACTACGCCTCGCTACCGCGCGTAACCTACACCTATCCTGAACTCGCCCAGGCGGGCCTGACGGAAGCCGAGGCCAGGGCGGCCGGCCTGCCAGTCCAGGTCCTGCGCTGGCCGCTGGCCGATAACGACCGAGCCGTGGCCGAACGAGATACGGTTGGCCTGGTCAAACTGGTCGTCAGTCGGAATCGCATCATCGGGGCTGGCATTCTGGCGCCACACGCCGGTGAGATGATCAGTCAGTGGACATTGGCGATCGGTCAACGCACGAAGCTCTCGACGCTTGCCGGGCTGATCGTACCCTACCCAACGCGATCGGAGGCCACGAAACGGGCCGCCGGCAGCTTTTTCGCACCCCGGTTGTTTTCGCCATTGACGAAGACTGTCGTCCGCGCCCTGTCACGGTTTCCGTGATGGCGTTCAAGCCTGGATCGGATCCGCCAGGGCGTCTGATCGCAGGAGACCTCGCAGGATCGGGTCAGCACTGGCAGCCGAGTCAAACAGCATTGCCGCGTCAGTCCCGCGCGCACGCAAAATGGTCCCGTCAAGGCTTATGCCGTGGACGGGCAGTTCGAGCGTGACTTTGCTGCCTGGAGGGGGCACGCGATCAACTCTGAATCGCGCGCCGCCGATCGACAGGTTGATGACGTGAACAGGAATCACGTCGTCGTCGGCGTCGACACGATGCAGCAAGCCTGCGGCGGTATCCGAGGAGCGCAAACGGGGGAAGCGGCGTCTATCCGCTGCGTGGGAGGATTCGATTGCATCGGCTTCAGCGTCCAGGTCCACAGCAACTTCGAGCAACATTCTCGATAGACGAATATCGTCTCCCGACTGCGCCATCTCGCGCGCGCGTGCCGCTCGTTGCCTGAAGTGGGTAGCGTCCACATCGTCCTCCCTGTTCTGATCGCAGAATAGGGATAACTCGGCATTTTCTGCTATCACGACACGGCGAGTGAGTTGGATTCCTGTCGGTTTCGCCGCGGCGGTCGGTATCGGGAGGTTCCGTAGCAGCAGGTCCGACGCCTGGGTACTCCGAACCGCGTGCAATCCAAATCAGTCCATCACCACCAAGCTACCCCCATGGCGGCGTTTGACCAAACCATGCATCGGACGTCACGCGTTGCAGGACATGAGACAGTGTCTAAAATATATTACGAACTGATTGCAAATCGTGTCGCCGGCTCGGGATAATTCGGACGCGGCAGCCTCGACGCTGCCAAGAGACACTGCGACAAACCGTATCAAATTCGACGCTGTCGGTGTGACGTCGCCCCAACCGTCAGGCCGAACGGCCCATCAGGCCGCGGCAGCGGCGCGTTTCACCTGGGCTTTTTCGATCCGGCGCTTCAGTGTCTTGCCTTCATCCGTCAGCTTTGTGTTTGGCGTGCCCAACAGGAAGGCGTCGATGCCACCATTATGCTCCACCGTTCGGATGGCACGCGTTGACAGGCGAAGGCGAACCTCGTGGCCAAGGATGTCAGACAGCAGAGATGTCACCTGCAGGTTGGGCAGGAAACGCCGACGGGTCTTGTTGTTGGCATGGCTGACGTTGTTGCCACTTAAAACGCCCTTACCCGTGATTTCACAGCGACGCGACATCGCATTTAATTCCTTGGTACAAACTCGAAGGCGCGGGTTATGGCGATACAAGCCACCCGCGTCAAGGAAGTCCGGCGCGAATCAGCTTCAGGGTCCGTTTATATCCTGATTCTCGCGCAATTCGCCCGATCGCACGCTGCCAATGGCGTTTGTCAGGATGCCGATGATCGCTTCGTCTGACATCGAACGGGCGAGCAACGCCATGGATCCGCCCAGCAGGGCCGACGCGATCGCCAAGGAACTCAGGTTTTGCCCCATCATATATTCGATCGCCTTATCGACCACGGCCCCGGCATGGCTAAGGTGGGCAGGGGTCTCATTCGGTTCGTTCGACATAAACGTGTTCCTCATTCAGCGGGCCGCTTTTCCGGGTCGATCAGCCTGGCACAGGTGCCTCCAGACCCGCAGCGTCGAGCGAAGCTTCGGCAGCCTGCAATGTCCACATCCTGGCATAAACGCCGCCCCTTTCCAGGAGTGCGTTGTGGCTGCCGCGTTCGGCGATCATGCCGTCCTGTAACACGATGATCTCGTCGGCATCGACGACTGTTGACAGGCGGTGGGCAATCACCAGCGTTGTCCGCCGGTTGGATACTGCGCGCAATGCAGATTGAATGTCCTGCTCTGTTCGACTGTCCAAAGCACTGGTCGCTTCGTCCAGAATCAGGATGCGTGGATCCTTCAGGATTGTACGGGCAATAGCGACCCGCTGCTTCTCGCCGCCTGAAAGCTTCAACCCGCGCTCGCCCACTTTGGTATCGTACCCTTGGGGCAGTTTGAGCACAAAATCATGAACCTGTGCGTGTTTGGCCGCTTGCTCGATTTCGAACTGAGATGCACCGGGCCGACCGTATCCAATGTTGTAGCGGATGCTGTCGTTGAACAGGACGGTGTCCTGCGGCACCACGCCAATAGCGGCCCGGAGGCTGTCCTGCGTCACGTCGCGGATATCCTGGCCGTCGATCAGGATGCGACCGCCGGACACATCATAGAAACGGAACAACAGCCGCCCCAGCGTGGATTTGCCGGCGCCCGTAGGACCGACGACCGCAAGTTTGCCGCCAGCCGGAATGGTGAAACTGATACCCTTCAATATCGTTCGACTGGACTGATAGCCGAAACGGACGTCCTCAAAGACGACCTCACCGGCGGCGCCTTCCGAAAGGTGCGCACTGAGGGCTATGGCACCTGGCTTATCGGCAATCTCCTGGGGAACGCGCAGCAGTGCGAACATCTGCTCCATATCCACCATGCCCTGCTTGATACTCATGTAAACGATGCCAAGAAAGTTCAGCGGCCCATAGAGTTGGATCAGATAGGTGTTCACGACGACAAATTTGCCGACGGTCATCGTGCCGTCGCGCATGCCGGTGGCTGCCAGCAGCATAATGAAAGTCACGCCAATCGAGATGATCGCCGCCTGCCCCAGATTCAGCACATTGAGGGAGACTTGCACCCGGACTGCTGCCCGCTCGTAGCGCGCCAGCGCGTGGTCATACCGCTGAGCCTCGTGCGCTTCATTGCCGAAATACTTGACCGTCTCGTAGTTGAGCAAACTGTCGAGTGACTTTGTTGAGGCATCATTGTCGGTGTCATTCATCGTTCGCCGGTATCGTCCACGACGGCCGGCGAGCACCGCGGTGAAGCCAACATACACGATCACCGCAACGAACGTCGCGACAGCATAGCGCCAGTCAAACATATGCCAGATGATGCCGGTCACCATGGCCAGTTCAATCGCTGTCGGAACGACGTTGAACACGGCGAGACGCAGCACGGATTGCATGCCGAGCACGCCGCGGTCGATGACGCGGGACAGGCCGCCGGTTTGCCGGTCCAGATGGAACCGAAGGCTGACCGCATGCAGATGCTGGAATGTGCGCAGGGCAAGCTGGCGCACCGCTCTCTGTTGGACCGAGGCAAACAGCGCGTCGCGAACCTCGCCGAACCCGGCGGCCCCGACACGGACGAGTCCGTAGCCCAGGATCAGGGCCACCGGCATTGCAACCACGGCCGCCTCGGCGCCCTTCGGCACGAAGGCGTCCACGATGCGGCCGTAAATTATCGGAACATAGACGGTGGCAACTTTCGACAGGAGCATGAACACGAGCGCGGTCACCACCCGGATGCGCGCGCCTCGATTTCCGGCCGGCCACAGATAAGGCATCAGTGACGCGATGGTCTGGAAAGTCGATCGCTCGACCCGCAAGGAGGGCGGGAGGTCCGCCGGTGCAGGTGCGTGGTTGCTTCGTCTCATGCTTCGCATGTGGCATGATGTGGCGTTGTTTGAAAGGCGAACCGTTTGCGTCAGGATCGTGAAACCACCGGATTTCAACGTCATGTGCGCGCCTGCAACAATGCGGCGATGCCAGGGGGGCGAATACCGTTCGTGATCGAAGGGCAGGGTGTCGGTTGGGTGCCCAACCGGGTGGCATCCGTGCTCAGCGGAATCAGTGCGATAGAATGCACCGACACTCAAATCCTGCTCACCGATCCATCCGCGCTGCCGGGAATCGCTTTGGAACTGTCAAAGCGGGGCCTGTACCGCTTTCGTGACGAACTGTTCGACGTGCGGGCCAAGCCGGATGGCCCGGTGCTGGCGCAGATCGACCGTGGCGCCATACCGTCCTTCGGCATTGCGGCGGCCGGGGTTCACCTGAACGGACTTGTGTCCCGACCAGACGGCTTGCACCTATGGATCGCGCGGCGGGGGCAGGACCGGCCGCTCGATCCCGGCAAGCTCGACAACATCGTCGCCGGCGGTATCCCCGCGGGCCTCTCGCCAGCACAAACACTCCTGAAGGAAGCGGCTGAGGAGGCCGCGATTCCGCAGGAACTGGCGTCACGTGCCGTTCCGGTTGGTGCGATCGGTTACGTCATGGAGCGATCGGAGGGCTTACGCCGTGACTGGCTGTATTGCTACGACCTGGTGCTGCAAGCTGATTTTACACCAGCCGCTGCGGACGGTGAGGTAGAGGCGTTCGAACTCTGGCCGCTCAGGCGCGTCGTCGACGCAGTACGCGAGTCCGACGTCTTCAAATTCAACGTCAATCTTGTACTGCTCGACCTGTTCGTTCGCAAAGGGGCGATCGTCGGGGCTGAGGCTGACCAGCTCAAGGCCAGCCTCACGCTTGGCAACCCTGGCTGGGCGTGACGCCGCCCCTGCTCTCAGCCTTCGGGAGGGGCAGCGGCGATCGGAATCTCGCGAGCTTCCGGCTGGTCACCGAACCCGGGGCCGCGTTGCTCGCCCCGCTGATCATCGCCGGAATCGCCCTGACCCTCATCATTTCCCGGGTAACCTTCGCCCTGCTGATAACTTCGGCGCTGGTTGCCCTGCGGGTGTTGTTGTTGCTGCGGTGCCTGGCCATTCGGCTGACCCTGCTGTTGCGCCTGATTCATGGCGTTAAGGATACGGAAGTAATGCTCCGCATGTTGGAAGAACGCCTCGGCCGTCACCCTGTCGCCGCTGCTCGTCGCATCGCGACCAAGCTGAAGGTATTTTTCGAAAAGCTGCTGGGCCGTGCCGCGAATACGGATCTCAGGCCCGTTGCTGTCGAAAACGTGGTTCCGATTGAGCGGGACGCCGCCCCCCGAAGAATGGCGGATCGCGCCGCCGGACCCACCGTTACCACCGCCGCCACCACCGCCACCCGGGCGATGGTTGCGGCCACGCATGCGCTTCATGTTCATACTGTTGCCGTCGTGCTTTCCCATTGTCGGTGGGCTTGCGGGAGTGTCGGGCGCTCAATAAGGGCGTCCCCGGGGTCTTCCCTTGGCCAACCACGATCCATCGGCGTTGATAGCGGCTCGCGAAGGGCTCATTGACCCTGACCTTCACGACTCAGGGAGCCGCCACGCAGCACCCCTGCCACCAGATTACTGTAAACCGTTCCGGGCAGACTGCCAAACTTTATTTCTGCGATTCGGCCGCGTCAGGACCATCGCGCGGGGAACCTGAGCCAAATCGAGGCAAAGTGAAACGTCAAAATCCGCCTCTTGCGCCATGCCTGCCGCCTGGGTGCTCTGCCTGACCCCGAGTTCAAGGATAGCGACACCGTCCTGTTCAAGATGACGCGGCAGGCTGGGGATAATAGCGCGATACGCGTCGAAACCGTCTACCCCGCCGTCCAACGCCAGCTTCGGCTCGTGCCAGGCAACCTCGGGCATCAGGGCCGCGATATCCTGACTTGGGATATAGGGCGGGTTGCAAATGATCAGGTCGAACCGGCCGGACAACGAACGGGCCCAGTCATCGACGAAAAAAGCCACCCGGCCGGCCAGGCCATTTCGAACCGCATTGCTTTTGGCAAGGGCGGCCGCATCCGGGCGCAGGTCGATCCCTATCCCAAACGCGGATGGGAACTCCTGCAACAGCGCCAGGACCAGGCAGCCCGTGCCGGTGCCGAGATCAAGGATCCTGGCCGGGGCAGGGCGGCTAGCGAACGCCGACAGAGCCGCTTCGATCAAGGTTTCCGAGTCCGGGCGCGGCACAAGCGTGGCGGCTGAGACCTGAAAATCCATGCTCCAGAACTCGCGACGCCCGACAATCAGGGCGAGCGGCTCTCGCGCTGTCCGACGCGCAAGCAATGCCTCAAAGGCAGCGGTATCGACCGGACGGGTTGCGTCGCGGATCAGGTCGTTCCGGGTAAGGCCCAGGGCGTGCGCCAGCAGCAGCCGGGACTCCAGGCCAGGACTTTCGGCGATCCCATCCAGCCGGGCCGCGCCGACCCGGACGGCCTGGGCGATCGTCGTTACCGCTGTCACCTGCAGCCGCTCATTCATCCGCGGCCAGCCGGGCGGCCTGATCCTCGGCCGTCAGGGCATCGATGAACTCGTCGAGATCACCCTGCATCACGCGGTCGATCTTATACAGCGTCAGGTTGATGCGATGATCCGAGACCCGGCCCTGGGGGAAATTGTAGGTCCGGATGCGCTCGCTGCGGTCGCCGGTGCCGACCTGGGATTTGCGATCCGCCGAACGGGTGGCCGCCAGGCTCGAACGTTGCTGCTCATACATGCGCGCCCGCAATATCTTCATCGCTTTCGCCCGGTTCTTGTGCTGGCTTCGTTCCTCCTGCATCGCGACGATGATGCCGGTGGGGATGTGGGTGATACGAACCGCACTTTCGGTTTTGTTCACATGCTGACCACCGGCGCCGGATGCGCGATAGACGTCGATCTTGAGGTCGTCATCGTTGATCTGAACGTCCACTTCCTCGGCTTCCGGCAGCACAGCGACGGTGACGGTCGAGGTGTGGATGCGACCCTGGCTCTCGGTGGCCGGTACCCGCTGCACGCGATGCACCCCGGATTCGTATTTCAGGCGGGCGAACACGTTGCGCCCGTTGATTTCGGCGGTGGCTTCCTTGATTCCGCCAAGGCCGGTGTCGCCGTAGTCCAGAATCTCGAACCGCCAGCCTTTGCTGTCGGCATATTTCTGGTACATCGCGAACAGTTCCGCCGCGAACAAACCCGCTTCGTCGCCGCCGGCTGCGGGGCGTATTTCCAGAATGGCCGAACGGGCGTCGGCCTCGTCCTTCGGCAGCAGCGCCAAACGGATTTCGTGCTCCAACGCCGGGATTTGCTCCTTCAACTCGTAGAGTTCGGCTTCCGCGAGGTCCTTCATTTCAGGGTCGCCCAGCAACAGTTCGGCTTCCAACTGGGCGCGTTCCGCTGCCCGCAGATCGCCGATGCGCGCGACAACCGGCTCGATATCGGACAATTCCTTCGAAGCCTTCACGTAGGCTTCGCCGGAAATACCTTCCGACAACATCGCACGCAGTTCCTCGGCGCGGGCGGCAATGCGGTCGAGTTTGAAGGCCAGGCTCATGTGAGGCGCGACGGAATGTGCGACCAGGGAACGGCTTCCTGGTTGCCGCTCGCCAGGTCCTTCACCTGAGCGACGCCGTTGGCGATGTCATTGTCGCCGATGATCACCGCGGCGCGGGCGCCGGTCCGATTGGCCCGTTCCATCCGGCGTTTGACGTTCCCGCGATAGGACATCTCGGCGCGGATACCGTTCGAGCGCAAGGCCTGCAGGATATCGATCGCAACCACCTCCGCGGCGTCCCCGATCGGGATGACGGCGACCGGTGCGGGCGCCGGCGGGGCGGCTTCCATCAGCATGGCCAGGCGCTCGATCCCCGCCGCCCAGCCGACGGCGGGCGTCGTTGGGCCACCCATTTCAGCGACCAGGCCGTCGTAACGCCCACCCGCCATCACCGTACCCTGTGCGCCCAGTTTGGCGGTGACGAACTCGAACGCCGTGTGTCCGTAGTAGTCGAGGCCGCGGACGATGCGCGGATTCTTGCGGAACGGGACGCGGAAGTGGACGAGGTATTCCTGAATTTTATCGTAAAAGCCACGCGCCGCGTCGGTCAGATAGGCATCGATGATCGGTGCCTCGGCAACGATGCGGCGATCCGCCTCGTCCTTGCTGTCCAGAATACGCATTGGATTGCGTTCGAGGCGGTTGCGGCTGTCTTCCGACAGATCGGCTTGGCGTTCGGTGAAGTAGGTGACCAGCGCGCTGCGGTAGGCGTCGCGGCTTTCACTGTCTCCCAGCGTGTTCAGTTCAAGCACCGTGTCATCCGCGACATTGAGCGCCTGCAGGATACTCCAGCCGCACGCGATGACTTCGGCGTCCGCCAGCGGTTCGGCCGGGCCGATCAGTTCCGTGCCGATCTGGTGAAACTGCCGGTAGCGGCCCTTCTGCGGCCGCTCATACCGGAACATCGGGCCGGCGTAGAAAACCTTCTGCGGCAGAGACTGGGTGAGGCCGTTGCTGACCAGGGCGCGGCAGACGCCGGCGGTGCCCTCGGGCCGTAGGGTGATCGAATCGCCACCGCGGTCGTCGAAGGTATACATCTCCTTCATCACGACGTCGGACGTTTCACCGAGGGTGCGGGCGAAGACGCGGGTGTCCTCGAAGATGGGGGTTTGCCATTCGTCGAAGCCGTAGGTGGCGGCAACACGGCGGGCAACGTCGGCGACGAGGTGAAAGCGCCGTTGTTCCTCGCCGATAATATCATGGGTCCCGCGGGCGGGCTGAAGGTCGGTCAACTTGGGGTCCTTGGTCCTTACGCCCGGCTTTATATAGGCGAGGCGGGGCGGGAGGGTAGCCGGCTTCAGCCTCTGCCGGGACGAACCGCCATGATGAACGGTCAAATCGGCCGTTGCCACCTACGGTTCGGCTTCATCTGAAGCAACGGCGCCGATTCGGCTTGTTCGGGGGGTATGTCGAGTGGCAGAGGTTGGCCGGTCACTCCTCGAAGCAATCAGTGCGATCGGGCAAGCTGGACGGTCGCCTCGTCTTTCTGCGATCAGGGCACCAGATCATCAAGGTGCTCATCGGTATGCTTCCCGGCGATGCCTGGCCCCACGGACCTCGATCCTATCGCCAACCCGCAGCCGGCATGTTGGCTTCTCTCCGACCAACGCGATGACCGCCTTGCGCGGATTGTCCGGATCGGCAGCGTAGGCTTCGAGGCGTTCGAATATTCGGTCAAGATCGACCCTCGGCAGGCCCTGCAGTTCCTTCTGCGCCCGACCATAGAAGATTGAGCGCCATGCGTCACTCCGCCGCGAGCTTCTCCGCCTCGGCGGCCGCCTTCAGCGACGCCGCCTTGGCCTCCACCAGTTCGACGATGTGGTCAACCATCGATGCGCCGTCGATCGTGTGGTCGGTCTTGCCGGCGGCATAAATCATATGCCGCCCATTGCCGCCGCCGGTGACGCCGATGTCGGTCATCAGGGCCTCACCCGGGCCGTTCACGACGCAGCCGATGATCGACAGGGTCAGCGGTGTCTCGATGTGGCCGAGGCGTTCTTCCAGGGTGCGGACCGTCTCGATGACATTGTAACCCTGGCGGGCACAGGACGGGCAGGAGATCACCTTCACGCCACGGTGGCGGATGCCAAGGGTTTTCAGCATGTCCCAGCCGACGCGGACTTCTTCTTCGGGCTCGTCGGACAGCGACACTCGCAACGTATCGCCGATGCCGGCCCACAGCAGCGACCCCAGCCCGATCGACGACTTCACCGTGCCCATACGACGGCCGCCCGCTTCGGTGATGCCGATATGCAGGGGATGGTCGCAGACCTCAGCCAGTTGCTGGTAGGCGGCAACGGCGAGGAACACGTCCGACGCCTTCACGCTGATCTTGAAGTCGTGAAAATCGTGCTGTTGCAGGATGTTAGCGTGATAGAGGGCGCTTTCGACCAGCGCTTCGGGGTTCGGCTCGCCGTATTTCTCCAGCAGGTGCTTTTCCAGCGAACCGGCGTTGACGCCGATGCGCATCGAGCAGCCGTTATCGCGCGCGGCCTTCACCACTTCGCGGACACGCTCGTCGCTGCCGATGTTGCCCGGATTGATGCGCAGGCAGGCGGCGCCGCTGTCCGCCGCTTCCAGCGCGCGGCGGTAATGGAAATGGATATCGGCGACGATCGGCACATCGACCTGGCGGACGATGTCTTTCAGCGCGAGGGCGCTTTCCTGATCGGGGCAGGAGACGCGGACGATGTCGACCCCGGCGGCCTCGGCCCGCCTGATCTGCGCGACGGTACCGGCGACATCTGTCGTCAGTGTGTTGGTCATCGTTTGCACCGTGATCGGTGCGCCGTCGCCCACCGGCACCTTACCGACATAGACCCGGCGAGACTTGCGTCGGATGATCTCCTGGTAGGGACGATAGCTCATGGCAGTCTCCTTAAACGTGGTCGCATATGGTCGTGCGGACACGTTCGGTTCACGCGACCGGTCTTACTATGGGTCCTCAGAAGGTGATCCGCTACTGCCGGGACCGCCCAGACACAAGCTGTGGCGCGGTCGCCCCAGCCAGCTTGCCGTCCTTGATCTGATCGACATCAAGCGGCAAATCCCGCCGTACCGCGCCCGAAGCGCCCAGGCTCGGCGTCAATATCCCATCCACCAGGATATCTGTTCCCCCCGCATTGCCTGCGGTCAGCAGCAGATCCGTCCGCGGCGGCACCGGCCAGGTTTCGCCCGCTTTCATCGTCCGGTTCAGCAGCACCGTTCCGCTGTGGTCTTTCACCATAACCCACGCGTCCGCGCTGGCACGCAACACGATACGGCCGGCGTCCGGGGACGGCGGCGTGGCCGATCCATCTCCCGCGGGTGCTTCGCCGGTTAGCCGCATCGGAAGCTGAGCGGCCGCGGCCGAGGTGGGCGAGATCGCCATAACCGATGGCGCTGGGGCGGATTGCGGCTGAGATGTCATCGGGTCCGCCGCGGCGATGGGCGGCGCGGTGGCGTTTGTCACCTCGGCCGTCGCCGTCGGCAATGGAGCCGCCGGCGCCGAAGCGACAGGCGCAGGCTGA
>Ga0182012_10005374_pt1 | contig 13254 bp, 13 predicted proteins | sample 612S2SmetaG_FD_120486 | JGI IMG/M metagenome (GOLD analysis project Ga0182012, IMG submission 120486) | Permafrost microbial communities from Stordalen Mire, Sweden - 612S2S metaG | ecosystem: Environmental > Terrestrial > Soil > Wetlands > Permafrost | place: Sweden: Stordalen | collected...
GACACGAGAGAAGAGCATGACCCCCAAGGGCGCGAGAGCCATGGCGGTGCCGCTGTGGCCGGACTTTGCCGCCGCGGGAGCGTCCATGGCCAACGCCACGATCTCTCGGATTGCCCGACCTTCCAGGTCACTCGCTCCGGGATACAACTCGTCAGCCATTGCTATGACAGTAGTGACTAGGCAAGGGCAGGGTGCACACAGTGAGACCGGTAACATTCCAAAAATGACTGTTCAAGTGCCCCCTAACTGCGACCTGACGCTCGGCCTCACCTGTATCGACAAGTCGGTCCCGGGTACGACCGTGTGGACCATGCGCGTCGACGAACGTTTCCTCAATCCCGCCGGGATTATCCAGGGCGGTTTCCTCGCCGCCATGCTCGATTCAGCCATGGGCGCCTCCGCGGTGACCTCGGCGGGTGATCGCAAGGTGAACGTGGCCAATACCGAGATGAAGGTCTCGTTCCTTCGTCCGGCGTCGGCGGGTGAGGTTCTTACCTGCACCGCGAAAGTGCTGAAACCGGGCAGCGTCATCTCATTCCTGGAGGCCAAAATCTTGAATTCTCAGGGCAAGCTGGTCGCCACCGCGAGTTCGTCGTACTTGATTCGAGAACGCGCTGAGTAGGCTGGCCTCGTGAAGACTCCTACGTGGCGCAAGCTCCTTCGCGGAGCGAGTATCAAAGGCGATCTTCAAGAAATCCGAACGCTTTTCCTCCGCTACTTGAAAGAAGAGACGCTCCAACCACTCAAAGAACTCGGGCGTTTCGTCCTCTTCGGCGCTCTCGGGAGTATCTTCGTGGGACTCGGCGCCACCTTGATGCTCTTTGGCGCGTTGCGCTTTCTTCAAGACCAGTTTCGTGTACTCGACGGCAGTCTCTCGTGGTTGCCGTACCTGATCATCGTGGTACTCGCCGCGTTGGTCATCATGCTCACCGTCTGGCGCATTGTGAGCGGCGCGGCGAAGCGGCGACTCAAGGCCACGAAGTGACCCACTCAGAGACTCGCCGGGAACTCGAACGCTCGATACGCGCCCTAATCCCGAGCGAATTGACCGCGACAAAGTCGATGAAGAATCAAAGTGCGAGCGGCGCCGCGGCGGGCGTCGGTGGCCTCTTTACCGGCTACGCGTGGGGATGGTTGCGAGGTCGAAAGAGCCGCCGCGCTCGCAAGAATCGCGCGCGTTGATGCTGCGACGATTGCTGCGCTTCGCCTTCGTATCCTCTCTGGCGCGAGGTTGGCTGCAGAAGTCTCCGCGATGGTTCTCCATCGCCGCGGCGATTCTGTTCTTCCGCTTCATCGACGCACGGGCGGCCAGGGCCCGACGTGTCAAGCGAGGTAGCGCGTGAGCAACGAGTTCCTGCAACTGGGCGAACGGGTCATGCTCATCGACGCCAAGGACCGTCACTACCTCATCACCCTTCGAGCGGGCGCCGCTTTTCACACCCACGCGGGCATCATCCAGCACGACGACATCATCGGCGCGCCCGAGGGATCGCTGATCAAAGGCAGCACCGAGCGTAGTTTCCTGGTGCTTCGTCCGACCATGTCTGACGTGGTGCTCAAGATGCCTCGCGGGGCCCAGGTCATCTATCCCAAGGACCTTGGCACGATCCTCATGCAGGCCGACATCGGACCGGGCATGCGCGTGCTCGAAGCGGGCGTGGGTTCTGGTGCGCTCTCGATGACGTTGCTACGCGCCGGAGCGTTAATCACCGGCTACGAGATCCGTGAGGACTTCGCCGAACAGGCGAAGAAGAACGTCTATGAGATGCTCGGCACCGATGTCGCCTACGACGTACAGATCCGCGACGTCACGCTCGGCATTGACGAGGTGGGCTTCGACCGAATCATTCTCGACATGCCCGAACCCTGGGACGTCGTCAAGCACGCGGAGAGCGCACTGCGTCCAGGGGGCATTCTGCTCGCCTATTTGCCCACCATCAATCAGACCCAGCTGCTTCGCGAAACCTTGCGACAGCAGTCGTTCGGGCTCGAGGAGACGGTTGAAATACTGCGCCGGACCTGGCACATCGATGGCAGGTCCGTGCGACCCGATCACCGCATGGTGGCCCACACGGGCTTCTTGACGTCCGCTCGGCGCCTGGTGCGTCGCGTTGAATTGCCCGAAGGCGACTAATCGTTCTCGATGAAAATGCACTCGCCCGGGCACTCTTCGGACGCTTCGACCACGGCATCTTCCATACCGGCCGGTACCACTGCGAGACCTTCGGCGCCGCCGGGTGAGCTCTTGACGAGGTCGTCCTCTTTGACGTAGGCGAGCCCGTCGTCGAGCAGCGTGAAGACCGAGGGGCAAATTTCCTCACAAAGTCCGTCACCAGTACACAAGTCCTGGTCGATCCAAACCTTCATTTGCCTGCCCTCCGTGGCTACTCCCGAACAGCCACTTTAGCGGCTGAATTTCACACTGTGATTGCAGATACGGGCCCTACCTCACCTAGGGTAAACGTATGGACCGTAACGAGCGCTTCAACCAGTCACCCGAGGATGACGACCAGATCGTGGTCAACACGCCCAGTGACTTCACGCTGAGCGACGTGGACCAGGCCAATCGGCGTATCGAAATGCTCGAGGAAAAGCTCCTCGAAGCCCGTGGTCAACTCGCCCAAACCCGTTCCAGCAACGAAAAACTGACTATCACGATTCAACAGACGCGCGATCAGATCGCCGCGCTTCGAGAAGAGGTCGAGAAACTCACCCAGCCGCCCGCGGTCTACGGAACGTTCATCGACTTCAACGAGGACGGGTCCGTGGACATCTTCGCTTCAGGGCGAAAGATGCGAGTCGCACTTCACCCGGGACTGGACCCGGGTCAGATCCAGCGCGGTAACGAAGTGGTGCTCAACGAGTCCTTCAGTGTGATTGGCGTGCGTGACGCCGACGGCCAAGGTGAGGTGGTCACGGTCAAGGAAGTTATCGACGAGCGTCGCGTGCTCGTTTACGCGCGCGCCGACGAGGAACGCGTGGTCGAACTCGCGGACGCGTTGCGCGATATCAAGTTGCGCAGCGGCGATGCACTCTTGCTCGACCTGCGATCGAACCTGCTCGTCGAGAAGCTGCTGCGTCAAGAGGCCGAGGAGCTGGTCCTCGAAGAGGTGCCCGACATCAGTTACGCCGACGTGGGTGGACTCGACGAGCAGATCGAGTCGATCACCGACGCCGTGGAACTGCCGTACCTGCACCGCGCCCTCTTCCAGGACTACGAGCTGCCCGCACCAAAAGGCATCCTTCTCTATGGTCCTCCGGGTTGCGGTAAGACCCTGATCGCCAAGGCGGTAGCGAACTCGCTTTCCCAGAAGGTCGCCGAACTGACCGGAAACCGAAACGTGCGTTCGTACTTCCTCAATATCAAGGGTCCAGAACTACTCAACAAGTACGTCGGTGAGACCGAGCGACAGATCCGACTGGTCTTTCAGCGAGCCCGCGAGAAGGCCGAGGAAGGCGTACCGGTCATCATCTTCTTTGACGAGATGGACTCGCTGTTTCGCACTCGAGGAACTGGAATTAGTTCGGACATGGAGTCGACGATCGTGCCGCAACTGCTCGCAGAGATCGACGGCGTCGAGTCATTGCGTGACGTGATCGTGATCGGTGCGACGAACCGCGAGGACCTGATCGATCCCGCCATCCTTCGACCAGGTCGTCTCGACGTGAAGATAAAAATCGAGCGACCCAACGCCGACGCCGCCGCACAGATCTTCGAGCGTTACCTTCACACCGAACTGCCCATCGACGAGGCACTCGTACGAGAGCTCGGCGGCGGCGACCGCGAGAAGGCGGTGCGCGCCATGATCGAGGTCACGGTTGCCCAGATGTACCGCATCGACGACACCAACCGTTTTCTTGAGGTCACCTACCAAGGTGGTGACAAGGAGATCCTCTACTTCAAGGATTTCGCTTCGGGCGCGATGATCGAGAACATCGTACGAAGGGCGAAGAAGCTCGCGGTGAAGCGCGAGATCGCCGGCAAGGGACGCGGCTTGGTGACTGACGACTTGTTCGAGTCGATCCGCCAAGAGTACCGAGAGAACGAAGACCTACCGAACACGACCAATCCCGATGACTGGGCTCGTATCTCGGGCAAGAAGGGTGAACGGATCATCTTCATCCGTACGCTCATCAATCGTGAGGAGACGGACGTCAAGGGCGGACGCTCTATCCAACACGTCGGTACGGGCCAGTACCTCTAGCACGATGGCCATTGCGAAAGTCCTCGGGATCGAGACCGAGTACGGCATCGCCGGGGGACCGGACATGGATCCGATCACCGCTTCGAGCATCATCGTTAACGCCTACGCCCAGCAGGGTCGTACGCGCATCAACTGGGACTTCCACGGTGAAACCCCCGAGCTCGACGCACGCGGACTTCCTGGACTCACGTCCTTCGCCCCCGTAGTCGAGACCCACCTCGCTAACACCGTGCTCACCAACGGCGCACGTCTCTACGTCGACCACGCCCACCCGGAGTATTCCTCGCCCGAGTGTCGCAGCCCACTCGAAGCGACCCTCTTTGACCTCGCGGGCGAAGAAGTGATGCGTCGCGCCTTGGTTGTCGCCAACGAGACGTTGGACCAGGAATACGCGATCACGCTTTACAAAAACAACTCTGACGGCAAGGGCAATTCCTACGGCACCCACGAGAATTACCTCGTGAGTCGCGAGGTTGACTTCTCCAACGTGATCCGAGCAATGGTGCCGCATTTCGTGTCGCGACAGATCATCGTGGGGGCGGGCAAGGTAGGGTCCGAGACCGATCACGGACACGACGCCGACCCCGCTTTCCAGTTGAGCCAACGTGCCGAGTTCTTCGAAGAGGTCGTGGGACTCGAGACGACCCTCAAACGACCGATCATCAATACTCGTGACGAGCCCCACAGCGACGCCGAGCGTTTTCGACGCCTGCACGTGATTATTGGCGACGCCAATCTGAGCCAGGTGGCTACCTTCGTGAAACTCGGCTCGACCGCGCTCTTGCTCGCGGCCCTCGAGGACGAGGGTCCCGAGGGATTCCCGAGTTTGCCTCGTCATCCCGTTCGTGCCGTGCGTGCGTACTCACTGGACACCTCACTCAAGGCCGTGGAGATCTGTGAAGACAACTTGTGGCGGAGTGCCTGGGACTTTCAGGATCAACTGTGGGAACTCGCTACTGCCTACGTCAACAAGTCTGGTGGTGATGCGGTCGGGGACGAGGCCGAGGTGACGATGATCCTCTCCCAGTGGCGCGAGATGCTCGACGGCGTTCGCGACGACCCCGAAATAGTGGCGGACCGCGTTGATTGGGTGGCCAAGCAACGCATCGTCAACGGTATTCGCGAACGCTACGACCTCGACGCGCACGACGCGAAGCTGCGCGCCATCGATCTCCAGTACCACGATTTGCGCCCCGAAAAGTCGCTGGCGCAGCGCGTCGGGCTTAAGTCCCTGTTACGAGTTGATGAAGTTCGTGAAGCAGTTCACAATGCGCCGCGCACCACGAGGGCCTATTTTCGCGGTCAGTGCGTCGCCCGCTACCCGGACCAAATCGCTGCCGCGAACTGGGATTCGGTGGTTTTCGACCTCGGTGAAGGTCCGCTCCAGCGCGTTCCGATGATGGACCCCTTACGGGGCACGGCGGCACTGACCGAGGACTTGTTAGAAGTAAGTTCGACAGCGGATGAACTTCTCCAGGCACTAGACAGGTAGAACAGACGTATGGCAGAACAAGAACGAATCCAAAAACAGCGCACTGAGCGCGATGCGGACACGACCCAGGACGTGAACGTCGACGCCACCAAGGGCGACCAGTTAAAGGCGGAACTCGACGACCTCTTAGATGAGATCGACGAGGTCCTTGAGGAGAACGCCGAGGAGTTCGTTCGCAACTACGTCCAAAAAGGCGGCGAGTAGTTGTGGGGCTTCCGCTGTACGACGCCCATAACGATCCTGGGCCTTCGTTCTTCCAGTACGCACAGTCTGCGGGACTGAGCACCACCTCGAGTCCGACGGCTGCGTTCTCAGCCCACGCCACCACCGTGATTGCGGTGCGTTATGACCAAGGCGTGGTGATGGTGGGGGACCGCCAAGCCACGGGAAACTACATCGCCAGTCGCGACGTGCGAAAGATTGAACCCGCCGATCGGTTTACCGCCATCGCCATCTCCGGTACGGCCGCTCGCGGTATCGAGTTCATTCGCATGGCCCAACTCTCCTTCGAGCACTACGAAAAGATGACCGATTCCGCCTTGAGCCTCGAAGGCAAGGCCAATTACCTCTCACCGATCGTGCAACGCAACAACCTCACCACGCCGCTCATCGTCGTGCCTCTGCTCGCTGGATGGGACCCGAGCCATCAGGTTGGCCGCATCTTCGAGTACGACGGGGCGGGTGGCTGCTACGAGCGCTTCGACTTCGCGACCATCGGCTCGGGAACTCCCTTCGCCGAAAGTGCGTTGCGACTTGGCTATCGCACGGACCTGGACCGCGAGGCGGCGCTTGAACTCGGGGCTCTCGCCCTTTACGAAGCCGGCGATAACGATCCCTCGACCGGGGGACCGGACTTCGTGCGAAACATCTATCCCATGATGGTCACGATCACCAGTGAGGGCTTTCAAGAGCTCAGCTCCGATGACGTGGCGGCACGCTTTCACGCCATCAACGACCGGCGCACGCAGTCAGGCGGCGTGGCGGGGGGAACGTTGCGATGACCAACTACTTCTACGTATCACCCGAACAGTTGACCAAGGACCGGGCCGAGTTCGCCCAGAAGGGCATCGCTCGGGGACGATCGCTCGTCGCGGCGCTCTACGACGAAGGTGTGCTCTTGGTCGCGGAGAACCCCTCGGCGTCGCTCAACAAGATCTCAGAGATCTACGACCGCATTGCGTTCGCGGGGGTGGGCAAGTACAACGAGTTCGACCGGCTGCGCGAAGCGGGTATCCGCTGGGCGGACGGCACTGGTTTCACCTACTCGCGCGAAGACGTCGACGCGCGCGCCCTCGCCAACTACTACGCCCAGCACTTGGGTGACATGTTCACCGAGGGACAGAAACCGCTCGAAGTGGAAATCCTCGTCGCCCAACTCGGTAACAAAATTCGCCCCACCAAGCTCTATCGCATTGCCTACGAAGGAACGATCTCTGACGAATCTCGCTTCGCCGTTTTGGGAGGCGACGCCGAAACCATACGGGGACGCTTCGCCGCCACCGAAGAAGTGATCCACCCACTCCGTGAAACATTAAAGAACGCCGTCAGCGCACTTGCGGGACCGGAACGCAGTATCGAGACGTCAGAGCTCGAAGTGGGGATCCTCGAGGACCGGGGCGCACGTCGCACGTTCCTTCGTCTCAATGACGAACAAGTGAGCGAGCTCCTGCGCTGAGCGATCAGCAACGGTGAGACCATGCTACGAAGGATCTACGGCATCGAAACCGAGTACGGCATCACCTTCTCGTTGCGCGGCCAGCGCCGCCTGAGCCCTGACGAAGTCTCTCGCTTCCTTTTCCGTAAAGTTGTCGCCTGGGGTCGCTCGAGCAACGTGTTCTTGGAAAACGGCAGCCGTCTGTATCTCGACGTCGGTAGCCACCCCGAGTACGCGACCGCCGAATGCGACACGCTCCTTGACGCCGTCGCCCAAGATAAGGCCGGCGAGGCGATCCTTCGCGAATTGGTCGACTACGCCCAGGGTCAACTCGCCGACGAGGGCATCCGCGGCGAGATCTTTCTGTTCAAGAACAACACCGATTCCACGGGCAATTCCTACGGGTGTCACGAGAACTACTGCATTGATCGCATCGAAGACTTGTCGCGCCTCGAACAGGTCTTCATTCCCTACCTAATCAGTCGCCAAATCTTCACCGGCGCTGGCAAGGTCGTGACCAACGCCAAGGGCACGACGTACTCAATGAGTCAGCGCGCCGAACACATCTGGGAGGCGATCTCCTCGGCGACCACGCGCAGTCGGCCCATCATCAATACGCGCGACGAGCCACACGCCGATCCCGAGAAGTATCGACGCCTTCACGTCATCGTCGGCGATTCGAACATGAGTGAGTTCGCCACCTACCTGAAGCTCGGCACCGCCGCGGTGGTGCTCGCCATGATTGAAGACAAGAACACCGTCTTGCGCGATTACAACATGGCTTCACCCATCAACGCGCTGCGCGACATCTCTTATGACCTTTGGAGCAAGGAGCCGGTGCGACTCCTCAGTGGTCGCGACATGACCGCTCTCGAGATTCAAGAGGATCTCTGCGAACGCGCGGAACTCTTCATCCACAACCGCGACGTTCCCGCCGACCAGGTGAACGCAGTGCGACTCTGGCGCGAAGTCATCGAGCAGTACCGCAGTGATCCAATGGGTCTCAGCGACCGGGTTGACTGGATCGCGAAGTTGCAGATAATCGATCGTGAGCGAGAACGTAGCGGCGTCGAACTGAGCGACCCGAAGATCGCGCTGATTGACTTGCTCTATCACGACACCGACTTACAACGCGGCCTCTATTATCGACGTCAGGCCCGGGGTCATTTCACTCGCATGGTGAGCGACGAGGACATCAACAATGCCTCACACGTTCCGCCCGCGACGACGCGTGCGCACATGCGCGGTAATTTCATCAAGGCGGCCAAGGAGTGGCGTCGTGATTACACGGTTGATTGGGTTCACCTCAAGTTGAACGACGAAATGCAGCGGACGGTGCTATTAAAGGACCCCTTTAAGAGCAACGACGAGCGTTTCCAGAAACTCTTGAGCTCTCTCGAGCGTCACGGATAGTCCGACTATCCTTGCATGGTGCCCGATGAGAATGCTGATGACCCGATGACCGCAACAGTAGCCACCGACGACACGCCACCTTCGGAGGATCCCAAGCCTCAAAAGGTGCGTTCGGGGCGACGAGCCCTCTTGGAATGGGTCATCATTGTGGTCCTGGCGGTCGTCGTGTCGCTCGTCATGCGCGCCTACGTGCTACAGACCTTCTTCATCCCCTCGGGATCAATGGAACCCACCCTTCTCGTGGGCGACCGCGTCATGGTGTCCAAAATCAGCTTGGACTTTGGCTCGATCCACCGTGGTGACATCCTGGTCTTCAAAGCCCCGAAGTCCGCTTCAATATGTGGTCCCAATGAGCCTGAAGACTTCGTCAAGCGTGTCATTGGCTTGCCGGGCGACCATCTGTCGTCCAAGGGCAACACCATCTACGTGAACAACAAACCTCTCAAGATCACCTGGACCCATTACGAGCCACTCGGAAAGGCCATTGGCAACGTCACGGTGCCCAAGAACAGTTACTTCATGATGGGCGACAACTACCCCGACTCCTGTGACAGCCGGTACTGGGGCAGCGTGCCGCGATCGGACGTCATTGGTCGTGTGTTCGTGCGAATCTGGCCGCTTTCGAGGATCGGTTTCATCTAAGCCGTCCGCGAGCGCGCCCCTACAATGGGGGCGTGTTCAGTTTGAGTCCCTTAAAGATCATGATCATCGTGGCCGTGGTGCTCTTGCTCCTCGGTCCCGACAAGCTCCCCGAAGTGGCCCACAAACTCGGTTCGAGTTGGCGAGCGCTCAAGCGGCTCCAAGAGCGGGTCGAGTCCGAAGTTCGTGAGGCGATCCCGGACTTGCCGAGTAGCAACGACATCGCGCGCATCGCGCGCAGCCCCGTGCACTTGCTCAATCAGCTCGCGGACCGGGTCGACCAGAAAGAAGAGAGCGACGCCACTGCGGCCAGGGCCGCCGAGGCACCGCCCGCACCGCCCGCCGAAGCAGTAGTGGTGGCTGAGGCCGTCGCACCTCCGATTCCCAAAACAACCGCCAACATCGTCCTGCCACCCGATCCCTCGCTGAATTAGGCCGAGCGTGTCAAAATTTCGTAAAGCCGCGACTGGAATGACGTTGGGCGAACACCTGGCCGAGGCGCGTCAACGATTCATGATCTGCGCCGTCGCGATACTGGTGTTTGGCACGTTGGGGTTCATCTTCTATGCCCATCTCCTGCACGTGCTGCAAGAACCGTACTGTCACGCGGCGCCCAAACACTGTCAATTCCTCGCCACCAACCCGCTCGATGGTCTCACCCTGCGCATCAAGATCGCCTTCTTCGGTGGTTTCGTGGTCTCCTTGCCCATATTGCTTTGGGAGACGTGGCGTTTCATCACACCCGGTCTCAAGGCCCGCGAACGACGCTACGCCCTGCCCTTCGTGCTCTCCTCACTACTCTTCTTTTGCGGTGGGGTACTTCTGGCGTACTTCATCTTTCAGCGCGCCATTGCGTGGCTCGAATCGATCGGCGGGCACACGCTGATCTACGAGTACAACCCAAACCAGTACTTGAGTCTCTTCGTGTTGATGATGGTGATTTTTGGATTGACGTTCGAATTCCCGGTCGTGTTAGTAGCCCTGGAGTTGGCGGGCCTCGTCTCTCCCAAAACGCTGTTGCGCGGTTGGCGTTACGCGCTGATCTCGATCACGGTGTTCTCCGCGGTGATTACGCCCAGCAGTGACCCCTTCTCGATGCTGGCGCTGGCGATTCCCTTGGCGGTCTTTTACTTCATGGCGATAGGCGTGGGCAAGTTGTTAAAGAAGTGATCCCAACCGACTACCGCAACATCTTCGTCGACGCGCTGGGTTTTGGCTTAGACCCTTTTCAACTTGAAGCCATCGACGCCGTTGACCGCAACGTCAACGTTCTCGTCAGCGCTCCCACCGGCTCGGGCAAGACGCTCGTCGCCAACTACGCCATTGGCCGAGCCTTCGAACGAGGCCAGCGTGCGTTCTACACCACTCCGCTAAAGGCGTTGTCGAATCAGAAGTTCAAAGAGCTCTGCGAACTCTACGGAGAAGACCGCGTTGGTCTACTCACGGGCGACGCTTCAATAAACCGCAGCGCCGAAGTGGTCGTGATGACGACCGAAGTACTGCGAAACATGTTGCTCACCGAGTCCGACCAGTTGTTGGACCTCGGTCTCGTGGTCCTCGATGAGGTTCACTATCTCCAGGATCCCTTCCGAGGGGGAGTGTGGGAAGAGGTGTTGATCCTGACGCCTTCGGCGGTGCGCTTCGTCGCACTGTCGGCCACGATCGGCAACGCGCGCTTCCTGGGCGATTGGTTTGAACAGGTCCGCGGTCCCACCAGCGTCGTCGTAGAGCAGACGCGCCCCATCCAGTTGCATAACCATCTCGCGATCGTGCGCCGCGGTCAACCCATGGCCGATATTGTCGACCTACTCGACGGCGAACACCTTTCGAATGAGTCGAGGCGCATTGACAACGTGGTGAAAGCCAGCCGTCGATTCCGGCCCGGGCCCAAGTGGAAGGGGCCCAAGTCCAGTGCGCCACCACCGCCATTCCGCTCGCCGCGGCGCAGTGAACTATTACTGGCCCTCGAACGCGACGACCTGCTTCCGGTGATCGTGTTCATCTTCTCGCGAGCCGCGTGTGACGACGCTGTCCACCAATGCCGGCGTGACGGACTGCTTTTCACGTCGCTCGACGAGCGACGTGAGATCGAGATCATCGCTGAATCGCGCCTGATGGGCTTCTCCCACGACGACTTGCGGGCCCTCGAGTACGCGGACTTCATTGACTGCCTGCGTCGGGGGCTCGCGATGCATCACGCCGGGATGGTACCCGCGTTTCGTGAGATCGTCGAGGTCTGTTTCGAGCGCAACCTTCTGTCGGTGGTCTTCGCGACCGAAACGCTCGCCCTGGGCGTGAATATGCCCGCGCGCTCGGTCGCCCTCGAGAAGTTCTCCAAGTACTCCGACGCCGGTCGCAAGTTCCTCACGAGTACCGAGTTCTCACAAATGACCGGACGCGCCGGTCGGCGGGGACTCGACGACGAGGGTCACGCCATCGTGTGCTTCGCCAACGAAGTGGCACTGTCCGACGTTGGACGCGTCGCGCTCGCACCACCATCAGACCTTCACTCGTCGTTTCGACCCACCTACAACCTCACGGCCAATTTGATCAACCACTTCGAATTCGAAACCGCACTCGAGGTCGTGCAACGTTCCTTCGCCCAGTTCGAGACCGATCGACGCCCGAGTGGTGCCAAACGTCCACTCGGCGACCAGATGGTCGCGCGTCATCGCGTACTCGAAGAGCTCGGCTACGCCTCGGGTTGGACGCTCAATCAGCAAGGTCAACTGCTGCGATCGATCTATCACGAATGCGACCTACTCATCGCCGAGTCGCTCACTGCTGGCGTCTTCACCGGCCTGGAGGCGGCCCAACTCGCGGGCGTGCTCTCGTGCTTCGTCTTTGAGTCCAAACGCGCGTCGCGCACTTTGAACGCCGCCAAGCAAGTAACGACCAAGAAGAAGAAATCTTTGAACGACCGTCTGGGCCAGGAACGGCGAGACAACATGAGCGACCGTACCCACGAGATCAGAATGATCGCCGCCTCGATCAGTGAGGTGGAGAACCGGTACGGCGTTCCACACGCGAAAGAGCCCGACGCCAAGTTCGCCACGACCATTGCAGCCTGGGCGAGGGGAGCGTCATTGGGCACGGTGCTCGACGTCGCCGACGTGGAGATCGGCCAGACTTCTCCAGGTGACTTCGTGAGAAACGCCAAGCAGGTGGCGGACCTTTGCGAGCAGTTGGCTCGAATGAGCGGCTTGACCGACGTCGCGGACGTCGCTCTCGAGGCCCGTGACGCGGTGTTACGCAGTGTGGTAGCGGGCGCGTCGAGCGTCCACCCACGCGGCTAATTTCGCCCCTAGTGTCGATATTCCATGCATCCCTACGTCGCCGAGCAGTTCACCGAGGCCGAAGAGTCGGTCCTGCGGCGCTATTTCACGAACCTGGAGGGCCCGGTCTTCGCCTTGGTCAACCTGCCCGAGGTTGTCAAGGGAGCACTCTTTGCCCGGTATTCGAGGTCCTCGAAGAGTCTGCGCCGACTCTTCCTGGACGAATTCGTCGGCGACCTCGACCTCGCCGGTGACGTCACCGTCGACGCGACGATGGGTCTCGCGAGGGCCGATGACCTTTATCAGAAGATCTTCTTCGAATACGGTGACGACTCGGTCGCCCAGCTGGGCGGCGTGCACCTCGCCTGTGAGCAGGCGAGCAACATTCTCACCAAGGTGCTCGAGTGGGGCCGGCTCATGAGTTACCTCGAACAGTCCACGCGCTACCTCGGCTACGACAAGCGTCTCGCCAATGGCCACTACCGCTTCTATCGTGACCACGACGTGCTCGAGTCACGTTACGGCGCGCGATACGTCGGTGAGATGGACCGAATGTTCGACACCTACGGCGAACTA
>Ga0182012_10005377_pt1 | contig 13249 bp, 9 predicted proteins | sample 612S2SmetaG_FD_120486 | JGI IMG/M metagenome (GOLD analysis project Ga0182012, IMG submission 120486) | Permafrost microbial communities from Stordalen Mire, Sweden - 612S2S metaG | ecosystem: Environmental > Terrestrial > Soil > Wetlands > Permafrost | place: Sweden: Stordalen | collected...
GCCGTCACCCCCGAGGACCCGACCTCCGAGGACACGACGATCGGCCCGCTGTCCTCGTCACTCGCGACCGAGCGTCTGGCTGATCAGGTGGACCGTGCCGTCGAGGCGGGCGCGACGATCGTGGCGGGTGGCGAGCGCCGGGGCAACTTCTACCCGTCGACCGTGCTGACCGACATCTCACCGGACAACCCGGCGTACCGCGAGGAGCTGTTCGGCCCCGTCGCGTCCGTCTACCGCGTCGGTTCCGAGGACGAGGCGGTCCGGCTCGCCAACGACACACCGTTCGGCCTCGGCTCCTACGTCATGACGAACGACGCGGCACAGGCGGAGCGGGTAGCGGACAGGCTCGACACGGGCATGGTCTACGTCAACGTCGTCGGCGCCGACGGCGCTGAACTGCCGTTCGGCGGCGTGAAGCGCTCCGGCTTCGGACGTGAGCTGGGCCGCTTCGGGGCCGACGAGTTCGTGAACAAGAAGCTGATCCGCATCGGCGGCTGAATGTCCGCCTGACCCCCCACTCCCCACCGCCCGGGCGGGTCGGTCGCACCACACAGCGGTAGTCATACCCGGCAGAAAGGTCCCATGCCCCCCGAGCGAGCGCACGCGATGGACCACGTGGTCGTCGTCCTCTTCGAGAACCGGTCGTTCGACAACCTGCTCGGACGCCTCTATGCGCCCGGCGAGACGGGGTCGTTCGAAGGTGTGGTGGGTAGGAAACTCTCCAACCCGGTGCCCGACTGGGCCGAGCACGGTGCACCGGGTGGTGTCGTGCCGTACGGCGTCTCGGTCGGGATGGACACGCCGGACCCCGACTCGGGCGAGGAGTACCCCCACACCAACACCCAGCTGTACAACGTGGTGGACGAGGCCAACCGCTGCGTCGACGCCACGGAGATGGTGGCGCCCTACAACGCACCGTCCGACGGGCGGCCGCCGACCATGGACGGCTTCGTCACCGACTACATCAGCTTCCTCACCGTCGAGTTCGGTCGGCAGCCCACCTACGAGGAATACCGCCAGATCATGACCGGGTACACCCCCGGGCAGGTGCCGGTCATCAGCACCCTGGCCCGGGGCTTCGGCACCTTCGACCACTGGTTCAGTGAGGTCCCCTCGCAGACCCTGCCCAACCGCTCGTTCTGGACGGCGGCGTCCTCCTCCGGATTCGTCGTCAACCGCCCCGTCACCAACTTCATGCGCCACAACGACGCCGAGACGATCTTCGACCGGCTCGATCGGGTAGGTCGGAGCTGGAAGGTCTACGTACTGGAGCCCGGACCGCTCTCCTTCACCGGCTTCATCCACATGCCGCGCCTGCGTGACCGCTTCGCCACCCACTTCGTCCCCTTCGCCGAGTTCGAGCGGGACGCCGCCGAGGGTACGTTGCCCGACTTCGCGTTGATCGAGCCCAACCTGATGGCGGGACACGGGGACTACCACCCGGCGTTCGGTCGGGCCCTGATCCCCGGTGTCGACGTCCTGATGGACGCCCCGTCGTCGGTCCTCGCCGGCGAGGACTTCCTGGGTCGGATCTACCAGGCGGTGCGCACCGCGGACTCGACCACCGGCTCCAACGTCTTCAACACGATGCTCCTGGTGGGGTTCGACGAACCCGGGGGCACCTACGACCACGTCCCACCCGGGCCGGTACCGCCGCCGCACGCCGATGCGGCACCGGGCCAGCTTGGGTTCTCGTTCGACCGCTCCGGTTATCGCGTCCCGGCGGTGATCGTGTCCCCGTGGGTGCCCGAAGGGACGGTCAGCACCGAGGAGTACCGGCACACCTCGTTGCTGGCGACCCTGCGCGAGGTGTGGGACCTCGGTGAGCCCTTCACCGATCGGGACGCGGCTGCCAGGAGCTTCGCCGAGGTGCTCAGCCTCGAGGTCCCCCGGTCACCCGGGACGTGGCCCGACGTCCACCCGCTACCGGTTCCGCTTGGCCAGACGGAGCAGGTGCACGCCATGCGGGCGCTCAGCACGCTCGGGAGGCACCTGTGTCGGGGCATGTACGAGCACGCCCGACACGACGACGCCCTGCCCGACCCTCCGGACGTCGACCCCAAGGTGTCGCCGGCGCTGGCCATCGAGTTCGCCGCCCGGCTGGGCTCACACCTGTTCCCCCGCCTCGTCCGGACCAGACCGGCGGGCTGAGCGGAGCCGGCTCCCACCGACTCCCGGGGGCCGGATACTCACGGCACGGCCACCCGCACGAGTCGTCGGGCCGGCAGGTGGGGAACGGGCAGGAGGACCACGCCTTCGGAGGGTTCGCCCACCCAGGTCGAGCCGCCCTCCAGGGCGATGACGCCGGTGAGTGCCGCCAGTGCGGCGTCGATGCGGTCGATGTTCGGCAATTCGTCGAGTCCGACACCGTGGGTCTCGAGGACTCGGCCGCGGAACACGCGTTTGGACTCGTCGGCGCTTCGGAGGCGACCCGCCAGGAGGACGGCGGTGGCCTCGGGGAAGACCTCGGCCGCCGTGTGCCCGAGCTCCGCCCCCCGGTAGAGCCGGTAGGGAGGGACGAGAGCGTCGAAGAGTCCGAACCCGACCCTCATCCACCGGTAGAACGGGTGGTCTCCGGGGTCCTGACCCGTGGCGAACGTGGTGATCCCGATCTCGCGCAGCCGCCGTTCGGAGTGGCGACTCCTGCCCGAGGACGCCCAACCCGACGGGGAGTCGATGCAGACCATCGACGGCCGGACGTCACCGAGGACGATGTCCACGGCATCGTCGACGGAGAGCCGGCCGACGCTGGCGACGACCTTCCGGTCGGCATCGAGGGCCACCAGATCGAGCCCCTTGCGTTCTTCGGCGACATCGATGCCGACGGCGACATGATCCGACATGTGACGCTCCTCGGACGTGGCTAAGGACCCCCGAGTCTCGTCGCCAGGAGCGCGCCGGTCCACCGACCCACGTCCGAAAGGATTCAGCGGCCCCTACGAAGGACCGGTGGGGGGTCGCACGACGATCCGACCGATGGTCTCTCGTCCCTCCAGCTTCTCGAGCCAGGCGGGCACGTCGGCGAACTCGATGACCTGGCCGACGACCGGACGGACCGTCCCGGCGTGGGCGAGGTGCAGGATCTGGCTCCACACCTCGATGCCCTGGGCGGTCGAGGCGAAGTTCATCCCGAAGGGACGGGCCGGCCGGGGCGACTCGACGTAGGCGAAGCAGATCCCGACCAGGTCGAAGTTCCCGTAGATGCCGGGCTGCAACGAGACGGGCCGTTCCTCGTCCTCGATGTCCGAGGCGAACCCGATGACGAGGTGGCGGCCGTTGAACGCCATGGCCCGGAACGTCTCGGTCGTGACGGTCCCCCCTACCGTGTCGAACGCCACGTCCACGCCGCGTCCGTTGGTGACGTCGTCGACGAAGGCGACGAAGTCCTCCGTGGTGTAGTTCACCCCGTAGTCAGCACCCAGCGAGCGGGCGAACTCCACCTTCTCGTCCGTGCCCGCGGTGGCGATGACCGTGGCGCCGAACGCCTTGGCCAGCTGCACGGCGGCCGATCCGGCCCCGCCGGCGGCGGCGTGGATCAGGGCGACGTCCCCGGGACCCAGGCGCCCGCGGATGCGCAGGGCGAGGTAGCTCAGCTGGAAGGGGAAGAACATGGCCATCCCGTCGACGGAGCCCAGCCAGGCCGGCAGCCGTTGCAGGGTCGCACCGTCGACGAGCGCCCGGGACGCGTATCCCCCCTGCACCCCGGTCGTCGTGCCGACGACGCGCTGGCCGAGCAGCCCCTCGCACCCGGGTCCGGCCGCCTCCACCGTTCCGGCGGCCGCCATGCCGGCCACGAAGGGGGGTTCGAACCGGAGCAGTCCGTACCGCCCGCAGATGGTGTCGACATCGTTGAAGTCGAGGCAGAACGCCTCCACGACGATGCGGACCTGGTTGGGGCCGGGCTCGGCCACGTCGACGGTCCGGATCTCCAGGGCCTCGGTGGGGGCACCCAGCCGGGCCGCGGTCCACGTCACCGCGGTGGTCGCCGTCATCGGACGCCTCCGTAGGCGACGGGGAGGTGCTTGATGCCGTTGAGCCACGACGACCGGAGCCGCACCGGTGGTCCGGCCAGGGTCACGTCGGGTAGTTCGTCGGCGAGTACGTCGAACATCACCTTCAGCTCCAACCGGGTCAGGTTCGCCCCGATGCAGTAGTGGGAGCCACCGGCCCCGAAGGTGACGTGGGAGTTCGGTGTCCGTCCGATGTCGAAGCGGAGTGGTTCGTCGAAGACCTCCTCGTCGAAGTTGGCCGAGGCGAAGTAGAGGGCCACCCGCTCACCGGCCGCCACCGGGTGGCCGCCGACCTCGGTGTCCACGAGGGCGGTGCGCTGGAGGGCGACCGCCGGCGAGGCCCAGCGCAGGATCTCGTCGATGGCCGTGGCCGGGCGTTCGTCCCGCCACCGCTCCCATTGGTCCGGATGCTCCAGGAAGGCCAGCATGCCGTGGGTCGTGGCCTGTCGGGTCGTCTCATTGCCGGCCACCGAGAGGATCATGAAGAAGAAGGCGTACTCCTCACTCGTCAGCTTCTGCCCGTCGGCGTCGGGCTGCACGAGGCGGCTGGTGACGTCACCGAGATCGTTGTCGAGCCGCTCCTCGGCGGCGGTGTGGGCGTACAGGAACATCTCCATGACCCCGGTGGCGTCCGTGGCGGCGTACTCCGGGTCCTCGCCCCCGGCCATCTGGTCGCTCCAGTGGAAGAGCTGCTCGTGGTCGGAGTCGGGGATACCCATGAGGCGGGCGATGGCCTGCAGGGGGAGGTGGCGGGAGACGTCGATGACGAAGTCCCCCGTCCCGGACCGTCGGGCCTCCCACACGATCCGGTTGGCGCGCTCCCGCAGGTCGTCCTCGAGGCCGGCGAGTGCCCGCGGCGTGAAACACCGGTTCCCCACCCGGCGGACCCGCGTGTGCCGCGGCGGGTCCATGCACAACAGCAGGTTCTTCGTGCCCTCACCGCTCGGATCGGAGGGGTCGAGGCGACGGACGAACGCCGAGTTCGACTCGACCGACCACCCCTCGCCCCGGGTGATCGCCGTCACGTCCTCATGGCGGGTGACGGCCCAGAATCCGCCGTCGCCGTAGTGCGCGTCCTCGGACGCCTGCGGATTCCACCGCACCGGGTCGTTCCGGCGGAGCCAGGCGAACTCGTCGAGCGGCAGCCGGTCGGCCAACAGGTCGGGGTCACTCAGATCCAGGTGGGCGTCGACGGGCGCAGGGGACATCGTGTCGAGCTCCTTGTCTGCCAACAGGCGGTGTTCGCCAACAGGCGGTAGTTGACACCAGTCGGTCTCAAGGACCGTACGGTCTGATACCGGTGAGTGTCAACTAGTGTGGGTCCTCGATGGACTACCAGGTCACGATGCCGTTCCGCGGCGTCAGCGCGGCCGACCGTCGGGACGACCGACGGTCCCGGCTGGTCGAGGCGGCCTACGACATCGCCGGGACCGAGGGGGCGGACGCCCTCGGCGTCGGTCGGGTGTGCCAGGCCGCCGGGCTCACCAAGCGCTACTTCTACGAGAGCTTCGGCTCACTCGCCGAGTTGGAGAGCGCGGTGGTCGACCACGCCATCGTCGTCATGACCCGACGGGTCGTGCCCTACCGCCCCACCGCCGAGGACGGCTCGCCCCAGGCGTGGCTCGAGGCGTTCGTGGGTGCGTTGGTGGACGACGAGTGCCTGACCCGGGTGCTGCTGACCGAGACCCACGGGGGAGCGCTCAGTCGCTACCGGCACCAGATCCTCGACGTCGCCCTCCTGGCCATGGCCGCCGCCGGTGCCGATCCCTCGACGGAGCTGCGCACCCGGCTCGTGGTCTACGCGCAGATGGGCGTGCTGAGCGAGCTCTGTCTGGCGTGGCACGGCGGACGCCTGGCGATCGGGCGCGCGGCTCTCGTCGAGTCGCTCGCCGATCTGTTCACCCGCATCGACGACATCCCCCCACCCCGGGTGGCCACCGGACGGACCTGACCGTGGGGACGCCGACATACGGAGACGCCGCCGTGGAGTCGACCCTGTCGGATGATCAGTTGGTGGCGAAGTCGGCGAGGTCCCGGGCGGTGCTCGCCGTGATCTCGGGACAGGCGACCGGGATGACCTCGGTGGCGTGGATGGTCCCGAGAACGACCCGTCCACGGGCGGGGACCCCCGCCGACAACAGCAGTCGGTAGAAGGCGATGCCCTCGTCGCGGAGGGGATCGCACTCGTTCACGCTGATGACGGTGGGAGGGAAGCCGGTGACGTCGTCGACACCGGCGAACAGGGGCCACGCCTCGGGGTTCTTCGACTCGAAGGCCTCCGGCCCGTAGCCGACATACGTCTGGTTCGAGTGCAGCTCGAGGAAGATCCCGTTGTTCTCCGTGGTGCTCGGGAGATCCGGGTCCGGGTACATTCCGGCGATGTAGGGACACAGGGCGTAGAGACCCTTGACCAGCGGGAGATCCCCCTCGCGCTTGAGTCGCAACCCGGTGGCCAGCGTGAGGTTCCCGCCCCCGCTCTCGCCCGAGATCGTGATGCGGGTCGGGTCGATGCCGAAGTGTGCGGCGTGGGCGTGGACATGGCGGAGGCCGGACACACAGTCGTTCAGGCCGCCGGGGAACGGTGCGATCTCCCCGGACGTCGACGGCTGGACGGAATTGCGGAAATCGGGCATGACCACGACGAGACCGAGGTGGGCCAGGATCTTGCCCCAGGCCCGGTAGTTGCCGAGGGTGCACGACATCGTGGCCATACCGCCTCCGTGCAGGTAATAGACACACGGGAGCACGCGGTCGTCGTCCGGACGGATGACCTGGAGCGGGATCTGGTTGCCGTCGGGCTGGGAGGTGAAGTACTCGGTCGTGACCCGCACCCCGGCCTGGGGGACGACCTCCTCGGAGTCCATCCCTTCGGTCACCTGTCGGAGGAGGTCGGCCGCCGCCAGTGCCTGTTCGGTGGCCGCCGCGGCGATCATCTCCTCACGACCGGCCACATCCTTCGGCGCACCGATCGGCGTCAGCAGGGGGAGGAGGGCCTTCAACCGGGGGTCGAGGCGAGGGTCGGTATCGGGGTCGTAGGCCATGGCCGGAACGCTAGGTCGCCCGGCACCGGGATGCCGGAGACGGCCGGACCCCACTCTGTGCCCGGTGCTACCGTCGGTCCATGGCGCAGGCGGTGTGATCTCGTGAGCGATCTGGATTCTGCGAAGTACATCTCGTTCACCACCTTCAAGAAGGACGGATCCCCCGTGGCGACCCCGGTGTGGATCACCGGTACCGGTGGGACGTACGCGTTCTCCACCGGGGGCACGTCGTGGAAGGCACGCCGACTGGCGAACAACCCGTCGGTCCAGGTGCAGGTCAGTGACGTGCGGGGCCGTGTCGCCCCCCATGCGACCGTCTACGAAGGAACGGGCGAAGTCGTCAGCACGCCCGACGCCGTCGCCGCGGTACAGCGGGCGCTGGCGGCGAAGTACGGCTGGCAGTTCCGTGCCCTCACGCTCTTCGACGGGCTGAAGAGCCGATTCGGTCGAGGCGGGAGCGACGAGACCGTCGCCATCCACCTCTCGCTCGACGTGGACTGAGCGCCGGCCCTGCTGCCGGTGGCCCGGCCCGTTCTGCCCAGGTACCGGTACCCGTGCTCAGATGGGGCGCGCGCCGGGGGAGTCCGACGGTCGGACTCGTCCCGCCGGCGCACGCACGACACCTCAGGAGGATGCGCAGATGCCAGGTCCGAACCACAGATCGCTGCTGGCTGACCTGACCCTCGAGGAGAAGGCGTCGCTCGTCTCGGGCTCGGGGTTCTGGCACACCCGGTCGATCGACCGGGTCGGTCTGCCGGCGATCCTGGTCAGCGACGGACCCCACGGGCTCCGGGTCCAGCCCGGTGACGGCGACCACGTCGGACTGGGGGACAGCATCCCGGCGACCTGCTTCCCGACGGCCTCGGCGCTGGGGTCGTCCTTCGACGTCGATCTGGTGCGCAGCGTCGGGGCGGCGATCGGGGGCGAGGCCCGGGCCCTGGGTGTGTCGGTGGTGCTCGGTCCGGGGATCAATCTCAAGCGGACGCCGCTGTGCGGGCGGAACTTCGAGTACCTGTCCGAGGATCCGCTGGTCTCGGGTCTCCTCGGGGCGGCACTGGTCGACGGCATCCAGAGCCAGGGCGTGGGGGCGTGCCTCAAGCACTTCGCCGTCAACAACCAGGAGACGGAACGCCTCCGGATCAGCGCTCGCGTCGACGATCGGACCCTGCGCGAGATGTACCTGGCCGCCTTCGAGCGCGTGGTGCGCACGGCGGCCCCGTGGACGGTCATGTGCAGCTACAACCGGATCAACGGGGTCTACGCCTCCGAGGACCCGTGGCTGCTCACCGGGGTGCTCCGGGACGAGTGGGGTTTCGACGGCCTGGTGGTGTCGGACTGGGGAGCCGTCGACGACCCGGTGGCGGCGGTGGCGGCCGGCCTCGACCTCGAGATGCCGTCGTCCCACGGTGCCGGCCCCCGGGCCGTGCTCGCCGCGGTCCAGGACGGGGGCCTCGACGAGTCGGTGCTGGACGTGGCGGTCGGGCATCTCCTGGGGCTGCTCGACCGGGCGGTGCCGGGCGTCGGCACCTCGCAGGCCTTCGACGTCGACTCGCACCACGACCTGGCCCGCCGGGCCGCGGCGGAGTGCGTCGTGCTCCTGACCAATGACGGACCGCTCCTGCCGTTGGGCGACGACCTCGGCCGGGTGGCGGTCATCGGCGAGTTCGCCCGCAGCCCCCGCTTCCAGGGGGCGGGCAGCTCGAAGGTGAATCCGACCCGGGTCGACGATGCACTGGGTGCCCTGCGGGCCCTCCTCGGCCCGTCGGTCACGGTCGACTTCGCCCCGGGGTTCGGTGTCGACGACCCCGCGGCCGACCTCGACAGGTTGGCCGCCGAGGCCGTGGAGACGGCGGTCGGGGCCGATGTGGCCGTGCTCTTCCTCGGACTGCCACCGAGCTTCGAGTCCGAGGGGTTCGACCGGACGCACATCGACCTGCCGGCCGAGCAGGTCCGGCTGCTCGAGGCGGTCGCCGCCGTCAACGACCGCATCGTGGTGGTCCTGGCCAACGGCGGCGTGGTGTCGACGGCACCCTGGCAGCACCACGCCGGTGCCATCGTCGAGGGTTGGCTGGGGGGTCAGGCGGGGGGTTCCGCCATGGCCGACGTGCTGGTGGGGAAGGTCAACCCGTCGGGACGCCTGGCGGAGACGGTGCCGCTCCGGCTGGAGGACACCCCGGCGTTCCCCAACTTCCCGGGTGAGGACGGCGAGGTCCTCTACGGCGAGCGGATCTTCGTCGGCTACCGGCACTACGACCTGGTCGGCGGCGAGGTCGCCTTTCCGTTCGGGCACGGTCTGTCGTACACGACGTTCGAGTACTCGGACCTCGACGTGGCCGTGGTCGATCCGGTGGCCGAGCCCGTGGTCGAATTGGGGGTCGAATCGGGGGTCCCGACGTCGGACTGGCGCGGCCCCGTGCGCCTCCGGGTCACCGTCGACGTCACCAACACCGGCGAACGAGAGGGTAAGGAGGTCGTGCAGCTCTACCTGTCCGAGCTCGACGCACCTCCGCCCCGACCGGTCCGACAGCTGCGGGGGTTCGACAAGGTGTCGCTGGCCCCCGGTGGGTCGGCGACCGTCACGTTCGAGCTGTGCGAGCGCGACCTGTCCCGGTGGTCGGTGCGGACCGGCGGATGGCTGCTCCACCCCGGGAGCTTCGAGGTGGCCATCGGGGCCTCGTCCCGTGACATCCGGGCGCAGCGGACGGTGGAGGTGGTGGGGGAGCCGCCGGCCCCACCGCTCGACCGGTCGAGCACCATGGCGGACTGGCTCTCGCACCCGGTCGGCCACGATCTGCTGGTGGAGGGCCTGCGTACCGCCCCGGGGGGCGACCTGTCCCTGCTGCTCGCCGACGAGGACACCGTCATGATGCTCGGGTCGTTCCCACTGAACCGGCTCGTCACCATGATGGGTGACGCCATGGGCGACGGATTCGTGGAGGCGCTACTCGGTCAGCTGTCGATCGCCGGAGCGGGTTCCGCCGACTGACGACGCCGCGGACCGGAAGGAGAAGGCATCGGCGGGCTGCGGTCGGCTGATGCAGTACCCCTGGGCCACGTCGCATCCGCACTCGGCCAGGGCCTCGAGCGTCTCCGCGTCCTCGATGCCCTCGGCGACGATACGGAGGCCCATGGCGTGGCCGAGCTCGATCGTCGAGCGCACGAGTTCGAGGTCCCGCTGACCGTCCTCGTTCGAGATCCGGCTGATGAAGGAACGGTCCAACTTGAGTTCCCGCACGGCGAGATCGCTCAGGTAGGCGAGCGAGGTGACCCCGGCCCCGAAGTCGTCGATGGAGACGACGATGCCGAGGTCCCGGAGGTTCTGGATCACCTGGCGGGCCATGTCGAACTGCTCGATCACGGTCGTCTCGGTGATCTCGAGGACGAGGGCGGAGGCCGGAAGGGACTTGGCGTCGATGGTCTCCATGACGAGGTCCACGAAGCCCGGTTCCAGCAGGTTGGCGGGTGTCACGTTGATGGCGACGGTGAACGGCCGGCCTTCCTGCCGCCACTGCGCACACTGCGACGTCGCGGCCTCGAGCACCCAGGCCGTGACCCGCTGCATGAGACCGGCCTCCTGGGCGATGGGGAGGAAGACGTCCGGCGGCACCAGTCCGAGTCGGGGGTGCTCCCATCGGATCAGGGCCTCGAGGGCGAGGATCTCCCTGGTCCGGAGGTCGAGTTGCGGTTGGTAGTGGAGTACGAGCGCATTCTCGTCGATCGCCTGGTACAGCTCCTCGGCCAGGCGCATCTGGTTCTGCTCTTCGTCCAGGTTCTGGACGAAGGACACGAAGGGCACCTTGCCGAGCTTGGCCCGGTACATGGCGACGTCCGCACACCAGACGAGCCGTGCGCTGTCGGTGGCGTCGGTCGGGGCGACGGCGATGCCGATGCTGGCGCCGATGGTCGTGTGTACCGCGTGCAGGTCGAAGGGCGCCTCCAGGCTCTGCGTGAGGCGCTCGGCCACGAACGAGGCGTAGTCGACACCTCCGCCGGCGAGGACGACGGCGAACTCGTCACCACCGAGGCGCACGAGCAGGTCGCCCTCGCGCAGCGACCCCTGCAGCCGTTCGCCGAGTTGGCGCAGGAGCTCGTCGCCGGCGGGGTGGCCGAAGGAGTCATTGACCTCCTTGAACCGGTCGAGGTCGATGAACAAGAAGGCCAGGCTCTGGTGGTCCGGGTCCTCGGCGTACTCGGTGAAGAAGTCGTCGAGCACCCGGAACAGGTATCTGCGGTTCCAGAGGCCGGTGAGCTCGTCCGTGAGGGCCTGACGCTGGCGCTGCTGGCCCAGTGTGTCGAGGCTCCGGACGGTCACCACGAGGCGGATGCCGACCACGAGGAGCGTGACGACCGCGAGGGCGAGGGCGAACTGGGCGATGTCGAACAGGGTGCCGCAGAAGAGGAGGATCAGTGCCGCCGCCGAGCTGAGGACCGGGAGGGTGAAATTGGCCGTCGGCTCGAGGATGAGTTGCTTCACCGGCTGGCGACGCAGCCACACCGCCATCGACATCAGGGTGATCGCCACCGGCCAGGCGATCGCATTGAGGATGAAGCCGATTCGGGTGGCACCGAACGATTGCTGGAGGAAGTTCGAGGAGTCGCCGAAGATGTTGAGCGCCATGCCGAGCGTCAGGAGCACCCACGGCGCCTTGTGGCGGCCGGACAACGCGGCGAACCCACCGGCGATCAGCCCCAGGAGCAGCGCGTCACCGATGGGATAGGCGAAGCTGGTGATGTTGGCGAGGGTTCCGCCACCGTCCGACTTGAATCCTCCGATGAACAGGACCGCGGCACAGACACTGGCCACGCCCAGTCCGGCGATGGCCCCGTCCAGCCAGTTGGTCAGCTGGAACTGCCGGGACTGCCCACGCATGAAGAGGATGAGAGCGGTATAGGCCAACGGATAGAAGACGATGTAGAAGAGATCGCTCCACGAGGGTGAGGGCGGAGTGGCCCCGCCGATGGACTGGACCGTCAGGATGCAGTCACCCACCGCCCACGACAGCAGGCTCAGCCCGAGGAACAGTGCGGCGAGGCGTCCCGGGCGATCCACCAGGGCCCGGGCGATGCAGACCCCGCTGGCGATGAGCTCGACGGCACACACGACCCACCCGTCGAGCCAGGTCCAGTACGAGCCGTCGGGTCGGAGCAGCAGAGATGCGCAGTAGCAGGCGACGACGACGGCCACGAAGGCCAACACCCCCCACGCGGCGACTTCGATCCGATCCATCTGACCGAGGGACAGTGCGCGGTCCGACCGGCGTCGATCGAACAGGTAGCGGATCATCTGGCAGGCATCGACGCGCCGGCTGCGTAACTTGAGAATGCGCACCGTCCGGGGTCCTCGGACGCCACCCGGCCCACACGCCCGGAGCCAGCGGTACACCCCGGCCCTACACTGGCCCGGTGATCCGGACCTCACCCCCCGGTGCTGTCGACGACGCCCCCGCCGACCCGGCGGCAGTGTGTGCCCCGGGTAGCGACGTCGGCTCGGGCGCAGGGGGCACGGACGGCATCCCAGCGGAGTTCCATCCGGCGGTCGCCGCCTGGTTCCGCCGCCGCTTTCCGGGGGGTGCCACCGAACCCCAACGGCGGGCATGGCCCCGGATCCTGTCCGGTGACGACGTCCTCGTCGCCTCGCCGACCGGTTCCGGGAAGACCCTGACCGGATTCCTCGTGGCCATCGACGCCGCCTTCCGGGCGGAAGCGGACCCGGCGCCCGTGGAGTCCGACGACGCACCGGCCGGGGGCCCCGGCGTCATCTACATCTCGCCCCTGCGGGCCCTGGCCGTCGATGTGGAGGAGAACCTCCGGGCCCCACTCGAGGGGATCGCCGCCGAGGCCGAGCGGCTCGGTCTCACGCCCCCGCAGCTCACCGTGGCCGTCCGCACGGGGGACACGCCGGCCGCCGAACGCGCCGCCATGCGCAGGCACCCGCCCGACCTGCTCGTCACCACCCCGGAATCGCTGTACCTGCTCCTGACCGCGGCGTCGTCGCGGGCGACGCTCGGGAATGTGCACACGGTGATCGTGGACGAGGTGCACACCCTGGCCCGCGACAAGCGGGGCTCGCATCTGGCCCTCAGCCTCGAGCGCCTCTCCCACCTGGTGGCGGAGCGGGGCGGGCGGCTGCAGCGGATCGGCCTGTCGGCCACCCAGCGCCCGCTCGAGGTGGTGGCCCGACTGCTGTCGGGCGTGGAC
>Ga0182012_10005378_pt1 | contig 13249 bp, 15 predicted proteins | sample 612S2SmetaG_FD_120486 | JGI IMG/M metagenome (GOLD analysis project Ga0182012, IMG submission 120486) | Permafrost microbial communities from Stordalen Mire, Sweden - 612S2S metaG | ecosystem: Environmental > Terrestrial > Soil > Wetlands > Permafrost | place: Sweden: Stordalen | collected...
TCGACACCGGCAACCCAAGTCGCTCCAGATGCTGCGACGAACACGAGGATCACCAGAAGTATGGAGTCAGAGGCCACATGCGTATTATCGCCCATGCGATCTGCGGTACGTTTGATGAGACACGGACCTCAACTCGGGCACGCTTCGGTCACGCCGAACTGCCCTCAACCTTCCCTGGCTTTGCGGCGTGGTGTTACACCGCGAGTTAATTCGCTGAAGGATCAAGACGCAAGTCCCTGGTGCCAAATTGAGGGTTTCGGGCTCCGACACGCACACACGTGATGATTCCGATTGAGGAAATCCCACGTTTCATCCCACATACCAAACCGACGTCATCGGACCAAACCGACGTCACCGGACAAGCCTTCTTTCAATTCCGGGTGAATCCGCCACAACCGGACCATTCCGACCGAATGCATCCTCCTCATAATCCCTCGGTCGTGGGTTCAATCTCCACCGGCCCGACTTACAGCGGAACTTATAGCCCTACCAGCAGCCCGTAAACATCCGACCGTTTATTGGCGAGGAGAGTTCGAGCGATCCTTGGAGCAGCGTCACGAGTTGCATGACACCGCAGCTGCCACCGTTCTTTCCTCCAGAGACTAGACACCCGCCGGTAGAATTGGTTTATGGCTACAGCGATGCGAACCAATGGGACCATGGCCCTCGTCGTGAAAAAGGCTCGTCTTGGAAGCGAGCCTGATGACTTTCTCTATTGGCGAGGGACATCGATAATGGAGCGTCTCGCTGCTCTCGAGGTTCTCCGCCAACGAAAGATTGGGGGAGAAGGTGCATCTCGATCCGGACTTCAGAGCGTTTGTCGAATCGTTCGTTACTAACGACGTCCGATTTCTCATCGTCGGTGGATACGCGGTTGCCGTTCACGGATTGCCAAGGTACACCGGCGATCTTGATGCCTGGATATGGGTAAGCCAACAGAATGCCGAAAGGGTTCTTCCTTCTCATAATCCCTCAGTCATGGTTTCGATCCATATTGTCCCCAATCGTTGTGGACTTTTACCTGCGACTAGATTCGCCTCAATGAGGCGACAGGATGGCCTTGCGTCTAAGGCATTGCTTTGAGTCGACGCGCAGTGGCCATGTCGACGGTAGTTGCGTTGTTCGCCGCCGGCGTCGTGTTTGGGATTCTGAATCTCGCACCGTCACGAAGCAGCGAAGTAGGGCCAGATTCGTCCTCGGTGTCATGCACCGCTAGGAGTTGTAACTCAAATAGCCTTAACGACATCGCGTGCTCCGGAGATTCGTTTTGCGTGGCGGTTGGTTCTTACCGAACCGAGTCCCAACATCAGAGAACCCTCATTGAAGAATGGGACGGTTCGTCGTGGTCGTTGGATAAGTCACCGAACTCGGCTAAGGGAAAGGACGTTCTCGCAAGCGTGAGTTGTGTAAGTCGAGAGTTTTGTGTAGCGGTGGGATGGGACAACTTGTTTGAAAGTGGATTTACTAAAGTCATCGAGCTATGGAACGGTTCGACCTGGAAAATGGTCGATATACAAGCCAAGATGTTCGCCAAGCTTGAAGGAGTGCGCTGTTCCAGTCCAATACAGTGTGTCGCCGTTGGTTACAACGAGACTGCTGCGAGCGCTCCTGGAACACTTGTTATGCAATGGAACGGGGAGGATTGGTCCTTACTACCTTCGGCGAATGTCGTCGGGGGAAATGCGATGATCAATGTTCTTGACGGGGTCAGTTGTCTTAATCCCAAGGACTGCTTCGCGGTGGGCGATTACGTTGATTTGAACAATGAACAAGGGACGGAAATCTCGAAGTGGAACGGTACGGCCTGGAAACTGGTTCCATCACCGAGTCCTGGACGTGCTAACAACGCGCTTTCCGCGGTGAGCTGTCCCTCTAGTCGCTTGTGTTTCGCCGTTGGAGGTTACAACGCTGACAGTTTGTCGAGCGTAGGTTTTCACTCAATGATCGAGCGGTGGAACGGATCCTCTTGGATGGTCGTGACGACACCCAAGCCGTCTCGCTCAAATGACTATCTCAGTGGCGTGGCTTGTGCCAGCCCGGCACTCTGCTTCGCGGTGGGGGTCCAGGATCGAGATTTCGCCGGTACCTCCATCATTGACAAGTGGGATGGCTCGAGGTGGACAGTGACGAAACTGCCGGCGGCGCTGAGTGAGAGAAAGATGCCTCTCAACGGCGTAACCTGCCTCAGCGCGACGAACTGCTACGCGGTTGGCTCCTACGCCAGCGGGAGCGGCAACAAACTTTCGCTGATTGAACATTGGAATGGTTCGAATTGGAAAGGTGTGTCTGCACCGAACGATTTCAATTGACCGTTCGAGTTGGATCCCGCCATTCTGGTGGATAATTTCGATGCATTAATGGAACGAATCTCCGCGCATTCTCGTCGTTGGCACTACACTTCGTCGGATTATGGCAACGTCAGTGTCTTCGGTTGCGGTCTTTTGTGGGTCGAACACGGGTGTGGACCCTGCATACAAAGATGCGGCTGTTTCGTTGGGGCACCTACTCGCCGCGCGCGGTCTTGACCTCGTGTACGGAGGTGGTGACGTGGGCTTGATGGGTGTACTAGCGGACGCGACGTTGGCAGCCGGAGGCAGTGTGCACGGCGTGATCACGCGCGCACTCGAAGAGAGAGAAGTCGCCCATCGGGGTCTCACTTCTCTGGAGGTGGTCGAAAGCATGCACGAGCGAAAGGCGGCGATGGCTGATCGCGCCGACGCTTTCATAATGCTGCCCGGGGGATTTGGAACATTGGACGAATTCTTCGAGGTGGTCACGTGGACACAACTAGGAATACACCAGAAGCCTTGCGGGCTCTTGAATGTAAGCGGCTATTTCGACTCACTCGTTGGTTTCGTTGAGGACGCCTCGAGCCAGCGGTTCATTCAAGAGAATTATCGAGAACTGGTGCTGATTGATGCTGACGCAAGTACCCTCATCGAAAAATTGGAGACTTGGACACCGTCGACTTCCGAGAAGTGGCTCGATCGAAGGACTCGTTGAGTTTTCCGCATTCTGGCGCTATGGAACGCGGAGGGGAGTGCATTCTGCGTTGGTTCAAGCACGAGCGGTGTTACTCGAGGGCGGAATTGGCAATCCAGAACTCGAAGACTGAATCGTCACCCTCTACCGCTAGCTCGGCTTCGTTACAGGTCCGTCTGCGATAAAGGACCAGAAGCAGTTCAAGCGCCGTACCGGAAATGGTGACTTGCGGGGACGAGACTCCTGATACGAGTTCAAAGGCATGAGGGTTGAGCTTGATGTCCCAGGACGCTTCAATATCCGTAGCTCGAATTCGGAGCGTCTCTCCTTGTCCTATTAGTAAGAGCACTCTTGAAGAAAAATGCGCCGCGGACCACAAGTTGGTGAGCAATTCATCGATCGCGTCCGCCGCAATGGTCGGACTTGTAGTGACTTCGATGCGCGATGCGAGTTCCAGATCCATTCGGTGGACGAGAGTTTCGTGGAGTTGGCGACGAGACCAGAATCCCAGTCGTTGATCGCGCCCCCACGCCCACATCGGCTCCTTCGGGTTACCCGCCCGAAGCGTCGTAAGTAGCCCGTGGCCGCCGCAACTCAGCCACTTACCGGTAGCTGGACCAACGTCAAGTCCCATTTCTGTCGAAGGTATCCTCTTTGGCGCACGACTACGCACCAAGAATTCCGCCCAGCGGTGAATCGTTCCCAAATGCTGGGCCAGATCGTGTGCGGTCCACTTTGGGCACGAGGGAATCGCCATGAGGGGATCAATCTGGTCATAGAGAACCGCGAAGCGGGTGATCTCTTGCTCGAGAGCGTCACAGTGCTGGGGGTGGTCCATCGCCCCATGATATTTCGTGACGTTTTCGGTGAAGCCGTGAAGACCCGTGAACGATACTGTGGCGGGTCGAAATCGAGCTGATCTGTATTCGTTTGGTTTTAAGCGCGAAGGCCTCTGTTGTGGTATAGATGCGACGTCAATTAAATGGGGGATTTCGCTCGACGGTCTAATTCATCGTTTTCGGTAAGTTGCATCGGCGTGAGCCGACACCGGCTAATGACGGACGCCCTCTGGGACCAAACAAAGGTGGAGGATGTATGGCGGTATTTGATTGGAAGAAGCTTTCAACGGCTGATCGGGTCATCGCGGTGGCCGCGCTTATCGCGCTGATCTCGTTGTTTTTGCCGTGGTACGGCTACAGTTCGAGCTTTGGCGGCGCGTCAGTGAGTGGATTCAGCACGAGTTATGGTTGGCTCGGAGCTTTGCTCGTCGTGGCCGCTGGCGTCTACTTGGTCCTGCTTCGCTCAGGCGCCAATATGCCCAAAACTTCAATCGGGCCAGCTGTCATAGTTCTCGGTGCCTCCGCGATTGGCACGATCATCGTGGCAATTCGCTGGCTAACGCTGCCGAGCGGCAGTGGCGGCGCGGGTGGCTTCAGCTACAGCTACGGCGCGCGTATCGGCATCATCATTGCTTTGGTGGCGGCCATCGTACAGGTCGTGTTCTCATTTCGGCTCTTCAAAGCTTCGGGCGAAGCACTTCCCTGGGCGAAATAGCAAGACGGTCCACAGTTTTCCTCACATAATCCAAGTCGGGGCGCCTGGGATGGACGGGTCCGTGGCCTTCTCATCCCAGGGCCTTGTCGCGGAACATTTAATATGGGGAGATCATTGAGCACCTGGTGAACGAGAGAGCGTCAAGACCGAAGTCCAAAATTTGTTGGACACGGGTTCAGCGGTGAGGCCAGTGAGGGTGGCCATCGATTTGGTGTTCGTCCTGTTGTTCGTTGTCCTGGGACGCTCAACGCATCACCACGGCCTCTCGGCTGGTGGCATGGTTTCGACCACCTGGCCCTTCGCCGTTGGTTTGGGTGCGGGTTGGATGATCGTTGCGTCCCGTCATCGATCGGGCGCATCACTGGAGGATGGTTCACTCATCGTCGTCGTAATGGTGGCTGTTGGCATGATCCTGCGAGTGCTTTCGGGACAGGGCACCACGCTGGCCTTCATCTTTGTGGCCCTGGCGTTTCTCGGTCTCATGTTGCTCGGTTGGAGACTTCTCTTTCGCTTGTTCTCGGACTAGCGACAGGGGTAGAGACACGAGCACTGATCTGAGTATGGACATCGGTCGCAGTCGATTGACAATACCTGCGTCCTTATCTATACGGTGCTTAGTTAATTCTTAGGGGCGCGTTGCTAACCTGAACGCCAACCCTTGCACTCTGGAGCTCTTGAATGTCCACACCTCTTATCAAGCGACGTCGATGGATTCGTTGGATCGTCTTCTCCGTCGTGGTCGTGGTGGTCCTCGCCGTCGCCGGACCCTACGTCTTCATACATTTCATCGAAGGGCCTCCTCCTGCAAAATTGAGTTTGCCGACCACGACCACGTCTGTTGGATCGACCGCGAACACAAGTACGACCGTCAGCGCGACACCGGCGAGCTTCGCAGGTACCTGGAATATCGGCGCAGGTTCCATCGTCGGCTATCGGGTGAGTGAGGTTCTGGTGGGCCAGAGTACGACCGCGGTGGGTCGCACCACCAAGGTATGGGGATCTGCGGTGGTCAGTGGCACCACGGTGACTGCTGGAACATTCACCGTCGATATGGCCACCGTGAAGAGCGATCAGCCGCAGCGCAATGCGCAGTTTGATGGCCGGATCATGGACGTTTCGCAGTATCCGACAGCGACACTCAAGTTGATCAAACCTTTGGATTTTGGAGGCGCACCAAGTACTGGGGTGGTCACGCAACATGAGGCGACCGGTGACCTGACGATGCACGGCGTAACGAAGTCGGTCACTTTCACTGTCTCGACGGAACGAACTTCAACGGGAATCTACCTTCTCGCAGACATACCGATCAAGTTCAGCCAGTGGAACATCGCGAACCCGAGTGTTGGGGGCATCGTTACCACAGCGAACAATGGAACGCTCGAGACACTCTTGATCTTCACGAAGGGTCAAGGGAATCCGGCCACCACGACGGGTGCTTCTTCCCCAGGTTTCGGAGGTAGCCAGATTACGGTTCCTTCGACTACGGTGCCACCGCTCAATATCAACCCAAAGAAGTGAACAAACTTCCAGACAGGATCTGAGAATCGTTGCTCGCTAAGACCCGCGACGAGTCTCGCCAGGCATCTTGTTCGTCGGACGGCTTTGTCGGTGTAGAAGTGAGGGGTGAGACCTTTGACGATGCCCGGCCTCTCGTGAGTCCAAATGCGGGTCAAGGGTTTTCGAAGCGACGGGTTTGGCCCGTGCATGGACTATTTCAGGTTCGCGACCGATTGGTCGTGGTGACCCTCTTGATCGCGATCGTTGCCCTAGTCATCTCAGTGGTGGCCTTGGCGACGCGTTCGGTCGCTCCAACGTCCTTGGCAGTTGGACCAGTATCGGGCGTCTACGTCAACGGCCACTCGGGCGTGCCTCACTACTACGTGACGCTCGAGAATCGCGGCAATGGCGTCGTTCGCGGATCCATGGACTATCTCTACCAGGACGGCCAGACTTCGGTGATCTTCACTTTTAATGGATGGAGTGAGAAATTTGGTTCGCACGGCACGACAGGGTCTTTGACACTTTCGACGATCAAAGTCAAGGGATTCGCTGCAGTTTCGAATGGCGCTTCAATGGTACCGTCAACCATTTCTGCGCAGTACAGCGCGAAGCAACTCGTTTTTGGAGAGTGTTCGGTCTACCTTAAAGTGCTGTCACTCGCCGCGTGCAACTTTACGCTGAATGACTCAGGACTTCTTTGATCGCCTTGTCACTACACCGAATTAGTCCGCCAACCTGCCTCGGTGGGACTTCGTTTGCATCTTTTGTCGATGAGCGAAGATTGGTGGCCTCGATTGATTCGCGCAGCGGTCAGTCGGAATGCATCACGACATTGGAATTGCTGAGTTACACTCCCTCGAGGCGGAACTTCACGACGTTTCTCGCGTTCACTCGCAAGGTCCCGCTGCCGCGCCTCTAGGCATACAAAGGAGTCCACATGGCTTACTGCGCAAAATGCGGGACACTCGAAGTGGAGGGGCAGAAGTTCTGTGCGGTCTGCGGCGCGCCGACCTCGAGCTCGACGAGCATGGCCCCGATGCCACCGTTGACCTCGAATGATATGAGTGGTGAGGCGAGGGTCCTGGTGGGAATATCACTCGATCCGCCGGTACAGGCCCGTTGGACAATATTCTTCCGTTCGATCCTAGCCTTCCCCCTCTTCTTCGTGGCAATCTTCATCTCGATCGCCGCACTGTGTGCCACAATCGTCGCTTGGTTCGCCTCATTGTTCACGGGACGCGTGCCCGATGGGCTCCAAACGTTCATCACCGGTACGATGCGCCTTTACGCCAACATTCTTGCGTACGTGTTTCTTCTGACAAGTCGTTGGCCGGGCCTGGTTTTTGAAGAAGGGACACACGATCAGGTGTCGCTCTCGATCGAACACGTTTCGCTCAATCGAGCGGCCGTCTTCTTTCGAATCCTGCTCTCGATTCCCGGAAGCATTGTGAGCGTGATCCTTTCGCTCGGCTCTTACCCGTTGCTCTTCGTGATGTGGGTCTGGGGGCTCGTAACGGGGCGCGAGCCCGTGCCACTGCATCAAGCCCTCGCGCTGGTGCTTCGCTTCCAGGTCCGGTTTCAGGCGTACGCGTACCTCATGACCCCGACCCAGCCGTTCCACGGACTCATGGGAGATGGCGAATCGAGCGCGGATTTACCGAACACGATCGTTGAGAATTCAGAAACGCCCGCCACCTCGTCGCTGCCCACGACGTGGCTCGTCACGAAGAACACCAAAACTTTGACGGTTGTCATCATCGTGTTGGGTGTGCTGTTCTACGCGTTCAGTCGCGGACGCGGCTGAGACGAACCAGGCTAAGGAATGTCGGCACGCGAGCGGGATAATCTTCGACGATGACGTGGTGGCGCGACGCGGTGGTGTACCAGATTTATCCGCGTTCGTTTTGTGACACCAACGCTGATGGCGTTGGTGACCTGAACGGAGTGCGCCGACGACTGGGCTACCTGGAATGGTTGGGCGTCGATGCGATTTGGCTCTCGCCGATTTTCCCTTCGCCGATGCGCGACTTTGGTTACGACGTGGCGGACTACGAAGACGTCGACCCGACGTTTGGTTCGCTCGAGGATTTTGATTTACTCGTGCGCGAAGCGCACGGGCGCGGAATAAAGTTGCTGCTCGATTGGGTGCCCAACCACACATCGAGCGAACACCCTTGGTTCATCGACTCGAGGTCCTCGCGTAGAAGTAGGCACCGGAACTGGTTCATCTGGCGAGAAGCGAAGTCGGACGGAGGGTTGCCCAACAATTGGATTCACGCCTGGAGTGAAGAGCCGGCGTGGACGTGGGACGAGTTAACTGGTCAGTATTACCTGCACATGTTCCTCGCCGATCAGCCCGACCTCAACTGGTCAAATTCCGAAGTGCGTGACGCCATGAGCGAGACGCTGCGTTTCTGGCTCGATCGAGGGGTCGACGGTTTTCGCATGGACGTCGTGCATGGTCTTGGCAAGAACGTCGATCAGGATGATCCAGAGGAACTGAGAATGTTGAGCCACACGCCACTCAACGACGCGGCGGTAACGCACGACTACCTCCGGGAGATCCGTGGGGTACTGGACGAGTACGAGGGAGATCGAGTGTCGATTGGCGAGGTTTATTTGCTTGACCCGGCGCAGGTCGCCAAGTACTACGGTCACGGTGATGAACTGCATCTCTCGTTCAATTTCACGTCACTTTTCACGCCGTGGTGCGCGAGCGCGTGGCTCAAGACCATACGTGATACCGAGTCGGCGCTCGGAGCCGTATCGGCCTGGCCTACCTGGGTCCTCAGTAATCACGACAACGCTCGAGTCGCGACGCGTCTCGGAGGTCAAGAGCGGGTGCGAGCGGCAATGACGCTGCTGTTGACGCTTCGCGGCACGGCTTTTCTCTACGCCGGTGAGGAACTCGGACTCGAGGACGCCGTCGTTTCTCCAGAGCGGATGGTCGACCCAGGCGGTCGTGACGGTTGTCGCGCCCCGTTGCCGTGGTCCGCCAGTCACGACCATGGCTGGCCCGCGGGGGCATGGCTGCCCTTCGCCGCGGAAGCTTCGCGAATGAGTGTCGAGAGTCAAGTGGACTCGCCCGGATCGGTGCTGCACTTCACCCGTCAACTCTTGGCCCTTCGCCGTTCATCGAAAGCACTGCGAGGTGGAACCATCGAGAATCTTCACGCCGATGCTCAAGTCCTCGTCTTTGAACGGAGGTGCGACGACGAGTGTGTACGCGTCATGGTGAATTTCGATGCGACGCGCACGCCAGTCGAAGCCACGGGTAGCTCGTTACTGTTCTCGAGTGTCGAACAGCCGGCTCCTGGCGAATTGGCACCCAACGAAGCGGCGATCTTTCGCATTGTGTGATCGCGGCGCGGATCCTCCAGACCTAGGAGAGAACCCTGCGCCGGAAGTTCCGTAATCCGAGCGACAGGAATGCTACGCAGAAGGCGACCAGTACGGGATAGATGATGTACAGGTGCATATGGGGAACGTCGGTGAATGCCGCGCGCATCCCCTCATTCACGTAAAGAAGTGGATTGATGAGCACAATGGTTTGTAGCCAGTGCCAGGATCCGATCTTGACTGGCGCGAGTCGGTTCCACTGGTAGTAGGTGCCACCGAGGAACGTGATTGGCAGAATAACGAAGCCGAACATGAGGCCGATGTTGCGAGGCTCGAAGCTCGTGCCGAGCACGAGGCCCAGAGAACCCATTGCAATGCAGGCGAGAGGCACCAAGGTCACGAGGACGAGCCAGTGGATAGAGATGGCGGCACTCACGCCCTTTGCGTGGACCACTGAGGCGATGGGTAGGACTATGGCGGCCGAGATCAGACCCTGAATAGCCCCGGATATGACCTTCTCGAAGGCGACGAGCCAGATGGGGCAGGGAGCCTGCACGCGGTCTTCGATCTCGCGGGTGAAACCGAACTCTTGGGACATTTGCAACGCGACTGACTGGACTCCCTGGAACATGATCGAGATACCGACGACGCCCGCGACAAGCACCGTCGCGAAGGCACGTTCTCCCGCCGCTCCGCCGCTCCCACCCACAGATTGGCCGATCTTGGGAAAGACAAAGAGAAAGACGAAGCAAAGCAAGAACGGTTGGACCACGGTGCGAAGCACGAAGATCGCCCAGTCCTTTTTGAGTACGACCACGTCGCGTAACAAGAGCGCCCCGAGGGCCGAGCGACTCGCGCTAAAGGGCGTCCGGCGTGGACCAATGGTGATGTGCGACTGACTCGTGAAGTCTTGAGCGGTCATCAGTCGCGCAACTCCTTGCCCGTGAGGTTGATGAACACGGTCTCCAGCGAGGGTTCGGCGACCGAAAGGTCCACGACCTGGAAGCCACCCGCCTCCGCCGCCGCCACCACCTGGGCAAGGATTCGCTCAGCGCTCTTGACATGCAGTTCAACTCCTTTGTCAATCTCTCGACTGTGGGTGACGCCGGGTACACCCTTCTCAAGTACCGACGCGAGGGCCTTGAGGTCACCGGAGGCTTTAATAGTGACGATGGTGTCCACGCCCACACTTCGTTTGAGGCCCTCGGGCGTGTCGAGGGCGAGGATCTTGCCGTGGTCCATGATCGCCACGCGGCTGCACAGCTGGTCCGCTTCTTCCATGTAGTGCGTAGTAAGAAGGATCGTTTGACCGTCGGCGTTCAACTGCTGAAGGATCTCCCAAAGAGCGAGGCGGCTCTGTGGATCGAGCCCCGCGGTTGGTTCGTCCATGAACAGCACCGCGGGCCGGTGGAATATCGAGCGTGCCACCATGAGTCGCTGAGCCATCCCGCCCGAAAGAGCGTAAACCGACGCCTTGGCCCACTTGGCGAGTTGGAACTGCTCGAGCAGGCGATCAGAGGTCACGCGCGATTCGTGCGAACTGATGCCAAAGAGACGTCCGTGGAAGTACAGATTCTCCCAAACCGTAAGTTGGCGGTCGAGGGTGTTCGTCTGGGAAACGACGCCGAGGAACTGCTTGGCCACGGCGGGGTGTTGGACGACGTTCACGCCAGCGACGGTGGCAGTACCCGACGTCGGAATGACTCGGGTGGTGAGCATGCCCGCCGTCGTCGTCTTGCCCGCTCCGTTGGGACCAAGTAGTCCGAAGATCTCGCCCGCGAACACCGAAAGGTTCAAATCGTCTACGGCTCGAAAGTCCGCGTCTCCGTAGATCTTGGTGAGCTGTTCAGTGACGATGACCGGCTTGTCAGTGGTCGGTGCGGTGGTTGTCACACTCGTCATCATAGGTATGGCGGCGAGACTAGAAGGCGCCGCTCTCGCGTAGCGCCTTCAGTGGCGGATTCATGATGGTCAGTTCCTTCACGATGGCCTTCGCTCCATTCTCAAGGACCTCATTGCCCGGAAAGAGGCCGTCGACCACCGGAACGAGGGGGAGAGGAATCGTCACTTCGCCGCAGTAGACGAGTCGAAGGGCGGTGAATATCGGTTTGAGTGCTTGGACCGCGCGAACTCCCATGGCCATACTGCCGTAACTGACGATGCCGTACGGCTTGTGCTTCCACTCTTGATGCAAGTAGTCAATAGCGTTCTTCGTTGCAGCGTTGAAGCTGTGGTTGTATTCGGGGATGACGAAAACCAGGGCATCGGCCCGGGTAATCGTTTCGGACCATTTCTTCGTGTACTCGAACTCGTACTTCTTGACAACGGGCTGACGCGGTTCGTTGAACAGAGGGAGGTCGACCTCGAGCAGGTCGATGAGTTCGACCTCGAAGGTACCCTCTGCGCTGGCGATGTCGTAAAACCATTTGGCGATAGTGGGACCGACGCGACCGGGGCGGGTGCTACCAATGATGACCTGTAAGACGGGCTTGGCCACGATTTTCCTTTTAGTGGGCTTAAGAGACCTTAATCGAGGGTGGGTTGGACTTGATCAGTCGGCGCACGCTGACCAACGTTGGTCTCTGCAAGGAAAAGCGGCGACGCTCGCGAGCAGGATGCCGATGATGCCCCACAGCATTATTGCGGCGTAGACGCGAAATTTGCCACTCAGCGTATGGAGTGACGCAGACAATCGTCGTGTCGAAGATCGGAATGATAGTTCCCCACATCACAACAAGGCCGGATTTAGCCAGCGCAAACTAATGTCGACCTTCGCCGCTCAACTTGCACTCCTTTGAGGTGGACCAATGTCTCCATTTGCGAACTAGTCGTCCAGACAGAGCACTCAGTTCGCGTCGTTGAAGGTATTTCTAAACATCAGAGTCATATTTTCTGTCGCATCTGTGAACCGCCGCATTAAAGTTGTGAGGATGGCGAAGCAAAGCAGATCAATACCAGTAATGCAAGCAGTGCTCGATGAAGTCTGTGCACAGTTGATGAGCACTGATGAGTCATTGATTCGCATCCCCGAGGTGTGCAAAGCCACCGGCGTGAATTACGGCTCGGTGTACCATCATTTCGGATCACGCGAAGGTGTGATCGACGCCGCTTACAATATGCTCTTTTCCAAACTGGCCGAAGAGGACATCCAGTTGTTGCGCGAGGCGAATGACACCGCGACGACGCTCGACGAGTACATAAGTGCGCTGGCTCCTCTGGTCGAACGTTTCTCCTCGGGCCCTGATCGTATTAAGAGGCGCGCGATTCGCGTGCGTATCGTGGCCGCTTCAATTACACGGCCAGATTTGCAGGTCCTCATCGGGCTCACGCAGTCGCGTCTCACCGACGAATTGGTTCGTCTGGTCGAATACGGCCAAGCAAGAGGCTGGCTGCGTCGTGACGTTTCGGCGCGGTCGATGGCCGTCGCCGTCCAGGTCTTGATTTTTGGTCGAATTCTCGACGATATCTCGCTCAACCCGATTGATACGACCGAGTGGGAATTCGCGATGGGAGTCTTTTTCGCGAGCGTTTTCAACCAGCCCTAGTACGAATCCCGGTTGGCCAGCAGTGTGATGGACTGAGGGCGTGAGGCCTGTTCGAATCCTTCTTTCGTTGGGGTTGGTGGGGCTGTTGGTCGCCGCCATCAGCGGCGCGAGCCAGACCTCGACGACGGCCTTCGCTCCTTCGAAGTGCTCGGTGGCGGCGCTTAGTGCGCCCTTCACCGGCGCGCTACGCGTGAGCGGGGTCGCGAGTTTTGCCTGCGAGGGTGGTTGGGCCTATCTCTGGGCGACGATCGGCAGCGGCGAGCACGCGGTGGGCGTTACCGAAGTTTTGCACTTCGATTCGGCGTCGTCCGAGTGGGTGGTGTCATCAA
>Ga0182012_10005379_pt1 | contig 13249 bp, 14 predicted proteins | sample 612S2SmetaG_FD_120486 | JGI IMG/M metagenome (GOLD analysis project Ga0182012, IMG submission 120486) | Permafrost microbial communities from Stordalen Mire, Sweden - 612S2S metaG | ecosystem: Environmental > Terrestrial > Soil > Wetlands > Permafrost | place: Sweden: Stordalen | collected...
CACGTCGAGTCGGGCAGCACCGGCGGGCACTGACCGTGCGTGCCTTCAGGTGCCCCAACTGCGCGCAGGCGGTGGCGTTCGAGGCGCAGCAGTGCCCGAGTTGTGCAGTGACGGTCGGCTACCACTACCCGTCGCGGCAGATGGTGTGCGCACCGTCGCAAACGCTCACCGTGGACGGGCGCCGCTGGATCCGGTGTGCACACTGGGAGCGGGGCTGCAACTGGTTGACCGCGGACGATTCCGGGTCCGGCCGCTGCTACGCCGACAGTTTCGTGCGCGAGGGACCCGCGCCCGATGACTCCGAGGCGATGGCCGAACTCGACTCGACCCTCAAGGCGCTGCGGCGATTGATTTTCGAGCTGATGGACCTCGGCCTGCCTATCCATCCGTATTACGCAGACCGTCATGGGCTGGCGTTCGATCTGCTGTCGAGCGACACGCTGGGCCGGCCCGTGATGATAGGGCACTCCAACGGCGTGATCACCATCGACCTTGCTGAGTCGCTGGAGTTATACCGAGAGCGTCTGCGCATCAAGCTGGGTGAGCCCTATCGCACGATGCTGGGCCACTTTCGACACGAGGTCGGCCATTACTACGAGATGCTGCTGGTGCAGAGCACCCCGCTCATCGACGACGCCCGGAACGTGTTCGGCGACGATCGGCAGGATTACCAGGCGGCATTGCAGCGGCACTATGAGGGCGAGGTACCGGCCAACTGGCGGCATGACTTCATCTCGGATTACGCCACTGCGCACCCTTGGGAAGACTTCGCGGAGACCTTTGCCCACTATCTCCACATCACCGGAACCCTTGCCACGATTGCGGATTCGGGTCTGGTCGTTGTAGCTGATCGGGTGAAGTGGGACCTGGCCAGCGATGTCGATGCTCGGGTGTCCTACGCCGACGCCACCATCGAGGACATTATGGCTGACTGGTTGGTGCTGTCGGGGGTGCTGAACCGGGTGAACAACTCGATGGGTCGCGACGACCTGTACCCGTTCACCATCTTCCCGCACGTCGTCGCCAAGCTTGGCTTCATCCATCGCGTAGTGACCACGGCTTCAGCTGAACATGCTGCGGTGAAACAGAATTGAGTGCCATGGCCAGGACGCCGATCGACGCCGACCGGATCGCCAAGGCGGTCACCGCCGCACACGCCAGGCACGAGAAGAACCGCCGCGGCAAGAACGCCAGCTACATACCGGCCTTGGCGGAAGTGGACCCGCAGCTGTTCGGGGTCTGCGTGGCGACTGTTGACGGTCAGACGTTTTCGGCCGGTGACGCCAGATGTCAGTTCGCGCTGGAGTCGATCTCCAAGGTCTTCACTGCCGCGCTCGCGATGGAGCAAGCAGGTCCGCGGGAGTTTCACCGCAAGGTGGGCGCCGATCCCACTGGAGCGGCGTTCAATTCGGTGCTGGCACTGGAACTGCACAACGACATGCCGATGTCGCCGATGGTCAACGCGGGGGCGATGACGGCAGCCAGCATGGTATCGGCCACCGACGCTGAAGACCGCTGGCGCCAGATCCTGCAGATTCAAAGCGATTTCGCCGGGCGCGGCATCTCGGTCAGTGAACAGATCACCGCCTCCGAGCGCGCCACGAACTTTCACAACCGCGCGATCGCGTGGCTGCTGCTGACCGGCGGCTACATGTACTGCGACCCGATGGAGGCCTGCGATGTCTACACTCTGCAGTGCTCGACGCTGGTCACCGCTGTCGACCTGGCGATCATGGGCGCGACCCTGGCCAACGGGGGCGTCAACCCGGTCACCGCTAAGCGCGTCATCGCACAAGCCAACGTGTCGCACGTGCTGGCCGAAATGACGATGGAGGGTCTGTACACGAGCTCGGGCGACTGGGCCTACACCGTCGGGTTGCCTGCCAAGAGTGGCGTTGGAGGCGGCCTGGTCGCGGTTTCGCCAGGGAAACTGGCGATCGCGGCCTACTCACCGCCGCTGGACAAGGCCGGCAACAGCGTTCGCGCCCAGGCCGCGATCACCCAGATCGCGCACACCCTCGAGCTGGGGCTTTTCAACACGTAGCGCCGGGGCCGACCCGGATTATTCGACTCCGTCGTGTTCCCGACGTCTGCCACGGCAGGCCACGTACAACCGCTAGGGCCACCCCAACGATGCTGCGCGGTCAAGGCTTAACAGTTAGCGCCGACAACACAGCCGGTGTCGGCGGGAACGCCCGGGCCCCACTGCTCGGCCGGCGGGGATGGTGCCGGGTGCTAATGCATGGGAGTGCAGCGCGTTACCGGTGACGGCATCTACTTTTGCCCAGTCGTCGGTATCCACGATCGCAGTTGACTCGTATGCGGCCCGGACGGCATACAGTCCGCTACGGTCTGACGTCTGGGAAATGACGCGAGCGGCAGCGTGTCCGGCGCAGTGTGCCGCGTACCAAATGGGAGCGGGTGGCGTGTCGCCAGATGCGGCCATGCGGTGTAGCACGGCGATATCGGAAATAGCTATTGCGGCAGCGTCTTTCGCGTACCAAACTATCCCCCAGCTTGGGCTGGTCAGCAGTTCGGCCACCCACGCGTGAATAACGGTTTCGGAAGCGTTCGCGGTTCCCACGGTTTGCCAGCCGAGGTCTAGCGCGAGAATGCTGTCTTCGGGTGACAGATAGCCGTCTGGACCGGCCAACAGGTCGTTGCACCACTGGACGAAGGCGGCCAGCGGCCGCGCTGAACATTCGGGAAAGTCGGTGATCTGTTCGTCGCCGGTGGTGTAGGAAATGGCGTCCGTCGCGCATCCTTTTCCTGACCCTGCCGGGTGGGAGCCTCTGGCCGCTCTCAACGGGCGGGTGATGCGGTCTAGGCTCATTCGGGTTTGCCAGGATGCCTGCGGATCGTCAATGGGCTCGATCCGAGGCAGGTCAATCAGGGAAACGCCGGCTCGATACGGTCTTTGCGGCGCGATGGCTCGTGGGCGTGCCTACCGGGGGCTGTCGACGTGTGCTTTGCTGATCTGTCGTCGACGGCGCGGCCAGCCGTCGAGCAGGGAAACGCGCTTGGGTCGATCGGCGGCGGGCTCCGGATTCGCCGTTCGGTTGGTGGGTGCGTCCTGCGTGTGTTCGAGCCGTTGCTCACGCTCCCGATTCAGAAAGGCCGTCTCGCGTTGGGACCTTTTTAGTTCGCGTTGCGCGTATTTCGCGCGCTCCGCGGTGCGCCGGGCACCGGCTAGCAGCAGACAGAGGCCCAGCATCGCGACCGCGCCGATCACGATCCCGAAAAGGAACAACGTGCCGGTCGACCCGGTTACGTGAAAGCCGAGCACGCCGAAATTCTCGGCCAAGGGGTGAGCGGCCCCCGCATTGGCCAGCGCCCCGGCGAACCCGACGATCACCGCGGCGAGCAGAACAACTAATCCAACGATGACGATCATGTCGACGCCTCTGATCCCGGTGGTCACGTCCAGTACACGCCCCATTGGCGCACTGTCAACACCGTTGACATACAAAGCAATTCTACGCTTAATGTGCGGAGCTAAGAGCCCGATGTCTGGGCGGCATAGCGCCGACGATTCATGAGTACTCCGAGTGGCCGGGGATCCCCGAGAGGGGTATCGTTGAAGCTGCTGAGTCCTTCAGCCAGTCCGGAAGAGAGTTTGGCTGTACGCCGCTGAACTTGATGAGCGTTTGCTCGCGCCGCACACTCCCACTTCTACCCTTTGCGGTCCAGTCTGCAAGCGAATTTCACTGATTCCCTCGTTAGACCGCAATTCGTAGGACCGCCAACTCTGGGTTCGCTCGACCCGTGCCAGACGGTCGTCGACCACTTGACCGAAGTACCGCACCGTTCAGGCAAGGCAACACCAAAACGGTCCGGGGCCAAGCGAAATGACGCCGTCAGACGCTGAACCGGGTAATCCTGCTCACAACCATCTACGCAGAAAATAGGTAAACGTCATGATCGTTTCCGGAATCGTCCTTATCGTCCTGGGGCTGCTCCTCCCTAGCCTCCTCCCTGCCTTCGCCTACGCACATATCGTTTTGGTCATCGGGGTTCTTCTCCTCGTCGTCGGCCTCATACTGATGGTGGTCGGACGGGCCGGACACGCTGTCGGCGGCCGTCGTCACTACTACTAAGCGGCTGCGGCTAGCCGGCTCTGCCGGCCCAAGCCGCCATCCACGCGGCGCAAGCGTGCGGTCGGCAACATGCCGCCGCTTGTCGCCGCGGGGCTGCGCTTTCCCGTGACCAAGTCAACGAGTAGTGCTAGCGCGCAGACAAATTCGATAGGAAACGATGGTTCGATGGGAAACGATGGCGATTACTGACGTTCCGGCCTTCGCGCACCTGACCGACGCCGACATCGAGAATCTGGCTTTTGAGCTGGACGCGATCCGGCTCGACATCGAGGATTCCCTCGGCGAGCCCGACGCCAGCTACATCCGCCGCACCATCGCCGCGCAACGTGCCCTCGATGTAGCCGGTCGGCTCATGCTGGCCGGTAGCTCGAAACGCTCGGCATGGTGGGCGGGAACGGTGACCCTCGGCCTGGCCAAGATCATCGAGAACATGGAGATCGGCCACAATGTCATGCACGGCCAGTGGAACTGGATGAACGATCCGGAGATCCACTCCTCGACATGGGAGTGGGACATGAGTGCGGCGTCAAAACACTGGCGCTCCACCCACAACTTCCAGCACCACAAGTACACCAATATCCTTGGGATGGATGACGATGTGGGCTACACCGTCCTGCGAGTCACCCGTGATCAGCCTTGGGAGCCCTTCAACATCGGCAACCTGTTTTTCAACACCACCCTCGCGCTCGGATTCGAGTGGGGAATCGGCTTGCAGCCTATTGAGTTCACCAAGATCTTCTTGGGCGGCTCGGACCGCGAAATAACCCTCCGGCAGGTGCGCGAGTTCTCGGCCAAGGCTGGAAGGCAGTTGGTCAAGGACTACGTCGCGTTTCCAGCGCTGACGTCGCTATCGCCGGCGGCGACCTACAAGTCGGCGCTGAAAGCCAACGTGGTGGCCAACGTGATCCGCAACATCTGGGCCAACGCGGTGATCTTCTGTGGGCATTTCCCCGATGGCGCAGAGAAATTCACCAATACCGACATGATCGGCGAAACGAAGGGCCAGTGGTATCTGCGTCAGATGCTGGGCAGTGCCAACTTCGAGGGTGGGCCCGTGCTGCGCTTCATGAGCGGCAATCTGTGCCACCAGATCGAACACCACCTCTACCCCGATCTGCCAAGCAACCGGCTGCACGAAATCTCTGCCCGGGTGCGGCAGGTGTGCGATAAGTACGACTTGCCCTACACCACAGGTTCATTCCTTGTGCAGTACGGCAAGACATGGCGCACCATCGCGAAATTGTCACTGCCGGACCGCTACTTACGCGATACCGCCGACGACGCTCCGGAGACCCGCAGCGAGCGGATGTTCGCCGAACTGGAGCCCGGTTTCGTCGGGACCGACCCGGCGACCGGGCACCGCCGCGGGCTCAATACAGCGATCGCAGCGGTTCGCCAATGGCATCGGGGTGTTCAATTGGCGCAGTGACACTCACCAAGCGGGAACAGCCGCCCGATCAGATTGCTGATCGTCGGGTGCGGCGACACCAGCGTGGCGATCCCCATCGGTTGACCGCCGTCGGCGGTCTTGCCGCGTTGTCGTTGGACGCATTGTCCAGCGTCGCTTATGGTCCCGAAGCCATCGTGCTGGTTCTGGTCGTCGCGGGTGCGGCCGCGGTGCGGTTGACCATGCCGATCGCGATGGCAATCACGGTGCTGCTGCTGGTGTTGGTGGTTTCCTACCGGCAGGTGATCGCGGTCCACCCGAACGGCGGCGGAGCGTACGCGGTCGCCAAAAAAGACCTCGGCCGGACGGTGAGTCTGCTGGCCGCCGCGAGCCTGATCGTCGACTACGTGCTGACCGTTGCGGTGAGTCTTGCGGCCGGGGCAGCCAGTCTGGGGAGCGTCTTTCCGGTGATGTCGCATCACTTGCTGGCCGTGACGATGGCCGGGCTTGCCCTCATCACCGCCGTCAATCTGGTCGGAATCGCCGAGTCGGCCAAGGTGCTGATGGGACCCGCGATGGTGTTCATCGTCAGTATCGTCGCCATCATCGTCGTCGGGTTCATTCGTCCGCACCCGGTAGCCGTTATCGGTGCGGATCTGGGCCCCGTCCACCCCGCCGAGGGACTGGGGCTGGTGTTGATTCTCAAGGCGTTTTCGGCGGGATGTTCCTCGCTGACTGGAGTCGAGGCAATCGCCAACTCGGTGCCCCAATTCCGGACCCCTGCCGTCAAGCGGGCCCAACACACCGAGGTCGCGTTGGGAGTGTTGCTGGCAGCCATGCTTCTTGGCTTGGCCGGGCTGATCCGGCTGCATCAAGTGACACCGCGCGGCGACGTCACCATACTCGCGCAGCTCTCGGCTGGAGCATTTGGAACCGGATGGCCGTTCTACGTGACCAATCTGTCGGTGACTCTAGTGTTGGCTCTCGCGGCGAATACCAGCTTTGGCGGGCTGCCGGTGCTGATGCAGCTGCTGGCCAATGACCACCGGTTGCCGCACCTGTTCACGCTTCGCGCCGAACGCCCCGTGTTCCGTTACGGCGTCGCCACTCTAGGCGCGCTGGCCGCCGCGGTTCTGTTCGTCGTCGATGCCGAAACCCACCGTTTGTTGCCCGTATTCGCGATTGGCGTCTTCATCGGATTTACAATCAGCCAGACCGGCCTGGTGCGGCACTGGCGGCAACAGCGCGGCCGCGGCTGGGTGGGCAAAGCCGCACTCAACGGGACCGGGGCGGTGCTCACCGCGGTGGCGGGTGTGGTGCTCTTCGCCAGCAAATTCGCCGAGGGTGCCTGGCTGCTGCTGCTGATCGTGCCCGGCTTGATGCTGCTCTTCGATCGGATCGAACGTTACTACCATCACGTCGCCGAGCAGTTGGGGCTGGGCCAACTGCCACCCAAACCCGTGCGGGGACCTTCCGGCCAAGCCGGCGACGCGATGGTCATCCTCCCGGTGGTCACGATGAGCGAAGTCGCCGGGCACGCGTTGCAGGTCGCTATGCGGCTTGGCGGCGACGTGGTCCCGGTGGCCGTCGACACCGATCCCGACGCCACCCGACGGCTCTGCGAACTCTGGAAACAATGGGACCCCGGCGTTGACCTAACGGTCTTGCCCAGCCCACACCGCACCCTGGTGGCACCCGCTGTAGCTTTCGTCCGAACCCAACTCGAGCAGGGACGCTTCGTCATTGTCTTGCTCGCCTACATCGAACCGAGGCGCCGACGCTACCGAATCCTGCACGACCAACGCGGCCCGCTGCTCGCCACAACGGTTCGCGCACGCACCGACGCAATCGTGGCCACGCTTCTGATTCGATTGGACTGAGCTTCTCCGTATCCACGTCGAAGTTTGGCGACAACGCGCATCAAAGCGGTCGAGGCGTTCGAGGTGGATTACCGCGCCGAATGGCCCGAGGCGGTTGCCGCAGAACCTGATTGACGCGGTGTCTCCCGCACCGCCGGGTGCCGCACGGCGGATGCAGGCCGCCGTCGGCGACGGGTCAGCGACGGGTCACTGTGGCGCCGCCCTAAGATCCGATCCGCCGGGCTTGACAATTGCTCCCGCGGGGTGGAACGTCAGATTGGTTGGGACTCTCAACCAGTCCGGGATGTGGTCAGCCGTCCGCCGCTGTCCTCGCAGAGCAGTAGCTCGCGCCGAACAAATCAGTGACAACCGCATGTCGGGGATCACCATGATTGCTCCGCCCGCTCACTCCGTGCTTCCGGAGGGCGGCTTTCTTTCCCAGCCCTGGCAGGGTCGCACCGCACGGCTAGTCAGTCGTCGGCTCAGGTCATCGGTAATTGTCGTCAGGGCCCACGGTGGCATCGACGCGTCCAACGCTGACACCCTGACTGAGTACGCGCTTGGTCATCTGCTGCGTTGCCGCGAGCTGATCCTTGATCTGCGCGACCTGGATTTCTTTGGAACCGAGGGTTTCTCGGCACTGCACAGAGTCTCCGTCTGTTGCGCGCGCGATGCCACAGGCTGGGCAGTAGTGTCCGGTCAGGCGGTCTCTCGCGTGCTGCGGATCTGCGATCCACAGGGCTTCCTGCCCGCCGCCAGTACCGTTGAGGCGGCGATGGCCATCGTCGAAGGCCAGCCTCACCGTCCTGCACAGCCCGTCGCGAGCCGCACGGACCCCCGACAATCCTCGAGCTGCGAACGCACGGTGTGCTTGGTCTGCGGCGGAACACAACAGGTCCGGCACGAACAGCGGACCTCGACAGAAGCGATCGCCAAGCTCGATAGCCCAGCCTTGACGCTGCTGGACGCTGGGCCTTTATTGCGTACAGTGAATTTTGTGTAGGTCTACAGTGTTGACACGTATTTGACAGGCGTCGTGACGATCCCGAACACGCCCGTACCGGCCCCTTGGCCAACAGAGATCGGGCAGAACGCCCGAAACGAGGCAACGATGAGCAAATCCGAGCACGAACAAAGCAAAGTCTTCGGGGGGCACGTCCTTCGTTTGGGTGCGGGTTTCAAGGAGAAGGAGCGCCAGGACGTAGTGGAGGCATTGTCGACGCTCGGACCGCACCTGGGCAGATGGGAGCCCCATGATGTGGTTGTTGATGTCTCCTTACAGGACCGCGGCGGCAAGGAGCAGCGCGTCACACTGCGCACGAGCCTGCCCGGCTTTCCGCCTCTAGTGGCCGTTGCTGATAACCCGGACCTGATCCACGCCCTCGGCGAGGCAAAGCATGAGCTGATTCGGCAAATTGAACACCAGAAGTCGGCACGCGAACCCATGAACAATCGCCGACTCAGGAGCGCAACGGTCCGGCATCCGGAGCCCCCCGCGCCCTTCGAGATCGCCCCGTCTGCGACGTAGGCTGACAGACGGCACCTAACCGTCAGTGCTCCGTAGGCGGCGCGATCGATCAGCGAACGACATACGGAGAGGCTGGAACTGGGCCTTTGGTGCCGCAGGCGCACTGGGGGGCCGGGGGCACCGAGGGCGGATAGGTGCCCCGCCGCGTGCCGCGGTTCAGCAAGCCCCTCGGAGGCGCCTGATCAGCACTGTAGGACTACACTGAAGACAACATCGCTAAGGGTAGGTGCTCGATGATGCAGCCAACTGGACCAACAGGTTCCGGGCAGGCCGACGAAGCGGACTCCAAAGAGGAAGACGAGACGAGTAGCCCAATCACCCGAGCGGCAGTCCTGGCCAAAGCACTCGAGATCATCGATCGCAATGGCGTTGACGGGCTGTCGATGCGGCGTCTCGGTGAGGCGGTTGGCCGCGATCCGATGGTGCTCTACCGCCATGTGCCGAATAAGGCCGCCGTGCTGGACGGGGTGGTGGAGATGGTCTTCGAACAACTGTCCGTGAACACCACACGCCCGGACTGGGCTGCCACGCTGCGGGATCTCGCGCACGACTTCCGCCAACTGGCGCGCACACACCCAAACGTGGTGCCGCTGCTGGTCACCCGCCCCCTTGCAACGCCACTCGGGATGCGGCCGCACGGCATGCTTCGACAACTCGAAGACGTCCTGGCGCTGCTGACTGAGGCTGGCTTCAGCGGGGTCGACGCGGTACTCGTGTATCGGGCTTTGTTCGGGTTCTTACATGGACACGTGCTCAGTGAGCTGCAGGAGGCCGTCGAACGGCCCGAGGAGACCGACGATGTGTTGCGTCTTGGCCTGCATCGGCTTCGGATCACCGAATTCCCGCACTTGCGTGCGCTCGCGCCGACGTGGGCCGCGTACGACGGGCTCGCCGAACTCGAACGCGGACTAGACATTCTGTTCAGTGGTTTGGCCGCCCAACTCGGCTTACCCGGCGCCGTGCCGGCGGCCGTGCCCGCTCCTCAGTCAACCTGACTATGCGATCAAGAATGGACGTAAACATGATGCTGCACGCCCCGAATCTCGCCTGCGTGGCCGTCGGGCCGCGAGTAGGGCGGGACGCCACATCTTCCGAACACTTGAGTCGTCGATGGCGATAACGGACGTCGCCGCGTACGCCCACCTGAGCGCCGCGGACCTTGAGGCGTTTGGAGTCGAGTTGGATGCGATCCGCCGCGACATCGAGGGTTCGCGCGGCGAAAGAGACAGGGCATACATCCAGCGCACCATCGTGTTTCAGCGATTCCTCGACATGGCCGCGAGGCTGGTAATCGTCGGCACCCGCAGCAAAGTCGGCTGGGCGCTCGGCACCAGCGCGCTCGCCGTGGCCAAAAGCATCGAGAACATGGAGCTTGGCCATAACATCGGGCACGGTCAGTGGGATTGGATGAACGACCCGGAAATCCATTCCAATACCTGGGAGTGGGACATGGCGGGCGTCTCGTCACAGTGGCGGTATTCGCACAACTACCGCCACCACGTGTTCACCAATGTCATCGGCGTCGACGACGACCTGGGGTTCGGGGTCCTGCGGGTAACCCGCGACCAGAAGTGGCAGCGGAGTCATCTGATTCAGCCTCTACGAAACATATTGTTGGCCATAATGTTTGAATGGGGCATTGCGGCACACGGCTTGCATTCGGAGCACGACCGCTCGGTGACCGATGCAAAGAAGTCCGCCGACACCCGAGCGCTGGTCCGCAAGATGGGCCGGCAGGCTGGAAAGGACTATGTATTCTTTCCCGCTCTCAGTCTTCGACGTTGGCGTCGCACCCTCACGGGGAACGTGGCCGCCAACCTGCTCCGCAATCTGTGGGCGTACGTCGTGATCGTGTGCGGGCACTTTCCTGACGGCGCAGAGAAGTTCACCCCCGCCGCAATCGAGTGCGAGACGAAACCCGAGTGGTATTTGCGACAAATGCTGGGCTCCGCAAACTTTGACGCCGGGCCGGTGCTGGCACTGCTCAGCGGAAACCTTTGCTATCAGATCGAACACCACCTTTTTCCCGATCTGCCGAGTAACCGCTACGCGGAGATCGCCCAGCGGGTTCGGGCGTTATGTGCCACTTACGACCTGCCGTATACGACCGGTCCGCTTGTTCGCCAGTACCTGCTCACCTTTCGCACCATCGCCAAGTTGGCTCTTCCGGATAGGTTCCTCACTGCCACGTCTGACGATGCACCTGAGACGGCGTCGGAATACAAGTTCCGCAGCGTAGATGCACCCGACGTTTCGAGCGAGAGGGATGGCGCGAAGCGGCGACGCGGACTGGTGACTGCGATAGGGGACCGGTAGATTCACGCGCCGGCTGAGAGGCATTGATAGGCCATCGGCAATGAACGCCCACTACTCGGGGTCCGATTCTGCCGCTTTCGGCGAAATTTCTTCTGGCGATTGACGAAACCCCCGGGGCCGACTAGTGATACCGCCCATCGTCGGGACGACACCTGGTCCGCCCCAGGGGTTTTCGTGCTGAATCGTTAGACGGCGGTCACTCCGACCGCCTGAGGACCTTTAGGTCCCTGGGTGATCTCGAACTGGACTCGTTGATTCTCGTCAAGGGAGCGAAAACCCTCGCCTTGGATCTCAGAATGGTGGACGAAGACATCTTTTGCGCCACCGTCAGGGGCGATAAACCCGAAACCCTTATCGCTGTTGAACCATTTCACGGTTCCCTGTGTCATACTTACTTCTCTCTTTTCAAGTGGATGTAATTTAGATACATCCGGCTTAACCGTAACACAGACCCGCCACCAAAATGGTCGGCGGTGCAAGATAGCTGTCACATAATGGCCCGCTGGGTGTGATTCGACTACTGTGCGTCCAGATCTCTTGGCAGATCCCGGGTTCGGCCAATCGTTTCTATGACGCTGGACGTCGCGGCTGCACGCGGGGGATGGGCGGGGGGTCCGGTCGCGGATGATTGAGCCGAAGTTCGAGGAGGGTTGTCGCCTCAGCCTTTTTTGGTATGCAGCAATGACTCGGTCTGTGAGGTCTTGTCGGCCTTGGTCCGCTTCACGGCACGTTTCTCTTTGAGGGACTTACCCGACTTCTTGCTCATGCCTTGACGGGGAGATTTGTCTGCCATGACGACCCCTTTGATTTTGGGGGCCTCTGGTGGTCCCGATCGTGTGAGTCTACGCCTCTTGCCCAACCAGCTGCCGTAAAACTGCCGCGTTCATCGGTTGTGCTGAACTGGAGACTTCGCCCAGAAGGCGCCCCGCCTCCTCGCCTGTACTCGACGGCGATAGCACGAATAACACCGCGTCGCGAGAATGCGTGCCCATCAGATAGATGGTGTCGCTGAAAACCATCCGGTATGGATCAAGTGAGACCATTTCGTTGCGGCGAATGACTCGCGACGGTGCTGGCAACCACACGCTCGGGTCGTAAACGACGCGGTGCACCTCGCCGATCCAGGAACCGAACACGGCAACCAGGTCAGGTAGCTCTGAGCTCAGATCCAAGCTTTTTGGCCACCAAGCACCGTCTACTGCACCCCGGGTGTGGTCGCGTTCGCACAGTGCTAATCGCGCCATATTTGATGGGTTGGGGGAAACGTGCGTCACCGTGACGCTCCCGTCTAGTAGTTTCGCTATCGCAGACGGCTACCGAAGGGGCGGCACACGACGAACCCACGATGCTAAATAGAGTAGCTCCGATTCACGGCGGAATGATGGACGAATCGCACGTAGGCGACTCTTAATGCGTCGCGGTATTCGCGGACTTTGTTCTTCGGATTTCTGACGTCACACGTTTCGGCCATGAACTCCGGGCCATGCAAAAGGCGATGTGCGGAGCAGAGCAATCCTGCTCGCCTGTCACCGAAGCGGCCACTGGTAACAGAGTGGGCATGCGTTTCGCACGGCCTAGATTGGCCGCCGTGTCATTATGCTGAATCTCTGGCGCCGCTGCGACGACGCTGCGGTGCACCTCTCCGTCCACTGGCGTCGGCGTTAGCGCGCACCTGGAGGTGTTGGGCCCCAGTGTGTTTGCGCTGCCCGGCAACTGCAGACCGACTCCTCCGCGATCGGTTGCCGCTCCGGTCGGTCAAATTGGGCGTCCCCTGGGGCTTCGGAGCGACAGGAGCCCGGTAAGGCGCAACATCGCCGACCAATGCTTGCACCGACGCCGAGTTGGCGGCGACTTGCTGGGGGCTGACGTTGATTCCGGCTCTGCGCATCAGTACCTGATGCTCTTTGCGTTGTTCGGGAAGCACCACGGTGACGACATCACCGGCGTTACCGGCACGCGCCGTCCGGCCAGAGCGGTGCAGATAGGCCTTGTGGTCGGCCGGGGGATCCACATGCACGACGAGCTCCACAGCATCAACGTGCACGCCACGGGCGGCGATGTC
>Ga0182012_10005380_pt1 | contig 13246 bp, 4 predicted proteins | sample 612S2SmetaG_FD_120486 | JGI IMG/M metagenome (GOLD analysis project Ga0182012, IMG submission 120486) | Permafrost microbial communities from Stordalen Mire, Sweden - 612S2S metaG | ecosystem: Environmental > Terrestrial > Soil > Wetlands > Permafrost | place: Sweden: Stordalen | collected...
CATTCGGCACGAATCCCGCCACCGGAAGCAGCGTGCTGACATTGGCTGCGAGCGCTTCGGCAACGACAGGAACAGCGACGGTGACCATCACCGGGACCTCCGGCAGCTTGGCTGCAACAACAGCCATTAAGCTGACGGTTAGTCCGCCGCCCAGCTTCACCATCGCAGCCTCACCCACTGCGCTCACGATAGCCCAGGGTGGCAGCGGAACCAGCACAATCTCGATTGCCAGCGTGAATAGCTTCAATTCCGCAGTTACGCTTAGCGCCACCGGTCTGCCTGCGGGAGTGACAGCATCGTTCGCCCCCGCATCGCTAACTCCGGCAGCGAATGAGAGCACAACATCGACTCTCACGCTGACGGCTTCAGAGACCGCCGCGTCCCGTGGACGCCAAGAAAGTCCGCTGTTGCCAGGAGCTAGTCTGGCGGCTCTATTGTGCTGCTTCGGGTGGAAGAAGCGGCGGCGTTTTCAGATTCTGTTACTGGTGGCTGCCTGCGCATTCGGAATCGGCTCCCTCGCCGGATGCGGAAATTCAAAACCTAAGCCAACCACCTCGACAGTCACTGTGACCGCGACATCCGGAACGGTGCAACAGTCCACCACAATCACGCTCACCTTGAACTGAAACCGTCCACAGAATCTGGATGAGGGAATGCTCTTCTCTCATCCAGATTCCCCAGCTTCCAACGCCACGGCAAGGCATGAACCGTGCGGCTCTCCATGAGGAACATCGGATGGAGCCGGGCCGGCAAACTCCAGTTACTTCTTCGGCGCATTGGGTCGATCGCAACCGCAGGAACCTCGCGGGATAAGAAGCGTTCGCATCTTGATTTGCCTCACATGTTTTTGCGAAGCACGCACATCGCTTCCGGACTCGCCGTACAACTGGCTGAACAACTCCTCTGCCGCCTGGCGTCCAATATCCTCGACCGGTTGCTGGATCACGCTTATCGATGGGCGCAGCCTCGATGCAAGCTCGAAATCATCGAAACCTAATAGACCGACTGCTCTGGGAACAGGAACGTTCAGCGTTTGTAAAGCCTCGAAGGCATAAATGGTCGTTTTGTTTTTGGTGGCAAAGATAGCATCTGGCGGCTTTGGCCCGCTTAGCAATTTCTTGATCGCGTATTCCGCGGACTGATAGTCCTTGACCGATGTGTCCAGGATGTACGGCAATCCCGCAGATTCGACCGCTTTGCGGTGACCGTCGATGCGTTTGCGGATGGTGTAGAGGGTGCTTTCGCCCGTGAGGCAGACGATCCGCTTGTAGCCATGATCGACGAGATGCTGAGTGCCTTTCATCGCGCCCTCAAGATTATCGGCGACCACCGAGACGATCGAAGAGCCGACGACAGGGCGGTCGATAGCGACAACCGGAACTGGAATTCGCGCCAGCAGATCGCGTAGAGCCTGGCTTTGCGAGTTTGCAGGCACAATCAGCAGACCATCCACCCGGTGGCGTATCAGGACGTTCAGATTCTCAATCTCGGCACGTGAATCGTTGCCTGTGGTGGTGACGATCAGGAGTGAATCATTTTCACGAGCGACGGCTTGTGCCGCTTCCGCCAAGCTTGAAAAAAAAGGGTCCGCGATGCTCGGGATGACAAGACCTATCGTTTTGGTGCGCTGGCCTTTGAGGGTGCGCGCCGCCTGACTGGGCATGTAACCGAGAGATTCGATCACGCGGCGAACGTGGGCCAATGTCTCGGGACTCACACGATCACCGCCATTGATGACGCGGGAGACAGTGGTAGTGCCCACACCTGCTTTTCGGGCTACCTGGCTGAGAGTTGGATGTGTACTTGTCTTGGTCATTGGACGGGAACGGCGATTGGACTGGTTGCGACGGTAGTTCAAGTCTATGCCGTTTGAGGGCAATTGGCGGATACGATTTGTGATCCTCCACAATAAGACATCGGTCTGGCGCTCACGCACGTCAATATGTCCGGTCCTTCCGCAACGAAAGGGACACTATCGAAGCTCAGCGGGTCCACTCGCTCTTGAGTTGCAAAAGGGTATCGCCAACGGGAATTCGTTGGCGATACCTCTTTGCAATTGTGTTTTTGGCTCACGCGGCTTACGGTACAAGGGTTATCGCGAGCACCAGAACATTCCGATTGCTGGGCAAACTGATGCTACGCACCGCCTTGTCCTTGTCGAGATCGAAGGAATAGACGTGGGCATAAAATGAGCTGGCATCCGTAGACTTATCCGCTGTGACGCGATAGGGCATCTCAACCGCCACGGACTCTCCCTTGAAACTACCCGGCGTCGCCCAGTCGCTGAGACTCTGAGTGAAGGAAGTAGATGAGCCGTCCGCGTAGTTGACGCTGAATGTCTGCTGATCCTGATCCCCTTCCACGGCATCGGCGAGTATCTTGACGCTGGTGAATTTGCCTGCCGGGAGCGCAACCGTTTTGCCCGTAACGGCGTCGGGCGCATTGGGCGGTCCAAGCCTGAAGACGACGCTGGCTCCCACCTGTTCGCTGCCAAGCAGGTGTTCGGAAAGAGCGTAGCCACCCTGATCGAGACCTCCAGACTGCGCGAAGGCTGAGCCGTCGTTGTAAATGCCGGTTATGTTGAAGGCCGGCGAGAGATCCACCGGCACCGTTCCAGTGAGAACTTGAGTCACTGCCACGGTAGTTGTTACGCTATGCGACTGGGAGCCAGAGGCGCCGGTGATGGTAACTGTCGCCGTTGCCGGAGAAGTCGCGCCAGTGGTCGTCAGCGTCATCGTACTGAGTCCAGTTGCGCCGGCTGGGTTGAACGAAGCTGTGACTCCCGCCGGAAGCCCCGATGCGGAGAGATCGACCCGGCCGTTGAAGCCTCCCCTCGGCACTACTACGATTTTGGTTGAGGCTGTCCTTCCCTGCGGAATCGAAACGCTGCTCGACGATGCAGACAGGGTAAAGTCGCTTGGTCCCGCGTTGGGCGAGGGCAGTACGTCATACAGCGGATGCGCAGGTTTCACTGCTGGGTTCTCATTGGCCAGCGAAATGGCGAGGATGCGGATTTTGTCATTGTTCGGCAACTTGATCGCCTTCGCACCGGCTGGCAGGTCGATCGCATACGCAAACAGATAGGAGTAGGCGTAGGGTACGTTCTTGCCCGATGCGTCGTGGTGATGGCTGCTGTACCATGCGAGATCTGCACGCTTGATATAGCCGGGGGTGAGGCCCGTCATTTCGCCGTAGTTGTCATGCACGGTATCCGATGAACTCCACTGCCGGTCATCCCACTGGCCGATGAATCCGCCCCAGTCCTGGATCTTCAACTCGACCTTATTGGAACCCGCTTCGAACACTGCGTCTTGATCGCCACTGGCCGAGGCAGCGAGTACATACACGCGGTTGTATTGGCCCGACGGCAGATCGACCTTCTGTCCCTTGGCGACGACTGCGTTGGGAGTGCCGGTTTTGCTGGAAGCTAGCTGGAACCGGACGTCGTTGAAGACGATTTGCGAGGGCAGCATCTCCGCTGGGAGCGCGTTGCCTTTGCCGTCAAAGCCAGCAGTCGAACGGTCGCCGTCATTGCTGGCGGCTGCGATGTTATAAGTCAGCGCGACCGGAGTCGATTGGACAGCACTGGCAGTGGCAGATGGGGCGGTGAGACGGATCGCGAACGCGCGCGGTTGATATGCGCCAAGAGACGTCGTCAATACGCCAGCATTTACGGTCGCCGGTCCCACCGGCTTTTCCTGCCCATTAACTTCGCGCGCGCTGGCGATGGGCGCAGCGAAGGAAACCTTCACATCCGATTGCGGCTTGCCGTCGAGTTCCACCAGACGAACGATGACCTCGTCGCTCTTCTCCGCTTTCTTCACGGCGAGAATACGAACGCGCGGATTGTTCACTTTTAAGAGGGAGAATTCCCTGCCCTGATGTCCAGCGTGCTTTTCGGTTTCAAATGCGATCAGAGGAGCATTCAGCCGTTCTGCTTGCCAGTCTGTGCCAGCATCGCGCCAGCCGCCGGCATGGCCCGCGATGCCGTATACAAACTCGTGATGACCGATGTCCTGCGTACCCTGGTCCGGATAGCCTCCTGCCGTTCCTGGAGTGCGGATCAGCGTGAGGCGAATTGTATGATCGTTGGGCTTGTCGGACCCATTCTTGGAGTCCGTCAAAATGGTCGATCCGAATTTGCCGCTCATGTCGGTCAGGTCGATCCACTGATGCGACAGCACTTCAAACTTCTTCGGCGCGGCGGTAGGTCGATCGATGGTGCCAATGTCCATGTTGTAAGTCGCCAGCTCGTTGGATGCGGTCAGCGGGAAGGTCGCTTTCAGGTTCGATTTGCGAGTGTTCCAGTCGATGACATTTCCGAACTCGACGTGCTTGCCCGCGTCGCCCGCCGAGAGACTGATGGTCTGAATGAAACGCGAGCCTGCAGTTTCCCGCGAGACTTCAATTGCCGCGCGCACTGGACCGTCTTCAACAACGCGAATCTGCGCTGGTCCCGAGACAAATGCCGTGGGCTGCGCCTGCTCTTGCTCCCAGTCCATGTTCCATGCAGGCCAATGCGCGGGATTGTCATAGGATATCGCCAGACGGGCCGGAGCCGAGAGCAGTTCCTTGCCGTTCTGCTTATCGATGATGCTCGCCACATCTCCGTCCTGATTCAGCGTTACGTGGTAGTACTCGTTTTCTATCTCCTGCTTCGATACCCGAAGAGAGGATGAGGATGCAGTTGTTTTCGAAGCGGGCGCAACATCATAAACGGCATAGCCGACAGACGGCACACTGGCCAGGAAGATCACCTTGCCGCCCGATATCTGGGCAGGAATTTCCTTGCCGTCCGGGGCAATCACACTCACCGCCTTCGGCATGCCTCCAGGGAAGTTGACACTTGCTTCGATGACATCGGCACGTGCAATGTTGAGAGGATTGAAAACAACCAGAGGCACGCCCTTTGTTTCGGTGTCAAGCGTCGCGGCCACGCCTTCGCTCGCGCTTGTCAGCACGTCCGCGAACTGATTCATGGCAATGACGTCGTCGTTCCATGCAAACTCGTACGCCCTGGGAGTCGCGGTACCCGCCGCAACGTCGTGGAAATGTGCGCCCATCGCCAATGTCCATGCATCGTTCAAGCGCTGCATCGGGTATTGCCTTGCTCCCAGCCATTCCGCCGCAATGGACGACTTCTCGGCCGCGTCGGCCAGCAGCTCTTCATGCCGTATCCAGCGCTTCTGGTAGGCTTGCGACGTCAACGATCCAGCCGAATGATTGGTCAGCTCCATTTCGCCGGTGTACCGGGGAAGGCCCGCTGCCTGGGCAGGAGTGATGTCCAGAAACATCTGGTCGGCGGCCGCAGAGAGTACGCGCACCGGACCATCGCCCACCTTGACCGCAGGCTCCTCAGCCTGTGAGCGGCCGGAGGAGAACCGTCCGCGCGCCGGCAGGCTGGCGTTGCCTTGGGTGACGATGGCTTCGAGCAGCTTCACAGAGGCTTCGCTCGGCGCTCCGCCGATATCGCCGGTTCCATAATAGTGGTAGTCCGCAAACAGGCCGGTGACTTTGCCGTTCTGCAGCACGCGCGCGGCCCAGTCGCCTTGGTATCGCTGGTGTTCGCGGTCTTGCGACTCTCTTTCGAGCGCATCCTGCTCGCCACGCAAGCTGATGAAATTCTGAAGCTCTTTCTGATCGAGGGGCTTGCCGCTCTGCTGGGACTCTTGCAGTTTCTGCTGCGACTCGCCGATCTTTTTTTGAAGGTCAGCCAATGCGGGGTTCGCCGGTTCCTCAGGCAGCGGCTTGCTGAGATCCGTATCAATCCCGCCGCTATAACTGCCGGGATTCAATCCCCCAAGCACCGTCTCGCCATCGGGTCCGACCCAGACGCCCACATTGAACGGCGTTCCTTCCGGCGTATTCTCAAGGGATTGCGGGCCGCCCGCATCTGCCGATGAACCCCATACCAGCTTTTGCGTCGAGAATCCTTTTACGCCGGAGTGCGCCAGGATCGTCGGCAATGACGCGGGAAATCCAAAACAATCCGGCAGCATGTATTCGGCGCTGGATTTGCCAAACTCCGCCTGAAACCAATCGTTGCCGTAGAGGATCTGTCGAATGATGGCTTCGGCACTGGGAGCGTTGACATCTCCCTCTTCCATGGATGAGCCAGCCGGGAACCACCGGCCTTGATTGACGTACTCCTTCACCTTGGCGAAGTCGGCGGGGAAATACTCTTTCATGAAGCGATAGCGATTCGCTCCGCTGAAGTTGAAAGTGTAATGCGGATACTTTTCAAACAGCTTGAAGTTATCTTCCATGGTCTTGCGAATGTATTCGTCGATGACTTGCGGATACTCCCACCGCCATTCTGTATCCAAATGCGCGTATCCCACCACGTAGAGCGTGGGCTGTTGATTCTGAGCTGGAAGCGCTGGGCTGCCGCCGTTTTGGGCACGTCCAACCGCCGGAAATAAGAAGCCTGCGGATAAAATTGCGAGAGGAAATACGGCCTGTCTGGCGCGCGAAAACACTTGCGTTATGCGTAGGTATTGCATTGAATCTCCCTGTTGGCAGCAACTCGCTGCGGTTATAAATGTTTCTCCACTCGCGATCGATCCGCGGTCCCGTGAACGATGCGCCGCGGTCAGATGTTTCCGCCCAACGGCTCATTGTAGATGCCAAATTCAGCGATTCCTGGAGACTCCGCGGAACCGTCGATATTCAAGCGGACCCGCTCCGCGTTGGTTCGTGAAAATTGATGAATCTGAAACTTGGCTGGCGTGTGTCCAGCGACAATATCGACCCACGTTCCGTTATTCCAGCGTTGCACCCGATAAGAAGCGATTCGGCTTGCGGACCCATAGGAATCCGAGAAGCGCGGCTCTACCACTGTGAAGCTATTGAAGGAAGTCGGGCGATCGAATGCAATCTCAAGCCACGCTGACTTTTGGCCGTCGTCGCTGCTCCAGTAGGTATGAAAGCTGTTGTCGTTTGCGAGATCGGGCCCGGAGGTGTCCGCGCTGCTGCTGGCAAACGAACGCTGTGCAAAGGCCAGGTTCGGCGTCGTGATCATTACCGATGAAGACAGCCTCGGCGCAGCCCCTGCGTTTCTCCACATGCGGCCAACCTCTGCCAGCCGATCAATCGCGTTCTTATCAAAGCGGCCATCCCGGTTAGGTGCAACGTTCAGAATCAGGTTGCAATATCGTTCATTGAAAGGAATCAACCACTCATCGACAATTTGCCGTGCCGGACGCAGTTCCTGCTGTGGATAGTCGGTCTTCCAGAACCAATCGCTTTGCAGCGTGGTCCCCGACTGAGAGGCGATTATGCTGTCAAGAGGAATCGTCTGCCCTGCGTGCTGTTCGTATTGCTTGATCTCGGTGTAGTAGAGCGCGGCGCCGGGAAACTGGCCGGCGTTATAGTCCGCAACCAGGCAGTTCGGCTGAAGGCTCTTGATGTGGTCGTAAATGGTGCGAAACGGGAGTTGGTCGTAGGTAATTCGCGACCAGGCGGCATCCCATCCATCGAAGAAAAAGGCGGTGATTTCTCCGTAATTGGTGAGAAGCTCTGTCAGTTGCGCCTTGATCATCGCAATCTTCTGGGGAGTTACCTGATAGGGCCGTATATCCGCGCGCAAATCGAGGATGGATAAGTAGAGGCAGACCTTGAGTCCATGCCGCCGGAAAGAGTTCGCGTAGGCGCGCACAATGTCATGCGGATACGCGGAATCCTTGACGCTGGGGCTTGAGGTCGCTGTCGGCCAGAGACAGAAACCATCGTGATGTTTGGTGGTTAGGCAGCCGTATTTCATGTTGGCAGAGAGAGCCGCCTCAGCCCATTGATCGGTATCTAAATGTGCGGGGTTGAAGAGTTGCGGAGACGCCTTCGGATCTCCCCATTCGCGTTGTTCGTATGTAGCCATGTTCAGATGGATGTACATGCCGAATCGCAAATCGAGGAACTCCTGCTGCAACTGCAACAGCGACTTGCGCGGCTGAGCGCTGACTTGTGACCCAGTTAGCCCGTACGCCGATCCAGCCCACGCCGTGGCTGCCATGAGGCTGTATGTGAATTCGCGCCGGTCCATAGTGAATCATCTTTCCTTTCGGTTGGCTTTACGGATGCGCCCTTGCGGGATGGTCGAAGTGGACTGCTGCTCGACGGGTGGCGTCTCTTGAGCAGGCTCCGCACTGCCTTAATTTATGAAACGAGAGCGGAGAGCAGCCCGACGAGCCGCTCTCCGCTCTGCGCCAGTTAGAAGCTGATCTTTCCGGAGATCTTCAGGATTCTTGGAGAATTCTGCTGACCTGGGCCAATCGTGCCGAAGCCTGACCAACCTTGTCCGGCGGTGTAGATCGGAGGGCCGTCGCCTGGATTACTATCCGGTCCCCCAAAGAGCGGAGAGTTGAGGGCGTTGTAAGCGTCAAGGCGAAGATTGAGCTCTATATTATCCCGAATCGGCGTGCTCTTCTGCAACGAGATGTCGAAGTTCGGGATGGTGGGGGTCCGGACGACGGTGAATTGGGTTGGAGTGGTTTGCAGGCCCCAGGTGTATCCAGCAACGTTCCCAATTCTATTCCAGCAATTGTTGATGGTGGCTTGATCGTTCTTGAGCCATTCGCCCTGGGAGGTATGGGCAGGGCGCATGGCGCTCAACGAGCAACTGTCCGTCCAGCCGTTATTGAGTCCAACGGGCTGTCCGGTCTGTATCAGCGTGACGGAACTGAGCGTCCAGTCGTTGATGAACAATCCCACCGTTTTTGGGGGATTCGAGAAGAACCGAGATCCCTTGCCGATCGGAATGTCCCAGACCGGGGTGATGGACAGGATTTGAGCGCGATCGCTGGGAGAGATAAGATGCGCCTGGTTGGTGCTGATGCCGCCGCTTACGGGAGCCGCAGAACCCTGGAAGGGCCAACCAAATCCGTAACCGTCTTGGGTAATGGTTTTGGACCATGTGTAAGCAGCTTGGAAGAAGAGACCGCGCTTGTCTCCGTAGATATGGCGATTGACCTTGACTTCGAGGCCGTTATACCAGTTCTTGCCGAGCGGCGCGTTGTATTCTCCCACGAGAGCGGTGCCCCCACCTTGGCAGTATTGGCCAAGAGGCGAAATCAGATCGAGCGCCCAGACGGTTGGAAATGCCGCGCAACCGCTGCCACCCTGCTCGGCTGCGGAGACGTTGTAGTAGGGATTTGGAACCTGCTGGGTCCATACGTTGGGGTTGGCGATCGCCGCCTTCCAGTCCGATAGAGTGTTGTTGGCCGCAGTCAACCAAAGAAAGGTGCGCAGTTTGGTGGCGTAATTACCGGCGTAACGGGCATCGATGACCATTTTTCCCGGCAACTCGCGCTGGAAGCCAAAGGAGAACACCTGTGCTCGGGGCAGTTTGCGTCCGGGAAAATCGAATGCCAGAAAGTCGTTTCCAACGTTCGACAAAAGCCCTTGCGAACTTCCGGGAGGCACAATCAGGGATACGCCAGTGAAAGGGGCTCCCGTCCGGAAGCTAGGGTTGGGCGTGATGCCGCCATCGTGGGAGGACGTATAGGGCGTCGTTTCGGCGAAGCCGAGGTTGCTCCCGCCTTCCAATCCGCCTTCGTAGACGATGCCCCAACCGCCGCGCAGCACGGTCTTGGGATCGATGGCATAGGCAAAGCCGACGCGGGGTCCGATATTGGACCAATCGGTGTTGTAGGCATCGCGAGACTGGCCATCGACACCGGGAAAGATTTGACCGCCTAGCACCTGCTTCAGCGTCGCGGGATTGATGCCCGCTGCCTGCCAAGCGGCAGCATTGCTGCTATTGGCGACATTGGCCTGATAGGTGGAATCGCCTGTGATGGGATTTACGCAAGTCAAGCACATACCGCGGTCGAGAGCGTTGTGGCGATCGCGCAAGCCGCGTTGCACGTCATAGCGTATGCCAATATTCACTGTCAGATGACGGTTCACGCGCCAGTCGTCCTGGGCATAGATGGCAAAAACTGGCTCGCTTTCTGCGTTGGTGCCATTCCAGTCAATACCCCCGCCCCCTGGATACCCTAGATAAAAGTCTGCCAGGGAGGAACCGTTCCCCTGATTGCTGTTGCACGGATTGCCGGTCGACCCCGGAGCGGCGCCCCAGCAACCGCTGTTCGTGGGGTTGTATTGAGTGAAGGAAGATCCGAATTGGAAGTCTCCATTGGGGTGGCCTGACAGGGACGCATCGCCGTACTGGAATTCGGCAATCGTCCCGCCGAAATGGAAGTTATGCGCTCCCTTAGTCCAGGTCAGATCGGCGTCGAACATAATGTTGGTGGTGGCATCGGCTCCTACAGCGTTCCCAAAGATGGTGTTTCCACCAATGATGCCGCCGGTATAACTGTCGCTCACGCTGAACTCGGGGAGGTTTTGCGAAGAGGTGTTGCCCGGAAGCGGCATTGTGAGGCCAACGGCGGAGGACGGTTGCGCAAGGGAAAGATTGCCGTCCGGCGTAACCTCTACATAACGCGCAAAAGCAACTTTGGCGTCGAGCACCAGCCTGGGCGAGAAGACGTGGGTAATGTCCTGCGCCGCAGCCCAGTTCTCGCGGGTATGGCCGAGGTTGCCGTTAGCGGCGATTCCGGTCAGGCCATTGTAGGCCTGGTTTTGCAAGCCTCGCTGCCACTCGTAATAGCTGTAGAGTTTGGTGTTGTCGCTGAGGCTGTAGTCCACGCGCATCGTGGGCTGGTAGTAGTGAAGAAGGGCTGGCGCCGTCGTAAAGTAATTCGTGGTACGCGCGTAATTCGCCGCGGCCGGGATATTCGGCAGTGGAATATACTTCAACACCGCCAACGCGGTGGGGCTGATCTGAGATCCGGGAATTGTGTCGTTCGGGAACGGGGTTTGATACAGGTCGTTGTTGGCGTTGCAAGAGTCCGCAGATGCCCCTTCACTGACAGGACAAGTCGCTGTGTTCGGCTGATAGATCGGAATCCCGGCGGGTTCACTCGACCCGGGGCCAAAATGACCTGGATCCAAAGTCGCGGCAAGACCGAAATTGACGCCCGAGTTGCCGTTGTAGCCTGGACGGAGATAGGCTGGCGGCACATTCATCGAGACGCTGGCCATTGTCGAGTCGTTGTATCCTTCGAATCCGAAGAAGAAGAAGAGCTTGTTCTTGATGATCGGACCACCGAATGTTCCATCGTAGTGGTTTTCCACGTAGCCTTGGCGGGGAAGGCCGTAGAGATTATTCTGAAAAGTGTTGGCCTCAAGGAGCGACCCGCCGTACTGCTCAAAGACGTCGCCGTGAAATTGGTCGCTCCCACTCTTGGTGACAATGTTCATGGTCCCGCCGGCGGTTCTACCGAAACGGGCGTCGTAGTTGGTGGTCATCACATTCACTTCACTGACCGTATCGAGATTGGGCGAGACATTCCACGCCCCGGCGTTCTGATTTTGGAAGCCGGTCTGCTGCGTGATGGTGATGCCGTTGAGCGTGAACTGATTGAAAGATCCGCCGCCGGGGCTGGTCGGCGCACCGCCGCCAATGGAGTAACAATTGCTTACATCCCAGCTGCGGCTACTTGAGCCGGCACACGACTGGCTTCCGGGCGTGGTCTGAATCAAGTTGAAAACCGAGCGTCCGTTGTTAGGGACAGCCTCGATCTCGCGCTCCTGGATCAGTTGTCCGCCGGATCCGGTGGTGGTCTCCAGTTCAGGAGGCGCGTCGGTGACTTCTACTTGCTCGGTCCTGCCGCCTATTTGCAACTTGAAATTCTGGCCAAATCCCTGCGCCGTGAAGAGACGCACTTGATCCTGGATGGCGGTTTTGAATCCATTGGCGGTTACAGTGACCGTGTATGTACCGGGCAGCATGTAAGGAATGTAGTAGGTTCCTTCTTTGGTTGTATGCGCTGTGTAGGCGGTTCCGGAAGCCACGTTCACGGCTGTCACTGTGGCATCGGCCAAAAGCGCCCCGGCCGGGTCAGTGACCTGACCGGAGAGGGTGGCGCGGAACTCCTGGGCGTGGAGGGCGGGACACATAGTAAGCGTCCAGATCCCGATAAGCATGATTGCAATCCAGGACGATGTCCATTTGAAACGTCTCATTTTTAGCCTCGCAAGTGTCGAAAATCGGTGACTTCATTGGTCAAGTTGGCATCCATAGATTCGGTCGCACGGTGCCGCTTAATTGCTGAACGGACGGTAGACGCGAGGGGTATTAAAAGTCGTGATTCCACATGAAATCGGCATGAAATTTCTATGAATCAGATAAGCGATTTAGAATCAACACGATGCGGAGGAGTTTTGCGGAGTTCCGTGAGCGATGAATGGTATCGATTCCACTAAGACTCGTTTTCTGATAACCTGAGACCCAATAAACGGAGGTGATGGAGGGAGCGGTGGACACCTGTGAGTCGCCAGCAATGGGCTTTTTGTTCGACGATTATGAGCTTGATCTCCTGCGCGGCTGTCTGATGCATGGAGGCAAGGAACTTCCCCTCCGGTATCAGAGTTTCCTGGTCCTGCTCTACTTCGTAGAACACCCAGGGGCGCTGATCTCAAAGGATGAACTGAGCGCGGCCATTTGGAGCGACACGTCGGTCACTGACAACGCCTTAGTGCAATGCGTTACCGAAATTCGTCGCGAACTCAAAGATGATCCACGCAATCCACGATTCATCAAAACCTTTCCAAAGGTCGGGTATCGCTTTATCGCGGATGTGCGCGTGGTCCGCGATGGACTCCAACCGCCCGTGTTGAAAAGCTGGTCATTTATACCCCCATCGGCAGCGGCGGCGATTCCAGCACCGGCCGCTCCCGTTGACTTAACTCCGCCAGTTTCCACCATTGGCTCGCGTGGCAGCACGTGGCGACAGATTCCGATGGGAATTGTCTTGCTGCTGATCTTCACCCTATGCGGAGACAAAAAGCCGCCAAAACAGTTGGCGACTGCAGCCCTGAAACCAGCCTCCGGCTTAGCCATTCTGGCCGTCTTCCCCCTGACCGACGAAACCGGTCGCCAGGATTTAGACTGGCTGCGCGAAGGCCTATCGGACATGATTCTGACCGACCTGGCGCATACCGGCAAATGGGATGTCTTGAGCCGTGAGAAGATGCATTCGCTGGTAGGCGACACGAATCGCCCATCTCTCTCTTTCAACGAATCACTGGAGATCGCCCGGTCGATCCAGGCCACCAACTTTATAGTGGGCAGCGTTTCGGCCTCCGGCCAGCAGATCACCATCGACATCCAGATACTCGACGGCCGTGACGGGCATGTGGTGGCGACCGACAACACTTCGCTCAACGATCCGCGGGAGATCGTCGC
>Ga0182012_10005384_pt1 | contig 13244 bp, 10 predicted proteins | sample 612S2SmetaG_FD_120486 | JGI IMG/M metagenome (GOLD analysis project Ga0182012, IMG submission 120486) | Permafrost microbial communities from Stordalen Mire, Sweden - 612S2S metaG | ecosystem: Environmental > Terrestrial > Soil > Wetlands > Permafrost | place: Sweden: Stordalen | collected...
CGGGCGCACCGCCTCCCGCTCCGCAGCCAAACCCCCAGCCCGCCCGCCAAATTGGCACGCCCGTCCAACCTCGCCAGTAATCTCAGGATGCACCGTGCTGCGGGCCCGGAACGCAAATCCGCTTGGCAGCCGGGGGCGGTTCTGGTTAATTGGCCGGGCCGAATGAGACGATTGCCCGCCATGTTTGCGCTGGTGCTGGCCAGCGTGCTGCTGACCTTGACCGCCGCCGCCCAGGACCAACTGCCCTGGGAGGTGAAAGCCCTGAGCCGGATCCTGAACACCGAAATAGAGGGGGAGGTGCAGGTTGACCCGAACACCGGAACCTTCCACGGCACCAACGGGGTCTACGTGAAGCACGGGCCGGAGGTGCTTACCGCGGACAGCGTCACGGCCGACACGAAGAGTGGCGTGGTGGTGGCGGACGGACATGTGCACTTGGAGTCGGCCGGCCAGATGTGGGAGGGGGAACATATGCGCTATAACTACTACACCCATCAGGTGGAGTCGGGTGAGTTCCGCATGGGCCACCCGCCGATCTTTGCGGGAGGGGAGGCGATGGCCGGGGATATGAGCTCGAGCAACAAAGTGTTCACCGGCGGGGTGGTCTATGTGACGGGCGATGACATCAGCGACCCGTCCGTGAAAATGCGGGCCAGCCGGGTGGTGATCATCCCAGGCAAGTCCGTGGAGATGTGGAATGCGGTGCTCTGGGTGAAGGGGGTTCCCGTGCTGTATATTCCCTATTACAAACGCAATCTGGGCAAGGATGCCGACAACCTGAACGTTCTGCCCGGTTACCGGAGCGCCTACGGCGGCTATTTGTTGGACACTTTCACCTGGTATCTGGGCGACCAGGTGGACGGCAAGCTGCATCTGGATGAACGGACCCGCCGGGGTGTGGGCGCCGGGCCGGATGTGAACCTGCGTCTGGACCGCTGGGGGGATCTGGCCATGCGGTATTATTACCAGCGGGACGCCCGGGCCAATTACAGCACCAACGGCCTGCCGAACTTGGGGAACATCCCGGAAAACCGCGAGCGTTTCCACTTGGATTATCAGGCCACCCCTTGGACGAATGTGAACGTGAAGTCGGTGGTGGATTACCAGTCGGATCCGCTGATGGAGCATGATTTTTTTGAAAGCGCCTACGCGAACAATCCGCAGCCGGACACGTTTGTGGAGGTCAACCCGTACTGGGAGAACTGGAGTTTGGACGCCGAAACGACGCCGCGGGTGAACAGCTTCTTTGACCAGGTGGACCGGCTGCCGGATCTGCAATTGACGGGGCTCCGGCAGCAGATCGGGGGGACGCCGCTGTATTACGACAGCCAAAGTTCCGCGGGGTATTACCGCCGTTATTTTGCCCAGACCAACGGGCTGAATGTGCCGGATTTTCCAAACGGGCGGGAGGATTATGCCGCCGGCCGGGCGGACACGTACCACCAGATCCTGCTGCCCTGGACGTTTTTCGACTGGCTGAATGTGGCCCCGCGCGCCGGCGGGCGGCTGACCTATTACAGCAGCGAATCCGGTCCGGGCGCCACCAACACGGTGTCCACGCGCACCGTCTTCAACACCGGAATGAACACGTCTTTCAAGGCCACGCAGTTGTGGCCGGGGGCGACGAACTCGTTCCTCCAGGTGGACGGCTTGCGCCATGTGATCGAGCCGTCGGCGGACTATGTTTATGTGCCGGCCCCGAGCGCGGCCCCGGACCGGCTGCCGCAATTTGATTACGACCAGCCCAGCCTGCTGCTGCTCCCGGCGGATTTTCCCGATTACAACAACATTGACTCCATCGACAGCCAGAATGTCATCCGCTTCGGCCTGCGCAACACGCTGCAAACCAAGCGCGCCGGGCAGGTGGATAATTTGCTGGACTGGAATCTGATGCTGGATTGGCGGCTCGCCCCAAACCGCTCGACCAACGCCTCCAATTTCGGGGCCCCCGGACCGCAAAAAACCTTCGACGACCTGTACTCGCACCTGGCCTTCCGGCCGCGCACCTGGCTGACGGTGGAATCGCAATTGCGCGAGGATGTCAATGACAGCCGCCTGCACATGGCGTTTCATCAGGTGACCTTTGCGCCCGGTGATAAATGGAGCTGGGGCATTGGCGACTGGTATCTGGACGGAGGGTTTCCCACGATGGCCACGCCAAGCGAAAACCTCATCACCAGCACATTTCTATATCGGTTTAATGACAACTACGCCTTCCGCGCGACGCAATATTTTGAGCCGCAAAGCGGCCATTTGCAGCAACAGATGTACACCCTGTACCGGGACCTGCGGAGCTGGACCTGCGGACTCACATTCCGCGCGGCGGACCGGGGGAGCGGCGGAGAGGATTATACGGTGGCGTTCAGCTTCTCGCTGAAGCTGGATCCCAAAACCCATGTGGGGGATGACACCGTCCAGCCCTATCATTTGGTTGGGGAATAAGTGACTTTTCCGGCAGGGCGGGTTAACCTCTTCCGGTCAGATGAAAAAATCGTTCGACAGCATCGAGTCCGTCATCGCCGACATCCGCCAGGGCAAAATGGTCATCGTGGTGGACGACGAGGCCCGCGAAAACGAGGGCGACCTCATCATGGCCGCCCAGCACGTCAAACCGGCGGCGGTCAACTTCATGGCCAAACTCGGCCGGGGCCTGATTTGCGTGCCCACCACCGGCGAACGCCTGGATCAACTGGGCATCGGCCGGATGGTGAAGGAAAACCGCGAAAGTTTCCGCACCGATTTTCAGATCAGCGTGGACGCCGCCAGCGGCATCACCAGCGGCATCAGCGCCGCCGACCGCGCCCGGACCATCCGGATCATGGCCGACCCCGCCGCCCGGCCGGCGGACCTGGTGGCGCCCGGACACGTTTTCCCGTTGCGGGCGCGGCCCGGCGGCGTGCTCCAACGTTCCGGCCACACTGAGGCCACGGTGGATTTGGCCGTGCTCGCCGGTTGCCGGCCCGTCGGGGTGTGCTGCGAAATCATGAATGACGACGGCACGATGGCCCGCCTGCCCGAACTGCTGAAATTTGTCCGCAAACATCACCTCAAAATCGCCACGGTGGCGGAGTTGATCGAATACCGCCGCACCCGCGAAAAATTGGTCGAGCACGTTGAAACTGTCAAAATGCCGACGGATTACGGCGATTTCAACCTGGCCCTCTACCGGTCCAAGGTGGATGGCCAGCATCATCTGGCGCTCATCCGGGGCGAAGTGGCGGGGCGCAAGGACGTGCTGGTGCGCGTCCACAGCGAATGCCTCACCGGCGATGTCTTCGGCTCGCGGCGGTGCGACTGCGGCCCGCAACTGCACCAGGCCATGCGGCAGGTGGCGGAGGCCGGCTGCGGCGTGATTGTGTATATGCGGCAGGAGGGCCGGGGCATCGGGCTGGCCCCCAAAATCCAGGCCTACAAATTGCAGGAACAAGGCTACGACACCGTGGAGGCCAACCTCAAGCTCGGCTACGGCATGGACCTGCGCGAATACGGTCTGGGTGCGCAAATCTTGGTGGACCTCGGCCTGAAAACCATCCGGCTGCTCACCAACAACCCCAAGAAGCTCGTGGGCCTGGAGGGCTACGGCCTGGAAATCGTCCAGCAGGTGCCCATCCAGGTGAAGCCCAATCCGCACAACGCCAAATACCTCAAAACCAAGCGGGAGAAGATGGGGCATTTGTTATGATGGATGCGGGCGGGAACCAGCCGCATTATTTCAGGGAATCACCTTATGTTAAAAGCAGTCAAGCAGACGCCGGTTCGGGCCGGTGACGCCGCCTTCGCCATCGTGGCCTCGCGGTACAATGCCCGGTATGTGGACGCCATGGTGCGCGCGGCCCGGGTGGAATTGAAACGCGCGGGGGCCGCCGTGCGCGTCGTGCGCGTGCCGGGGGCTTATGAGATTCCCGTGGTTGCAGCCCGGTTGGCCCGCGTCACCCTGCCGCCGCTGGCCGGCATCATTTGTCTGGGCGTTATCCTGCGCGGCGCGACCCCCCACGCGCAGCACATCGGCGAGGCCGTGAGCACGGCGCTCGTGCAAATACAGATCGAATACGAAATCCCGGTCATCCACGAGGTCCTGCTGCTGGAAAACGAAACCCAGGCGCGCGAGCGCTGCTTGGACCCCAAACACAACCGCGGTCTGGAGGCCGCCCAGACGGCCCTGGAAATGGCCCGGGTGATGAATACGCTGGGGTGATGGCCGGCCGCCCCATCAGGGCTCCGTGGCCGCCTCGGCCTCCAGTTCAAACAGCAGATCGTCCCGGCAGACATCGCATTGGGCCGTCACCACCGGCAGGGCCGCCAGCCGGCGGGCCGCCAGCCATTCCCTGAACACCCCGGTGTCCGCCGGCCGGCGGAAATAGGCCGTGGCTTGGGCCAGATCGGCCAAAGCAAAGCCCCGCGACTGCAGGATCGCCGCGACCACGTCCATGGTCAGGTCCACCTGCCGGCGCACATCGCCCACCCACCGCGTCTCCCCTCCGGGCGCGATGCTGGCCGTGCCGGAGATGAACAGCCGCCGGCCGGCGTCCGACCCCAGTTCCAGCGCCCGGCTGAATGAACTGCCGTAGGCCGGCGCGGGACATTGCAGCGGCGAGGCCACCTCTTCCGCCCGGGCCTGATGGTCCAGCGGCCGGAACGCCCAGGCCGCCAGCGCCAGCGCGGCGCCGGCCGGGTTTCTCGCGCCCACCCCGGTGCTGGCCGGCAGCGAGCCCGTGCGGAATTTCACCCCGCCGTAGATTTGCGTCCGCACCCGGTTGAAGTCGCCGTACCACGCCAAAATGTTTTCGAGAAAAAACCACGTCCGCACCGTGTCCGCCAGTTCAAACCCCGCCGAAACCAGCAGGTTCTGAAGCTGCTCCAGCACCTGGCCGCTCTGAAGGGATGGCGACAAGGTTGGGTCCGCCGGCGTGAGTCCGCCCAGCAGGCATTGCCGCGCCCCGCCGTCCGTGAAAATTGAGCCCACGCTCCGCCCGTTGAATTCCACACGTTCCACGTCGCCGGTGAAGCCCCGCAGGTGCAGCCCCGCCACCGGTTGATCGGAGCCGGGCGCGCCCTCCACCCAGGTCACCGGCCAGTCCAGGCGGCCCCACTGCCGCCGGAGCGAGTCCTGCAGCACTGGCCAGGCGGCGGTCCGGCCGAAACCCAGCAGATGCAGGGGGGTGGCCTCCTGCTCGCGTAACGCCGTCACCAGCCGGCGGGCCAGGGCCGCCAGTGTTTCGTCCGGCTGCGGCCGGAGCGTGAGGGAAATTTGTGCGGCGGCCGGGCGGCCCGCCGCCCGGACGAAACCCGTCCCGGATCCGGTCAATCGTGTCAACATCACCTCCTCAGACGCTGCCCCAATGCGGTCTGTTACAAGCATTGCTGTTCCATCTATATCAACCGGTCAATGCAGCTAATCATTTATTGTCATTGTAATGCCAAGAAACGGGTCGCTATTTTTGAAGCAATTGCGCCCGCCCGCCCGTCTATGTGTTATGATGCTATGGTGAAAGTGTGTGCCGTCCAAGTTGCCGCCCCGGTCCTCGGGGCGCTGCTGCTGCTGGCGCTCCGGCTGCCGGCCGCCACGCCGTATGAATTTCCCGTCCCGACGGGGCCGGCCCCCGGTCTTCAAAAGGTGCAGACGGACACATTGGAAAAAGAGGACCAGCAGCTGGACGAACTGGTGCTGGCGCGCCTGCGCGCGCTGAATCTCACCCCGGCGAAACCCTGTTCCGACGCCGTATTCGCCCGGCGCGTCTGGCTGGATGTCACCGGCACCCTGCCCACGGCGGCGGAGGCCCAGGATTTCATCTTGAACACCCAGCCCGGCAAGCGCCGGGCGCTCATTGAACGGCTGCTCGCGCGCGATGAGTACGCGGATTATCTGGCCCTCAAATGGAGCGACGTCCTGCGCATCAAGGCCGAATTCCCCATCAATCTCTGGCCCAATGCCGCCCAGTCCTATCACCATTGGGTGCGCGAGGCCGTCCGCACCAACGCCCCCCTCGACCAGGTCGCCCGGACCCTGCTGACCGCCAGCGGCAGCGATTTTGAAAACCCGCCCGTGAATTTCTACCGGGCCATGCAAAACAAGACACCCGCCGGCCTGGCCCAGGCCGTCGCCCTCACGTTTCTGGGCGAGCGCGCCGACCACTGGCCCTCCAACCGCCTCGCCAACCTGGCCGTCTTCTTTGCGAACGTGGATCGCAAGGCCACCGCCGAGTGGAAAGAGGAAATCCTCTTCTTCAACCCCGCCGCCACCAACGCCGGGGCGCTCAACGGCGCGTCGCGCACCGCCATCCTGCCTGACGGCCAGACCGTGAAGCTGTCGCCGGACCAGGACCCGCGCATCGTGCTGGCCGGCTGGTTGGTGCAAGACCCGCAGTTCGCCCGGGCCATGGTCAATCGCGCCTGGTACTGGCTGTTCGGCCGCGGCCTGGTCCAGGAGCCGGACGATTTCCGGGCCGACAACCCGCCGGTCAACCCGGAGCTGCTGAATTTTCTCGCCACAGAATTCACCGATTCCGGTTATGATTTCAAACAGCTCTACCGGCTGATCCTCAATTCCCACACCTACCAGTTCGCCCCGGTGCCGGCGGACGGCAATCCGGCGGCGGCGGCGAACTTCGCCTGCCATGCCCTCCGGCGGCTGGATGCCGAGGTGTTGATTGACGCCATTGACCAGCTCACCGGGGCGAATGAAAGCTATGTCAGCGCCATCCCCGAGCCGTTCACGTACATCCCCGACAACCTGCGTTCCATCGCCCTGCCCGACGGCAGCATCACCAGCTCGTTCCTCGAACTCTTCGGCCGCCCATCGCGCGACACCGGGCTGGCCTCCGAGCGCAACGACCATATCTCCGCCGCGCAAAAGCTGAACCTGCTCAATTCCACGCTCATGCAACGCAAGATCGAGCAGAGCCGGATGATCACCTTCCAAACCTCGGCCGGCCGCCCACCGGCGGACGCCGTCACCGGCATGTACCTGGGCATCCTCTCGCGCTATCCCACGTCGGCGGAAAGCAAGACGGCGGAGGATTATTTGCAATCCAGCCTCGGCCGCCGCCCGGCAACCGTGGATCTGGCCTGGGCCTTGATGAACAGCGCGGAATTTCTTTACCAGCACTGAAAACGAACGAAGGCAAACCATGAAACCGTTCCACTTTGACTTTGAAAAACAGCGGCCGCGCCTCAGCCGCCGCGAGGCCATCCGCCGCGCCCTGTTTGCCGCCAGCGGGCTGGTGCTGGCCAACCATCTTTCGTTCCGCGCCCTGGCCGCCGGCCCCAACGCCCGCGCCAAGGCCGTCATCCAAATCTGGATGTGGGGTGGCCCCCCGCATACCGACATCTTCGATCCCAAGCCCGAGGCCGGCTATGATTATTGCGGGCCGCTGAAAAGTCCCATCGAGACGAACGTCCCCGGCATCCGCATCTGCGAACTGCTGCCCTTGCTGGCCAGGCAGGCCGACAAGTATTCCCTCATCCGTAGCATGACCCACGGCAACAACGGCCACGAAACCGCCTCCTACCTCGTCCAAACCGGCCGCCAGCCCGGCGGCCGCCTGGTCTACCCCTGCGTGGGCGCGGTGGTCTCGCTGACCAAGGGCTACGACAACGGGTACAAGGGCCTGATCCCGCCCTATGTGGTGCTCACCGAACCGCAGGGGCGGTTTGACGAGGCGGGCTTTCTGGGCAACCGGTACAAACCGTTCGCCACCGGCGGCAACCCGGCGCAGACGCCGTTCGCCGTCGAGGGCGTGGTGCTGCCCGGCATGACCGATCAGCGCCAGAAAAGCCGCCGCGAACTGCTCCACAACTTGGACACCCTGGCGCAGGCGCTGCCCGCCGATCCGCAAATCACCGCGACCGCCCAGGCGGAAAACCAGGCGTACGACATGATCCTGGGCGACGGCGCGAAGGTGTTTGACCTCTCGCAGGAAAAGCCGGACCTGCGCGACCGCTACGGGCGCAACAAATTCGGGCAGTCCTGCCTGGTGGCCCGGCGGTTGGTGGAGTCCGGCATTCCGTACATCACCATCAACTACGCCGGCTGGGACACCCACAAGGAAAACTTCCAGACCCTGCGCCGCGAACTGCCGAACATGGACAAGGGCCTCGCGACGCTGCTCCAGGATTTGGGCGAGCGCGGCCTGCTGGACAGCACCATTGTCTGGTGGGGCGGCGAATTTGGCCGCACCCCCAAGGTGCAATGGGAGGCGCCCTGGAACGGCGGCCGCAACCATTGGGGCAAGGTGTTCACCGACCTGGTGGCCGGTGGCGGCTTCCGCGGCGGCCAGGTCATCGGCGCCTCCGACGCGCACGGCGAGGAGGTCAAGGACCGCCCCGTCTATCCGGTGGACATGATCGGCAGCCTCTACGCGCAACTGGGCATTGCCCCCGACACCACACTGCCGAACCCCGAGGGCCTGCCGCTGGCCGTCATGCCCGCCCCCGCCGACGGCATCAAATCCGCCGGCCTGCTCAAAGAGATCATGACCGCGTGATTTTTGGAAAGAATGGCAGAATGTTGCAGAATCATTTTATCCGGTTCATGCTGTCAATACTGATGAGACGCTGGGATGCACGACCAAACCGGAGTGCGCCCGTCCTCGGGCGCAGCCACGAGCGAATGCCAAAAGGCCTTGGAAAACCAGTACGTCTCGGTGCCATCCGGCATTGCTGCGCCCGGGGACCGGCGCACTCCGCTGTCGCCTATCCTGCGGCCCTGGCAGTACCACTGGTTGACAAATGTCAGACGTCATTAAGGCTGGTATGACAGGAGACGAATTCATGGCGAAGCAGGCGGTTGCCAAACAAAAGCTGGATAACTTCCCGGCGGATAAATTGCTGGGCATCTGCTTGAGTCTCATTATGGGCATGGTCGTGTGCAGTTTCTTGCTAATTATAGACATGTTGCAATATAAAGATGGCCCGCGCTATCCATATTATTATGAACTTGCCTTCTGTGTGATTGTGGAAGTGTTGAGTTGGCCTGCGGCTGGGATTTTGATGCGCAAAATTCGAAAGTGGGGGGTGTTTTGTCCTTCATGCCACCATCATATTTGTGATGATCGATCTGTTGCGATTGCTTTGGAAACAGGTAATTGCCGACATTGTGGAAAGCGAGTTATTGCCCCATGACCACCAACCCGTCGCCGGAGCCATCCGCCGTGCCGCAGATTGTCAATCTGCTGTGTCGCCGATTGGCAATCGGCCTGCCCGTGCGCAATCGGTGGAGCGGTCGGTTCGCGGATTGTCGACCCGCACAAACGCCCAGCCCCGTCAGGGGCGAAATATTTGTGGCACCAGCCTCAAAAAAATTATTTTCAAGCTCCTTCGGAGCGGCATTGGCGGAGGGTCGGATAAACCCACCATAAACCCGCCATGCATGCCACAATCTTATTTTTCACCTTTCGGGCGGCGGCCTTTGTCAGCCTGGGCGCGGCGGTTGTCTTGCTGGGTATTTTTTACGGGGTGATCAATGATGAGCTTGGCTTGCACCGGCCGGGCCAGGAGGCGCTGGTGGCCGGCGTCGCTTCGCTGATCGAGGGGACGGGCGTCTGGCTGGTGGTCTTGTTCATCCCCGCCGCCCAACGCGCGTTGGGCTTGCGGGCGATGATTATCCCGGCCCTCGTCGTGGCCTTGCTTTACAAGCTGGTCCATCTGGAGGACTGGGGCCGCTTCGAGGCGCTTTTGCTGCTGATGTTTCAGGTGGTCATCGGGTGCGTGACGGCCTCGCTGTTTTTTGGCCGGTTTGAAGCCGCGTTTATGGTCGCGGCGGGCTTTGCGGCGGTCATGACGGTCATCGCGCTCATTGCGAGAAGCTTATGAATATCCTGCCCCGGCATGTTGTTGCACCTCTTCCCCCAGTTTTGACCTAATCCCCTCCTATGTCCAAAGTCATCCTCATTTCGGGTCCGGCTGGGGCGGGCAAGACCGCGGTCGCCCGCCGGCTCATCCCATTGCTGCCCGGTCCGGTGGCCTATATCGAAGGCGATGTGTTCTGGTCGTTCATCCAGAAATCCGATGGCCGGGGCAAGCGCGAGAACTTCATGGAGATCATGCGGGCCATGACGGCGGCGGCCATTCCCTTTGCCCGCTCGGGTTACGCGGTGCTGCTGGATTTCTCCATTCCGCCGGATTTTCTGCCGACGGCCCGCAAGATTCTCAAGGAGGTGCCGCTGGAGTTTGTCATTGTGCGCCCCCGCCAGGCCGTGTGCGACGCCCGTGCCGCCGCCCGGCCGGAAGGCGCCATTGCGGACTATTCCGCCTACGCCTCCTTTTACCAACTCTTTGACGGATTCGAGCCGCACACCCTCCGCAATGATGACCTCGGGGCGGATGTGGCCGCCACGCAAATCGTGGAAGGCTTGAACAACGGTAAATTCCGCGTCGCGTAGTTATTATGAAAAACATCTCACGGAAAAACTGCCTGGTGGGAGCCATCGGATTTCTCGTCGCCGCCGCCTGTAGTGGCGGCGCGGCGATTTTGTATGCGAAGACACCCCAGCCCGGCTTGGCCGCCGTCTGGGTTTCCATCGCCATGGTGGACGTCGTCATGGCGGTCTTTTTGCTGAAGCGGAGCCAAGAACGATTATGAAGACACGCGAGCGTTACGGCGTAGATTTGCCACCAATCTGGAGAGAGGACATCACCCTTGGGGACATATTCAAACATACCCGTGCGCACTGACCAGCCGCCAAAGCCGGCCGTCGTGGCGCGGATTGCCAATCTGCTGATTCGCCGATTGTTAATTGGCATGCCGATGCGTGGCTGGTGGGACGGACGGATCGCGGGTTGCGAACCCGCGCCAACGTCCAGCCCCGTCAGGGGCGGAATATTTGTAAAACCAGCCCCCCCAAAAAAAATTTCAAGCTCCGTAGGAGCGGCATCCTCCGCGGACGCGCAGGAACACAACGTTGCCAGTGGCCAAACGACCGCCCGCAAAAAGCGGCGGAGGGCCGCCGCACTCCAGGACGCTTCACGCCAACCGGGGTTCACAGGCGGTCGCGGATGCGTCCTGGAGTGCGCCAGTCCTCTGGCGCTTTTGCCGGATATGATGCTTGGAGTTTGGAACTTCTTTGATGTTTGGATTTTGAACGTTGAATTTCCCGTCCTTGGATCCACGAAGGTCCTGTTCGCATGAAAATATTTCACACACTTATTCTATTTATCTCGCTTGCCGCCGCCGCCCTGGCCCAGCCCGTGCCGCACCTGGCTTACGTCTATCCGGCGGGCGGGCGGGTGGGCACCACCTTTGAGGTCACCGTCGGCGGACAAAACTTGATGACGGTGTCCAACGCCTTTGTCTCCGGTTCGGACATCACTGCCACGGTGCTCGACGGCATCCGGCCGATGAACATGAAGGATTTCAACGACCTGCGCGACCGCCTCAAGGTCCTGCGCGACAAACAACAGGCCGCGCGCGCCGGCTCGAACGTCTGGACGGCAAGCGACCTGCAGGAGCAGCAGGCAATCCGCGCGAAAATCCTGGCGAACCCGCCGAACCGCACCGCCAATCCCGCCATGCTCGACAAGGTGACCATCCGGATCACCATCGCCACCAACGCCACGCCGGGCGACCGGGAAATCCGCCTGGCCACCCCCACCATTTTGTCCAATCCGTTCAAGTTCTGTGTGGGCACTCTGCCGGAAACCACCCGGCCGGCCGCCAAGGCGCCCAATCCCGACCTCGACAAATTCCTCGAATCCATCGGCGGCCCCGCCGCGCCCGCCGGCACCCCCAAGCACGAGGCGCGCGTCGGCCTGCCGGCGCTCGTCAACGGCCAGATCATGGCCGGCGGCGTGGACCGCTGCCGCTTCTCCGCCGTCCGGGGCCAGTCGCTCGTGCTGGCCATCAACGCCCGGCAGCTCATTCCGTATCTGGCCGACGCCGTGCCCGGTTGGTTCGAGCCGGTGCTCACCGTTTATGACGCCCAGGGCAAGGAGCTGGCCTGCGAAGAGCGCTTCCATTACAAGCCCGATCCGGTCATCCATCTGGACGTGCCGCATGACGGCGAGTATACCGTGGAGATTCACGACTCCATCTACCGCGGCCGGGAGGATTTCGTCTATCGCCTGGCCATCGGCCGGCTTCCGTTCGTCACCGGCATTTATCCGCTGGGCGGCCGGCTGGGGGAAAAGACCACCGTGACCCTGGCCGGCTGGAACCTGCCCGAAGCCACGCTCACCCACGACAATGCCGCCGCCGGCGTCACTTTGCTGACCGGGGACTTTTTCAACGCCGTGCCGTTCAGCGTGGACGACCTGCCGGAAAGCGCCGCGTGGGGATCGAACCATTCGGAGGCCGACGCGCAAGCCGTCACCCTGCCGGTGATCCTCAACGGCCGGATCAGCCGGCCGGGCGTGGGCGATGTTTATCAATTCACCGGGCGGGCAGGTCAAAGCATCGTGGCGGAAGTCCTTGCGCGGCGGCTGGACTCGCCGCTGGATTCGTTCCTGCGCCTGACCGACGCCACGGGCAAACAGCTCGCCTTCAACGATGATTACGAGGACAAAGGCTTCGGGCTCAACACGCACCACGCGGATTCGTATCTCACGGCCACGTTGCCGGCGGACGGCACCTATTTCCTCCACCTGACCGACGCCCAGGGCAACGGCGGCCCGGACTTTGCCTACCGGCTGCGAATCAGCGAACCCCGGCCGGACTTCGCCCTGCGGCTGGTGCCCTCCAGCCTGAGCCTGCGTACCGGCATGAGCGCGTCCGTCACCGTCTCGGCGCTGCGCCGGGACGGCTTCACCAATGCCATCACCCTGGCGTTGAAGGACGCGCCGGCCGGCTTTGCGTTGAGCGGCGCGAACATCGCGGCCGGCAAGGACCAGGTGCAGTTCACCTTGAAGGCCCCGGCGCAGCCGTTTGAAACGCCCGTCGCCCTCACGCTGGAAGGTCAGGCGGTGATCGCCGGCCAAACCGTCTCGCACAACGCCGTGCCGGCCGAGGACTTGATGCAGGCGTTCATCTACCGGCACCTGGTGCCGTCGCAGGAGCTGGCCGTGATGGTGGCCGGCCAGGCCCGGCCCTTCCAGACGAACGCGTTTAAAATCACCACCCCCACCCCGGTGAAACTGACTCCGGGCGGCACAACGCGGGTGCGGGTAAGCACGCCCGGGGCCGCCTTCCTGGATCGCTATACGCTGGAACTGAACCACCCGCCGGCGGGCATCACCCTCACGGAGGTCTCGGCCGTCCCCGGCGGCCTGGAACTGGTCTTTGCCGGCGACCCGGACACGCTGGCGCCCGGCGC
>Ga0182012_10005388_pt1 | contig 13233 bp, 11 predicted proteins | sample 612S2SmetaG_FD_120486 | JGI IMG/M metagenome (GOLD analysis project Ga0182012, IMG submission 120486) | Permafrost microbial communities from Stordalen Mire, Sweden - 612S2S metaG | ecosystem: Environmental > Terrestrial > Soil > Wetlands > Permafrost | place: Sweden: Stordalen | collected...
GGTCTCCTTGAAGAGCTTGGCGTACGACGTGCGCGACGCCGTGCGCCGCTCCTCGGGCCAATGCAGATGAGCGGGCACTTCGGCGATCTGCGCGTTCATGATCCGCGCGCGATGGATGATCTTCGGATTGATGTCCGTCCCGAGCTCGCGCAGGTTCAGCGTGCGCAAGAACGCCCCGTCGTAGGCCCGCACCATGCCGGTCAGCGTCGTCAGGTCGTTGTCCACCATGAGGCCGAGGAAGCGGTTGGCGTAGCGGCTGAGGACGCGGCGGATCCACGGGATGTTGCTGGCCTTCCCGCCGGTCATGTAGGGCGACGCGATGACGATCGCGGCCCCGGACGCGCGCATCTTGTCGAGCATGGCATCGATGTGCGAGGGCTCGTAACTGAGGTCGGCGTCGAGCGTGACCACGTAGTCGCCGCGCGCCAGCGCGAAACCGGTTCGCAGGCTCTGGCCCAGGCCCCGGTTGACCGGATGGTGGGCGACCCTGACGTTGGCCGCGCCGTCCGCGAACGCGTCGACCACCGCGGCGGTCTCGTCGCGGCTGCCGTCGTCGACGACGATCAATTCCCAGCGGTACGCCGATTCGAGCGTCGCCATGTGCGCGCAGACGATGCCGAGGTTGCGCGCGGCGGACGGCCCCTCGTCGAACATGGGGACGATCAGCGACACGAGCGGCAGCGCCGGGGCTGCGCCGAACGCGACGGGCGGCGGAGCCGCCAGCAACTCACGCATCGTGGGCGGCCACGACCGCGGCGCTTTCTTCGTCGTCGTACGACGAGTAGTACGGGTTCTTGCCGAGGAAATCGAGGTTGGCGCGGTTGACGACGATGCCGAGCACCGAGTCGACGCCGACGGTCGCGAGCCGGTCCAGCGCCTTACGGCTCTGACGGACGTCGGTCGTCCCCGACGAGACCACGAGCATCGTGGCATCGGTCTTCTCGGCGATGATCGCGCCGTCGAGCACGAAGTTCAAGGCCGGACCGTCGACGATGACGGTCGCGTACGTCTTCGCGGCCTCCTCGAGCATCTGCCCGAAGCGTTCCGACTGCAGCAGCTTCAGCGGGTTCGGCGTCGGCGAACCGCTCGTGACGACGTCCAGCGACGGGTGCGGCGAGCGCTGGATGACGTCCTCGAACCGCGCGGTGCCGGCCAGGACGTCCGAGAGCCCCCTGCCCTTGCCGACGCGCAGCCCGCTGTGGATCGTCGGGCGGCGCATGTCGCCATCGACCAGCAGCACGCGCGGCTGGAGTTCGGCGAGCGCGACGGCTGCGTTGAGCGCGATCGTCGACTTGCCCTCGCCCGCCAGAGCGCTGGTGACGCAGAGCGACCGCAGCGGCTTGTCCGTCGAATAGCGTAGCGCCGTCACGAGATGGAAGAACGACTCGACGCAGACGCGCTGCATCGGGTCGAGCGAACTCGCGCCCGCCGTGTGTGCGTGAGCGAGCGTCGGCAAGCGCTCGTAGCCGGCGAGGCCGGTGACGACGGCGCCGGCGGGGCCGGCCGGCGGCACGAACGTCGGGACGTTGGCCAGCACCGGTAGCCCGAGGTATTCGGTAACCTCGTACTCGTCCTTGAGCGTACCGTCGAAGAAATCGAGGGCGTAGGCGACCGTGCAGCCCAGCACCAGTCCGACGATCAGCGCGATCGCGAGGTTGAGGCCGAGGCGCGGCCGCTTGACGGCGCTCTCCGCGGTCGCCGGCTCGATGACGGAGACGTCGCTGAGGGCGGTCGTCTTCGAGACGAGCGCCTCTTCGTTTTTGCGCTGCAGTTCGTTGTAGACGTCCTCGGCGCTCTTGGCCGAGCGCCTGAGGTCGGCGATGCGGTTGGTCTGCGACGGCAGGCTCTTCAGCGTCGGCGCGAGCGCGACGCGCTGGGCGCGCAAGTCGGCGATCTGCGCCGCCGCGGCCTTCACCGTCGCCTCGTAGCCGGCGGCCTGCTGCACGAGTTGGTCGCGGACCGGGTTGGTCGTCGTGTTCTCACCCGAGACCACCGTCTTCGGCTGCGCGGCGATCTCGGTTTCGACCTCGCGCAACTGGTCCTCGAGCGTCTGGACCGTCGGGTGCTGCTCGGTGTACTCGCGGCGCGCCGTGTTCAATTGGACTTCGAGCTGGGCGCGCTGGGTCTGGAGCTGCGCCAGCGCCGGGTTGGGGCCGCTCGAGGACGCCGACAGGACGTGCTCGGGCAGGCTCGCGAGCCGGGCATCGATCGAGGCGAGTTGCGCCGCGGCCTGTTTGCCCTCGGTCTCGACCTGGCTGATCTTGCTGTCGAGCGCCGCCTGCTGCGTCAACAGACTCTGCGTCTGGCCGCCGACGTCGGGCAGACCGCTCGCGGCCTCGTACTTGGCCAGCCGGCTCTGCGCGTCGTGCATGCGGCGTTCGGCCGCGGGCAGTTGCACCTGCAGATAGGTGAGGGCCTCGTCGGCCTGCCCGGCGACCAGCTTGCGCTCGTTGGTCACGAACACGTGCGCGAACTCGTTGGCGATCGCGGCCGACTGCTCGGCGCTGCGCGCGCTCACGGAGAGCCGCATGATCGACGTGTTGGTCACGGGCTTGACCGAGACGGCGGCGAGCAGGGCTTTGGGCGTGGTCGGCAGGTTCAGGTTTGCGATGACCTGCCGCGCGACGGGCTCTTCCTGCAGCAGTTCGGCATACGTCTCGGCCGACTGCTTATTGCTCAGTTCCAGCAGCGAATTGAGCACCGGTAATTCGGTCTGCGGGTCGCGCCCCGCCGCCTCGTCACCGGTCTGGCCGCCGACGAGCAGTTTCGCCGACGTGGTATACGTCTTGGGCGCCAGCAGCGTTGCGACGGCGACCGCGAGCAACGCGGCGAGCACGATGCCGATGACGATGCGACGGCGCGCGAGAACCGGCCGCAGATAGCGGGCCCACTGTTCGGGCTGCAGCGCCGAGGCGTCCATTGCTTGCGATGATACGCGACCGGACGGACCTTGGCAGGGGACCTAAGACCCACGGCGCGGCGGCAAAACTCCCGCCGCGGTCCCGGCCGGCGCCGCGAATCCCAAGGTGCTTGGGCCGAAGGCCTCTGGGGGGCCCGCCCGCCCTCGCGTACAGTAGCAATTGCCGACCGCCGCCGAGGCGCTGTGACGGCATTTTTTCGTGACGGCTCGACGCTGCGGGTGACGCAACCATCGTGAACATCCTCGAAGGCGAACTTCGACTCCTCGATCATAAATCGGCGCTGGCGCGTCGCATCGAAACGCACACGGCGCGGGTCGGCGTCGTCGGCATCGGCTACGTCGGACTGCCGCTCGCGGTCGAGAAGGCCAAGGTCGGGTTCGAGGTGATCGGGTTCGATCGTAACGCCACGCGGGTCAAGCAGGCCAACGCCGGCGTCAGTTACATCCGCGACGTGCCGGGCAACGATCTCGCCGCCGCGGTCGAGGCGGGCCGCTTCTCGGCGCGGGCCGGGCTCGACGGGGTCGAAACCTGCGACGTTGTCGTCATCTGCGTGCCGACGCCGCTGACGGCCAATCGCGACCCCGACATCTCCCACATTCGCTCGACCGCGCGCGCCCTGGCGGCGAAGCTGCGGCCGGGTCAACTCGTCTGCCTCGAGAGCACGACCTATCCCGGCACCACGCAGGACGTGCTGCTGCCGCTGCTGTCGGCATCGGGCCTCCAGGTCGGCACGGACTTCTTCCTCGCCTTCTCGCCCGAACGCGTCGACCCGGGCAACAAGCGCTACACGACGCGCAACACCAACAAGGTCGTCGGCGGCGTGACGCCGGCGTGCCTCGAGGTCGCCTCGGCGTTCTACTCGCAGACGATCCAGTCAGTGCTCGAGGTCTCGTCGCCGGCCGTCGCCGAGATGACGAAGGTTTTCGAGAACACGTTCCGCGCGGTCAACATCGCGCTCGTGAACGAGATGGCGCTGCTCTGCGATCGCCTCGGCATCAGCATCTGGGAAGTCATCGACGCGGCGGCTACCAAGCCGTTCGGCATCATGCGCTTCGACCCGGGACCGGGCGTCGGCGGCCATTGCATCCCGCTCGACCCGTTCTACCTCGCCTGGAAGGCGCGCGAGTACGATTTCGCGACGCGCTTCATCGAACTCGCCGGCGAGACGAACCTCAAGATGCCGTACTTCGTCCACGAGAAAGTGCTGCGCACGCTCAACGCGGCCGGTCTGGCGCCGTCGCAGTCGAACGTGCTGGCGATCGGCGTCGCCTATAAAAAGGATATCGAGGACTGGCGAGAGTCGCCCGCCCTCAAGGTGATCGAGCTCTTGGAGCGCGACGGCGCCCGCGTCACCTATCACGACCCGCTCGTCCCGAGCGTCCGGACGGGCGACGCCATCCGCAGATCGGTCGCGCTCACCCCCGAGGCGCTCGCCGCCGCGGACTGCGTCGTCGTGCTGACCGACCACTCCAGCGTCGACTGGGCGGCCGTCGTCGGCAACGCGCGCCGCATCGTCGACACCCGCAACGCCACCCGCGGCGTGGCCGACCGCCCGAACGTGGTGCTCCTATGACGGCGCCCGCGCGCGTCGGCGTCGCCGGCGCGGGCTATTGGGGCGCCAACCTCGTGCGCGCGTGCGGCGAACTCGGCGTGCTGCACGCCGTCGCCGATCCCGACCCGCAGCGGCTCGCGGCCGTTCGCGCGGCGCACCCCGGCGTGCTGGCGACCCCCGACTACTCCGCGCTGCTCGACGCCGTCGACGCCGTCGTCATCGCCGCGCCGGCCGCAGAACACGCCGCGCTGGCGCTCGAGGCGATTCGGCACCGGCGCCACGTGTTCGTCGAGAAGCCGCTCGCCCTCACGCTCGCCGACGCGCGCCGCGTCGCCGACGCCGCGGACGCCGCCGGCGTGACGGCCTTCGTCGGTCACGTCCTCCTCTACCATCCTGCCGTGCGGGCACTGCTCGAGGCCGCCCGAAGCGGCGCCGTCGGCGACGTCACTCACGTGCGCTCGCGCCGCCTCAACCTCGGCAAGATCCGCACCCACGAAGACGTCTGGTGGAGCTTCGCGCCGCACGACGTCGCGCTGTGCCTGGCCCTGCTCGGCCCCGGCGTCATCGGCGCGAGCGGCTCGTTGCAGCACGCGCGCGGCGCGGCCGTCGCGGACTTCGCCTATGCCGACCTCACCTTCACCGGCGGACGGAGCGCGCACGTCGAGGTGTCGTGGCTGGACCCGAACCGGTCGGCGCGGCTCGATGCGTTCGGCACGCGCGGCGTGCTGACGTTCGAGGACTCGCGCGCCGGCGCCACCCTCGTGCGCCGCGTTTACGACGCAAGCGCTCCCGTGCCGGTCGCCGGACCGCCCGAAGCGATCGCGTTCGAAGCGGGCGAGCCGCTGCGGCTCGAACTCGAAGCCTTCCTCGCCTGCGTCGCGGGCGGCCCGCGCGCGCCGACCAGCGCGCGCGCCGCCGTCGACGTGGTCGCGATCCTCGAAGCCGTCTCGGCCGCGGCGCGCCCGCCGGCCGTCGCCGAACAGGCGGTCGCATGAGCGCCGCCGTTGAGGCCGCACCGCGGGCCCACGAGACGGCCGTCGTCGACGAACCCTGCGCGATCGGCGCCGGCACGCGCATCTGGCACTTCAGCCACGTGATGGCGCACGCGACGATCGGCCGCGGCTGCAGCATCGGCCAGAACGTCTTCGTCGCCTCCGGCGTCCGGATCGGCGACAACGTGAAGATCCAGAACAACGTGAGCGTCTACGAGGGCGTGGAACTCGAAGACGACGTCTTCTGCGGCCCGAGTTGCGTGTTCACCAACGTCTCGACGCCGCGGTCCGGCACGCCGCGCAACGGCAGCGGCCACTACATCCGCACGCTGGTCAAGCGGGGCGCCACGATCGGCGCCAACGCGACCATCGTCTGCGGCACGACGATCGGCGAGTACGGCTTCGTGGGCGCCGGCGCCGTCGTCACCCGCGACGTGCCCGCCTACGCGCTGGCCTACGGCAACCCCGCCCGCGTGCACGGCTATGCCTGCGAGTGCGGCGTGCGCCTCACGTTCGCGTCAGACGCGGCGCAGTGCGCGCCGTGCGGCCGCCGCTATCGCAAACACGGTCCCATCGTCGAGCAGGAAGGAGCCCGATGATCCAGATCCTCGACCTGCGCGAGCAGTACGCCGCGCTCAAACCGCAGATCGACGCCGCCATCATGGGCGTGCTCGAGAGCGGTACGTTCATCGGCGGGCCGAACGTAGCCGCGTTCGAGAACGAGATCGCGGCGTACGTGGGCACCCGCTACGCGGTCGGCCTCAACTCCGGCACGGACGCGCTCACGCTGGCACTGCGGGCGCTCGACATCGGCCCCGGCGACGAGGTGATCACGACGCCGTTCACGTTCGCCGCGACGACCGAGGCGATCGTCAACGTCGGCGCGCGTCCCACCTTTGCGGACATCGACTCCGTCACGTACAACCTCGACCCAAGCCGCATTCGCAGCGCGATCACGCCGCGCACGAAGGCGATTCTACCCGTGCACCTCTACGGCGCCCCCGCGAACATGGACGAGATCGTCGCGCTCGCGCGGCGCCACGGTCTCGCAATCGTCGAGGACTGCGCGCAGGCGATCGGCGCCGATTGCGGCGGGCGCCGCGTCGGCTCCATCGGCGACGTCGGCTGCTTCAGCTTCTTCCCCAGCAAGAACCTCGGCGCGTTCGGCGACGGCGGGATGATCACGACCAACGACGAGCGCTTGGCGCGCCGCGTCCGGCGCCTGCGCGCACACGGCGCGAGCGTCAAGTACCATCACGAAGAGCCCGGCTATAACAGCCGGCTCGACGAACTGCAGGCGGCAATCCTGCGCGTGAAGCTCCCGCACCTCGAAGGCTGGATCGCGGAGCGCCGTTCCATCGCGGCGGCGTATCACCGCGGCCTGCGCTCGCTGTCGGCGCTCACGCTGCCGGCGCGCGGCGGCGTCGGCCGCCACGTTTTTCACCAGTACACGATCGGGGTGGACGCGCGCGACGACGTCAAGGCCGCCTTGGCGGCCGCCGGCGTGCAGACGATGGTCTACTATCCCGAGCCGCTGCACCTCCAGCCAATCCATCACGGCCTGCGCTACAAAGCCGGCGACTTCCCCGAATCGGAACGCGCCGCCGCGCGCGTGCTGTCGCTGCCCATCTATCCCGAACTCGGCTCGGAGCGGCTCGCGGCCGTCGTCGAGGCCGTCGCCTCGGCGGTCGAACGGCCGCTCGCACTCGCGGCGCGATGAGCCCGCCGAGCGCGGCGCAGACCGTCGCCGAAGCGCCGGTCGAGAGCGGCCCCTTCGGGGCCATCGAACCCTCGCGCCCGCACCGCAAGCCGCGGCGCTACTCCGGCGAGTGGATAGCCGCGCTCTTCGTCAGCGACATCGTCATGTTCGCGCTCGCCGCCTTCGCGGGCATCGCGCTCGTCCATGCGACGCACCTGCCCAAGCTCTCGCGCTTCGGTCCGCTGCCCGCCATCCTCTCGGCCGCGATCGTCGTCGCATTCCAATTGTTCATGTTCGAGCGGCTCGGGCTCTACCGGCGCTCGATCGCGCTGTCCATTCGCGACGAGTTCTACTATACCACGGCCGCCATCGTCCTCGGCGCCATGCCGGTCTTCCTGTTCTTCACGCTGCTGCCGCAACTGTCGTCGTCGCGCCTGATCATCCTCGTCTCGCTCGGCTTCTCGATCGCGCTCGTAGGCGGCAGCCGGGCCGTCATCCACGAGTTCCGCAACGTCTCCGACAAGCGCAGGCGCCGGCGTATCGCCATCGTCGGTCGCGCCGAGCTCACGGATGCGGCCGCCGAGGCGCTGAACGTCGTCGACGATACCGACGTCCTGCGCATCGACGTCGACGACCTCGACCGCAGCGTCGCCTGGTTCTCGCCCGAGTCGGGCGATCCGGGCCAGATCGCCTGGTTCGCCCAGGCGCGGCGCTGGGGCTGCGACACGCTCGTCATGACCCAGACCCTCCCGCCGCACGTGTTGCCGGCGCTGCTCGCCGTTGCCGCCAAGGACCACATCAAGGTGGCCTTCGCGCCGCCGCGGCTGCGCGTGCACGCGTACTCGATGACCCTCGAGGTCGACGGGGAGCAGGCGCTCATCGTACCGACGCAGCTGCGCGCCTGCACGCCGCAGGCCCAGATGCTCAAGCGCATCTTCGACGTGACGTTCGCGTCGGTCGCGATCGTCCTCGCATCGCCGGTCCTCGCCCTGTGCGCGCTCGCCACCCTGGCAGATTCCGGAGGCCCGCTCCTCTATCGCCAGAAGCGCGTCGGCCTCAACGGCGAGACGTTCGAGATCCTCAAGTTTCGCACGATGCGCGCCGACGCCGAGACGGCCTCGGGCCCAGTCTTCGCCACTCACGGCGACGCGCGCAAGACGCGCGTGGGCGCCTTCCTGCGCCGCACGAGCCTCGACGAACTTCCGCAACTGCTCAACGTCCTGCGCGGCGAGATGTCGATCGTCGGCCCGCGCCCGGAGCGTCCGATCTTCGTCACGTCGTTCGGGCGGCGCGTCGAGCGCTACGACGAGCGCCACCTCGTGCGGCCGGGCATCACGGGCTGGTCGCAGGTAAACCTGCGCCGCACGCTGCGCCCGTCGCAGGTCTCGCAGAAGCTCAGCTACGACCTCTTCTACATCGAGCAGTGGTCGCTGTTCTTGGACATCTACATCGTGACCAAGACGGCGATCGAGTTCCTGTTCCACCGGGCGGCGTGACGATGAGATCCACCGGAGCGCCGAAGGTGCTGCACGTCGTCGGATCGCTCGAAGGCGGCGGCGCCGAGCGCTGGGTGCGCGAGCTGGCCCCGCGCCTCGTCGAGCGCGGCATCGACACCGAGATCGCGACCGTCTACGACCCGCGGCTCGACGAGGACGAACTGCGCGCGCTGCGCTGCACCGTGCACTACCGCCCGAAGCGGCGTGGCTTCGACCCGGCGCACTTCGTCTGGCTCTCGCGCCTGATCGCGCAGCGCTCGCCGGCCGTCGTGCACACCCACCAGTGGTCGGGCAAATACGTGGGGCGGTCGGCGGCGCTTGTTGCGCGCGCCAAACGCGTCGTGCACACGGAGCACAGCCCGACGTTGCTCGGGCGCTGGGAGCGCCTGATGGCCGAGGCCCTCTGGCGCCAGACCGAGGCGGTCATCGCCTTCACCCCCGACAATGCGCGGTTGATCGCGGCGCGCGAGCCCGTGCGCACCTTCGAGATCATCCGCAACGGCCTGCCGCTACCGGAGCGGCCAACGCCCGGCGTCCGGGCGGCCGCGCGCGCGCGCATCGGCGCGCCGCGCGACACGGTGGTGTTCGGCGTCGTCGCCAGCCTGCAGGAGCGCAAGAACCACATCCTCGCATTGGAGGCACTCTCACTGCTGCCGCGCGGCGGGACGCCCGTCCGGCTCGACATTTTCGGCGACGGCCCCCTGCGCAACGAACTGATGCGGCGCGCCGTCGCGCTCGGCGTGGCCGACCGCGTCGTATTCCACGGCTTCCGACCCGACGTGCGCGACCTGCTGCCGGGCGTCGACGTCTTCATGACGGTGGCGCTGCACGAGATCGCGCCGGTCTCGATCCTCGAGGCGATGGCCGTCTGCCTTCCCGTGATCGGCACGCCGCACCCCGGCACGTTGGAAATGGTCGAGGACGGCGTCACCGGCGCGGTCGCCGGCTGGGACGCGCAGTCCGTGGCCGACGCCATGCTGCTCGCGCGCGACGGCGCCCAATGGCGCGCGCGCTGCGGCGACGGCGGTCGCCTGCGCGTCGAGCGCGACTACGACATCGAGCGCATCGCCGACCAGCACGCGGCCTTCTACCGGCGCGTCGCACGGACGTAAAAGCCAGCACCACGATCGACTAAAGAGGAAGCCATGCGTATCTTGGTTACCGGCGGAGCCGGATTCATCGGAAGCCACATCGCCGAGGCGTATTGCGCCGCCGGGCACGACGTGGCCGTCGTCGACAACCTCTGGTCGCAGGGCGGTGGGCGCCTCGAGTACGTGCCGCCGCAGGCGCAGTTCTACAAGATCGACGTCCGCGAAGAGGCGCTCGCTCGGGTCTTCAGCGATTTCCGGCCCGAGGTGGTCTGCCACCACGCCGCCCAGCACAGCGTCGCCATCAGCGCCCGCGAGCCCGAGCACGACGCCCGCGTCAACGTCCTCGGCCTGCTCAACGTGCTCCGCAACGCCGTCCGCACCGGCACCCGCAAGATCGTCTTTGCCTCCAGCGGCGCCACCTACGGCAGCCCCGAGGTCCTACCGATCACCGAATCCACGCCGCAGCATCCGCTATCGCCCTACGCGGTCACGAAGCTCGCATCCGAGGGCTACCTGCGCTTCTTCAACGCGGAGTACGGGCTCGATTTCACGGCGCTGCGCTACGCCAACGTCTACGGCCCGCGCCAGGACCCGGCGGGCGAGGCCGGCGTCATCTCCATCTTCCTCGGCAAGTTCCTGCGCGGCGAGGGCGTGCGCATCGACTGGGACGGCGAGCAGACCCGCGACTACGTGTTCGTCACCGACGTCGCGCGCGCGAACGTCCTCGCGCTCGACCGCGGGCCGGCCGGCTTCTACGTGATCGGCACGGGCGTGCGCACCAGCGTCAACCGCATCTACGACGAGCTCTGCAAAGTCACGAACCGCAGGCCGGAGAAGTCGTACGGCCCGCGCCGCCCCGGCGACACGCGCGACAACGAGTTCGACGCATCGCTCGCCCGGCGCGTCCTCGGCTGGGAGCCGCAGGTCGAACTCGACGAGGGGCTACGCCACACCGCCGACTTCGTCGAGGCGACGACGGCCTGACGGCTGCATGATGCTCGCGCCGCTGCCTTGAAGGGGCGGCGAATGCGCGTTCCGATCTACCAGATCGATGCCTTCACGGGCAGCCTGTTTAGCGGTAACCCGGCGGCCGTCATGCCGTTGCCGGCGTTTCTCGACGATGCGGTCCTGCAGGCCATCGCAGCGGAGAACAACCTCGCCGAAACGGCGTTTCTCGTGCGGGCCGGCGACGACTGGCAGCTGCGCTGGTTTACGCCGGCCGTCGAAGTGCCGTTATGCGGGCACGCCACCCTCGCAAGTTCGTGGGTCGTCACGCGGCGGCTCGCGCCGGGGACCACCCACGTGACGTTCCATACCGCCAGCGGCGCCCTGCTCGTGCGCCGCGACGGCGAGCGCTTCGTCATGGACTTTCCGGCGCGCACCAATACACTAGTCGAGCCGCCGTCCGCGCTAGAAGCGGCGCTTGGGGCGCGCCCGGTCGAGGTGTTCCACGACGGATTCAATTACGTCGCCATGCTCGATTCGGCCGCGACAGTGCGCGGCCTGACGCCGGACCTCGCGGCGATCAAAGCGCTCGACGGCGTCGACGGCGTCATCGTCACCGCCCCGGGCGATCGGGGCTTCGACTGCGTCAGCCGCTACTTCGCGCCCGCGAAGGGCATCGATGAAGACCCGGTCACCGGCGGCGCCCACTGCGCGCTAGCGCCGCTCTGGTCGGCCCGCTTGGGGAAAGCCGAGATTCGCGCCTATCAAGCCTCCGCGCGCGGCGGCGAGATGCTCTGCCGGCCCAAGGGAGATCGCGTGGAACTCGAGGGCGCCTGCGTCTTCTACATGGAAGGCCACGCGGAGATCGATATGCCATGACCGGCGCTCGCGATCGGGGAGAGCTGCCGCTCTACCGTCTCTACGTGTTGCGGGCGGCGTATCTTCTGCTCGGGCTGGGGCAAGGCGTGAAGACGTGGCCGGCGCTCATTCATCACGCGCAACCTTGGGATTTCTGGCACGGTGTCGCCATGAGCTTCTTCGGCGCGTTGACGCTGCTCGGTTTGCTCGGCGTGCGCTATCCGGTCCGCATGATGCCGCTGTTGATCTTCGAATTCGCCTGGAAGGCGATCTGGGTACTCGCGGTATGGCTTCCGCCGTACCTCGGCCATACGCTCGACCCCGACGTCGGTGACTCGTTCGGCCAGATTTTCCCGGCCATCATCGTCGTGCCGCTCGTGCTGCCGTTGGGGTACGTCTGGAAACACTACGTCGTCGCGCCGGCCGACCGCTGGAGGTAAAGGCTTAGAGCGCGTACCCCGCGCTTTCGGCGTCGCGGTGGAACATCTTCACCGTATCGAGCGAGTACTCGTCGAGGTCTTTGCCCGCGAGCGCGAGCTTGGCGAGGATGTCGGGCGTCGCGGTGATGACGTGGCAGCCGGCCTCGTCGGCCTGGTACACGTTGAGCACCTCGCGCGGGCTGGCCCAGATCAGCTCGGTGCGGGGGCGGCGTTCGACGATGCGCGCGGCCTCCCGCATCAGCGGCACCGGGTCGCGACCCGTGTCGGCGATGCGCCCGGCGAACACCGAGACGTAGCAGTGCGGTCCGGAAGCGAGCGCGTCGGTCACCGCCGAGACTTGCGCGAGCGTCATCAGCGCCGTGACGTTCAGGCGGACGCCCTCGCGACTGAGGACGCGCAGCAACGGCGAGGTCGATTGCCCGCGCGTATTGGTCACGGGGATCTTCACGAAGACGTTGCTGCCCCAGCCGGCGATCAGCATCGCCTGGCGGTGCATCTCGACGAGTTCGTCGGCGAAGACCTCGAACGAGATCGGACGGTCCGGCACGACGGCGAGCACCTCGCGTGCGAACGCGGCGTAGTCTGCCACGCCGGCCTTGCGCATGAGGGTCGGGTTCGTCGTGAAGCCGGCGATCGCAGAATCGCGCGCGAGCGCGACCAGCGAGTCCAAATCGGCGCCGTCGGCGAACAGCTTGACCCGCAGCGCCGTCGCGGACGGGGCGAGCGTGGAAGGTGCGAGCGCGATCATGCGGACCTCAAGGTACGGGCGTCGTCGCCGGCGCGCTGCGCGGCGATCCAGTGAGCGGCCCCGAGGACGCCGGCGGCGACGTGGCCGGGCTGGGCGTCGGGCGCGCGTTCGCTATAGCCGTAGTCGACGAAGACGGGACGCACGCCGGCGCGGGCCGCCGCATCGACGTCGCGCCAGCGGTCGCCGATCGCGTAGGACGCGGCGAGATCGACGGCGTGGACCCGAGCCGCCGCCAGCAAGAGCCCGGGGCGCGGCTTGCGGCACAGGCAGCGGTCGGCGTCGTCGTGGTAACAGGTAAAAAAGCCGTCGAGCGGCAGTCGCTCGGCCAGCGCTTCGTTGATGCGCTCGACCTCGGCCTGCGACTGGGTGCCGCGCGCGACGTCGGGCTGGTTGCTGACGACCAGCAGCAGAAAGCCGGCCGCCTTCAGCAGTGCGGTAGCTTCGACGGCGCCGTCGGCGAGTTGCATGCTTTCGCGGGTCGCGGGCGGATA
>Ga0182012_10005391_pt1 | contig 13228 bp, 11 predicted proteins | sample 612S2SmetaG_FD_120486 | JGI IMG/M metagenome (GOLD analysis project Ga0182012, IMG submission 120486) | Permafrost microbial communities from Stordalen Mire, Sweden - 612S2S metaG | ecosystem: Environmental > Terrestrial > Soil > Wetlands > Permafrost | place: Sweden: Stordalen | collected...
CGAAGATGTTTTCGCCGGAGCCCTCGCTGACCAGGCCGTTGACGTCGAGGCCGATGCCCTCCTGGTAGCCGTTGATCTCGGCTTCCATGTGGATGAGCTGGGAGTTCATGTAGTTGGCGCCGGCCTTGGCCAGGGCGGGCATGGTGTTGGGGGCCAGGCGGTTCCAACTGGAGATGCAGACGTCGGCGCCGTTGTTTCCGGGGATGTATTTGCCCCAGGGGAAGTTGGCGATGTAGATCTCGATGGGCGAACCCTTGGGGCTGACGCCGATTTCGCCATATCCGCGCAGCACGATGGGCCGGATGTAGCAGGGCGCAACGCCATTGGCTTCGATCACATCGACCACGCCGGCGCAGAGTTCCTCGAGGTTGAAGGGCAGCTCCATGCGGTAGATTTTGGCCGAGTCGAGCAGGCGCTGCATGTGTTCCGGGAGGCGAAAGACGGCTGCGCCGTGGGGTTGGTTGTAGCAGCGGATTCCCTCAAATACGCTGGAACCGTAATGGACAACATGGCTCATGACATGGATGGTGGCGTCTTTCCAGGGAATGAGGTTTCCGTTGTACCAGATCTTCGAGGTGGTTTGGATGGGCATGGGGGGTACGATACTCCTTGGTTCGTGCCGGGCACGGATACTTAACAGCGTAACTCGATTCGAGGCAGCATGTCACGAGCGGGGTTGGGTTGGCAAGGGGGAGGGGTTACCGATTTGGCACTCCCGTACACCAAAGTGGGTCGATGAGGCGAAGTGCAAGCGGAAACGAAGAATGCCTGGATGTTCCGTTCCTCCCGTTTGACCCCCGCAGCGCGTCTAACTAGACTTGCAGGCAGGGTTAGATCATGACGTGGTTTCGATTTCGATGGATTGCCGCATTTTCGGCGACCTTTCTTTGTTTGTTGGCGGGTTCGCTTTCCGCCACGGTTTATGGCCAGTCGGCCAGCAGCAACCCTTCCAGCAAAACTGCGGATGACCAGAGTTCGTCGACGCAGGATTACCGGCAGGAGAAGGCGCCGACGCTGGTTGATCCGGCGGGGCCGACCGTATCTCTGATTCCTTCGGAGCCGGTGTTTCTGATGGCGGCGGCGCTGAACGCCTGCGGCTATGACGAGGGCCTGGACGAGAGCGCGCCGGTGCGCAAGCGGGTTCGCGAGGAGATGAACGAGGCGCTGGCCAAGAGCGAAGACGCCCGCGCCAAACGAGACAAGGTTTGCCTCTACATTGCCCAGCACCGCATGACGGGGGGGGCGCGGGACATTGCGCAATACATTTCGCTGGCGCTGTATCTGACGCCGCCTCCGCAGATGGAGACGTCGGCGGATTTGACGGAGATGCCGCCGGACTCGACGCAGGTGGTGGAGATTGTGCCGCTGCTGAGAGATTTTGTGGCGGCGATTGACCTGCACGGAATCTGGCTGGCGGTGCGGCCGACGTACGACCGCGAGATCGACCGGCTGCACGATTCGCTGACGAACATGATTGTAGGGACCAATCTTTATTTGAAACTGCCGGCAACGACCTACGAAGGGCGGAGATTCCTGGTGGTGATTGAGCCGATGCTCTCGCCGCGCACGGTGAACGCCAGAATCTACGGGACCGACTATGTGGTGGTGGTTTCGCCGGTGAACGGTCAGATTCCCATGAACGATGTGCGGCACACCTACCTGCATTACGTGATTGAGCCGCTGTTGTATGCGAGGGCTAACGCGGTCGACCGGACGCAGCCGATTCTGAAGGAGGTAAGGGACGCGCCGCTCGAGTTTCGCTACCGGAGCGACACGGTGCCGCTGACGATTGAGTGCCTGATCAAGGCGATTGAGGCGCGGACGATGGAAACCGGCGTTCCGAAATACACGATTCCGGCGAATGCGGACAGGAGCGACCTGCCGCGCTATGAGCATGAGCGGCAAATTTATCAGGAAAAAGTGGATGTCATCCGGCTGGCCGCTGTGCATCACGACATGACGCAGGGATTTGTGCTGACGCAATACTTTTATGAGCAGTTGATTCAGTTCGAGAAGGATCCGGCCAGCCTGAAGGACACGATCGGCGAGATGGTGTACACCATGGACATTGCGCAGCAGGTACACCGGGCGCGCGAAATCGAGTTCGACAAAGAGGCGGATGGGGATGTGCTGGAGCGCAGCAAGCCGAGGAAATTGACGGGATTGGATCTGGCCGAGGCGAAGCTCGCAACGGGAGACGCGATAACAGCGAGCGCGATGGCACGGCAGGTGCTTGGGGCCAGGGACGACAGCCTGGAAGGTGTGGCGAACAGCGCGCGGGCCGACTTTATTCTGGCTCGGGTGGCGATGATGACGCGCGATCCTGAAGGCGCGATGGACGGATTCCAGAAGACGCTGGCCAGCAGCAAGGAGCCGCGCCTGCTGGCGTGGTCGCACATTTACCTGGGCCGGATGCTGGACCTTGACTGCAAGCGCGACGAGGCGGTTGCGGAGTATAAGGAAGCGCTGGACGCGCGCGATGGACAGCAGGATACGCGGCTGGCCGCCGAGCGGGGCATCAAGACGTCGTTTGCGGCCGCCCGCGGACATAACTGCGACGAGGATGCGGACGACTCGCCGGGCGCGACTGGGCCGGTGAAGCCGGGGGCTGCGCCGGCGGGGGCGGGCGGGACGCCGACTGGGACCCCGAAGCCGCAATAATCCCAGAGAGCCGGTGAGATGGATTTTCTCGAACGGTGCAGATTGGGCGCGATGCTCGTGGCGGTGGGTTTGCTGCTGGGCGCGGCGGTTACGCCGGCAACTGCGCAGGACAATCTGCATCTACACGGGAGCATCGCCGGCCACGTCTACCAGGATGACAAGATTCGCGTGCGGGTCCCGGAGAACTGGAGCGTTGCCATCGACGCTTACAGCGATGGAACCTTCAGAGGGGCCATTCTGCGCAAGGGCAACTACATTCTGCGGCTTTGTTCCGGTTGCGGGCAGGCCAGCGGCGTACGAGGCGGGCGGTTCAGCGAGATTGCAGGGCTGGTTCAGCCGTGGTTCCGCGTCGATCAGCCGGCGGCCTCATGTGGAGCGGAGGCCAGGAGCCCGGTGACGGCGCAGCTTGACCGGATCGATTTCTGGTTTACACGCAATCCTCACCATGTGTACAACGAGGAAGCGAACGACTGCCGCGAGCCCAAGACGACGGAGACGGTGTGGTATGGCTCGTACTTCCAGGAGCGATGCCGGAATGCGAACCCGGATGAGGACTGCGGCGGATACTTTCTGCATCGCAGTTGGCTGCTGCACAAGCAACAGGCTGAACCGGATGAGATGGTGTTTGCGCTGACCTATGACACGACAGACCTGGATCGGCTGCCGCGAAGGGGCGATCCTGAGGTGGATCAGGTACTCAGCGAAGCCACGGCTATTGTTAGATCGATACGTTTCAGGAGAGGTTAGTATGTAGTAAATATGCCCTCGCCTGGAATGTGCGCGGGACATACGCTCACGGGGAAGCTATTTCAGGAATCGAGTCCAGGGTATCGAGTGCAATCGAACGGGGTGCGGGTGAAGGCAGCTTTGGGCGAACTTGAGAAGGCGCTCGGTTACGGCTTTCAAAGCCGGGAGCTTTTGGTGCGCGCGCTGACCCACCGGTCGCTGGCCAAGGAGCAGGCGCCTGAAAACGGGGAGAAAACGGCGGCAGGCGCGCAAGATAATGAGCGCCTGGAGTTTTTGGGCGATGCGGTGCTGGGGTTGGTGGTGGCGGAGGCGCTGTTCGAGTCGCATCCTGAATGGCACGAGGGGGAGTTGACGCGCGTCCGGTCGCGGCTGGTCAGCCGCCAGCACATGGCGGAGGTTGCCAGGGCAGTTGAGCTGGGCGGCCATCTGCGCCTGAGCCGGGGCGAGGAACGGAATGGCCTGAGAAACAAGGGCACCGTTCTCTCCAACGGAATGGAGGCGGTGCTGGGTGCGATGTTCCTTGACGGCGGACTGGAGCCGGTGAGGGCGTTCGCCGGGCGCTGGGTGATGGGAGAGGAGGTTCTGCGGCTGGCCGAGGAGTTGCGTTCCGGGGCAGCGCTGGGCAATCACAAATCCGCGCTTCAGGAATATTTGCAGGCGGAACGGGCGGGATCGCCGGTTTACCGGGTAAAAAGCGAGAGCGGCCCCGACCATCGAAAGCGGTTTGTGGTGGAAGTCCGTCTAAGAACGAGCGAGGCAGAGCCGGGAAAGACACTTGCGAGGGGCACAGGGAGTACCAAGAAGATTGCGGAACAGGATGCAGCCCGCCGGGCGATGGAACGGCTGCGGGCCGCGGCGGCAAATGGGGTGACCGGCGCGGAGCCGGACGAGACGCAAGGCGCGGAAGATGGCGCGAGAGACGAGGAGCAAGCGGCGGAATGAACACACCTGCCCAAGTGGCCAGCCCTTCCCTGCCCTGGTATTCATGGGTGCGGCTGCATTTGCCCACGGTGCCGGAGGCGTTTGCGTCGCTGCTGCAGACGGTGGTGGTGGCGCTGTTTCTGCTCACCTTTGTGCTTCAGCCTTACCTTATCCCTTCAGTAAGCATGGAGCGCACGCTGCTGGTGGGCGATTTTCTGCTGGTGAACAAGCAGGTGTATGCGCCGGCCGGGGATTGGAGCCGATGGCTGCTGCCCTATCGCGAAGTGGCTCGCGGCGACATTATTGTCTTCCATCACCCCCGGCACCCATACCTGGTGAAGCGGGTGGTGGGGCTGCCTGGCGACCGGCTGCGCATTGAAGATGGGCGAGTGACTGTGAATGGGCAGGCTTTGGACGAGCCTTATGTGGCATTCGAACCGGCCGCCTACGATCCTTTCCGCGACGAATTCCCAGCCGATGTGTATTCCGATCCGCTGGTGGATCATGACTGGTGGAAGCAGATGCGGAACCTGACGCATGACGGAGAGCTGACGGTGCCGGCTGGAGAGTACTTTGTGCTCGGCGACAACCGCAATCACAGCGACGATTCACGATTCTGGGGGTTTGTGCCGCGGCAGGCAATTGTGGCCCGCCCGCTGGTGATTTACTTCTCGCTTCGACGGCCCTCGACCACCGATGTACAGCAGGCTTCGGATGATAGACTCGGACACGACAGGGAAGTTTCGGCGAGACTCACCGGGTTTGCGCGGTGGAAGCGGATTTTTCGGATCGTGCATTAAAAGCAGTGGTTAGTTGTTAGTGATTAGTGGTTAGTGGTTGATTTGAGTGCTGAAAGGTTTTCGCGAATCGATGGCTCATGAACACGGATCACTAACTACTGTTCACTAACCACGGATTGCTAGCCACTAACCAATAGCCACTGAACACTGGGTTCACTAACCACTAACCACTATTCACTAATCACTCAAAAGAGTACTGAATGACTAAGAAAAAGACGCCGGAGAACAGGACGCAGCCCGAGGCGCAGGTTGCTGCCGTTCCCGCAGAAGCCAGGGTGGAAGAGACGACCTATGAAGCCATCGCGAGCATTTGCTCGGTGCTGGTGGTGGGATTGTTCATCCTCACGTTCCTGGGCCAGAATTTTGTGATTCCGTCGGGGTCGATGGAGAAGACGCTGCTGGTGGGCGATCACCTGTTGGTTGACCGGATCACGCTGGCTCCGCCCACGAAGTGGATGCCGCTGGTACACTACCGCGAACCGCAGCGCAACGATGTTGTGGTGTTTTTTAAGCCGGTGGCGAGTGCGGACGGCGAATACCCGCACTTGGTAAAGCGTCTCATCGGGGTTCCCGGCGATCATATTCACCTGAGCAACGGCATCGTCATTCTCAACGGGGTGGCACAGAATCTGCCAAAGGATGGAGACAACTCTCCCGGCCTCGGAGACAGGGAGTTTCTGGACGAATTTCCGACGGTGCCGCCGGTCGCTGCCGACGACCCGGGCTTGGGAACTCCCGAAGAATGGGCCATCGACTTTCCCAAACACATCGAGAATGGGGACCTGGTGGTGCCGCCCGGGATGTACTTCATGATGGGCGATCACCGGCACGACAGCCTTGATTCGCGCTACTGGGGTTTTGTTCCGCGGGAGAACATCGTGGGCAGGCCGCTGTTCAACTACTGGTCGTTCGAGGCCTCGCAGGGCCAGTTGGAGCAGACAGGGATTGGGAATACGATAGCCTGGATGGGCCATGTGGCGCTGCACTTCTTCTCTGACACGCGCTGGAAGCGGACGCTGCATCGAGTGCAGTGAAGCAGTGGTTAGTGGTTAGTGGTTAGTGGTTGATTTGAGTGCTGAGAGCTTTTCGCGAATTGAAGGCGAATGAATGCTGTTCACTCACAGCTTTTTTCTAACCACTGACCACTATTCACTAACCACTAACTTCACTAACCACTGAAAAAAGAGCTACTGAATGACTAAGAAGACGACGCCGGAGAACAGGACGCAGACAGAGGCGCAGGGTGCCGGCGTTCCTGATGAAGTCCGGGTGGAAGAAACGACCTACGAGGCCATCGCGAGCATTTGCTCGGTGCTGGTGGTGGGGTTGTTCATCCTCACGTTTCTGGGCCAGAATTTTGTGATTCCGTCGGGATCGATGGAGAAGACGCTGCTGGTGGGCGATCACCTGGTGGTTGACCGGATCACGCTGTCTCCGCCCGCGAATTGGATGCCGCTGGTTCGATACCGCGAACCGCGGCACAACGATGTTGTCGTGTTCCTGAAGCCGGTGCCGGACGACAACGGCAACTATCTTTTTCTTGTGAAGCGGCTGATCGGAGTGCCGGGCGACCATATCCATTTGCGCAACGGGATTGTGATCATCAACGGAGTGGCTCAGGACCAGCCTCATGCCCAGCCTACAACAGCGGACAATCACACCGATTTTCTGGACGAGTTCCCCTCCGTCCCGCCTTATCCGCAGCCAGGCAGCACCCCGGAAGCATGGGCCGTCGACTTTCCCACTCACGTGGTGGATGGGGACCTGGTGGTTCCGCCAGGGATGTACTTCATGATGGGCGACAACCGGCACGACAGCCTGGATTCGCGCTACTGGGGTTTTGTTCCCAGAGAGAATATCGTGGGCAGACCGCTGTTCAACTACTGGTCGTTCAATGCCTCGGAGGGCCAGTTGGAGGAGACGGGAATCGGGAATACCGTGGCCTGGATGGGCCATGTGGCGCTGAATTTCTTCTCTGACACGCGCTGGAAGCGGACACTGCACCGAGTGCAATGAAACCAAGGGATCAGGGGTCAGGGATCAGGGATCAGTTAAAGGCCCGAGCCCCTGACCCTGAGCTTTGACCCTGATCTCTGATCCCTGATCCCTGACCCCTGAGAACACACCATGACGGAAGACGTTCAAGGCCGGCGACGAGGGCGCAAGCGGGTTTGGCTGGCGCTGGCGGCGGTGGTGGCGATCCTTGCGGTGCTGATTTTGCCGCCGCTGGTGAGCGTGAGCCGGTACAAGAGCAGCATAACGCGGCTGATGTCGGCTTCTTTGGGCAGGCCGGTGCGCCTGTCGTCGGTGGAGTTGCGCCTGCTGCCGTGGCCGGCATTTTTGCTTACCGATTTGACCGTGGAAGAAGACCCGGCTTATGGCGCCGAACCGGTGCTGCACGCAGGCACGGTGACGGCTTCGATCCGGCTGCTTTCGCTTTGGCGGGGAAAGCTGGAGATTGCAAAGATCAGCGTAGACGATGCGAGCCTGAACCTGGTGCGAACCGGGATGGGGCAATGGAACCTGAACCCGCTGTTTGTGACGGCTACGGGCAATGCCGGCGCGGACCGGGCCGGGCAGGACACTACCGGACAGAACAAAATCGGGCGCGGCCGGGCGGTGCCGCTGCCTTACCTTGAAGCCACCAACCTGCGCATCAACCTGAAGAGCGGAGCAGAGAAGCTGCCGTTTTCACTGGTTGACACCGATCTGTCTTTTTGGCAAGAGGATGCGGGCGATTGGCGGATCCGTCTGCGGGGACAACCGGCGCGCACCGACGTGAGCCTGGACCTGGCCGACACCGGGGTGGTGCGGTTGGAGGCCAGCGTGCGGCGCGCTTCCGGGCTGCGTCAGATGCCTGTACACCTGGACATGGAGTGGCGGGAAGCGCAACTGGGCCAACTGACGCGGCTGATCATCGGTTCCGATCCGGGGTGGCGGGGCGACCTGATGGGCGAACTGCATTTGGACGGCACTGCGGAAACTGCGCAGATCAAGACGCGACTGCGGGCGACCGGGGTACACCGAGCCGAGTTCGCGCCGGTTGCGCCGATGGACTTCGACGCCAGATGCGGCTTTGTCTATCATTTTACGGAGCGGGCGGTGGAAGGCCTGTTGTGCGATTCGCCGCTTGGCGACGGACGCATTCGGCTGACAGGGGATCTGCCGGGCGAGGCCGGATTGCCGCGGCTGACGGTGGAGGTGGACCAGATTCCTGTAGCTGCCGGGCTGGATGCGCTGCGTACGGTGCGCAGTGGAATTGGCCCGGGCCTGGAGGCCAGGGGGACAATCCGCGGGAAAATTGTCTACGCGCCCGGAGACGCGGTGGCGGATGCCGCGCCGGGAAAGCAGGCCGGCAGGGCGAGCCTGGTGAAGTCAAAGGCAGGCAAGACGCGGACCACTCAGCCCCGTGCCCCGCAAGGGCCGCTTACGGGCAGTTTAATCGTGGAGGGCTTTCAACTGAGCGGGGACGGGCTGAGGACTCCGATTCAGATTCCCAAGGTGGTTCTTACACCGGCGGCACCCTCGACGGTCCAGCAGGCGGGGCAACAGTCTGAACCGTATCACTCCGCGGCTCTGGTGGCTGCGGTGGCAATTCCGGCGGGCGCGCCGATTCCCCTGGCCGTAACCACCCGGCTGGCGCTTTCCGGCTACCAGGTAACAGTGCACGGCCAGGCCGCACTGGCGCGGGCGCGGGAGTTGGCGAAAATTGGCGGGATGGCGGATGGGAGACTGGACGCGCTGGCGGGCGACGCCGTAACCGTGGACCTGAGCGCCGAGGGCCCTTGGCTGGCGGCGGAAGGGGCTCTATTGAGTTCTGCTGCGCTGAACAGGACTGGGAGCAGGATTGGGAGCCAGGCCGGGACCGGAGTGGCGCCGTTGGATGAGACGCCAGATCGCCTGAGCGGAACGGTGACCCTGCATAATGCCAACTGGAAGGCCGATTACCTGTCGAACCAGGTGCAGATTTCTCAGGCCACGCTTCATTTGGATATGGGCGGGGACGGTGGCGAAACCCGCTGGGATCCTGTCGTTTTCTCTTATGGCCCGGTGAAGGGGACGGCGAGCCTGACCCTGCCGGGAAGGTGCGATGCTTTGCAGCGTTGCCCGCCACATTTTCAGGTGCAGTTTGGCGCGCTGGATGCAGCGGCTCTGCAGGCGGCGATTCTGGGCGCGCAGGAGCAGGGCACGCTGCTTTCGGAGCTGATCGCACGGCTCAGCCCGGCGAAGCCGTCGCCGGTATGGCCGGAGCTTGAGGGAACGGTGACGGCGGATTCGCTGGTGCTTGGACCCGTGACGCTGGAGAAGCCTTCGGCGGCGCTGAAGATTGATGAAGGCGGGGTTGAAATCACGGATCTGGATGCAGGCCTGCTTGGGGGGAGCATGCACGGAGCGGGGACTCTGCATGCCGCCGGAGCCGGCCAAAGCAAACCTGGCTATACGCTGGAGGCAAAATTCGAGAAGCTTAGCCCGCCGGCTTTGGGTCAATTGCTGGGGCAGCGCATGTTGGGTGGTTTTATCAATGCTGACGGGAAGCTGGAACTGGTGGGGTTTACGGACGCGGACCTGGCTTCGTCGGCAAAGGGCACGTTGCACTTTGAATGGCGACACGGGGCTGTTGCCGCAGAGGCGGGCAGGCAGGCTCCCCCGGCGGTCGCGGTGTCAGGAACCCGTCCGGCTCCGGCCGCGCTGGGCCGGTTCGATAAGTGGAGCGGGGACGCCGAGATTGGCGGAGGGACGATTACGATTAGGCAGAGCGAAGTGGTGCTGGCGGGCCGGAGTCGAGCGGTGGATGCGGCTGTGACTCTTGGCGATCCGCCGAAGGTGAGCTTTTCCCAGCCCAGGGAGACGCGGGCCAAGCGGTAAGAAATTCTCCAATTACAATCGAAAGCATGGCCTTTCCTGTTTCTTCTTCCCCTGTTTTGATCCGCTGCAAGGGCATTTTGTTTGACATGGACGGCATTCTGATCAGCTCACTGGGCTCGGTTGAACGCAGTTGGACGACTTGGGCCGGGATGCGGGGGGTGGACCCCAGGCGCGCGCTTGAGATTACGCATGGCCGCCGCGCCATTGAAACCGTGGCCATGCTGCGCCCGGACCTGGACAGCGACGCGGAGCTGAAGGTAATTGAAGATCTGGAAATTGGCGACAACGGAGGGCTCACCGTGCTGCCGGGCGTGCTGAGCTTGCTGGCTGCGCTGCCCGCCGGCAAATGGACCGTGGTGACCAGCGCCACGGAGCGGCTGGCGCGGGCGCGGCTGGCTACCGGGGGAGTTCCCGTGCCGGAGCGGATGGTTACCGCCGAAAGTGTTGCGGTGGGCAAACCCGATCCTGCTCCGTATTTGGCCGGGGCGGCGCTGCTGGGACTTCGACCCGAGGATTGCGTGGTGTTCGAGGATGCGGCTTCGGGAACCAGGTCGGGCCGGGCCGCCGGGTGTACGGTGGTGGCAACCACGTTTTCGCATTCGATGGAGGCGCTGGACGCGGCGCACTATCTGGTCGAGGATCTCTGCGGGTTGGAGGCGGAGGTGCTTTCGGGGGACGAGGGAATCGTGCTCCGGTTCGCGCCGCTGGCGGGGTAGGCTTCTATTCGTTTGCTTCGATGCGGCGGCCGTGGGGGTCCTGGATGGGGCGGGTGTTGACCTTGAAGAGGGCTGCGAAGGCGCGCAACTGGCCTCGGCTCAGGGGCAATGCCTGCTCGTAGACGAACCAGCGAACACCCTCGGTGCAGGGCGGAGTGGTGAGCGATCCCTCGTAGGTCCAGTAGCCGCGGTCGGCGGGAAGAAGGCCGGCGGGGCTGACCATGTCCGTAACCTTTTCAGAGGCTCCGGGGGATGTGGGCAGGTACGGCCATAGCGTGGCCAGCAGGGCGTTGGGGTTGCTCAGGTCCTCGACCAGGCGCACGGCGATAATGGCCAGCTTTCCGTCGGCGCTCTTGTGGATGATGTGGGCGTCCATGTCGGTGAGCTTGCCCTTCACGGGTTCCTCTGCCGGGTGATGGAAATCAAAGCCGATGAGGTCGTAGCGCACTCCGCCGGCCACGATGTAGCTGCCGGGATCGACATGGACGAAGACAGTATGGCCGTCGTTCTCAAGCTTGACGGGGCCGGCGATGTAGTGGAACTCGATGGGCTGGAGCGCCTTGTTCAGGTGTGCGCCGCGAATGTCGATGGGCGACTGTTCGTGGCCTTGCGAGCAGGCCGCGTAAGCCGGGTCGAGCTTTCCCCAGACAAGCGAACCTCGTTTGCCCTCGTAGTCCCATGGGGCGGTAGTTTGCGCGGCGGCGACGGTTGCTGCACACAGCGCGAGGGCGACAAATATGGGAAGACGCATCGATTACTCCTTGACAGCTTGGACGCTGGGCGCGCCAAGAAGCATTCTAAGGCATTTGGGTTGGCGGCTTTAGCTTCGGTGCTGTCCTAAATGTGCGTTGAGTGCGAAATGGCCTAATTATCGGAGGACATCTGCAATCCGCATCTAGGACAGTAGTATCTATAGCCCTGGAAAAACATCAGGTACAGGATTCCTGGCAAGATAAAAAACAGCAACAATAGAAGAGCTACTAGGCAAGAACCACGCGCCTCTCTGCGAGACTCCCCGATGTACCCGCAGTTTAGATTTGGGCAGATCATGTTCCGATTTGCGGAACCTTTCCTCCGCGTGGCGCTATACTGGACAGGAAAAACCGGGCTAACGCAAAGCACCCAGTTCCCGCCGGGAGCTTTGCATAAGAGATAGTTTAGTCAAGACTATACAGGAGATCAAATGATCCCCAACAATCAACCATTGAAACAGAAAGCCAGAATCACGCAAATCGCTGAAGATGAATTCAAGGGCGCGAAGGTCATCTTCAATGATGAGACCGCCGGGGAATACATTCAATTCTCGATTGAGCATCCCCTTGCGAGACTCGCGAGAGCTTTTCCTCATTTTCTTCCGTCCGAAATTGCCTCATGGTCTGACGAAGAACTTCGTGCACGGCTCAGAGTGCTTTGTGGGTTTCCGGGCCAATCACCTCTCAGGCCCTTTTCAACGGACTTCTAAGAAAGTACCAAGCTTCAGGAGTTCGTAAAACCGTCGGCAGCCCGGCTCGACGTGTGCGTTGGGCTGTCGCCAGTCGAGAAGTCCAGGGTCGCCCCTGGCTTAGAAGGCCGGCGCTCTATCGGGGGCCTCGTTGCGAAAACCTTTCGCCTGAGAAGTCAATTGCAATATCTTTCTAATATCTTGTGCTTAGATCTGAAAAAGGAGATTCGACATTGAGCAACGCTGTGTTCTTTGGTGCGGTGATCGCCATGCTCCTCTTGTTTGTACTTATTATCGCCCTCGCTGCTTCACAAAAGCGGATATCCCCGGAGCAGCAGGCACAATTGACGAATGGAAGGATCAGCCCGCAAGTCATTTGCCCTCATTGCCAGACGAGAGGGACGGTTAGAACTAAAGCCATCAAAAAGAAAGTGGGAATTTCAGGTGGTAAAGCGACTGCAGCTCTGCTGACCGGCGGAGTGTCGCTGCTGGCTACGGGGCTCGCTAGAAAAGAGGCCCTCACCCAGGCGCACTGCGAAAACTGCAACTCTACATGGTCGTTCTAGGCTTGGGCATCACTGCGGAGCGCCCGACGTTCAGGATGGCCCTGCTGACCGTTTGCTGGCAACAGGAGGGGTAGTCCACTTATAGGTCAATGTGCCACTGTTCGTCATATCCGTCGGTGAGAACGAGTTTCTTGAATCCTGCCGCGCGCGCACTATCGATGATTTCAGATGAATGTGCCGTTTGATATGCGAACGCTTTGTTGACCAGAATGAATTTAATGCTCAGAATAGTGTGCTTTAGTCCAATCGCATTGACATCGATGTCATACCCTTGAGAGAGCATTCCGTCCTCTATTGTCTTTGCCATGGCGTCTCTGCCTAGTATCTCTTGCTTCTCGCTTTCGGCTTTTTCTCTCTTAATATCCGCAGCGGCCTCAGCCGCCACCGCCTTTTCCGCCTGTGCTTTTTGAGCTTCGTAGCGTGCACGCAGAGCTGATCCTTGAGCCTCCAATGCAGTTCCATGAAGCGCCTGCAAGTGCTTCAGCCCCTCAGTGATTTGATTATCAAACG
>Ga0182012_10005392_pt1 | contig 13226 bp, 12 predicted proteins | sample 612S2SmetaG_FD_120486 | JGI IMG/M metagenome (GOLD analysis project Ga0182012, IMG submission 120486) | Permafrost microbial communities from Stordalen Mire, Sweden - 612S2S metaG | ecosystem: Environmental > Terrestrial > Soil > Wetlands > Permafrost | place: Sweden: Stordalen | collected...
ACCGAGGTGAAGTGCGCCACCTCGTCCATCGATAGCTCAGGGTGGAACGAAAAGAACCGCATGTAGACCGAGCGCGCCGCTAAATGGTTGTGAAAGGCCACCAAGCGGGCAGAATCGTCGGGACGGATCGGACGAAGGTGGTAGCGGGTCTCGGGATCGCTCACAATGTCGCGCTCGAGGTCCTGCGGGTAGTTCGGCGGGTACGCCGGTCCGGGCTCTGCCCCTCCTGAGGTCGCTCCTGAGATGGGCACGGCGCCGGGTTCGGAGTCAGTGACGGTCGAAGACCAGCCGGGCATCGACCTCCCCTTTCGCTCGCATGGCACGCCTCCTCCGAGGAACCCTTTCCTGCCAAGTTCGCGCCTGGAGGGACGATGCCCTAGGGCCGAAGGTCCCCCGTTCGCCGCGGCGACGACGGCCTCTCAGCCGGGAGCGCCCCAGACGAACTCGATCGAGTGCCGCTCATCGCCCATGGCCGCGTTGATCGCCCGGCGCAGTTTTGTCTCGAGCTCCCTGCCGCCGGTCGCCGGCGACGCCGTCGCATACAACCGGATGTTGAGTATGTTCCCCCACCCCCGCCGCACATCGAGCCTGGCTATGTGGTTACGCCCGTCGTCGGGGAGAACCTCGGCGATGGCGGCCAGCACCCCTTTGGTCATGCCACGCGTCTGCAAGGGGCACCGGCGATGACACGCTCCGTTCTCGTCGAAACTGTCACGGTCCTCCCCGTTCGTTCTGATCGTTCCCACGCTGCTGCTCATGGCAGGAGTAACGCTAAGGACCACGATCTGCGCGCAGTAGGGCCGAAGGTCCGTAATGGGCGAACGACCACAGCGCTAGGGTCGGGCCCGATGGCACGCCTCCCGCCCGCGGCGAAATCCCTCATGCGTGCGTGGGCTGTGGATCGCCCCGGACCGATCGATTCCGGTCCCCTCGTTCCGGTGGAGATCGACGTCCCCGAGCCCGGGCCGCACCAGGTCCTCCTGCGCGTCCTTGCCTGCGGCGTCTGCCGCACAGACCTGCATCTGGCCGAAGGTGACTTGATGCCAACACGTCCACGTGTGGTGCCGGGCCACGAGGTCGTCGGCATCGTCGACCGCCTCGGGCCGCACTGCACGCGGTTGAGTGTGGGGGATCGCGTCGGCATACCCTGGCTGGCCCACACGTGTGGATCCTGCAGGTTCTGCCGGTCGGGAAGGGAGAATTTGTGCACAGCGCCGGCATTCACGGGCTGGGATCTGGACGGGGGCTACGCCGAGTACGCGCTGGTCGATGAAGCCTACGCCTACACCTTGCCGAAGGAGTTCAGCGACGAAAAAGCCGCTCCGCTCCTGTGCGCCGGCATCATCGGGTACCGGGCCCTGCGCCGGTCGAACCTGCCACCGGCAGGGCGGCTCGGCATCTACGGGTTCGGCGGATCCGCGCATCTGACCGCGCAGATCGCCATGGCCCAAGGAGCACGGGTCCATGTGCTGACCCGATCAGCCGAGGCCAGGGCGCTGGCGCACGAACTCGGGGTGGCCAGCGTCGGTGAAGCCGACGCACTCCCTCCGGAGCCCCTCGACGCCGCGATCCTCTTCGCGCCGGTGGGAACGCTGGTCCTGCCCGCCCTGGCCGCTCTCGACCGGGGGGGCACCCTCGCCATCGCCGGCATCCATCTGAGCGACATACCGCCCTTGAACTACCAGGACCATCTCTTCGAGGAACGCACAGTACAGAGTGTCACGGCGAACACCCGCAACGACGGTGAGGAGTTCCTCGCGCTGGCGTCACGGATATCGCTGCAGGTCACCACGACGCCCTACCCGATGGACGAGGCAGCTACGGCCCTGCGCGACCTCGCCCACGACCGCGTCAACGGGGCGGCGGTCCTCCTCAACAGCCCGCGCTGACGCTCGACGACGCGGCCGATGTGACCGCACGGTGGGACCTCTGGCCCTAATGGCCATCGCGCCGGAGCCTCACAATGGGCCCATGACGAAAATCGCATCGACCTCGCGAGCAGCAGAGGAGTCCGGAGGGGGGAAAGGACCGGGACAAGGTGGCCAGACCACCGTCGCCGACGACCTGGCCCGCCGGGTCGTACACCGGCGCACGGAGTTGGGACTCAGTGTCGACGAACTGGCTGCCGCCGCCGGTGTCGATCCCGTCTACCTGCGCTACTTCGAAGGGAGTCCTTCGGCAACGCTCAGCGCCGGAACGCTCCAGCTCATCGCACTGGCACTCAAGACCACGCCCATCGCCCTTCTCGGCGGGGAGGTGGACCGTCCTCCCGGTCATGGCCGAGCCGGTCGGCATCCCGTCCTGGAGGCGCTGACGCGCGAGCACTGTGAGGCCCATCTGGCAGTGGGGGGCGTCGGGCGCATCGTCTACATGGCCGGCCGGGGGCCCGTCGCCTTACCCGTGAACTTCGAGTTCACCGAGGGGGAGATCGTCTTTTGCACCAATGCGTCCAAGGCGGCGGTGATCGGGGCGGATGCTGCTGTCGGCTTCGAGGTCGATCGAGTGGATGACGCCGTCAGCGAGGGGTGGAGTGTGCTCGTGTCGGGTCGGGGACGCACCATCACGGACCCCCAAGAGATGGCACGGCTCTCCTCGCTCGACCTCGTGACATGGGCCGGTGGCGAGCGGAGCTCGCTCGTCGTCATCAGGCCCGACGAGATCACCGGACGGGTGATCGTTCACCAGAGCGACCCCGATGAAGATTGACGAGGAGGGACCGCCATGCTCGTGAGGGAATGCTTACGGAACGCGCCGGTCACGATCCCACCGCAGTGCACTCTGGAAGAGGCCGCCGGCCTCATGGGTCGCCATGGGGTGGGATCGCTCCTCGTGGTCAGTGGTGGCGAGCTCTCGGGGATTGTCACTGACCGTGACATCGTGATCCGAGGAGTCAGCACAGGACAGCCCCTCACTACGCCTGTCTCGACCATCATGTCGGAACAACCGACGGTGATCCAAGGATCGGCCGACATCTTCGAAGCCGTCAAAGCCCTGCGCGAAGCCGGCGTCCGCCGCCTACCCGTCCTCGAGGAGGGCGAGGTCGCCGGGATCATCACGCTCGACGACCTGATCGTGTGGTTGGTCCTCGAGCTCGGAGCAGTCGCCATGCCGGTCTTGGGCGACATCCTCCACGCCACCGATGCGCACTAGCGCACTCCCGCCGGGCCGGCCGCTACGTCGGCGGTGCAGCTCGGCCGTGCGGGCGCGGCCTACCGCGAGTCGGCGCTGAGACCCGACGTGGCGGCGGTGCGGTCGTCGTCGGTGATGGCGGCGGCCCGCTCGGGCGCCACGGTCATCCCCTCACCCGCGGTCGGTACGTTCCGATGGGCCAGCGCGTACACCTCGGCGCCGTCCACGGTCTCTTTGTCGAGGAGGTGCTGGACGAGCTCGTCGAGCACGCTGCGGTGCTCTTTGAGCACACCTATCGCCCGCTCCTCCGCCTCGCGGAGCATGCGGGCCACTTCGGAGTCGATCATTGCCTGGGTCGCTTCGGCGAAGGGGCGGCTGGAAAAGGCGCTCCCGCCCTCCCCCAGGAATGACGATCCCCCACTCGGGTAGCCCACCGGCCCGACGGCGGACGAGAGGCCGAACTCTCGCACCATCTTGGTGGCCAGGTCGGTGGCCTTGGCCAGGTCGTTCGCCGCCCCGGTGGAACCCTGGCCCAACACCACGAGCTCGCTGGCCCGGCCGCCCAGGGTCACCGCCAGCATGTCGTTGAGGTAGTCCTCGCCGTACATGTGGCGCTCGACCACGGGGAGCTGCTCCGTCACGCCGAGGGACTGGCCTGCCGGCAGTATCGTCACCTTGGCTATGGGGTCGGCATGATCGGAATATGCCGCCACGAGGGCATGGCCCGATTCGTGCACGGCCACGGCGTGCTTCTCCTCGGGGATCAAGACGTTGGAGCTCTCACGCCGGCCCAGAATGATGCGGTCCCGGGCCTCGTCGAAGTCGGCGGCGGAGATGATCTCGCGATCGGCCCGCACGGCCACAATGGCCGCCTCGTTGATCAGGTTGGAAAGGTCCGCCCCCGAGAATCCCGGAGTGCCCCGGGCCACCACCTCGAGGTCGACGCTGGCATCGAAGCGCTTGCCCCGGGCATGGACCCCGAGAATGGCCAGGCGCTCAGGCAAGGTGGGGAGGGGGATGGTCACCTGACGGTCGAACCGGCCCGGGCGCAACAGGGCCGGGTCGAGCACCTCGGGCCGGTTGGTAGCGGCGAGCACGACGATGCCCGTGGCCGGGTCGAAGCCGTCCATTTCGGCCAGCAACTGGTTCAGAGTCTGCTCGCGTTCGTCGTTGGAGACGACGGCGCCGGTGCCCGAGCGACGCTGGCCGATGGCGTCTATCTCGTCGACGAAGATGATGGCCGGCGCCCGCTTGCGGGCCTCGGCGAAGAGGTCACGGACCCGGGCCGCTCCGACACCCACGAACATCTCGACGAAGCTCGACCCGCTGACGGAGAAGAACGGCACCTTGGCTTCCCCGGCCACGGCCCGGGCCAACAATGTCTTCCCGGTACCCGGAGGCCCCACCATCAAGACCCCCCGGGGTGCCATGGCGCCCGCCCGGGCATAGCGTTCGGGTTGCTGGAGGAAATCGACGACCTCGCGGATCTCGAGCTTGGCCCCCTCGTAGCCGGCCACGTCGGCGAAGGTGGTGCTGGGTCGTTCCTCGTCGAATATCTGGGCCTTGGAGCGGCCCACCCCGAGCGCGCCCTGGAGGCGACCCGCCGCACCCTTGGAAAGCCGCCACCACAGATAGCCGAGGATCAAGAAGGGCAGCAAGAGGATGACCCAAGAGAGGACCTCAGCCCCGAAACTGGTCCCACTGGTATCCGCTGTGATGGAGACGCCGTCCGATTGCAGCTGGTCGAGGAAGGACTGGCCGGCCTGGGCCGGGATCACGGTCGTGTAGCCCTTGCCGTCCCTCAACGTCCCGCTGGCCGAGCCGCTGGTGGAGATGGTGACGTCCTTGACCTTGTGACCCGAGACGTCGTGCAGGAACTGCGAATAGGTGAGTGTCACCTGATTCTGCCCACTCGTCGTCGGCAGAATGAAGAACAAGACGATGAATATCAATGCGGCGACCAGCCACAGGGAGTGACGCCATGGCGGAGGGGGCGGCGGGGCCATGGGCGTGCCCTGATCCCTGGTGGGTGGTGCAGATGCCTTTTTGGTCACGGTCTCTCACCTCCCGGCTGCGCCGCCATCTTTCGTGGGGACCCTGCCACGTGCACTTTATGGCGATCCGCGAGACATCGAACCCGGGGCCGACCCTGGCAGGGTCGGGTATCCGGACGCGCCACTGCCCGGGCCCGCCATACGGGACCAGGTCGCAGGCCTGCCGTGACGACCGGGTCCGGGTCCTCAGACGGGCACCGGGACCTTCGGGGCGCTCACGTGCACTCCGACCTCCACCTCGGCCGGAGTGCGCCGGGCGTGCCATAAGCCGAAGGGCACCAGAAGCGCCATGACTCCCGCCAGCACGAAGGCTGCGACGGCAGCCAACATCGCGATCACCCCGAACTCGGAGAAGGCATAGGCCTCGAGCAGCAAGCCGGCGGCGGCGCTCAGGGGCGAAGGTCACACGGCGGAAGGCCTGCGGTCCTACACGCCCGGCGGGTCAGCGCGCGAACGCTCAGCTCCGTCGCCGCCCTGCGTGTTTCTTGGCAAAACGCAGTATGGCGATGTGCTTCGCCGTGTCGCGTTGCATCAAGTCGACCAGCAGGCTCCACAGCGTCGTGTCCCTCACATCGCGCATCAGGCGCGCCAGGTGCTTGAGCTCCTGCGCGTCCGACTGCTCCCGGCGCAGGAGCCGCTCGGTGAGTTCGAGCACTGCATCGCGGTTGGCATCCTGGTCGAAGTCGACGTAGGGAATGGTCGAATCCTTGCCGGTGAACAGGGCTTCGTTCTTCAGTGATTCGGCAAGCTCGGAGAAGATGCGGTGGTGTCGGATCTCGTCTTCGATCAGAAGGTCCACCAGGTAGCGCAGCGCCTTGGACGGGCTCGCCTGCGCAGCCGATCTGTATTCCTGCAGCAGCCCGCGTTCAGCATCTACATGCGTGCTCAGGTGGGCGTAGAGGTTTCGCTCCCATTCAGAAGGCCCCCCGCTGGACGCGTCGGTCATTGCGGTCACGTTGGTCATGGTTTCCTTCCTGATCGTTGGTCACGGCGCACGAGCCTGATCGTTGTCACGGCGCACGGGAGCTTTCGTGACATGACGATGCCGGCTCGGCATACAACCACGATGGTCGTGACGGATGGCATCGACTAGGGCCGTTGGTCCTGGCGCGTCAGCCTTCTGATGGATGGAAGCGGGAGGCGGTTTCGCGCGTCACATGAACTGCCGGCGCCCGCCCCGCCTGGCACGCTAGGTGTGGTGCGACCCTCGGCTTCAGCGGCGAGCTCTCGTGAGAAGGGCCCCCTCCGGCTGCACGGGTGGACCGATGGAGCGGTCGTCGCCGTTGCCTTTGCTGCGTTGGCCTCGGGTTTTGGTCAGTTCGGCGCCGTAGCCGCTCTGGGCGACGTGGCGCGTGAGTTCGGTCGGGTGACGCACGGTGCGACGATCGCCGACCAGGCTGGCCTCTCGGGAACCCAGCTCGGTATCGGATTGGCTGTGATCCGTCTCGCCTCCCTCGGCAGTCTGCCGCTCATCGGGTTGGCCGACCGCTTCGGGCGCCGCACCATGCTCATCGCCACCTTGACTATCGGGCTGGTGCTGACGGTGGCCTCCGCTGCCGCCTTCGGCTACTGGTCATTCGTCGTGATCTTCGCGTGCGGGCGCCCGCTGTTGAGCGCCACCAACGCTCTCACGCAGGTCTGTGCGGCTGAACAGACAGCGTCGAGCGATCGCTCCTCGGCAGTGGCTCTGACCGCCGCCGGCTACGGGGTCGGTGCGGGACTCATCGCCCTCATCCACAGTCTGGCTGCGACCGCCCTCGGGTTCCGGGGCATCTGCGCCCTGGCCGCACTGCCCCTGGCGGCAGCGCCGATCCTCTACAGGCGGATTCAGGAACCCGACCGATTCCGGGTGGCCGAAGTGGCCTTGCATCGCCCGCTGCCCGTTCTCGGAGCGGTCGGTCGCCATTTCCGGAGGCGCCTGATGGTGATCGCGGTCATCGCCTTCGCACTATCGGTGATCACCGGCCCCGCCACCAGCTTCGTGTTCCTCTACGCCCAGAACGTCATCCACCAACGCGGGTATGTCACGGCGGCGATGGTGGTGGGCGCCGGGCTGTCGGGACTCATCGGCCTGGTCGCCGGCCGATGGTTGGCCGATCACATCGGGCGCCGGCCCACCGCGACATTCGGAATGGGTGCTCTGGCCTTCCTCGGCGTCCTCACCTACGAGGGGTCGTCCGCCGCCCTGATAACCGGCTACATCCTGGGTGTCATGGCGGGGTCGGTGCTCGCCCCCGCCCTCGGCTCGTTGCTGACCGAGCTGTTCCCCACCTCAGTGCGCGCCTCGGTCGCCGGCTGGGGGGTGGTTTCGGGTGTGCTGGGGGCCGTCACCGGACTCGTGATCTTCGGCGCCATCGCCGACGCAGGGAACCGCTTCGCCCTTGCCGCCGTGCTGACATTCCTCCCGGTCGCCCTGGCGGCGGGCTTTTTCTGGCTGCTCCCGGAAACGCGGGGCAAGGAGCCCGAAGACGTCACGGTCAACCCCGCGGCGCGATGAGCACCACCGGGGACCTTCGGCCCTGCCGCAGGTGAACCCACTCCGACACCATGGAGTTGATGGTTCTCCTCGCGCGCCGCGGCGCGGCCTCGGTGTCGGTGTCGCACCTGTTGCCCTCTACGCCCCCAACTCTTGCCCAACCCGGGCTGCATGCATACCTACCCCACGCGCGACCGACGTAGGGTGGGCTTCATGGAAGGGCCCACTCCACTCCCTGGCCCTACGTCTTGGCCAGCGTTCTGACCACGCGCGCACCCGCCTCGCCCCGAGGTGGGTCGCCTTCGCTCTCGGGAGCCGGCGCGTCGCGTGCCGATTGCCCACTCGGGGGTGAGGTCGCCCTGCGCTTCGACGGGGTCGTTCGACGCTACGGGAAGCACCTCGCGCTGAATCACCTCCCCTTCGCCGTCCGACGGGGTGAGACGCTGGCGCTTCTCGGCCCCAACGGAGCCGGCAAATCCACTACCATCTCGCTCCTGCTCGGGTTGTTACGAGCTCACGACGGCACGGTGGAGGTGCTCGGCACGACGGCGCGCGACGCCGTGGCGCAAGGGCGCGTCGGGGCCATGCTCCAGACCGGCTCGGGCAACGGGCTCCCTCCCGGGGTGAAGGTGGGTGAGGCCCTCGCCCTCGTCCGGCGGTTGTACCGCGACCCGGCTCCCTTCGACACCACGGTGGAGCGGGCCGGGATCGGCCCCTTCGTCGGGTGTCGCACCAATCAGCTGTCGGGGGGCGAAGCCCAACGGGTCCGCTTTGCGCTGGCGATCGCGGGAGATCCCGAACTGGTCTTCTTGGACGAGCCGACGGTCGCCATGGATGTCGACGGCCGCCGGACGTTCTGGCGCATGATGCGCCAGTTCGGCCAGGAAGGGCGAACCATCTTGTTCGCCACCCACCACCTCGAAGAGGCCGACCAGATCGCCGATCGGGTCATCGTGATCAACCACGGCCAGGTCGTGGCCGATGGGCCGGGGGCGACGCTGAAGGCGGCGGTGGCCGCTCGCCACCTTCGGTTCGTGGTCACGGATCCCGAACCCGAGCGTTACGACCGGTTGGAAGGCGTCACCGATGTGGAGATCTGCGGGTCGGGAGTCACCCTGATCTCCCTCGATGCCGACGCAACGGCACGCGATCTCGTCCGCAGCAACATCGCCTTCAGGGATCTCGAGGTCACCGGCGCATGCCTGGAGGACGCCTTCATCGCCTTGACGCAGTGCGCACGGATCACGGGCGGCGAGGAATCCCGTTGAGCGCCCACTTCGCCTTCGTCCGTTTCGAGCTCGTAAGGCTGTTACGGAGCTGGAAGTTCCTGGCGATCACCGTGGGGTTCCCGGTCGTCTTCTACATGCTCTTCCTGGGCGAGCGCAGCTCGGGTCAGATAATCGACGGCACCGTTCCGTGGCGCGTCTACCTGATGGTCTCCATGTGCACGTTCGGTGCCCTCGTGGCGGCCCTCAACGCCGGAGGGAGCCGTCTGGCGACCGAGCGCTCCACTGGTTGGGCCCGCCAGCTGAGGGTGACACCGATGCCGGCGTGGTCCTACGTGGCCACCAAGGTGGCCGCCTCCATGTTGGTCGTCCTGCCCGTGCTGATCCTCGTCGAACTGGTCGGGCTCACCTTCGGTGAGGTGCGTCTCGGGATCGGGCAGTGGGTCGGCCTGACCGTATTGCTGTGGGCCACCGCGCTGCCGTTCGCCGTGCTCGGCGTGTTCGTCGGATTCATGGTCAACGCCGAGACGGCGTACCCGGTGGTCACCGCGCTCATGTTCGTGCTCGGCTACTTCGGCGGCCTCTTCAATCCGGTGAGCCAGATGCCCGGGGCGCTTCAATCCGCGGCGCAGGTGCTCCCGAGCTTCCACCATGCCTCACTCGCGCTGGAGCTTCTCGCCAGCCGGACCCTCGGAGCGGCGAACTGGCTCGTCCTCGCCGGCTACACGGTGGTCCTGGGCCTCGCACTTGCCTGGAAGTACCGCGTCGAGGAGTCGCGCGGCCTGGCGTAGTCGTTCACCCCAGGCCGACTCGCGCCGGGGGGACCTTCGGCCCTATGTACACAGGCCGATCTCTTCCACAATCGAGAGCGCCCACCTCGCGATCAACGACCGGCCCGGAGGCTTCATGTACGTCAATCCCGGTGATACCGCCTGGATGCTGGTTGCCACGGCACTGGTCTTTTTCATGATGCCCGGATTGGCGCTCTTCTACGGGGGGCTCGTGGGTGAGAAGAACGTGATCTCCACCATGGCTCAATCGTTCCTGGCCATAGGCATCGTCTCTGTGCTGTGGATCGTGATCGGGTACTCGCTCGCGTTCGGCCCCGATCACGGGGGCGTGGTCGGTGGGTTCGCGTACTTCGGACTCCGGGGTATCGGGAACAGGCCGGCCTCCTTCGACCCCCACGTCCCTCCCCTCTTGTTCATGGCATTCCAGATGATGTTCGCCGTCATCACGCCCGCGCTCATCGCAGGCGCCTTCGCCGAACGGATGCGCTTCCGGGGCTATCTCGTCTTCATCGGCCTGTGGTCGCTCCTCGTCTACTGCCCGTTCGCCCATTGGGTATGGGGGGGAGGTTTCCTCGGGCAAGGTGGCCTGCACGCGGTCGATTTCGCCGGAGGTGCGGTGGTGCACGAACTGGCCGGCGCCTCCGCCCTGGCCGCAGTGCTCTACGTGGGTCGGCGCCGCAAAGGTGACCGACCCCACAATGTGCCCCTCGTTCTGCTGGGCGCCGGGATCTTGTGGTTCGGATGGTTCGGCTTCAATGCCGGAAGCGCCGGCGCGGCCAACTCAGTCGCGGTCGCGGCGCTCGTCAACACACAGATCGGAGCCTGCGCCGGCATGCTGGTGTGGATGACGGTCGAATGGGTGCGGCGACGCAAGCCCTCAGGTGTCGGCATCGCCTCCGGAGCGGTCGCCGGGTTGGCCGCCATCACACCTGCATCGGGCTACGTGCCCACGTGGGCGGCATTGATCATCGGTGCGGCGGCGGGACTGCTCTGTTATGGCGCGGTGCAACTCAAGCGTCGCCTGCGTTACGACGACGCCCTCGATGTGGTCGGGGTCCACATGGTGGGGGGATTCATCGGCGTCGTCCTCACAGGCGTGTTCGCCCGCCTCGCCGTCAACGCTCTGGGCGCGTCAGGCGGATGGGCACAGCTCGGCCGTCAGTCAGTGCTTGCGTGCGCAGGGCTCGTCTTTCCCTTCGTCATGACGCTGGCGATCTTGTGGGTGACGGACAAGACCGTGGGACTGCGGGTGAACAGCGACGAGGAAACGCAGGGCCTCGACATGGGGGAGCACGCCGAGGCCGCCTACGAGTGGCCCTGGGACACCATCAGCCTCCAAGGGGTGGAGGGCGGCGTCCAAGGGGTGGACGGCGGCGTCGAAGGGGTGCGGGGCGCGGGACGATCCCGCACCCCGGAGGTTCCCAACGCCCGTTGAACGCTCCGCGCTCGGGGATCCGATGACCGCCGCTGCTCGCCTGCCAAGCTAGTTACGTGCAGCACCGCCAAAAGACCCGTGACGCCATTGCCCGTGCCCGACAGCATGACTGGAGGGTCGCGTTACCTGCGGGCGTTGTCGCTGCCGCCGCGTTGGTAGCCGGCAGCGCACTCGGCAGTGTCCACGGGCCGGCGGTGCGCCCGCGGGTGGTGGTGTGGATCTCAGCCGCTGTCCTCTTGGTCTTCGGCGTAATCGCCACGCGTCGCGCCGGTGACGGTCTCGGCCACCTGATCACGACCCGCACCATCCAATCGGCCGGGGCGGCGGTCCGGCTGGTCACGACCGCGGTGGGGTACCTCATCATCATCTGCGCCGAGCTCGCACTGCTCAATGTGTCGATCGACCATCTTCTCGTCGGCGCCGGTCTCGCCGGAATCGTTCTCGGGATCGCCGCGCAGCAGAGTCTCGGCAATGTCTTCGCCTCGGTCGTCCTGCTTCTGGCCAAGCCGTTCTCGGTGGGCGAGCGCATCCGGATCCGCTCGGGGGCATTGGGGGGGATCTTCGATGCCACGGTCATGGCCGTGAGCCTCACCTACGTGACCCTCAGCACCGATGACGGTATCTTGAAGATCCCCAACTCCGTGATGCTTGCCACCGCGGCCGGACCGATCGCACCACCGAGGGAGAAGGAGCTTCGCGACCAACCGGTCCCGTGAGGCCGACTTCCGCTCTTTTTGGGCCCTCGATCCCTGATGGGAGGGGTCGGGCGCGTGAGCCCGACCGCCAGAGGCCCAGCGGGGGATGCTGCTGAAACTGGGGACCCGATCCCCTATGCTCGACCCGTGACAGGCCGGCTTCGTCCAGATGACAGGACCCCCTGACTCTGCCGGGCAACCTTCGCCGCGGCGTCGCCCGTACCGCCCGCCTCGGCGGTAATGCCGCCCGAATCGGCGGCACTGCCGCCCGGGCCCGCCTGACCGTCGCCCTCGGCGGATCCGCCCGGACCAGTGTCGTCGTGGTGCTGGCCGGCGTCCTGGCGTTGAGCAGCGCCGACGCCGCCACCGTGGGAGCGTCGGCCATCGACCTTCGCCGCTCTCTCCATATCGACAATACCGACATCGGGCTCCTCGTCGCCGTCAGCTCGCTGGTCGGGGCCATCGCCTCCCTACCTTTCGGCATGCTGGCCGACCGGATCAGCCGCACCAAGACGTTGTCGGTCGCGGTCGCATTCTGGGGCGTGGCCATGCTCTGGAGCGCCACCGCCAGTTCGTTCAGCGAGCTGCTGCTCACGCGCCTCGCGCTGGGGATCGTCACCGCGGCGGCAGGTCCGATAGTGGCTTCGCTCGTCGGGGACTACTTCCCGAGCCGCGAGCGCGGCCGGATCTACAGCTTCATCCTGACGGGCGAGCTGATCGGGGCCGGTCTCGGGTTCGCCGTGACCGGGGATATCGCCGCTCTGTCATGGCAGGTCGCGTTCGGGATCCTGGCCATCCCCGCGTTCGCGCTCGCCTACTCGCTCTTCCGTCTGGCCGAACCGCTCCGGGGCGGGCAGGGTGTCCTCATCGCCGACTCGGCATACCCGGCGGCGGTCGCCGAGGATGCCATGCCCGAGGCACCCCAGGACGTCCTGACCGACGCGCAGCGCCTGGCGCAGGAGCAACACATCGCTCCTGACCCCCGCCTGCTGCAACTCGGACCCGTGGAGCACATGGGGTTCTTCTCCGCAGTTCGCTACGTGCTTCGCGTCCGCACCAACGTCGCACTCATCATCTCCGGCGCCTGCGGCTACTACTTCTTGTCCGGGGTGCAGACCTTCGGGGTGGAATTCGTCCACGGCGAGTACCACGTCAGCCAGATACTGGCCAACCTTTTGATGCTCGTGGTCGGCGGCGGGGCGGCCGCAGGTGTGCTCGTGGCCGGTCCGCTCAGCGACCGCCTGTTGCGCAACGGGCACCTGAAAGGCCGCATCCAGGTGCCCGCGTTCACTGCCGTCGCCACCGTCTTGTTGTTCATTCCGGCTCTGGTCACGCACAGCGCGCTCACCGCACTGCCGTACATCGTCTTTGCCGGCGCCGCGTTGTCAGCCCAGAACCCGCCGATCGACGCCGCACGCCT
>Ga0182012_10005393_pt1 | contig 13225 bp, 13 predicted proteins | sample 612S2SmetaG_FD_120486 | JGI IMG/M metagenome (GOLD analysis project Ga0182012, IMG submission 120486) | Permafrost microbial communities from Stordalen Mire, Sweden - 612S2S metaG | ecosystem: Environmental > Terrestrial > Soil > Wetlands > Permafrost | place: Sweden: Stordalen | collected...
AACGACTGATGTCAATTGACGTGGTAGACAGGGCGTCAGTCAATGTGAGGCCAGGGACTAACGTTACCGTGCGTTATTCTCCGGCTGATCCGCGTTTCGCCGTGGTGCCCGACACCGGGCATAGTTTCATCTGGAAAAATGGTTTACTGACCACTTTTTTTTCGCTCGTCGCTTTGGCGGCGGTTATCGTGGTGACGTTCATTTTGAATCAGCAATTGAGGGAGCTGGACGACCAGGCGGCTTAAACTTATTTAAGGTACTAAGTTATGGATCACATGTTCCTAAAAGATGTCGAAGACCATAAGGGCGACGACAACTACAGCCGCGCCATTGAAATGATGAAGCGCCATGGCCCTGAATATCCGCAGATTCTGCATATGTTCTCGTTCAAGATCGCAGCGACGGTGCATCTGGAGCGCTTCACGCAGGAAATGCTGCGTGAGCCGGCACCGCTTTCGCCCGGCATTCGGGAGTTGATTGCGGCTTATACATCCAGCCTGAACCAGTGTCCGTTTTGAACGAAGTCACACGCTGCGGTCGCAGCGGAATTATTAAATGATCAGGAATTGGTGGCGGGCGTACTCGCGGATGTGGAGACATCGAAGCTAAGCGCCGAGGACAAGGCACTGTTCCGTTTTGTGCGCAAGGTGAATGACAATTCGGTGGCGATTGGGCCGCCGGATATAGCTCAGTTGCATGAGGCGGGATTTAGCGACGAGGCCATTTATTACGCCATCACAGCTTGCGCGTTGTTTAATTTTTACAATCGTTGGATTGACGCGAGCGGGGTGCACGCGATGAGCGATGAGGCGCATCGCATGGGGGCGAAAAGATCGGCGGTGCATGGGTATTCCAGGAGCAGCCAGCCGGTTCCTTCGGAGCCACCCAAATAAAGTGATCATTCTCTCCACGCTCTCAACGGGCGCGAATATGTTGATCGTGTTGTTATGGATGACCTGATTGTTATAAATCGCATGAACCTTTGAGTTGACGGGAATGACCGAACCATTTTCGGCGGTGAACTCGTATTGATCCGGCCCAGTTTTTTCAACCTTCTCAGCTTTCCCCCTTTGAAGCTTGTGCAAAAGCTCGAGAAAACTAACGCGATACTCATGGGCCCTCTTTATGAACCCGAGACATTCCAAATGTCCTTGGCTTGCTTGATGATCTCGGGTGCGACGCGAAAAACAGATAGCCGGGACTCTGCTGGATTTGCAGAACCACATCCATGACGAAGGAGCCTTTTTCAAAAGGCCTCACCTTCACCTTCATCTCCCCGCCCTAATCGGGGTGCGTTATGCGGTAGCTCTCTTTAAGCACATTGCCGAAGGAGCCCAGAACCCGAGCCAGTTCGAAGACATCAAGTTCGTTCGGGCTTCCAAAAATGGGTCGAAATAGATCGTCGCAACCGGGCATCGAGCAGTCTCCCGAAGATTCCGTAAAAAAGCAATACAGTGTACAAGAAAAGCTTCTCGCTTTCGGGAGGTCTCTGTAACTTGTTGTTTTTATTTGGTGCGGGGAGGGGGACTTGAACCCCCACGGTGTTACCCGCTAGCACCTCAAGCTAGTGCGTCTGCCAATTCCGCCATCTCCGCAATGAACAACACCAAAACTTACTTCTTCGCCGGCGCGACGGGTGAAGGAACAGGAACCGCTGTCGCTTTACCCTTAGGTTGCTGCACCGAAACCTTGTTGCGATTTTCGAGCACACTGCCCGAACTGCGCGTCTGGCCGTTTGCCAGAATGACCAAACCTAACGAAGTTACCATGAAAAGTGCCGCCGCGACCGTGGTTGCCTTCGATAGGACGGTTGCCGTGCCGCGCGGACCGAAAACCGTTTGTGAACCCATGCCGCCGAACGCGCCCGCTAAGTCTGCCGCCTTGCCGCTTTGCAACAAGACGACGAGGATTAAGATCAGGCAAACGATGACGTGCAGCGTAGTTAATAGAATTACCGGCCAATTCATGACATTTTGAGTATAGCAATCGAAAGCGCGAATCAATACACAATAGAAGCATGGAACTAGCGAATTTGCGCGAAGACTACCGGTTGGCGGCGCTTGACGAAGCGCATTGCGACCCGCACCCGATGCGGCAGTTTGAACGGTGGTTCAAGGAGGCTAAAAGCGCTGATTTGAAAGAACCGAATGCCATGGCGCTGGCCACCGTGAGCGCGGACGGCCAGCCGGCGGCGCGCATCGTGCTGCTGAAAGGGCTGGAGCGCGATGGTTTCGTCTTCTACACCAACTACGCGAGCCGGAAAGGCCGCGAATTGGCGGCAAATCCGCGCTGCGCACTGACCTTTTTCTGGGCTGAATTGGAGCGGCAGGTGCGGGTGGAAGGTGCGGTACAAAAAGTATCGAAAGCGCAATCGGAAGCTTACTTTAAAGGACGCCCCAAAGGCAGCCGCATTGGGGCTGTTGTGTCGAATCAAAGCAGCGAGTTGCCTTCCCGCCAACCGCTCGAATTACGCCTGGCTGAGTTGGAGACTGAGTACGCCAATACGGATGACGTGCCGATGCCCGAAAGCTGGGGCGGCTACCACCTGACGCCTCACTTGCTGGAGTTCTGGCAAGGGCGCACCAATCGGCTGCATGACCGAATCGTCTACCGGCTGAACGGCGATGGAAGTTGGCGCCTGGGCCGCTTGGCGCCGTAAAGCTATTTGAAGAGCTTTAAGTCAATCGAATCGGCCATCGCTTTGTATCCGGCGTCGTTCGGGTGCAGATGATCGCCGCTATCGAAGGCAGCTTGTAGGCGGTCGGGATGATCGGGGTCGCGCACGGCCTTGTCGAAATCGATTACGGCATCGAACGCTTTGCCGGTCCTGATCCATTCGTTGAGCGCCTTGCGCTTCGCTTCTTTCTCAGGCGTAAAGTAGCCCTGGAAAACGGTTCCTTCAAATGGCGTGAGCGTGGCGCCGTAAAGCTTCACGCCCCGCTCGTGGGCCCGTTCAATCAACTGCTGCATGGCGGCGATGAGATCTTCCGCGCTTACCGTTTCCGATACGGGCGCGGAACTGCCGGCGTGGCCCAAATCGTTGATGCCTTCCATGAGGACTACGTACTTCACTCCGGGCTCATCGAGTGCGTCCCGATCGAAGCGAGCCAGCGCATTCACGCCGAAGCCGATGTTCGATTGCGCATCATGCAGAATCCGATTACCGCCAATACCGGCATCGACGACCCCCAATTCCAGGCCGTTGCGCGCGAGCAAGCGCGTGGCGAACACGTTGGGCCAACGACGATTGGTATCCAGGGTTGAGCGTGCGCCATCCGTTATAGAATCACCAAAGGCTACAACTGTGCCCGCTTTTGCCGGAGCTTCCACATCCACACCGGCCAGCCAGACCCAGGAAGTAATTGTTTGCGGACTAGCGATTGTGTGCGCCGCAACCTGATTCCCCGCCTCAATGAAAGACGTCTGCTCAGCCGAGTAGTGAACGCCGCCACCGATGGCAGCCTTAGGAATATAAATGCTAATTGCCAAGTCACTGTCAGCTGGAGCCGCCAGTTTCACCGGATCACTCAAGATAATGGCATTGGCGGGCAGGGTAACAGTAGAGCGGCCATTGAAAGTAATGGCTTGATCAGTGCCGGGTGTGATCTCAGCGCCCTGGGCGCGCAGCGCGACATGCACCGCGCCAATCTCGACGCTTTGCTTACCAAAAGCGTTCGACAAGCGCACGCGAATTGTGTTGCCGACGATACTGGTGTGGACGATTTCGCGGATGGTTTGATCGGAAAACTCCAGGTGCGAACTGCGCATATGGTCCTCCGGAAATTGCGGCGCCGGACTGGCGCCCCAAGTCGCCACCCAGTGAGATCCGCTGCCGGCTCCGAACAGCGTGCCGGCAGACAGCATAAACAAGACACCCGCGAGTTTCATAGTCGAAATTTAGTCTAACTCAGACTTCGAACTTGCGCCCGGCCAATAGCCCTCCGTCAATCACGCAAACCGACCCATTTACAAACGCCGATTCCTCCGAGGCTAGAAACAACGCGTATTGCGCAACCTCCGTTGGCTGACCAATTCGGCCGAGCGGATACATCTCCAAGAGCCGCGCGTAGCCATTGGGATATTGCTTCCAATGATTCATTGAGGTAGGCGTCTCAATGGTGCCGGGGCAAATCACATTCGAACGGATGTTCCATTCGCCATACTCAGCCGCTACCAGGCGCATCATGGAGATAAGTCCGCCTTTGGCGGCGGTGTACGCCGTTTCGCCGAATCCGAACAAGGCATTCACGCTTGAGATAGACACAATACTGGAACTCTGGCGCTTCTTCATCAGAGGGATAGCGTGGCGCGTGCAGAGAAACGGCCCTTTCAGGCAAACCTCGATAGTTTTGTCGAAAACCTCCTCGGTCACCTCGGTGATGGAAGTGTCGCCGCCGATATTGATCGCATTATTGACCAGCACATCCAAGCCGCCGTAGAGCGTTTCTGTGTGAGTCATTAAATGTGCGGTTTCGGCGGAGCTTGTTACGTCGGTATGCACATAAGTGGCTTTCCCACCCGCCTCGGTAATTGCCTTGGCCACACGCTGGCCGGTCTCATCGGCGATGTCCGCTAACACAACCGACGCGCCCTCCGCCGCAAACAGCGCCGCCATCTTTGAGCCAATGCCACCCGCCGCGCCCGTGATCACTGCAACTTTGGAATCAAGCCGTTTTGCCATGTCATCTAGTATGATTACAAAATACTCGGTTTTACCTAAACGGAGGAAGTGGAATGAGACTGATGACGGCCTTGGGCGTCGGTCTTATCGTGTCGTTCACGCTGGTGTCGGCGGACAAAACACAGCCGTTGAATGTAAAGCTAGGATTGTGGCAGATGACTGCCGCGAGAGACCGCAATGAAGCTTCTCCTTTAACGTCGATCGCCCCTGAATTGCTCGCTAAAATGACTCCAGACCAACGCGCCAGAGTTGAGGCTAAGCTGAAAGCGCGCGCCGCCCAGGGGCCGCGCATGGATACCAAGCGATTCTGCCTCACGGAGGAAAAGTTGAACAGCGTCGCCTTTGATGGCGAGAGCAATAACTCGTGCCAGCGCACCATCGCGAGCTCTACCGCGAAAGTGACTCAGTTCCGGGAAGACTGCGAGGAGAACGGCGTGAAGCGCACAGTTGACGGGCGCTTCGAAGCGTTAGATCCGGAAGCGATGAAAGGTTCGCTGAAGATCAAAGTAGACGGGAACAACCCGCAAACCGTGAATGTGGATATCGCCATGAAATGGATGGGCGCCGATTGCGGCGATACAGCGACGGCCAGCAGCTATTCTAAGCGATAATTCGGCGCTTCTTTTGTAATAATCACATCGTGCACGTGGCTCTCACGCAAGCCGGCTGAAGTGACCCGCAGGAAACGCGCCTTTTGTTGCAAATCGGCGATCGTCGGGCAACCGCAGTAGCCCATGCCCGCGCGCAATCCGCCAACCAGCTGATATGCCATATCCGCCAACGGGCCCTTGTATGGCACGCGTCCTTCAATGCCTTCCGGCACCAGTTTGCCGCCGCTTGTCTGCGCGTAACGCTCTGAAGTGCCTGCCGGATTAGCGCCCATGGAACCCATGCCGCGGTAACTCTTGAAGGTGCGGCCTTGATACAAAATCGTTTCCCCGGGACTTTCGTCGGTGCCGGCCAGCAAGCTGCCAATCATAACGGAATCCGCGCCCGCGGCAATGGCTTTCGTGATATCGCCGGAATATTTCACGCCGCCATCCGAGACTAGCGGAATGCCTGCCGGACGCGTCGCCTTGGCGCATTCGGCGATGGCGGTAATCTGCGGCACACCCGCGCCGCTCACCACGCGCGTGGTGCAGATAGAACCGGGACCGATGCCCACTTTGATGCCATCGGCACCCAGCCTTACCAAATCGCGCGCGCCTTCAAACGACGCCACGTTGCCGGCAATCACTTCCAATTCCGGCAGCGCATGTTTCAACGCTTTAATGGCATCCATCACACGCTGGCTATGGCCATGCGCCGAATCCACCGCAATCACATCCACTTTCTTGCGTACTAACTCCTGCGCGCGCTCCAGGTAGTCTCCCGTCGCGCCGATGGCCGCCGCCACGCGCAGACGCCCTTGCGCATCTTTGGCGGCATTCGGATACTTCAATTTCTTCTGAATATCTTTGACGGTGATCAGGCCTTTGAGCGTGAACTGGTCGTCCACCACCAACAGCTTCTCGACGCGGTGGGTATGCAAAATGCGGCGTGCATCTTCGAGGGTAGTGCCTACCGGCACGGTAACCAGGTTCTCTTTGGTCATCACATCGGAGATAGGCAAGTCGTAGCGGTTCTCAAAACGCAAATCGCGATTGGTGAGTATGCCCACCAGTTTGCCGTTCTTCGTCACCGGCACACCCGAAATACGGTAGTGGCTCATCAATTCCAGCGCCTCGGAAATCTTGCGCTCCGGTTCAATAGTGACGGGATCGACAATCATGCCGCTTTCACTGCGCTTCACGCGGTCCACTTCTTCGGCTTGCCGGTCAATGGACATATTGCGATGAATTACGCCGATGCCGCCCTGCTGCGCCAAGGCAATTGCCATGTGCGATTCGGTCACGGTATCCATGGCGGAACTGAGCAGCGGCACTCTTAACTCAATTTTCGGCGTAAGGCGCGTGGTCGTGTCGGCTTCCGCCGGCGTAATAGAGCTATGCGCGGGCTGAAGCAGAACGTCGTCGAAGGTAAGCCCTTCTGCAATCACCTCTGGGATCATCGGGTTTCTTCATCGTAACAAGGAGCAGTGGAAATCTAGCCCTAGGACCTGTTCCGTCACCTTAGTAATTCACCGCTATACTATATACACGTGAACCAGGTCGGCCGGTATCAGATTCTGGAAGAACTGGGTCGCGGTGCCTGTGGCGTCGTCTATCGGGCGCTCGATCCGGCGATCGGTAGAACTGTGGCGATTAAGTCGATTCGCTTCAGTGAATTCTCCGATCCGAACGACCGCCAGCATCTGCGCGAGCGTGTGCTGCGCGACGCGCAAGCAGCGGGCAAGCTCTCACACCCCAACATCGTCACCATCTATGACGTTCTTGAAAGCAACGATCTGGCGCATATTTTCATGGAATTTGTCGATGGCTCATCGCTCAAAGACGCCATGCAGCGCGGCGCCTTGCCAAACCGCGAGCAGATGTTGAGCGTTTTCCGCCAGATTGCCGCCGCTCTCGACTACGCGCATCGCAAAGGAATCATTCATCGCGATATTAAGCCCGCCAACATTATGCTTTCGGACCGCGGCGTGGACCGTGAAGCCGCCGCGAAGATTGCCGATTTTGGCGTCGCCAAGCTGATCTCGCATGAAGCCACGCATCAACGCGCTTTAATGGGCACGCCGAGCTACATGGCGCCGGAGCAGCTGGAAGGTGTGGCGGTGGGCGGCGCTAGCGATCAATTTGCGTTGGCCGTGGTAGTTTACGAACTACTTACCGGTGAAAAGCCCTTCGTGGCTGAGCATCTGGCCGCACTGCATTACTTCATTTGCAAACGCCCGGCTAAGCCGCCGAGCGAAATCAATCCCACTTTAAACGAGACGGTCAACCGGGTGATGGAGCGTGCGCTGGCTAAGTTGCCGGAAGAGCGCTATAGTTCCTGCAGCGAGTTTGTGGGTGTGCTTGCCATAGCTCTGGGCGATTGTCCGGATTGGCAGCCAGTCACGCCGAAAAAGCAAGAAGAGCCCGAAATAATCGCCGGCAATGGCTGGTATGCGCCGGAGACAGTTGTGTCGTCGCGCTTACTGGAGGGCCAGCCTGAGGCGGGTGACCGACAAGAAGAGACGCGGGCGATTGATCCGGTTGTGCTTCCGCCGTCATCAAATGTCTTTGATAATTCACTTAGTATTCTCCAGGCTGGGGGTGAAAACGATGATCGGCAGCAAGCTGGCTTGGGTCAGCGCAGCCATGGCACGAGGATACGCGTCGGCGTTGACCCTCCGGCAGCGCGGAACTTCGGTTTGACCATGGCTTTGTGCGCGGCAGTGGTGGTGGTTGGCATTCTGCTCCTGAAATTTCTTTCGAATCCCCGGTCCAGTGTGCAAGATCAGGAATCGAAGCGAATCGTGACGGTTACGCCGCCGGAGGATCTCGGCGTTAGCAAGCAACCTGGGTCGCCGCCGGCGGATTTGACGGCTGAGCCGGAGACCAAAACGAGCACCATATTGCCGGTGCGCATTCCGGCGAAGCGGACGGACCCAATATCGGCGCGGCCGATGCGCCGCCAAGCGCTTATTCCGCTGGCAAGTGTCTCCGACGTCGAGCTGGTGAGTGATCCTCCCGGTGCGCGCGTCGTGGTCGATGGCCGCGCAGATCTCGCGTGTCTCGCGCCGTGCACCGTTCCTCTAGCAACTGGCCGACATACGCTCTCTGCCGATCTGAGCGGTTACGGAATCGCTCGCAAGATTTTCAGCGCACCGGCGGCGGGAAGCATTTTCGTTTCCATGACGCGCAACGTGGGCATGCTGATGGTGACCAGCGATCCAGTGGGCACGGATGTAGTAGTGGACGGCAGAAATATCGGCCCAACCCCGGTCAAAATTGTTTTGGCCGCCGGCCGGCACCATTTGAGCCTGTCAGACGGAGTCCGCCATCACGACGAAACCATCCAAATCGACACCGACGGCGTCTGTGCCCGCATCTTCCGCTGGTAAAAAAAAGCGGACGGAAAAAAAGCAGGAAAAAAAGCGGACGGAAAAAAAGCGGACGGAGGCAGTTTAATCCTACTGTCCCCAGATTTAACTCCCTCCGTCCGCTTTTCTCGCTTTTCTATCGCTTCAACCAACTCAGATCGCGATGCGCCGGCAGGCCCGGAATACCCACGGCGGCGCGTACCGCCCGGTTCACCGCTCGCGCCATCACCTCCGCGCCAATCGCGCCAATGGTTGTCACATCCGCTCGAACCTGCGACGATCCCGTCGCCGCCGCGAAAATAGTATCTCCGTCCGCCGCGGTATGTACTGGGTTGATCGTGCGCGCCAAGCCATCATGCGCCATCTGCGCTACCTTCGTCGCTTCATCCTTAGTCAGAGCCGCATTGGTCGCTACAATCCCAATCGTGGTATTCGCTCCCGGTTGAACCGGATGATGCCCCGGCAGCGTCGCTCCTTGCAAAATCTGCGCCAGGCAATCCAGAAACCCCTCGCCCTCCGCGCGCGCCCCAGCCAGAATCCGCCCCGTCTCGCGATCTCTCACATCGCCCAGCGCGTTCACCGCCACAATTGCGCCCACTACCAGACCCGTGTCGCCTACGGTAATACTGGCCGACCCAATACCCGATTTCATCGCCACCTGCATGCCGAACAACTTGCCCACCGTGGCGCCCGCGCCCGCACCGACATTACCCTCGCGCGGCGCGGCGCTTCCTGCCGCCAGACAAGCCGCATAACCGGATTGCTCATCCGGCCGTATCTTCGGGTCGCCCAATCCTAAATCAAACAGAATCGCCGCCGGAACAATCGGCACAATTACCGGACCCACCCGATAGCCCAGCTTGTTTTCTTCGAGATAACGCATCACGCCACTCGCCGCATCCAAGCCAAACGCGCTGCCGCCCGCCAGTAAAATACCGTTCACTTTTTGCACCGTATTCAACGGATTCAGCAAATCCGTTTCGCGCGTGCCGGGCGCAGCGCCGCGCACATCCACGCCCGCCACCGCGCCGCCCTCGAAAATGACCACGGTGCAACCCGTTGGCCGGCGGCTATCGGTATGATGCCCCACGCGCAAGTTGCCTACATCTGTAATGCTGCCCGCGGGTTGTTCTTTTTCGTCGGCGAACAAAGGCAGCACGGCCACCCCGGCCACTGCTTGCAGCCAGCCGCGCCTCTTGATTTCTGGTTTCAACATGGGCCGTGCTCCATCATAGGAATTTGGCAACTATGCCCACTAGTGTCTCTCTTCGCTGGCTCGCGGTGAGCGTTTTCGTCATCTCCTCGACCCTGAACTATCTCGACCGCAACCTGCTCAACGCGCTTTCGCCGCTCATCATGGCTGAATTCCACTTCAACCAGACAAGCTTCGGCTGGCTGCTATCAGCCTTTTCCTTCACGTACGCCGTGAGCGCGCTGGCGTCCGGCTGGGCGCTGGACCGCTTCGGCGTCAATCGAACAATGGTTGCGGCGGCAAGTTGGTGGTCTGCGGCGGCGGTCGGCACGGGCTTGGTTCGCGGATTTGCGGGACTCGGCCTTTGCCGCTCAGCCTTGGGCATGGGCGAATCGGCGGGCGTTTCGGCCGTCGGCAAGTTGAACGCAATTTATCTCAAGCCGCCGGAGCGCGCATTAGGCGCGGCGGTCAATCAGATCGGTCTCAGTGTAGGCGGATCGCTGGCGGTGTTTTGGGGCGTGAAAGCGGCGCTGGATCATGGCTGGCGCTGGCCCTTTATGCTGGCCGGCGTCGGCGGCTTTCTTTGGTTGCCGTTGTGGTGGTGGGTCAGCCGCCGCATCCCCGCGCAATTTCAGCAGGCGGAACTCGCTTCGGCTCAGGAACGGCGCGAGAAACCATCGTTCGCCATTTTGCGCGAACGCAATTTGCTGCTATTGGTCGTGGCCAATCTTTTGTGGATGGGCAGTTATTCGCTGTGGTCGAGTTGGACCACGCTGTATCTGATCCATGTGCACAAAATCACCTTGCAGGAGTCGCGCTATTACGCCTCCATTCCGCCGCTGGTATCAAACGTCGGCGGCTTCTTTGGCGGTTGGCTTTCCTGGCATTGGGCGAAAACGCTCGCCGACCCCGTGCGCGCCCGCCAGCGTGCGATTTCACTGAGCGCCGTCTGCTCTTTGGTTACGCTGTTGCTGCCATTTGCCTCGGACGCGCGCTGGGCGACGATACTCATTTCGGCGAGCTTCTTTTTCGCACTGGCCGGCAGCGTTAATATTTATGCGTTGCCCATTGATATCTACGGCGCGAAACGCTCTGGAATGGCGCTTGCTTCGCTGACGTGTTCTTTTGGGTTGTTGACAACGGTGATCTCGCCGATTATCGGCTATCTATCGGACCATCAGCTTTACACGCAAGTAGTTTGGATGGTGACGTTGCCGTTGCTCTTGAGTGCGGTGGTGCTGCGGGGACTGAACGGCCAAACTGCGTTACGCTAAAAAGAGATTGTGGCAATGCAACTGACGATCCCAAACGATCTCGAGATACTCGTCAAAAAACGGCTTGCGACTGGAGCTTTTGCCACCGCCGAAGACGTTCTGCGCGATGCCTTAGAATCTCAAGACGACGAAGAAAGCTGGACTGAGGATGAGCGTAGCGCTCTCCGACGAGAAGATTGATCGCACCATGGAACAGGCCGCTGCCGGCCAGATCTACGGCCCAGAAGAGGCGCGCCGCAAGTTGGCGGCTTTGAGGCAATCTCATCTCGCCGCTGGCATGTAAGATTGGATCCATTCCAACTCACCGAGGATGCCGTCTCCGACATCGACGCGATCTGGCTATTCTACAGAGCACGACAAGGTGTTGAAGCAGCAGAGCGAATAGTCACAGATCTTTTTAGATGCTTCTATAAGCTTTCTGACCTTCCGACGAGCAAACCGCTTCAGATATTCGGCGCGCTACACGGGAAACGGAATGTGTCCCGAATTGTTCGGCAAAGGCTTCAGCAAACGCGCTCAAATTCGCACTGAACTGGCTCGCGCCGTAGGCACGCGGGCGCACCAACCGGGAGGCTCCCTACAGCCTCAAAACCCCAACAACCTCTGACTCTCTTTCACAATTGTCCCCACCTGCGGCAAAATCTCATCCTCTAAATTCGGGTTATAAGCCACCCAGGTATCCAGCGCCCCTACGCGTCCCACCGGCGCATCCAAATCGCTAAACAACTCACTCGCAATCCGCGCCGCAATCTCCGCGCCATAACCCCACGAAAGCGTATCCTCGTGCGCAATCAAAACCCGGCTCGTCTTCTTCACCGATGCCCGTATCGTTTCCCAATCGTAAGGCGCGAGCGACCGTAAATCGATCACCTCCACCGAAACCCCAAACTGCTTCTCTAGCTGCAACGTCGCCATCAGCGCTCGCTGCACCAGCGCGCCGTAGGTAACAATCGTCAGGTTCTGCCCCAGCTTGACAATCTTCGCTTTTCCAAACGGAATTAGATAATCCGGCCCGGGATGCGGTGAGCGGTTATACGGCTCGCGGTAAAGCTTCTTATGCTCCAGGAACAAAACCGGATCGTCACAGCGAATTGCCGTCCGCAAAAGGCCGCAGGCATCCAATGCATTGGAGGGAAACACCACCCGCAATCCCGGAATATGCGTAAACGCCACTTCACCGCACTGGCTGTGGTAAACCGACCCGCCGGTAAGATATCCGCCAATCGGCACGCGTATCACCATCGGGCAGGAAAACCCGTTATTTGACCGCCAGCGTATGTTCGCCACTTCGCTGCGAATCTGCATCATGGCCGGCCAGATGTAATCGAAGAACTGAATCTCCGGCACCGGCTTCAACCCGCAAACCGCCATGCCCACGGCGCGCCCCACAATCCCGGCTTCGGCAATCGGCGTATTGAAACAGCGCTTTGATCCAAATTCGCGCTGCAATCCAGCCGTCGCTTTGAAAACGCCGCCTTTTCCCTTCACTTCGTCCAAATATTCTTCGCGGCTGCAATCGGCCACGTCTTCGCCAAATACAATCACCCGCGAATCACGCCGCATCTCCTCGGCCAGCGTGCGGTTAATCGAGTCAATCATGGTGCGCGGCTCGCCATCCAGCTTCGCTTCCGTATCGAAACGCGTCGAGCAGGGGTCCACCTTATCCGAGTACAGAAAATTCAGCGCCGACCCAGGTTCCGGCGAAGCTTCCCGCAGTACTTTCTGCGCCAGTTCACCCACTTCCAAATCCATCGCGCGAATCATTTCCTCAATCGCCCGCTGGGAGAGGATGCCTTCTTGAATCAAATATTCAGGAAACGTTTTGAGCGGATCGCGCGCCGCCTCGTTATCTCGCTCCACCTTCGGCTTGTAGGCGCGTTCGTCGTCCGATAACGAATGCGAGTACGGCCGAATCACGCTCGCCCTCACCAGCGCAGGCCCCCACCCGGCGCGGCAATGCGCCACCGCCTGCTTCATCACGCGCAACGATTCAATAAAATCCGTGCCGTCCACTTCCAACCGCAACAAGCCTGGAAAGCCTGCTAATAAATTCGCGATATTCCCGCCTGCCGTCTGCTTCTCCACCGGCACCGAGATGGCATAGCCGTTGTCCTCAA
>Ga0182012_10005395_pt1 | contig 13224 bp, 14 predicted proteins | sample 612S2SmetaG_FD_120486 | JGI IMG/M metagenome (GOLD analysis project Ga0182012, IMG submission 120486) | Permafrost microbial communities from Stordalen Mire, Sweden - 612S2S metaG | ecosystem: Environmental > Terrestrial > Soil > Wetlands > Permafrost | place: Sweden: Stordalen | collected...
ACGGAGATTCTCGCCGCGCAGCACGCGCGCAAGCTCGCGCCGCTGCTGCTGCCCTTCGGCATCCGCGTCGACGCGCTCTTCGGCAGCATGGGCGCGCGCGACCGCGAGCGCACGCGCGGGCGACTGGCCTCCGGCGAATGCGATCTGGCTGTCGGTACGCACGCGCTCATCGTCGACGGCGTCGAGTTCGCGCGCTTGGGTTTGGCGATCATCGACGAGCAGCATCGCTTCGGCGTCGCGCAGCGCGCCGCGCTGCGTTCGAAGAGCCGCGCGCCGCACACGCTGCACATGACCGCCACGCCGATCCCGCGCACGCTGGCGCAAACGAAATACGCCGATCTCGATCTGTCGATCCTCGACGAACTGCCGCCGGGCCGCACGCCCGTGGAAACCTTCGTGCTGCGCCAGAGCCGCAAGGCCGAAGCTTACGCCTTCGTGCGCAAGAACGTGGCGCGCGGACGCCAGGCCTACGTCGTCGTCCCGGCCATCGACGAATCGGAGTCGGCGCTGACCAGCGCCCTGGCCGAATTGGAAGTCTTGCGCCGCGACGTCTTCCCGGATCTGCGCGTTGCGTTGCTGCACGGCCGCCTGCCGCCGCGTGAGAAGGACGAGGTGATGACCCGTTTCGCGCGCGGCGACGCCGACGTGTTGCTGGCCACGACCGTCGTCGAGGTGGGCGTCGACGTGCCCAACGCGAGCGTGATGGTCGTGCTCGACGCGCACCGCTACGGCTTGGCGCAGTTGCATCAATTGCGCGGCCGCGTCGGGCGCGGCAGCGCGCGTTCGTACTGCATACTGATCGCGCCCGACGAGATGGGCGACGTCGAACGGTTGCAGGTGCTCGCCGCCACGGAAGACGGCTTTCGCATCGCCGAGGAGGATTTGCGGCTGCGCGGCGAGGGCGAGTTCGCAGGCACGCAGCAAGCCGGCGGCGGCGGCGGGTTGCTCGGCAGCGTGATGGGCGACTTCGCGCTGTACATGCGCGCCAAAGCCGACGCCGACGGCGTGATCGCGCGCGACCCCGAACTGCGCTTGCCCGAACACCAGCGCCTGCGCGCTCTGCTCGATGCCCAAGCCGAGACGCGGGCCATGCTGGTCAGTTCATAGAAAATCTTCCGCATGCAAATCGCCGTCGGCTTCGATTTCGACCACACGCTGGGAATCGACAACAAGCTCGAACGCACCGTGGCCTTGGAAATCGCCTCCACGCTCTGCGCGCAACGCGGAGCGGCGTTCGATGCCGCGGCCGCGACCGCGCGTTTCGACGAAGAGATCGCGCTCGTGCGCCGCGGCGACGCGCCCGTCGAGACCATGGTCGAGGGCTGGCTGCAGGCCGTCGCGGGCAGCGGAAACGAGAACGTGATCGAGGCGGGCCGCTTCCGCGACACGGTCACGGCGCGGGCGCCCGAGTTCGTGCGCGCGCTGCCGGGCGCGAAGGCCACGCTCGACGCGCTCGATGCGCTCGGCGTGCGCTATGCCATGCTGAGCAACGGTTGGAGTCCGCTGCAAGAGGAGAAGGCGCGGCTGATCGATTTCGAGGCGCCGGTCTACGTCAGCGAGCGCATCGGTTCGTGGAAGCCCGCGGCGCCGGCCTTCGCCGCGCTCGTCCGGCTCTTCGACCTGCCGCCCGAGAACGTCTGGTACGTGGGCGACGACCCGGAACAGGATTGCGCGGGCGCCTTGGCTGCGGGCCTGACCGCCGTCTGGTTCGATTGGGAGCAGCGGGCCTATCCTCCCGGCGTGCCGCCGGCGCAGTACACGATCCACGCGCTCGAAGAATTACCCGGCTTGCTTCAAGGGCGACTCGGCGAGGCGGCGAACTGAGCGGGATGACCTTGCGGTGCGTGGTCGGCGCGCGCGAGCCGAACCCGTCCGGAGCCGTTGCCGCTTGAGAATTAGCGGCGGCGAGCTGCGCAGCCGCAGCGTCCCCGCTCCGCGCGGGCTCGCAACGCGTCCCACGGCGGCTAAAGTGCGCGAGGCGCTGTTCGCCATCTGGGCTTCAGGCGTCGACGGCGCGCGGATGCTCGACCTCTACGCCGGCAGCGGCGCGATCGGCTTCGAGGCGCTCTCACGCGGTGCGGCGTCGGTCACCTTCGTGGAACTGCACGCGCCCACCGCTGCCGCGATCAAACGCGCGGCCGCCGAACTCGGGGTCAGCGCTCGCGCGGCCATCGTCTGCGCGCCGGTCGAAAAAGCCGCGCAACGCGTGACCGGCCGCTTCGACGTCGTCTATGCCGACCCGCCCTACGCCCTGCCGCCGCCGCATCTGACGCTGAGCACGTTGCGCGCGCGCGGCGCGATCGACGCGCGCACGCTGATCGCGTACGAACGCCGCGAGGGTGCTCCGCCGTTCGCGTCACCCGGCTTTTCGACCGCGCGCGAGGCGCGCTACGGCGATACCGTGCTGCAATTCATCGCGGTCGAGGCGAACTAGGTGAACGGCGAAGTCCGCCACGCCCACGCGATCTACCCCGGCTCCTTCGATCCGCCGACCAACGGTCACCTCGACGTCATCGCGCGGGCGGCCATGATCTTTCCGGCGCTGACCGTCGCGGTCGTGGTCAATCCGCAGAAGCGCGATCCGTTCTTCACGCTGGACGAGCGCGAGGAGATGTTGCGCCGCTGCACGTCGCAGTACTCCAACGTCCACGTCGGTCACTTTCGCGGTTTGCTCGCGGACTTCGTCCGCCGGCTCGACGCCGACGTGATCGTCAAGGGCCTACGCGTCGTGTCCGACTTCGAAAGCGAGATGGCGTTCGCGCACATGAACCGGGCGCTGACCAATGTCGACACCATGTTTCTCATGGCCGACTCGGCCTACTCGTTCGTCAGCTCCAGCCTGATCAAAGAAGTGTTCCTGCAAGGCGGCGACGTGAGCAAATACGTCCCGCAGGTCGTCCTCGAATTCATGGAATCCAAGCGTCGTCTCCAAGGGAGGAACTAATGTCGGTTTACCGGGTCATCGATAAGCTCGAAGGCTACGTCCGCAGCGGAACGTGGCTGCCCTTCGGCATGCGCATCCTCAGCGAGGAACGCTTGTCGGAATTCATCGAGAAGATTCGGGCCACGCTGCCCGAGGAAGTCGGCCGGGCCAAGGTCATCGCGAGCAACAAGGATCGCGTGATCCGCGACGCGCAGGCCAAGGCGCAGCAGATCGTCAGCGAAGCGGCCACCGCGCAGCAGCAGATGGTCGACGATACCGATATCCTGCGCCAGGCGCGCACGACGGCCGAGATCGTTTTACGCGAAGCCGAAGAGAAGGCGTACAAGATTCGCCAAGGCGCCGACGCGTATGCCGCGCAGGTGCTGGCCGATCTCGAGGGCCGGCTCGCCGGCGCGCTCGGTTCGGTGAAGAAGGGTCAAGAAGCGCTGACCGCACGCGTCGCCGGAACGCGGACGCCCGGCCCGCAAGCGCCGGTCGCGCCGCCGCAAGGCCAACTCACCGACGCCGCCGCGCGCAGTAAGCGCGCCGCGTTCGACGCGCAGACCGAGGCCCAACGCGAATCCGTCGAGGTGGCGAGTTAGACCCGAAGCCTCGATTTAGACCGGTGGGGCTTGAACGTTGTGCGCGAAAGCTTCCAAGTGCACGCGGTCGAGCGCCCGGACGCGGCCGCGGTCGAGTTCGACCGCGCCCGCGTTCTTGAGCCGCAAGAGCGCCCGCGCGGCCATGTCGCGAACGGTTCCGGCCGCGGCGGCGATCTGCGCCTGCGAGAGGTTCTCCACACCCGAGAGGCCACGGGCCATGCCGGTGGTCGCGGGCGCGTACGAGAGCAAGAATTTTGCGACGCGCTGCAAGACGTGCGCGAAGGCGAGGTCGGCGATCGTGTCGATCGAACGCCGCCGCGCTTGCGAGGCTTCGGTCAGAAAGCCGATGGCCAACTCCGCGTCGTTGCGCGCCGCGTGCAACACGGCTTCTTGCGGCAGCAACACGAGGGTGCAATCGGTCAGCGCTTCGGCGCGCGTGGTCGCGCCGCCGCCGTCGAAGGTGCCCGTCTCGTTGAGCGGATCCTGGGCCAGCCGCTCGCCGAGCGAGTGCGTCTTGCCGTCGGGCGAGAGCAGCGTCAGGACCACCTTGCCCGAGCGGACGAAGCCCAGATACGGCCACATCTCGCCTTCGTCGAAGATCGTCTCGCCCTGGCGGTGCGAGCGTTCCGTGGCCGTGGCGGCCAACTCGCGCACGGTCGCGGCCCGCGCGTTGGCAAACGGCGTGCTGTGCGAGAGAAACGTGCCCGCGTCGGCCTGCTCGTCGATGCGCTCGATGCGGATCGTCCAGCGGCCCGAGCCGAGATTCCGCGCTTCCCAGGAAAACCGCCCGGGACGCTGCTGCAGAAACTCGTTGCGCAGCGCGCGGGGATCGCTCTCCTCGGGTAACTCCAAAATGCCGCCCAACTGCAATTTGTCGAATGCTTCGAGGACGATCATGTTGCGGTTGGTATTAGGAAGCGTCCGGCTGTCAAGGGTGATCGCCGGAACGCGCGTAGTTGCCATCGAGTCGATTCTTATATGCAGGGCCGCGCTCGCCTTCCCCATACAGCGACTTTCGTCGTGACGCGCGCCGCATATTCGCGCGCGTCAGGGCGGCTGCCGGCCGCGCTCCTGGCGCTCGCCCTCGCGCTCGGGATCGTCCGGCCCGGGCCCGCACGTGCCGCCGCTGCGCCCCTGACGCTTTCGTTGGAAGAAGATCCGTCGAGCCTGGACACGATCCTCAACACGGGGTACGGCTGGCTGCTGGGTCCGCTGTCGCAGGGCTATCTCTTTTTGGTCGACGACCGGGGACGGCTCGTGCCCGACCGGGCGCTCTCGGTGCCGACGCGCGCGGGCGGCGGCATCTCCGCCGACGGACGGACCATCCGTTACCGGATCAGGACGGGTCGCTGGTCCGACGGTGCGCCCTTCGACGCCCGCGACGTCGCCTTCACCGTTTCCGCGTTGCTCAACCCGCGGACCAACGTGCCCGATCGCTCCACCGTCGAGCAGATCCAATCGGTCGAGGTGCCGCGGCCCGACACGCTCGTCGTGCACCTCAAGGCGCCCTCGGCGCCGTTCGTCTCGTCGTTCTTGACCCTTGGTGCGAACGATCCGTTCGCGATCTTGCCGCGCCACATCGCGCAGGGTCTGCCCGACCTGAACCGCAGTTCGCTCGACACGCATCCGGTGGGCCTCGGTCCGTTTCGGCTCGTGCGCTGGCTGCGCGGCGAACGCTTGGAATTTGAACGCAATCCCTACTATTGGCGGGGCCCCGCGCGCACGCCGCGCATCGACGTCTCGATTCAGCCCAACCCGATCACGCGCGTCCTTCTCGTGCAGACGGGACGGCTCGACGAGACCTACGTCTCCGGTCTGGAATTGGAACGCGCGCGGCGCGCGGGCTTGCCGATCGCGACTGCGGTCACCAACATCGTGGACTACCTGCAATTCAACCTGCGCCGTCCCGCCCTGCACGATCCGGCGGTGCGCGCCGCCATCGCGCAGGCGCTCGACCGCGCCCGCCTCGCGCGCGACGTTTATCGCGGTCTGGAAGTGCCCACCGACTCCGGCCAACTCGACCCGCGCATCGCCTCCGGAATTCGTTTACCGCCGTACGATCCGGCCGCCGCGCGCAAGGTGCTCGGGCCGCGCGCGCTCGCGCTGGAACTCGCGATCGCCGGCACCTGGCGCAGCAGCGCGCTCGCGGCGGTGCAACTCCAGGCCCAACTGGCACGCGCGGGCGTGAACCTAACGATCCACTCGTATTCGCCGGGCACGTTTTGGGGACCGAAGTCCGACGGCGGCATTTTGGAAAGCGGCCGTTTCGATCTGGCCCTGACCAGTTGGTCGCCAGCGCTCGATCCCGATCGTTCGTACCTCTTCGGCTGCGACGCGATCCCGCCCGCCGGCGGCAACGCCGGCGGCTACTGCAATCCGGCCTTCGACGCGGCCGAGCGCGACGGGGCGCGCACCTACGACGAGGCCGGACGCATTGCCGCGTATCGCCGCGCGCACGCAATCCTGGCGCGCGATCTGCCGATCGTGCCGCTCGGCTTCGAACGCAGTGCGTACGCCCTTTCGTCACGCTTCGCGGGGTTCGCGCCCAACGTGCTGGGCCGCGACTTCTGGAACGCGTGGGAGTTTTCGGTGCGGCCTAGCTAGGTTCCGGTAAAGCTCGGCGCGCGCTTTTCCAGAAAGGCCGAGGTGCCTTCCTTGAAATCGGCGGTGTCGACGAGCGTGCCGAAATGCAAGGCTTCGATTTCGAGGCCGGCGGCGGTCGAGAGCGAGATGCCTTCATCGATCGCGCGTTTCACCGCTTCGACGGCGAGCGGCGCCTTTGCGGCGATCACGCTCGCGATTCGTTTGGCCTCGTCGAGCAGACCCTCGGGCGCGACGACCTTCTCCACCAACCCGGCCCGCAACGCTTCGTGGGCGTCGATCATCTCGCCCGACAAACAGAGGTACATCGCCATGCCCCGTCCGAGGACGCGCGCGGTGCGCTGCGAGCCGCCGAAGCCGGGCATCAAGCCGAGGTTGACCTCGGGTTGACCGAAGCGCGCCTTCTCGCTGGCCAAGCGAATGTCGCAACCCAGCGCGAGTTCGCACCCGCCGCCGAGCGCGAAGCCGTTCACGGCGGCGATCACGGGCGTGCGCATCCGCTCGATGCGCAAGGTGAGGCCTTGCCCCGAGCGAGCTTTCGCGACGCCCGCGACGGCATTGGGCAGGGCGCTGAGTTCGCCGATGTCGGCGCCGGCGGCGAACGCGCGATCGCCGGAGCCGGTCAGCACGATCGCGCGAATCGAGTCGTCGGCATCCAAGCGGGCCAGCGCATCGCTCAGTTCGGCGATCATTAAGGCGTTAAGGGCGTTGAGCACCTTGGGCCGGTTGAGCGTGACGACGGCGACGTTGCCTTCGCGCTCGACGAGGATGGTCTCGAAATTGTCGAAGCTGTGCACGACGAGCGCTTCGTTTCGCGGCGGGGCCTCCCCCGCACGGCATCCGGCAAGCGGAGGTTCGCGGCGCAGGGCGCATGCCGCCCGAAACGCAAGGTAGACGCATGCGCACCGCCTATCACGAGGCACTCGAACAGACTCGGCTCGACGTCGTCCGTCTCGGAGCCCTGGTTGCCGATGCGCTCTCGGCCTCGGTGCAAGCGCTCGAAAAGCGCGACACGAACTTGGCCGCGCGCGTCGTCGCGGGTGACGACATCGTCGACGATCTGCGGCGTAAGGTCGAATCGTCGTGCATCGAACTGATTTGGAAGCAGCAGCCCGTGGCCGGCGAATTGCGTCAGGTCGCGGCGATGCTCGAAACGGTGACCGACCTCGAGCGCATCGGCGACTACGCGGTCGAGATTGCCAAGAACTCGATCAAGCTGGCCGACGTGCCTCTGCGTCCGGCGCGCGTCGAAGTCGGGCGGATCGCCGCGATCGCGATCGACATGGTGCGCGACGTCATGCGCAGTTACACCGAGGCCGACGAGACGTTGGCGGAGTCGGTCATCGCGCGCGACGACGAGGTCGATAAACTGTACCACCGCGGCATCGAGGCACTGCAAGAGGAGATGCAGGCCGATAGCGGCGTGGTGCGCGCGGGCACGATCATCCTATTCGTGCTGGCCACGCTCGAGCGCGTAGGCGACCGGGCGCAGAACATCGCCTGGCACACCAAGGAGATGCTCGGCGCGTGACCCGGGCGCCCGAGCGGCGCGGGAATTTCGAGCGCCCGGGTTAAGTACAACCCATGGTCCGCAGATTTGCCGCCGGCTTAGCCGCCGTCGCCGCCTTGAGCGTTGCCGCGCAAGCCGCCGACGTGCCCTATACGATTCTGCTCGATGGACGGCCCCTGACGGCGCGAACGGCAGGCACGGGCGCCGTGTCGCGCAACGGCGTGCTCTTCATCGACGTGGTGATCGCGACCAAGACGTTCAGCGGGCTGCTGACCTTCGCCGACGCGGGCAATACCGTGCGGCTCTCGATCCAGCACCACACGGCGATCTTCCGGATCGGCTCCAAGACCGCACGGTTCGACGGCAAGCCGCGCACGTTGCCGGGCGCGCCCTTCAAACTGGACGGCGACTTCTACGTGCCCTTGCAGACGGTCGCGCGCGTCGGCGGCGCCACGCTCGCCATCGACGCCAAAGCGCACGAGGCCAGGCTCGGCGTGCGCCCGTTCGCATCGATGGCCGGCCTGCCCGGCACGCCGCCGCCGCCCGCTACGCCGTCCGCCGCCGTGTTGACGCTGCTGCCTTCGGGTTCGGTCGATTCGCAAGGTACACTGCACGCGCACCTCGTCGTGACGAATTCGTCGAACGTGCCGGTCTCGCTCGAATTTCCCAACGGCGGACGCGTCGCGTTCGTGGTCAGCCGCGACGGCACGATCGTGTGGGACTCGACGCGCGGCATGGTATTCAACATGATCGTGGGCTTCAAGACGATCGCGCCCAAGGATAGCGTCACGTACGACGGCGACTGGACCGGCTACGGCGCGTTGCCGCCGGGCAATTACCAGTTGACGGCGCGGCTCTTGACCCGCAAACCGCTGGTCACGGCGCCCGTGGAAATTCCCGCCGCGCCGCATCCGGGGGCGTCATAGCCGAGAGCGTCACGGCGAGCCTCGCGACGCCCCTCGCCGCGCGCGAGTTCGCGCAGGCGGAGGGCTTGGTGTATCTCAATCATGCGGCCGCCGGCGTGTTGCCGGTGCGCACGCGCGACGCGCTCCTGGCGCTGATCAACGGTCAAGCCGAGCGCGGCGTGCTGGGCTTCGTCTCGGCCGAAGCCGCGCTGCCCAAGATTCGCGCGCGTATCGGACGGTTCGTCGGCGGCAGCAGTGACGGCGGCGTCGCGCTGCTGCGCAATACCGGCGACGGCGCAAACGTCGTCGCGCGCGGCTTGGATTGGCAGCCGGGCGACGAGATCGTCATCTGCGATAACGAGTTCGGCGCGAACGCGATGCCCTGGCTGGCGCTACGCGAATTGGGCGTCGTCGTCCGCTTCATCCGCACGCCGCACGAACGCATGACGCCCGACGTCTTGCGCCGCGAGATGTCTTCGCGGACGCGCGTGGTGGCCGTGTCGTGGGTCAGCTTCTTCGACGGCTACCGGCACGATCTCGCCGCTCTCGCGGAGATCGCGCACGCGAGCGGTGCCTGGTTCTGCGTCGATGCGATTCAGGGGCTCGGCGCGTTTCCGATGGATGCGACGGCGCTGGGCATCGACGCGCTCTACGCCGGCGGTGCAAAATGGCTCTTGGCCTTGCCTGGCGTGAGTTTTCTGTACGTCGCGCCGCGTCTGTTCGAGCGCCTCGCGGTGCGCTGGCGCGGCTGGCGCGACGTCGCCGACATTTGGGATTTTCTCGACTACGAACAACCGCTCGCGCCCGACGGCAGCCGCTTCGAGGGCGGCACGCCGAACTTCCACGGCGCGGTTGCGATGTCCAACTCGATGGACGTGATCGAAGAAGGCGGCCTGGACCGCATCGCCGCGCACGTGCTGGCGCTGACCGACCGACTCGTCGAGGGCCTGCACTCGCTGGGCGCGCAGATCTCGACGCTGCGCGGCCCAGGCATCTCGTCGGGTGTCGTGACGTTCTCGCTCCCCGGCGTCGACTCGGTCGAACTCGGCCGCCGCTTAGGTAAGGCCGGCATCGTCACGACCTTCCGCCCGACGGGCCTGCGCGTCTCACCCCACGGCCACAACCCCGCCGCGCATATCGACGCGTTGCTCGACGCGCTCGCGGCTGAGCGATGAGTTCTGCGCGCCGCTTCGGCTTGTGCTGCGGAGGCGACCGGCGGAGGAGATGACGCCCGATCAACCCGACGTTGCCGAGGCTTTAAATGCCCTCGCTTTTGGGTCGTACTCGGAAGGGCGCTACGCCGAGGCGCAGCCGCTGCACGAGCGCGCGCTCGCGATTCGGCGTACCGAGCCGGGATGATGCCCCGACCTCAGTAGCCGTCGGGGTGGACGGCGCAGGGGCCCATGACCGCGTCGGACATGCCGTGGATCAGGCGTTTGTCGGCGGGGGCGATCGTGGCGAGGATGCCGCCCAAGCGCACGTCGTCGCCCTCGACGAAGTAGTAGGGACATAAGCGGACGCGGCCGTCGAGCATGGCAACGTCGTCTTGCTTGCGATCGTAGTAGGGGATACGCACGCGCTTGCCCTTGTGGAAACGCTGCAGGATGTACGGCGTGGTCGCATACGAGGTGAGCGCTTCGCTCAGCGTCTGCTGCCACTCGTCCTTGGTCAGATCGTTAGCGACCTTGACCCCCCGCGAGCCCCAGGCGAGTTCGGAGAAACCGGAGGGTTTGACGACGTAGTCGCGCTCGCTCTTGCCCAGCGCCAGCAACTGCATCCAATCTTGCACGGGCTCGCCCGCCGCACTCAATTCCCAAATTGCGGCCTGCGGCGGAAGCGGTCGCGGATCGAGCACCCAGGTTCGCGGAAAGATCGCGCGCAGCCGGTCGAAGGCGTCGCGCAACTCGCTCTTCCAATACTTTGCGAGCAGCGGATGGTGCAGCAGCGCGAAGCAGAGTTTCTCTTCGAGATGCGCCTTGGGCGGCGGCGTCATCTTGACGCGATTGCGTTTGGCGGCGTAGATGATCAGCTCTTGCTTGGGCACGTTGAGCAAATCGAAGAGTTCGAAATTGCGGTAGAGGGCGTCGAGCTTACGCTCTTCACCATCGGGCAGGCGCACGAAGAGCGCCTCCTCGGTGAACACGATCTCTTCGGGACGGCAGACGTGCACGTCGCCGCGGCCGGTGTCGCGGATCGATGCGGCCAGCCAATTCAGTTCGGGCCGGTACGCGCCCGACTCGTCGGAGACGACGATCGCCGTGGTGGGATTGGATTTGCCGGTCACCGCCGCGAGCATGCCCGCGAGCCCGGCGGCCATGCCGTCGCTGCCGCCGATCGTTTCAAAACCGAGTTTGCCGTAAGCCGCGCCCATCGCGCCGACGAAACCCATGCCGCCCGGCACGCTGTCGAGCTCGGAGGCGATGAAGCCGCCCTCGGTCAGGATCAGGTCGGGTCGCATGACGCCCGGGATCTCGCTCTTAAAGCGATTCTGGCGCCCCAGCCTCACGATGAAGCCGGGCTTGCCCTGGTCGAGGTAGTCGGCCACGAAGGCCGGGGCCGTGCCGCGAGCGCTGCGCTGATAGAGGCTCGCAAAGGCACGGTAGAAGACCAGGAGGTCGGTTCCGAGCCGCTCGATCGCCGCTAGGGTCTCCGGTTTGAGCCGAAATGGCTCCGGTGAGAGGAGCCAAGCCGTATGGTTTTCGTCGACTCCAACGCCTCCGAAGAGGCCTGCAGGCATCGAGTCGTTGACCAAACGTGCTCGCTCGCGAGGGGGGACTGACTCCGCGGCGATCTCGGTCATCGACAGCGATCTGGTATCTTCGCGTTTGAAAACGCGATGTAGCGCCTTCTCATTAATGTGCCCAAAACGCATTTGCGGCCTCCGGTTGCGGCCGCCGAAACCTATTTCAGGGGTATGGCGCCCGGGATCAGCAGGACGTGTTCGAGGTGGACGCTACCCGGCTTGAATTCTACCGAGAGATGCAGCGTCTTGGCGATGTTCAGCTTGTCCAGGGGCACGTCGTCGATCGCGCGCGACGACTCGGCGCCTTGATGGTAGTCGAGCGTCGCGGCCCGCACGAAGGTGACGCCGCCTGCGGAAACGGTCTCGCGCAGCACGACCACAGCCCGCTTGCCCTTCTCGGCCGGAGGCACGGCGGCCGGTGCGCAGACCTGCAGCGTGACCGCGCGGCCTTCGATCGTGAAGGCCTCGGTCGTGCACGCGTCGTCGGCGCGAGGCGCCGCCGGGGTGGCGGCCGCGGGCGTGGCGGCGGCCAGCGCTGCATTCAGCGCGAGCACGGCGAGCGGTGCGAACATGCCCCCATAACGCGGGTGGCGTCGCGGCCGTTGCGACGCCGGAGCGAACCGGCAAAGCGTCGCTCCGAGAGGTGCGGCTTCCGGCGAACCATAAGCTGCTGAGCCGCCCATGCGCATCGATCTGATCGCCCTCGATCTCGACGGAACGCTGCTCGACCCCGAAGAGCAGATCACCACCCGCAACCGCACCGCCATCCGGTCCGCTCTGGAAGCGGGCATACGCGTGGTGCTCGTGACCGGTCGCGGCGTCGACATGCCGATCAAGGTCTCGAAAGATCTGGGCCTCAACCTGCCGGTCATCTGTTGTCACGGCGCATTGACCAAGGACTTCTCGGCAAACCGCACGCTGGCCCATCAGCCCCTGCCGTTGCAGTACGCCAAACCGATGGTCGAATTCGCCGAAAGCCGCGGGCTGTCGCTCGCGATCTACTCCGAAGAACTGTTTTGGCGGCTCGAAGGCTCGCACGTCTTCATGGACGACATGCGCGGCCCCGCCTGGCGCGAGGCCAAGACCTTCGGCGACGTGTTGCACTCGGCGCCCACGTTCGTTCGGTTTCTCGGTGAAGAGTCGGTCGAAGCGATGCGCCGCGAATTCGGCGACTGGCCGGTAGCGTTTCGCTACGAGACCTGGCAGTCGTTCGTCGAGTGCGCCGTGCTCAACAAGGACGCGAGCAAGAAAAACGCGCTGGCCCGCCTGTGCGCCGATTTTCAAATCCCGGCCGAACGGGTGCTGGCCATCGGCGATTCGCGCAACGACGTGCCCATGTTGCGCTGGGCCGGCACCGGCGTCGCGATGGCCAACGCGCAACCCGAGGTGAAGGAGAGCGTCCGCTACGTGACCGCCTCCAATGCCGAAGACGGCGTGGCCGCCGCCATCGACAAGTTCGTCTTGCGCAGCGTGCAGAAGCGCCCCGCGTGACCACCGACCGGGAGTACGACGCCCGTCTGCGCGCGGTGCTCGCCGCGCGCGATTGGGAAGGCCTGCGCGAGTTCACCCGGGAGCGCAACGAAGTGCCCGGCGACGTCTACGATCAGCCGCAACACTTCTGGGAAGTGCTCTTGCACAAGTTGACCTGCAGCCGCATCGATCTGGTCGGCCTGCACGACGAATCCCGCGCCTGGCTTGCCGAGCGCGAGTATACGACCGACCTCGGCGGCTACTGATGACGGTGCGGTTGCTGGCCTTTGCCGGCCTGCGCGACGTGCTCGGCGGTCCGAAACGCGAACTGAGCGTGGCCGACGGCGCGACGCTCGCCGACCTTTGGGCCGAGCTCGTGCGCGCGCGTCCGCAGTTCGGGCCGCTCGAAGGGTCGACGCGCTTCGCGCTCAACGGACGATTGGTGGCCCGCGACGCAACGCTCGCCGAGG
>Ga0182012_10005397_pt1 | contig 13223 bp, 9 predicted proteins | sample 612S2SmetaG_FD_120486 | JGI IMG/M metagenome (GOLD analysis project Ga0182012, IMG submission 120486) | Permafrost microbial communities from Stordalen Mire, Sweden - 612S2S metaG | ecosystem: Environmental > Terrestrial > Soil > Wetlands > Permafrost | place: Sweden: Stordalen | collected...
ACTTTCTTTTTTGGAAACGGAATCGCCACGCTCACTCCGCCAGCGCCAGGCGCTCGCCGCGCACGGCGACGAGTCCGTCGCGTTGCAGCGCCGATACGATGTTGCCGATCTCGTCGACGCTGCGTTCCGGCAGCGCCCCCGCCAGATCGCGATGGAGGTCGAGCAGCGAGATCGCCTCGCCCGGCGGCAGCGCGCGCAAGCGGTCAACGATCCGTCCGCGCGCGAAGCGCGTCGAGCGCTCGAACCGAATCGCGGCCTGCGGCGACTTCTGCGGCGCGTGCGCGGCGCGCCTGGCCGCGAGCTCGATCGCTTCGATCGGCGCCGCGACGCACTCGCCGCGCAACGGACACGCCGCGCACCGCGGCGCGCGCGCCGTGCAGAGCGTCGCGCCCAGATCCATCAGCGCGGAATTCCAATCGTGCGCCATGCCCGCGGGTGCGATTTCCCGCGCGCGAGCGTCGAGCTGCGCGCGATTCGCGGCGGGCGGATGCTCCAGGCCGAAGAACACGCGATGCACGATGCGCCGGACGTTCGTGTCGAGCGGCACGTCGTCGAGGTTGAATCCGAACGCGCGGATGGCCGAAACGGTGTACGGCCCGACTCCGGGCAGCGTCCGGAGATCTCGTTCGTTCGATGGGATGCGGCCGTCGAAGCGGGCGACCACTTCTTCCGCGGCGCGCTTTAGGCGAACGGCCCGCGAATTGTAGCCCAAGCCTTGCCACGCGCGCAGCACGTCCGCGATCGGCGCGAGCGCCAGTTCTCGCACGCCGGGATACGCCGCGACGAACGCTTCGAACTTTGGGACGACCCGGTCGACCTGCGTTTGCTGGAGCATGAACTCGCTCACCAGCGTGTAGTACGGATCCCGGACCGTGCGCCAAGGAAGCCCGGCTCGTCCGGCGCGCGCGTACCACGAAAGAAGCGCGCGAGCCGCTCCCGTCACGCGCGCAGGCTCGCGATCGCCTCGCCGATGCGGCGAATGCCCTCGTCGATCTGATCGCGGCGCACGGCCGTCAGCGCCAGGCGGAAGTTATGGTCGCCGCCCGAGTCCGCGAAGAAGGCCTCCCCGAACAGGAACGACGCGCCGCGCCGCTCCGAAGCGTCCAGCAGCGCGCGAGCGCGAACTTCGCGCGGCGTCGCGGCCCAGAGATAAAACCCGCCCGTCGGATTGCTGACCCGCATGGCGGCAGGCCAGTGATTGGCGATCGCTGCATCGGCGAGCCGGCGCCGTAAGAGCAACTCTTCGCGCAGCTGCACGACGTGATCGTCGTAGCCTCGCTCGAGATAATCCACGATCGCGGCCTGCACGTACAAACTCGTCGCCATGTCGTAGGCCTGCTTTCGCAGCAGCAGCCGTTCGAGGATCATCCTTGGCGCGACCAGCCAGCCGACGCGCAGACTCGGCGCGACCGTCTTGGAAAACGTCGAGAGATACACGACGTGGTCGGGCGCGTACGACACGAGCGGCGGCAATCCGGAGGCCGAGAGCGGACCGTACGGATCGTCTTCGACGATCGGCACGCCGTGGCGGCGCGCGATGGTCGTCAAGCGCTCGCGGCGGTCCGCGTTCATCGTCGCGTTGGTCGGATTGTGGAGCGTCGGCATCGTGTAGATGAAACGCGGCCGCCGCGTGCGCAGGATCGCCTCGACGTGGTCCACGCGCATGCCGTCGTCGTCCACGGGAACCGGAATCGCGCGCAGGCCGCAGATCTGGAAGATCTGGAGCGCCCCCGGATACGACGGGGACTCCACGACGATCTCGTCGCCCGGCTCGGCCAGGCTCTGAGCGACGATCATGATGCCTTGCGTCGAGCCGGTGATGACGATGACGTTCTTCGGAGCGACCGCGCCCGCGCCGCGCGCGTTCATGCGCGCCGCGATGGTCTCGCGCAACGGCTCGTATCCTTCGGAATCGCCGTACGAGAGAATGAAGCGCGGATCGCCGGCGACGCGTCCGAACGACTGCGCGAGCTCGCCCAGCGGCGACGGCTCGTCCGGCGCGACCCCCTGGACGAACGAGATGCGCCCCGCTTGTTGCTTGGCGGCGAGCTCGCCCAGGATGTTGGGAAATTCGCCGACGCGCCACGGAGGCAGCGTCACCCACCAGGGGACGCCCGCTCCTCCGCGCTCGGGTTGCGCCCGCCCGCGCAGGTGCGGCACTACGCGCGAACCGGAGCCGACGCGCTGCTCGATCAAACCGTCGCCGACGAGCGCGCGGTACGCGTGCACGACGGTCGTCCGATTGACGTCGAGCCGCTCGGCCATCGCGCGTTCGGGAGGCAAGCGCGTGGATTCCGGCAAGGTTCCCGAAAGGATCGCTTCGCGCAAGTGTTCGTAGATCTGCCGGTAGAGCGGCACGATGGAATCGCGGTCGAGTTCGGGCAGCAAGCCGGGCACACTAGTCTGCGACATCGGGCGGGTTGTGTTCGCCGTTCGCGGGCGGCGGCCTCGCCAAAAACCGGGCCGGGCCGATAGGCCGTCGAAGGGCTGTTTTAGAGAGCAAACACCGGATAGGAGCACCACGTTGGCTGAGCATCAAGTCGATACCGTCGTCATCGGCGCGGGTCCGGGCGGCTATCACGCCGCGATCCGCCTAGGGCAACTCGGAAAGAAGGTCGTCTGCGTCGATCGTGACGAGGTCGGCGGCGTTTGCCTCAATTGGGGCTGCATTCCGACCAAGGCCTTGCTGCACGTCGGAGAGGTCGTGCGCCACATCAACCGTGCCGAAGCGATCGGGCTGAAAGTCAAAGGCCTCGACATCGACCGCGCCGGCGTCGAGAAGTTCAAGACCGACGTCGTCACGGCCAACGTCGGCGGCGTGCGGACGCTCTTCAAAGCCAACAACGTGCAATTCATGTACGGCGACGCGACGTTCAAGAGTCCGACGGAAATCGTCCTAAAGACCAAAGAGGGCGGCACGGAGAACATCAAGGCTCAGAACGTCGTGATCGCGACCGGCTCGGCGCCCATCGACGTCAAAGCGTGGCCCCGCGACGGAGAGACCATCATCAATTCCGACGACGCCGTGCAGCTCAAGCGCATTCCCAAGCGCATGCTCGTGATCGGAGGAGGCGTCATCGGCCTCGAATTCGCAACCGTGTACACGCGCCTGGGCGCGAACGTGCTGGTCATCGAAGCGTTGCCGCAGATTCTGACCGGAACCGATCTGGAAATCTCCAAGACGCTCGGGCGCATTCTCAAGAAGCAAGGCGTCGAGATCATGCTCTCCACCAAGGTGAGCGATCTGAAGAAAGACGGTAAGAGCGTCAAGGCGACGTTCAGCGGCGAAGCCACCGGCGGCAAGGACGAAACGCGCGAGTTCGACATGGTGCTCGTCGCCGTCGGACGGCGCCCGGTCACCGACACGCTCGACCTTCAGGCCGCCGGCCTGAAGACGGACGACCACGGCTTCATCGCGATCGATCAGCAATGCCGAACCAGCGTTCCCAACGTGTTCGCCATCGGCGACGTCAGCGGTCAGCCGCTCCTCGCGCACCGCGCGATGAAGCAAGGCGTCGTCGCCGCCGAAGTCATCTCGGGCGATCGCTCCGCGGCGTTCGATCCGGCCGCGATTCCGAATTGCGTCTACACCGATCCCGAAGTCGCGACCGTCGGCCTTTCCGAAGAAGAGGCCAAGGCGAAAGGCTACGAAGTTCGCATCGGCAAGTTTCCGCTCGCGGCGAGCGGGCGCGCTCGGACGATGAACGACACCGACGGACTCATCAAACTCGTCGGCGACGCGAAGAGCGACGCACTCCTGGGCATGCACATCGTCGCGCCGCAAGCCGAATCGCTCATCGGCGAAGGCGTAATGGCGCTCGAACTCGGCGCGACGCTGGAGGACATCGGGCTCTCGATCCATCCGCATCCGACGCTCACCGAAGGCATCATGGATGCCGCCGAAGCCGCGCACGGTAAGGCCATCCACATCGTCAACCAAAAGCCCAAAACCCCGATCGCCGCCAAATAAGTGGGGGGACCGGGTGAATCGCCCGGCGGCGGGAGCGGGTTAAGGCGAGCATGGCCGTGAGAGTGCGGATGCTGGACCTTGGGCTGCGCCCCTACCGCGAGGTGTGGCGGATGCAGCACGCCATTCACGAGCGCGTGCGCGAAGGCAGCGACCCCGACACCTGGATCTTCGTCGAGCATCCGGCCGTGATCACGCTGGGACGCACCGCCAAACCGGAGAACGTCCTCTTCTCTCGCGAGCAGCTCGAAGCGCGCGGCATCGAGGTCGTCGAGATCGAGCGCGGCGGCGACGTCACCTACCATGGGCCCGGGCAGCTGGTCGTCTATCCGATCCGCCGGCTCGAGCGCTTCCGGGAAATCGTCCCGCTCGTTCGCTCGCTAGAGCATGCCGCGATTGCGGCCTGCGCGCGCTTCGGCGTGACGGGCGCCCCGTGGAGCGAGCACGCCGGGGTGTGGGTCGGGACCAATCAGATCGCGGCCATCGGACTGGCCGTCTCGCGCATGGTCTCGATGCACGGCATCGCGTTCAACGCGTGCACGCAGCTCGATTACGACCGCTTGATCAACCCCTGCGGGATGTCCGACCGCGGCGTGACCTCGCTCGCGCGCGAAACCGGACGCAGCGTATCGGTGTACGAACTCAAGGAAGTCTTCGCGTTCGAGCTCGAAAGGACGTTCGGCATCGAATTCGAGAGCGACTTTTCACGAGCCGTCCCGATTCGCCACGCCATCTCATGACTACTGAAATCAATCTAATCGACGCAGCCGGCGGCGCCGGCATAGGCAAGCATCGCGCGCGCAAGCCCGATTGGCTGCGCGTTTCGCTGCCGTACGGCGACGACTACGAGCGCGTTCGAGCGCGCGTCGGGTCGCTCCGGCTCAACACGGTCTGTAAGGAAGCCGCCTGCCCGAACGTCGCGGAATGCTGGGGGGCGGGCACCGCCACGATCATGATTCTGGGCGATACGTGCACGCGGGGCTGCCGCTTCTGCAACGTCAAGACCGGGAATCCGCGCGGCGCGGTGGATTGGCTCGAACCCGTTCGCGTGGCCGACGCGGTGCGCGACCTCGGCTGGACGTACCTCGTGCTGACGGCGGTGGACCGCGACGACTTAGCCGACGGCGGAGCGCTCATCTTTGCAAATACCGTGCGCGCGATTCACGAGCGCGTGCCCGGATCGAAAGTCGAGATCCTCAGCGGCGACTATCGCGGCGACCTGGCGGCGCTCGACATCGTCATGGACGCTCGTCCGGACGTCTTCGCGCACAACGTCGAAACGGTCGAGCGGCTCACCCCGTCGGTGCGCGACAAGCGCGCCGGATACGAGCAATCGCTGCGCATCCTTCGCCACGCCAAGGCGCGGGCGCCCGAGCGTTACACGAAGACCTCGATCATGCTCGGCTTGGGCGAGAGCGAGGGCGAGGTCGAACGCACGATGGACGACGCGCGGGAAAGCGGCGTGGACATCTTCACGATGGGCCAGTACCTTCAACCCTCAAAGAAACATCTACCGGTCGTCGAGTTCGTGACCCCCGGGACGTTCTCTCGCCTCGGATCGCTCGCCGAGTCGAAAGGCTTCCACCAGGTCGTTTCGAGCCCGCTGTCGCGGTCGTCGTATCACGCCGAGCAGGCGTTCGAGCAGGCTGGATAACGCGGCCGCGTGAGTTCTTTCTTCCTACGGCGCCCGGTTCTCTCGGTCGTCTGCTCGATCATTATCCTGCTCGCGGGCCTGGTTTGCATACCGACCCTTCCGATCGCGCAGTATCCGCAGATCGCCCCGCCCGTCGTCACCGTTACCGCCGTTTACACCGGAGCGAGCCCGCTCTCGGTCGAGGCGCAGGTCACGACGCCGCTCGAAAACGCCATCAACGGCGTGCAAGGACTGCGCTACATCAGTTCGACTAGCGCGCAAGGCCTTTCGACGATCACCTGTACGTTCGATCTCGGCACGAATTTGGACATTGCGGCGGCCGACGTACAGAACAACGTGCAGTCCGCGATCGGGCAACTGCCCGCGACCGTGCAGCAAGTCGGCATCACCGTTAGCAAAAACTCGGGCGCGTTCGTGATGGCGCTCGCGATCACGTCGGATAGTTCCAAGTACGACACGCTCTTCCTGAGCAATTACGCGCAGATCAACATCGTCAACGACCTGAGCCGCATTCAGGGCGTTTCGCAGATCCGCATCTTCGGCCAGCGGCAGTACGCCATGCGGATCTGGCTCAATCCGCGCGAGCTCGCGGCGCGCGGGCTGGACACCGGCGACGTCGTGAGCGCTCTCCAGCAGCAAAACGTCGAGGTCGCGGCCGGCAGCGTCGGCGCGCCTCCCCAGAAGCCCGACCAGCCGTACACGTATCCGGTCAACGCCGTCACGCAGCTCTCCGACCCGACGCAATTCGCCGACATCGTTCTGCGAACCGATCCCAACGGCGGGTTCACTCGCCTCTCGGACGTCGCCAGGGTCGAGCTCGGAGCCGAGGACTACTCCAGCGCGCTTCGGTTCGACGGCGACGACAACGTCGTCGGACTGGGCGTCTTGCAATACTCCACCGCGAACGCGCTCGCGCTTTCGAACGCGGTCACGCAGAAGATGGACGACCTGTCCGCGCACTTCCCGCCGGGCGTCCATTACAAGATCGCGTTCAACTCGACGACGTTCGTGCGGGAATCCATCCGCGAAGTGGTCATCACGCTGCTGCTCTCGATCGTGCTCGTCGTTATCGTCATCTTCTTGTTTTTGCAAGATCCACGTTCGACGCTCATTCCGGCCGCAACGATCCCCGTGTCGCTGATCGGCACCTTCTTCATCATGAAGCTCTTCGGCTTCACGATCAACACGATCACCCTCTTCGGCCTCACGCTCGCTACCGGTCTGGTCGTGGACGACGCCATCGTCGTCATCGAAAACATCGCGCGGCACATGAACATAGACCGGGGAAAGGCGACTCGTCTCGAAAGCGCGGAAACGGCGATGAACGAAATCCAGAGCGCCGTCGTGGCGTCGTCGCTGGTATTGCTCGCGGTCTTCGTGCCGGTAGCGTTCTTCCCGGGAACGACCGGACAACTCTACAAGCAATTCGCGCTGACGATCGCGGCGTCGATCTCGATATCGCTCCTGCAGGCGCTCACGCTCGCACCCACGCTTTCGGCGCGTCTCCTGGAAGGCGACGTCGAGTCGAAGTCTCCGTTCTTCCGCGCCTTCAACACGGGCTTGCAGCGATTCCGCGATTGGTACGGACGAACGCTCCCCAGGGCATTCCGGCTGCGCGGACTAGTCCTCGTCGTCTTCCTTGCGGCGCTGCTGCTGACCGGATTTCTCTTCCAGTCCACGCCCAGCGCGTTCATACCCGACGAGGACCAAGGCTACTTCATCGCGCTGATTCAGACGCCGGAGGGCACGTCGCTCGCCGGCGAACAGGCCATCGCGAAGAAAGCCGAAGCGATCATACTGAACACGCCGGGCGTGCGCGACCTATTCGACGTCGGAGGGTTCAGCTTCACCGGGGCGGCTCCCAATCGCGGAATCATGTTCGCGCAGCTCAAGCCGTGGGGAGAGCGGCCGGGCATCAACGAGATTCTGCAAATGGTCAACTTTAAGATGTTCACGCAGATTCCCGAGGCGCAGATCTACGCGCTCAACCCGCCGGCGATCAACGGCGTCGGCAGCTTCGGCGGATTCCAGTTCGAAATCGAAGATCGCGGAAACGTCGGGTTGGACAAGCTGATGCTGACGGCCTACGGCGTGATGGGCGCTGCCGCGCAGGACCACCGGCTTCAAAACGTGTTCACCCAATTCCGTCTGAATTCACCGCAAGTCGATGCGAACATCGATCGCAACAAGGTGCTCGCGATCGGCGTGCCGCTCTCCGACGTCTTCCAGACGATGCAAGTGAACCTGGGTTCGCTGTACGTCAACAACTTCACGTACCTCAACCGGTCGTGGCAGGTGATCGTCCAGGCCGACGAACCGTACCGCAATCGCGTCTCTTCGCTCGGCACGCTCTTCGTGCGGTCGAGCAATCCACCGCCGCCGACCGCGAACACGTTCACGTCGAGCACGGGGAGCGTCATGACGCCGCTAAGCGCGCTCGTGGACACCCAGGTAGTGAAATCGGCGCCGGTCATCACGCACTACAATCTCTATCGCAGCATCGAACTGAGCGGCAATCCGGCGCCGGGCCACGGATCCGGCGAGGCGATCGAGGCGATGCAGCAGATCGCCAAACAGGTCTTTCCACCGGGCGTCAGCTTCGAGTGGTCGGGCATCCAGCTCGACGAAATCGCCGCCGGCAGCACCAGCATCCTGATCTTCGCGCTCGGCATCATCGTCGTGTTCCTGGTTCTCGCCGCGCAGTACGAGAGCTATACCGACCCGCTCATCGTGCTGCTGGCCGTCCCGGCGGCTCTGTTGGGCGCACTGCTCTTCCTGAATTTCCGGCGGCTCGTTCCCGTGCCGTTCCTCTTCTCGCCCGACATGGCGCAGGACGCCTACGCACAGGTCGGCTACGTCATGCTCATCGGCTTGTCCAGCAAGAGCGCGATCCTGATCGTCGAGTTTGCCAACCAGCAGATGCGTGCCGGCGCCTCGATCGTCGAAGCCGCCTTGCGCGCCGCTCAGACGCGGTTGCGGCCGATCCTGATGACCTCGATCGCCTTCGTCATCGCCGTCCTGCCGCTGGTTTTCGCCAGCGGCGCGGGCAGCGCGGCGCGTCATTCGCTGGGAACGATCGTGTTCGGCGGCATGCTGCTCTCCACGTTCCTGAATCTGGCGATCACGCCGGTTCTGTACGTCGTCGTCAAATCACTCACGCTGCGCCGCCGGCCGGCCCCGAACCCTCCCCAGGATTAAGAAGCCGAGCAAAATAACACCAGGGTTTAAACCTTCTTAAGCCAATCATCGGGCGAGCCGGTAACTGATACTTTTAATATATTAAGAGCCCCCTACCGCCTGGGAGAAGAGCATGCTCAAGATTCTCGTTCGTGCGACGGCGCTAGTCTCAGCCGTCGCCTTAGGCTGTGCGAGCGCGCCGGCCCTGGCTGACGGCACGGCCAGCGCGATGGCCGCTTCGGTCGTTCCAAGCGCCAACACCGGGATCAAGAACGCGATGGACGCGGCGGCCCAGAAACGGGAGCAGGCGCAGCAAGAGCGGCTGTCCGCACAGAGCACCACGGTGGCGCAAGCGCCCCCGGTCAGCCAGACGCCCGTCGGCGGTCGCAAGGACAAGGGCCTGCCGATGGGCTTCACCTATCAGGCGGACCTCTCCGTGGCGTATCCGTACGGAAATATCGGCACGTTCGGCAAGCAATGGCTCCCCGGCGGAACCGATCTCCTCGCGGCATGGGGCTTTAGCCCGACGACGCGCGTCGTCGCCAGCATGTACCAGATCCAGCACTACCCCGTCGGCTTCAACAGCGGCACGGTTCCGGTCTACCTGAACGGCTACCAGAACCCGGTCGGGTGCGCCGACCTGAGCGGGGGCCACGCCAACGGCTGCTCGCCAATCCCTTCGCCGATCAACGTCGCGACCAAGGACACGTTCGGCGTCTTCATGCTCGAGCAACTGATCCCGATCAAAATCGGCAGCCGCGTGCTCCCCATCGCCGTCACGCCGACGTACGTCGTGCGCAACTCGATCATCGGAGCGTCGCAGAACGGCGACGACGTCATCCCGTTCGCGACCCGGCCTCCCGACGCGACGATCGAGTCGAACATCAAGACGCGCTCGGCCGAGATCAAGTCGATCGCGGTGACGGTTCCGTTCCTGAAGACCAATAGAATGTTCGGCACGTTCACGCTCGCGCCGTCGTGGCTGGTTCAGACCAACGGGCTGAACCAGGGCAACAGCGCACAGCTCTACCAGATTCTCTACCTGGAGTACACGCCGACCCACCGGACGACGTTCTTCTTCGAACCGCAGAGCTCGCGCGACTATCTGCCGCCCGACCCGTATCCGCAGCATCTCTTTGCCTATTTCCTCGGCGCGTCGCAGCGGATCACGCCGATAACCTTCGTGCAAGCGACCCTCAACAGCGGCGGACCGACGAACTACTCGCCGTACGGCGTGGCAGCCCTCTATTGCGCGACGATCACGCGATGCGCCCCATACGTCGGCGGCCTGAAGGCCACGCAGCTCCAACTCTCGTTCGGTATCGGCTCTCCGAGCGTCATTCCGTTCTAAGGCAAGGGGATTAAACAACTATGAAGTTCGGACAGATTCGTAAACCACTCGCTCTCCTGGCCTTGACCGCGCTCGCGGCTTGCGGCGGTTCGACCGCACCGCTGACCGTCGTTCCAACGTCTCCGCCGGCGACCGGACCGGCGATCTTGACGCGCATCGTCGGCGTGGGCGACAGCCTCACGGCCGGCTATCAATCGGGCGCCCTTCTGGGCGCGCCGTGTTGCGTCGGCGCGGGCATTGCGGGTTCTATTCCAAACCCGCTCGCGACCGGTACGGCGGCTGCGGGACTGGGCGTTACGCCCGGCCAGCAAGCAGGGTTCTGGGCTCAGTTCTACGCTCAGGCCACGGGCGTGAACTTCGCCTTCATGTCCACGCCGACCGTGAGTCCGCTGCCCCTCATCGGCGGACCGGGGCTCGGTAACCAGATCGTCAACGCCAACCCGGCCCTCACCGGCGGATTCCCGTTCGGCACGCTGCCGACGAGCAGCAGCTGCTCCCCGTTCAATCAGGCCGCGTTCACGCTCTCGGGCGCGCTGCGCACGGTTCGCGAGCAGCCTGGCGCCGGGACGGTGTTCGACCTGGGCGTTCCCGGCATCACGATGCACGAAGCCATCACGATGAACCGGCCGACGTCGCCGACCTGCCTGCCCATCCCGGGCGCAACGCCGACGATTTCGGCGCTGCAGGCCGTTACCGCGGGACAGAGCTCGATGTTCTACCCCATCTTGGGCAACTTCAATAACCTGGGCGCGAACAACACCGAGCTGAACGCGGCGGTATCGCTGCGGCCTACGCTCGCAACCGTGTGGCTCGGCGCCAACGACCTGCTTCAATACTCGTTCAGCGGCGGAAAGTTCGTCGGCGGCAACAACAGCGCGGCGCAGTCTCAGGCCGACATGACGCGGATCATCACCGCGCTGCAGAAGACCGGCACGCACGTCATCGTCGCCAACCTTCCCAACATCCTTATCGCACCGCAGTTCATGTCCGTTGCGACGCCGCCCAGCGCCGCGGCTTGCCAAGTGCAGACGTTCCTGGTCTGCGTCCTGACCGAACTCGGCCTTCCGCAGGCCGAAGCCGCGGCAATCACGGCTCAGATCGCGACGCAATACAACCTCGCCCCGAACGGCTACCTGACCGAATCCGGAGCGATTTTGGCGGTCACCGAGATCCTCAAGGGTCAGCCGGTAAACTTGGATCCGGCCGGTGCCGGATCGGGACTGGGCGCCTATTACCTCACCCCGGCGTTCGCCGCGCGCGTCCAATCTCTCAACACCGCCCTCAACACCGGCATCGACAACGCGGCCGCCGCCACGCACGTGCCGCTGGTGGACGTCACGACGATCTTCAACGGGATCGCGAGCGGGAACCCGGCCAATCCGTACTTCGCCCAGGCAGCCTCGATCAGCCCCGGCAAGTGCTGCACGGCGGCGTTCGGCGGCGGAATCTTCTCCTTCGACGGACTCCACCCGTCCAACACCGGCTACGCCTTGATCGCCAACGCGTTCATCCAGGCGGCCGATACGGCCTACGGACAAACCATCGGACCGATCAACCCGACGGCGGTCTACAACGGGACCGGATACCTGCCCTACCCGGACCCGTACGCCCGGCACTAGCCGCTAACTCGCCCGCCAAGACGAGCAAGGGAAGCCCTTCGGGGCTTCCCTTCTTCACACGTCGTAGCAAGACGGCATGAGAGACACCATCATGCCGGGCGAGCTCCACGAAATGATGGAACGCGGAGACCCGGTCATCATCTTGGACGTCCGCAAAGAGACCTACGAACACCGGCAAATCCTCGGCGCGCACCGTTACGCGGGGCGGCAGCTCGAAAACCACGAGTCGCTGCCGTTCGGCCACGACCAGAACATCGTCGTCTACTGCACGAGCGGAAATTCGTCGCGGCGGATCGCGGAGAGTCTGCGAACGCGCGGGCTACACGCAGCCGCACTCGACGGCGGCTTCGAAGCCTGGGCGGTCATGGGACTTCCAACGGAGCCCTTAGGCGAACGCATCAACCTCAACGAGTAGACCCGGGTCTAAAAAATCCCGGTCTAGGCGTAGATGCCGCGGAGTCTGAGGGCTTTTACGACCCGGTCGATCGCCAGCGTGTAGGCTGCGGTTCGCAGGGTTGCGTCGCGCGTCGTGGCGATGTGGCGGACGGCGTGCAGGTTCGTCAGCAAGACGTCCTCGAGGCGGTCGTTGACCTCATCTTCTTTCCAGAAGTACCCCATGCGGTCTTGAGCCCACTCAAAGTACGAGACGGTGACGCCGCCCGCGTTCCCCATGATGTCCGGGATCACGACGATGCCGCGCTCGCGGAAGACGCGATCCGCTTCCGGTGTGGTCGGGCCGTTCGCGCCCTCGACGATGAGCTTGGCCTTGACCTTCGCGGCGTTTTCGGCATTAAAGACCTTCTCGAGCGCGGCCGGAACCAGCACGTCGCAATCGGCCGCGAGCAGCTCGGCGTTGGTGATGCGTTCGCCGCCCGCAAAGCCTTCCAGGTTGCGGTGCTTGGCCACGTGCTCGATGGCGTCGCCGACGTTGAGCCCCTTGGGGTTGTAGTAGGCGCCGGTCACGTCGGAGATCCCGACGATCTTGCAGCCGCGCTCGGCAAAGAGTTTGGCCGCATAGAGCCCGACGTTTCCAAAGCCTTGGATCGCCACCGACGTGTCGTCGATGTCCATGCCCATGACCTTCATCTGGTCGAGCGCGCAAATCGTCACGCCGCGCCCGGTCGCCTCGACGCGCCCGCGGCTGCCGCCGATCTCGAGCGGCTTGCCCGTCACGACGCCCGGCACGTTCTGACGCACGTGCATCGAGTACGTGTCCATGAACCAGGCCATGATCTGGGGCGTCGTATTGACGTCCGGAGCCGGGACGTCCTTATCGGGCCCTACGACCTCGACCAGCTCGGCGGCGTACCGGCGCGTCACGCGCTCCAGCTCGCTGCGAGAAAGCGTTGCCGGGTCGCACGTGACGCCGCCCTTGCCCCCGCCGAACGGCAGGTCGACCACGGCGCACTTCCAGGTCATCCAGAAGGCCAGCGCGGTGACCTCGTCGAGCGTCAC
>Ga0182012_10005398_pt1 | contig 13223 bp, 10 predicted proteins | sample 612S2SmetaG_FD_120486 | JGI IMG/M metagenome (GOLD analysis project Ga0182012, IMG submission 120486) | Permafrost microbial communities from Stordalen Mire, Sweden - 612S2S metaG | ecosystem: Environmental > Terrestrial > Soil > Wetlands > Permafrost | place: Sweden: Stordalen | collected...
TAGTTTTTACGCTGGAATTCATTGGGCGTCAAATGGGAATTGCTTGAATTAACCCCGCATTCAAAAGTCAAAGTGGATGACCACATCCAGCGGCGCGTGGGAGGGCGGATTGCAGCCGCTTTTTGACGTACGGAGGGGGGAATTGTAGTTATCGCAATTCAACCACACGATGGCCCTGTTCCAAGGCGGCAACCAGTTTTGGCAGTGCCACTTCAAAGGCATCCAGCAAAGTTTGTTTACGGCAATTTTCAAGTAAGACAGAATGTTGCCACGCCAGTCGAGGCACACCTTCTTACGATGACGCGGCCTGAAACGCCAGGCAATTGTTATTTGTCCCACCTAGGGAAATGAGCGCCAATTTACTTCGGCTTCAACTGCGGAAACAAGATCACATCCCGGATGCTTTCCTGGCCCAGCAACATCATGCACAGCCGGTCTATCCCAATGCCGATGCCGCCAGCAGGGGGCATGCCGTGTTCGAGGGCGGTAAGGAAGTCCTCGTCCAGCTTCTGTTGCTCGCCGCCGGCCTGGTGTTCCAGCCGCTCGCGCTGCTCGATGGGATCGTTCTGCTCGGTGTAGCCCGGCGAAATTTCCTGGCCGTTGATGCAGCACTCAAAGACCTCGACCGTCTCGGGATCCTCGGGCGAGAGCTTGGCCAGCGGCACGAGTTGCTTGGGCAAATGCGTCACGAACGTGGGCTGAATGAGCGTGGGTTCGATGAGTTTTTCAAACACCGCGCCAGTGACCTCAAAGTCCTCGTATTCCTTGCCAATCTCCGCGCCCAGATCATGCGCGCGCTGGCGGCGTTTGGCGGGCGTGATCTCGAACCAGTCCGCGCCGGCTTTCTCGCGAATGAGATCCTTGTACTTCGCGCGCCGCCAGTTCGGGGTAAGGTCAATAATCTTGGGCGTGGACAGGCGCTCGAGCGTGCGCACCACGGCGTCGAAGCGCGTGGCGGCGGAGATGAGCGAGTCCTCGATGGGTTTGTGCTCGCCGGAAATCTGAATCTTGTGCAGGCCCACCGTGCCGATGACCACCAGCAGGGTGCCGATGGCGCTCTTGGCGAGCTCGCTGCCGGGCGTTTTGCCGACCTGCTCCAGCAGGGCCGTCAGCGCGGCGCGGGCATTGGCCATTTCCTTCACGAACTGGCTGGCGGTGTCGCCGCTGGCCACTTTCAAGAGCGTGCCGGTCAGCGCGGTGCTGACGCCGTCCAGATCGTGGATGGCGTGCTCAATCGCCGCGCGCACGGCGGCATCCTGGTTATGCACAATGACGAGTGTGCCCAGTACTTTTTGCGATACGTGACAGATCATGCCCTGCACCAGGTCCATCATGGTGGAGTAATCGCCGAAGGCCTCGTAGGCCTCGAGCATGGTGAACTCGGGGTTGTGCTTGCGCGAGAGGCCCTCGTTGCGGAAATTCCGGCCGATTTCAAACACCTTGTCCACGCCGCCCACGAGGAGGCGTTTAAGATACAGTTCCAGCGCGATGCGCAGGTAGAAATCGCAGCCGAGCGCGTTGTGACGGGTCTTGAAAGGTTGCGCCGCCGCGCCGCCAGGAATTGCCTGCATCATGGGCGTCTCCACCTCCACATAGCCCTTGGCATGCAGGAAATCGCGAATCTCGCGCACAATGGCGCTGCGCTTGAGAAACACATCCTTCACCGCCGGATTGCCGATGAGATCCAGATAACGCTGGCGATAGCGGATTTCGGTGTCCTCGAGGCCGTGCCATTTGGCCGGCGGCGGCCGCAGGGCCTTGGCAAGGATCACGAAGCTCGCCAGTTTCACCGAAATTTCTCCGGTCTTCGTAGTGAAGAGCGTGCCCGTCACGCCGATAAAATCCGCCAGGTCCAGGTGCTGAAAAATCAGGAACTGCTCGTCGCCGAGCACATTCTTCTGCGCGTACACCTGGATGCGCCCGCTCTGATCACGAATGTCAATGAACATGGATTTGCCCATGTCGCGGTGCGCGGTGATGCGTCCGGCCAGGGCGACTTCGCGGCCCTCGGTGTAATTGCCGCGCGCGGCGGCGCAGGTTTCGGCCGGCGCAAACTTGTTGCGGAAGGGGAAAATGCCCTTCGCCTCGAGCGCCTTGAGCTTGGCCTTGCGTTGTTCGATCAATGAATTCGTGTCGTCCATAACGGTTGTAATGGAAGATGAAACACAAAAATCGCCGGGAAAAAAAGCTCCAAATTCCAATGTGGGAAGTCCCGGGCGGCAAGGTGCCCGGCTTTCAACGAAACAACACCACCAGATAAACCGCCACCGCCAGGCCCAAAACGGCCAGAAAGCCGGCCAGCAAGCAAATGTAAACCAGGCCATGCGCCGGCTGAATTTCTCCCCGGTCCAACGCCCGCACGTAACGATAATGGCGCACGGCGGCCCCCAGGTTGACCACGATGCCCGCCCCGATCATGGCCACCCCGGCGGGCAGGGAAAAACCATTGGCCGGCAGGGCGGTGGTCACGTGGTTGCTCAGGGCCAGCTCGCGGAGAAACAAACCGAAACGGGCGACGACAAAGCCAAAGCCCATGAAGGCGATGCCCGTCCGAATCCACGCGAGCAACGTCCGCTCGGCCGCCAGATAAATGCGCGGATCGGCGGGCGCCGGCCGGTCCGTGCGGGGATTGGCTGGCTGGCCGGGGGGTGTCATGATGCGGCGTTCAATTCCTCCCAACATACCCCCGGCGGGTTAAAGCGCAATGCCGGGCGGATTAAAATATAGGCAGCCCCAGTGACCACGGCCGGCAGGTCGTTAAACCGCCCGCGCCACCAGCCTTAAGCCCGATTTGTGGCCAAATTAATTCCGCATTCATCCGGGGTTAACCTTGGCATGGTCTATTTAATTGGAAACAACATTGCCGGACAGGGCGACGAGGCCAGACAACCTTGCGTCCGCCCGGAGTAACCGACTAAAACTTATGCCAACTGCCACCCTTCAACGAAACCCGAAAACACGCCACCCCAACCGTCCCACCCCGGCCGCGTCATCCCGCCACGATGTTGATTTTGTGCTGGAATGCCCCGGGGCGGAACACGTTTACATTTGCGGCGATTTCAATGACTGGCACCCGACCAGTCTGCGGATGATCGGCAATCCTGACGCGGGCTTGTGGGAGAAGCGCCTGACCCTGGCGCCCGGGCGTTATGAATACAAATTCTTTGTGGATGGCCGCTGGCTCCACGATCCGGACGCCCGCGAAAATGTCCCCAACGACCATGGCTCGCTCAACTCCGTGGTGGAGGTGGCGCCATGAGCCGGCCATCCCCACAAGCGCCGGTCCCCGGCGCACCCACGCGCACAGGGATTTTACTCGCGGCCCTGGCCCTCGGTGCGCTGACGGGTTGCACCACGGCCACGACTGACCAGCGAGCTGGTCTGACGCTGCCCGCCGATTGGAATGCGCCACCTTATGCCGGGGTGGATGCCAACGGGATGCTCCCGGATGATGTGCTGGCGCCCAGGATGGCGGACGTTAGTTTTCCGACCCAATGGGATATCTTGCGCCCATGATCGTAATCTGACCTCCACGCCCGCGTGGTGACGCGAGCCGCCCGATCAGGCGAAGGCCATGCAAAATTTCACCCGCCCAAACCATTAATAATTATGAATACCAGCCAAACCAAAACCGAAAGCCCCCGGACCCCGGGCGCCAGACTCAGTCAAACCATCAACTTCTTTTTCGCCGCGCCGCGCGCCAAAGCCGTCGGGCTCGCCGGCGATTTCAATCAGTGGCAGCCCGCCCCCTTGCAACGCCTGCCGGATGGCTGGTGGCATGGCGAGGCCCGGCTGGACGCGGGGGCGCATGAATACCGGTTTTTGGTGGATGGCCGACCCGAACTGGACCCGCATGCGCCCGGCCTGGCCCGGAATCAGCACAATGAACTGGTCTCGGTGCTGATGGTGATTTGAGGCCGCCTGGCGCCAGCGGGCGCGGTTTAGATTTGTCCGGAGGGCAGCAGGCCGGGCGGCTCCAGCACTTCCTTGAGGGGGCCAAGGTGCTTTTCATAATGCCGCCACCGGTTGAGCGACCGGCGGTAGATGGGCTGGCGCACCTGCCATTGGCTGGCGCTTTCCACCGGACCAGGATTCGTGTGCGGCGAGAGACAGCGTTCGTCCCAGTCCAGGCCCAGGAATTCCAGCGCCCGGCGGATCACCGTTTCAGTGTGCAAAACCATGTCCTCATAACTGATTTCCAGCATTTTAAGCGGGAGCACCTGCCGCCAGTGCGCCATCAGCCGGGCATATTCCCCGTAAAAATGGCCGATGTTGGCCAGATCAAACGAATAACTCAGATCGGGGGAAAAGCGCTGAAAATAATTCGACAGTCCCGTGTCGAGGGGATGCCGGGTGCAATGCAGGACCACGGCCTGCGGAAACACCCGCGCGATGAGACCCAGATGCGTGAAATTTAACGGGTTTTTATCTATCACCCGCGCGGTATTACTCCGGGTATCCCGTCGCAACCGCCGTTCATATTCCGTGGCCAGGCGCCGGGTCACGCCCGGGGCAGGCGCCCGGGCCGATGAGGGATAGGGAACGCCCGGTTCCGCCGGATCCAGCAATTCAGCAATTAAATCTGGCAGCGTGGCCAGTTCCCCCGCCGAGGCAATGGCCGGGTGCTGGGACAGGATGCTCGCCAGCAGCGTGGTGCCGGAGCGGGGCATGCCGACAATGAACAAGGGCAGCCGCGTGGCAGCCGCATCTGGCAACGGCGCCAGCATCAGCTCCCGCGTGAACACCTCCGTGAGCGCCGTGGTCAGGCGCCGAACCCGCCGGGCATCATAAAAGACCGTGGCGTTGCGAATCTCATTGGCCTGGCGATAGCACGCAAACGCCGCGCCATGGGCGCCGCAATCATCATAAATCTTGCCGAGGGAAAAGTGCAGGTACTCCTGGTCGGCGGGCCCGCTCCCGGGTCGGGCCAGGAGCGCCCGCAGCGCCCGGGAATCCGCGTTATCTGCCTGGTCGTACTGGCGGATGTTGACCAGGCTGAACCAGGTGGCGGCGTCATCGGGCTTTAACTCGAGCACGCGGAGAAACATCTTTTCCGCCGCCCGCATGTCTCCCTGATTGACGAGCACAATGCCCCGGTTGGCATGGGCCTCGACGTGGTTGGGTTTCAAGGCGATCGCCCGGTCGAAACTGGCCAGCGCCCCGGCATACAATTTCATCTCCTGCAACAGCACCCCCCGGTTATTGTGGGTTTCCACATGGCTGGGATTGAGCGCGATGGCCGCGTCAAAATCGGCCAGCGCCGCGTCATACTGTTTCATTTGCTTTAACAGCGAGCCCCGGTTGTAAAAGGCATTGGCGTAGTCGCGCTTCAACGCGATGGCCCGGTCATAGCTGGCCCGCGCTTCCGCCAGGCGCCTTAACTTTTGTAACACCGCGCCCCGGTTGTTATGAGCCTCCGCGTGGTTGGGTTGCAGTGCCACGGCCCGGTCAAAATTGTGCAACGCCTCGCCATGGCGCTTCATTTCGGTCAGGGCCACTCCCCGGTTATTATAGATCGCCGCCTCCAAAGCGGGGTCCATCCCGCCGCCACGCCCGGTCGCCAGCGGGCGCAGATGGGCCGGTGTTGGCCGGGGGCGGGGCTTTTTACTCATGGGGCGGTGGGCGGGGCGGGGTTAAAGGGTTTGTTTAAGGATGACCCGGATGTCCAGCAGCGCAGCATCCCGCCGGATTCGCAGGGTGACGGGCAGGCCGTCTCCCGATCGTAAAATCTGGCGGATGGACTGTATGTCCAGCGCCGCCGCCGGTAATTCATTCACCGCCTCAATAATATCCCGGGCCTGGATCCCCGCCGCGGCGGCCGGACTGTGATCACTCACCGAATACACAATCGTTTTCCCGCCGTCCCGCAGCAGGTGGAGGCCGCTCATGTCTTCCGTGTCGGGCGTGGTAAAATCATGGTTGGGTTGCAGATAAATCATGCCCCCGGCCAGATCGAAGGTGACATTATGCCGCTGGAAAAATCGCAGACCCACCCGGGAGGGATGCTGCGGATGGTGGATGAGCACGACATGCAGGTTGGTGTAATTCAGGTCCGCCACCGCCATCCGCCCCACCACCCCAAGCTCGGATTGGGCGACGTTATTAACGGCGTCGGCGATGGTCACATCCGCTGTTTTCAACTGGTTGGTTGAGAACGTTTCCCGCCAGGCGGCCGGGTTCAGCGAAAGGGAACCGCTGTCGCCGGTGTCCACCATCAAGTGGAGGGTTTGGTCCCCGTTCATCACCACTTTCATCGCATAGAAGCCATTAGACTGATCCAGGGGCACCGGGACAAAGGTGCGGGTCACGCTGGCCGGGGGCGCGGATTCCACGTTGAGGGTCCGGGCATCGAAATTGATGGCAACCACGTTTTTGGCAAACCAATCCATCCCCAAAATGCCGTCACACGGCCGGCCGCTGATCAATCGCAACATCTTCAAATCCAGCGCCGCGATTTTGGGCAAACCCACGGGCTCGCCGGCCACGGAAATGGCCGGACAAACGTAAATCGGCACGCCGCTTTTTGCGCCCAGCGGACTGACCGCCGTATAGGCGTCCACTTGCGGCCCCAGATCGGCTTCGTATTCGCTGTCAATGGCGGAAATGGTGAAGCCCGTGTCCACGATAAAATAAAGGGTGCGATGGAAGGCCTGCACCGGAACCAGGATCATGTCATCGCCGCCGAGCAGGGGCACTTGATGCTCCGCGTCGCCCGCCGCCGAAGGGAGGGGTGACGCCAGCAGAACCACCAGCAGCCGCGCCAGGAAGGAAAATCTCACCCGCAACCCCCGGTTTGCCGCGGCGGCGCCAAGCGCTGGTTGGCGCCCGGCCCATTGGTCGTTGGCTGCGGGCAGAAACCACCGGTCCCAAAACCTCCCGGTTTGGGTTCCGCATGATAACTGGCCGGCAGGTGTTCTCACAATGACTTGCTTAAGGATTGATAATCGGTTGCCATGTTTGACGCGCCCCCGGCCAGCCTCAGTGCGTCACGCCCGTCTGGTAATCCAGGCTGGCCTCGTCCTGTAGCAGCTCGTAATGCGCGTTGGCCTCGTTGATTTGGGCCGCGACCTCGTTCAATTGCGCCTGGCTCAGCTCGACCACCGAACTCAAGGCCGCCGTGTAACGCGCCTGCGCGAGTTCGTATGCCTCGCCGGCATTCCGCACCAGTTCCTCCGAGGTGCGCAACACCTGGCGCGCGGTGTTCACGTTCAGCCACGCCACCCGTACCTGCTGGATCACCTCATCCTCGGCATTGCGCAATTGCTCGTCCGCCGCCGATGCCTGCGCTTCCGCCCGGTGCTGCCGGGCCAGGTACAGCCCGCCCGCGAACAGGGGCATGCTAATATTGATATCGGCGGCGGCGTAATTATCGGCCAGCCGGTCGTCGTGGACCGGGGAATTGCCAATAAAGCCCTCGGCCGCGACGGTGGGGAGCCGCGCGTCCCGTTCCGCCCGGGCAAACCGGCGGGCGGCCTCAATCTGCGCGCGCTGGCTCAACAGCTCCGGACGCTGCGCCAGTGCCAATTGGATCAGGCTTTCCACGTCATTCGTGCCCGTCATCGAGGGGGGCGGTTCCACCAGTTGAAACGCGCGGGGTTCGCGCAGGCCCAGCGCGGTATTGAAGCCGGCCATGGCCGCGTCCAGCCCGTTTTGCGCCCGTTCCACGAGCAACTGCCCCTGTTCCAACAGCACCTGCCCAAAACTCACGTCGAGTTCCGACTTTAATTTATTGGTCGCCAGGGTCTGGACCTGCTCCAGCAGGACCTGCCGGTTGGTCACGGTCTGCCACGCCACTTGCAACACCGCCCGGGCGTCCAGCACCCCGTAGTAACGGCTGGAGACCTGCAACCACACCTGTTCCCGCACGTCGGCGGCATTTTCACTTTCGGCCCGCTCTTGGAATTCGGAGCTGGCCTTCAAATTCGCCGTGCGCCCGAAATCCGTGATGAGCTGGCTCACCTGCAGGCCGCCGGCGAGCCGGTCATAAACACTGGGGTTGTTGATCCCCCCGGCCATGATCCGGGTGGTGCTCCCGGAATCCTCGCCGGCGGCGGTGCCGTCGAGATTCACGGCGGGCAGTTCGGCGGACCGCGCTTCCTTCACCGCCTCCTGTGCCGCGCCCACTTCATAGCGGGCGGCCACCACGCGCGGGTGATTCGCCAGCGCCAGTTGCCGCGCCCCGGCCAGGGTCAGCACTGGCAGGGCGTTGGTGTCCTCCGCCGCGCGCAATCCGGCGGGGGGCCCGGCCGCCAGCAGCGCGGCCATGATGATCAATCGTTTCATAGGGTCGGGGTTTCCACTGGAACCGTCGGCGCGGCGGGTGGGCGCGGCGCCCGCTCCCGGTGGAGCAGATAATACGCGCACGGAACAATGAATACCGTCAGCACCACCGACACGAGCAACCCGCCGATAATGGCCCGGGCCAGGGGCGCGTAGGCCTCGCTGCCCTCGCCCAGCTTCAGCGCCATCGGCACCAGCCCCATCAGCGTCGCCAGCGAGGTCATCATCACCGGCCGCAACCGCACCCGGCAGGCCCGGGACACCGCTTCCCGCACCGGGTGGCCCTCCTCCACCAGCCGCCGGGTGAATTCCACAATCAAAATGCTGTTCGAAACCACAATGCCCACCATCATTACCACCCCCATCAGGGACATTACATTCAACGTGGTGCCGCTCAGCCACAGCATCAGCAGCACGCCCGTCAGACCCGTCGGCACCGCCAGCAGAATCAGCAGCGGATCCATAAAGGACTTGAACTGCGCCACCAGAATCAAATAAACCAGCACCGTGGCGAGAATCAGGCCGAAGCCAAAGCTCTGGAACGACGCGTGCATGTCCTGCACCGAGCCGCGCACATGCACCACCGTGTTCGGCGGCAGTGGGGTCTGGTCCACAATGTTTTGGACGGCCGCCGCCACCCGGCTCAAATCCTCGCCGGCGGGCGACACGTACACGTCCACCGTCCGGCGAATCTGGTAATGATCCACCTCGGTGGGCTTCAGCACATGGGAAATGTGGACCACCGAGTCCAGCCGCGTGGGCTGCTTCAAATGCGGCGAACGCAACGGCATCGAGCCGAGATCCTCCAGGCTTTTCACATAACCTTCCGGGTATTGAACGGTCAGCAAATAATTATTGCCCGTCACGGGATCAATCCAGTAACTCGGCGCGATCATGCCGTTGGAGGTGAGCGCGGTGATCAAATTGTCAATCACGTCCTGCGCGCTCAACCCCAGCTCGCTGGCGCGCTCGCGGTCAATGTCTATTTGTAACGAGGGATAATCCACATCCTGCGGCACCAGCACATCACTGACGCCCGGGATGGCGCGCACCTGCTGCGCGAGGTTCACCGCCACATCGTGGGCCGTCGCCATTTGCGACGCGCTCACCTGGATGTCCAGCGGTGCCGGCACCCCCTGATTAATGATCGCATCCACCAGGCCGCCGGTCTGGAAATACGTGCTCACCTCGGGCAGTTCCCGGTGAAGGCGTTCCCGCACCCGGTTCATGTAATCGAAACTGCTCCTCGTGTGACCCGCGTTCAATCCCACCTGCACAATGGCCGTGCTCGGACACGAATTGGGATTGAGGATCGAATTGAAACCCGGCGTGGTGCCGATGTTCGACACGATGATTTTTAAATCATTCGTCGCCACCACCGAGCGGACGATGTCCTCCACCCGGCCCACATATTGGTCCGTCAGTTCCAGGCGGGTGCCCGAGGGCGCCTTCACGCTGATGACAAACTGTCCGGGATCGGTGCGGGGAAAGTAGGCTTTGCCAATCAAGGGATACAGCCCCAGGCTCAGCAGGAAAATACCGGCAATGCCCAGCACCGTGGCCAGGGGTCGCAACAGCGCCAGGCTCAGCAGGCCTTCATAGCGATCCAGCATCCGGTTGAAACCATGGTTAAACGCCTCGTTGAATCGCCGGCCCCAGGTCGGTGGAGCGCCTTTCCGTTCCGCTTCCGTTTGCTCGCCCGTGGGTGTTTCGTGCGTCTCGGCGGCCTGCGCCGCCAGTGCATTCTCCGGTTCCGGCGGCGCGCCATGGTGGGATTTGATGAATTTGGCGCAGAACAGCGGCACCACGGTCATCGCCACAAAATACGAGGCCAGCAACGCCCACACCACCGCCAGGGCCAGCGCGGTAAACAGGTATTTGCTCACCCCGTAAAGAAAGGTGACCGGGAAGAAGACCAGGACGGTCGTGAGGGTGGCCGCCAGCACAGCCAACTGGACTTCCGCGCCCCCTTTTTCCGCAGCCACGGCGGGCGATTCCCCCATTTCCATGTGCCGAAAAATATTTTCCAGCACGATCACCGAGTTGTCTATCAGTCGCGAGAACACCAGCGCCAGCCCGCCCAGAATCATGGAATTGATCGAGTTGCCCCCCAGCCCCAGGGCAATAAACGCCGCCAGGGCCGAAATCGGAATGGAAAGAAACACAGCAACGGTGGCCCTCAGGCTGCCGAGAAAAATCAAGATCATCAGCCCGGTCAGCACCAGCCCGATGGCCCCCTCGTGGATCAGCGTTTCAATCGCCGTGCGCACAAACACCGACTGGTCGAACACCACCTGCGTAACCAGTTGCTCCGGCACATCGAGCAGATGGCCCACCACCCGCTTGACGCCATTGACCACCGCGATGGTGTTGGCGTCCCCGCCGGCCTTGAGCACCGGGATATACACCGAGGCCTGGCCGTTGACCCGCACCTTGTTATACTGGATTTGCGCGGCATCCTGCGCCTGGCCCACGTCCGCCACCAGCACCGAGGCCTCGCCCACCCGGTTGTTCCCCAGCGTTTGCGTCTCGGTCCGCAAGGGCACCCGGTTCAAATCCTGCATCGCGTTGATCTGATTGTTGACGTAGACGTTGTAATCGTAAGGCCCGATTTTGACATCGCCGGCCGGCAGAATGAGATTGGCCTCGTTCAGGGTGTGAACCACGTCCATCGTGCTCAAGCCATGGGCCTCCAGTTTCAGCGGGTCCACATAAACCATGATCTGGCGGTATTTCCCCCCGAAGGCCGGCGGCACGGAGGCCCCGGGAATGCCCGCCATCTGGTTGCGCGTCGTGTACTGGCCCAGATCGCGCAGTTGCGCCTCGCTCAGCCCTTTGCCCTTAAGGGTGACCAGGCAGACGGGCAGGCTGGACGCGTCGAATTTCATCACGATGGGCGGCAGCGTGCCGGCGGGCAGGTAGCGCAGGCTGGCCATCGCCAGGTTGGCAATGCCGGTCACATCCGAGTCCGGATTCGAGCCGGGCTGAAAATAGACCTTGATCAGGCTCACCCCCGCGAGCGAGCGCGACTCCATGTGGTCCACACCCGAGGCCAGCGTGAACATGCGCTCAAACTGCCCGGTGATGTCGTTCTCCACCTGCTCGGGCGGCATCCCGGAAAAAAACGTCGCCACCACCACCACCGGAATGTTGATGGGCGGAAACAAGTCCACCGGCATGCGCACCAAGCTCGTCACCCCCACCACACAGGTGATCAGGCACAGGACGAGAATCAAATAAGGCAGGCGAATGGCAAAGCGCGACATAAGGGTGATTTACGGCGTGTTCAGACTGGGCGGCGTGGTTATTTGCGGCGCGACCCGCTCGCCCGCCCGCACCTCCGCGTGGTTGCCGATCACCACCAGGTCGCCAGCTTGCAAGCCCTCGAGAATTTCACACTGGTCCGGGGTTTCCAAACCCAGTTTGACCGGGCGCTCCTCCAGCCGCTGGTCCGCCGTCACCACGAACACCGTGGGCGACTTGTCATTCACCACCGCTTGCGTGGGAATGGCCAGCACCTGGGCCCGCCGGCCCACTTTCAACCCCACCTGCGCGTACATGCCCGGCACCAGTTCCAGGTTTTGGTTGGTCACCTGGATTTCCGTCATCATCGTCCGCGTGTCCTCGTCCACCAGGTCCGTGAAGCGGGTGATGACCCCGGTGAAAGCCGCGCCCCCGGCCGACTCCACCCGCACGGTCACGGTGTCGCCCGTGTGAATGTCCCGGACGTACCTCACGGAAACCGGGAAATCCAGCCGCAGCCGGTAATTGTCCGAAATTTGCAGCAGCGATTTGGCCGCCGTCCCGGCCGTGCCCGCCTCGATGAAGGCCCCGGGGTCCGCATAGCGCATGGTAATCACGCCGTCAAAAGGCGCCGTGATGTGGGAATAATCCACCCAGGCCTGGTACTTCGTGATCGCCGCTTTGGCGGCGGTCACCGCGGCCTGCGCCGCCAGATCCCCGGCGGCGGCGGTGTCCACCTCCTGTTGCGCCACCAGATTGGGATGGTTGGTGTTCACGGCCAGCAACCGCGTGTAGGCCAGGTGCGCCGCCGTGTAATCCGCCACCGCCCGCTGTTCGGCCGCCTGCGCCTGGCCGAGATCCGCCTGCAATTCCGGGATCTCCAGCGTGGCCAGCAACTGCCCGGCCTTCACCCGGTCCCCAAAATCCACGTTCATTTCCTTCACATAACCCGAGACTTTCGCGTGTACATCCACCTGCTCATACGCCCGGAATTCCGCCGGAATCGTGACTTCGGTGAACAGGTCCGCCCGCGTTACCCGCGCCACGGCCACCACCGGCGCCGTGCCGCCGTCACTGGGTTCCGCGGCTTCCGCGCCGGCGGCCGGGCCCAACTCGAGCACCGCCACCAGCACTGCGAGGCATACTGAGTTATATTGTTTGGAAAGGATGGGTTTCATGGTTTCAATGGGGTTCAGGGGCGCGCGGCCAGCGGCAGCCGGACACGAAAGCAACTGCCGCGACCCTCCGTGCTTTCCACCTCCACGCGGCCGTTGTGCGCCGCGCATATGGCCTGGACAATGGAGAGGCCGATGCCCGCGCCGCCGAATTCGCGGTTGCGCGCCGCGTCCACCCGGTAAAACCGCTCAAACACCCGGGGTAGCGCCTCCGCCGGAATGCCCATGCCATTGTCCGCCACCTCGCACACGGCCTCGTTATCCCGCTCCCGCACCGCCAGCGTCACCCGCCCGCCCGCCGGGGTGTATTTGATCGCATTGTCGAGCAGGTTTACAATCACCTGTTTGAACCGCCCCTGGTCGCCCTCCAAAAACACCGGCTCCGGCGTCTGGCACGTGATCGTCACGCCCTTGTCCTCGGCCAGCAGGCACATCTGCTCCGCCGTGGTGGCCGCCAGCCGCGCAAAATCAAACCGCGACGATGCCGTCGTGGCCAGCCCGGCATCCAGGCGCGACAGCGCAAAA